>WNGB01027842.1_pt1 | contig 12886 bp, 15 predicted proteins | sample 5400681 | NCBI WGS metagenome assembly WNGB01 (sample SAMN13153367, study PRJNA577476) | soil metagenome | isolation source: 115 cm soil or saprolite under grassland replicate 2 | place: USA:California | collected 2016-06-15 | reverse complement strand
GTCGCCACCAAGTTCGGCCTGGTCTTCGACGAGCAGCGCCGGACCAGCGGCGGCGTGGACGTCAGCCCCGGCTACATCCGCCGGGCCTGCGAGGCGAGCCTGCGCCGGCTTGGGACCGACCGGATCGACCTGTACCAGCTGCACCCCGGCGAGGTCGACGCGGCCGGCGCCGAACCGGTGCTGGCCACGCTGGAGCAGCTGGTGGCTGAGGGCAAGATCATCCACTACGGCACCAGCGTGGAGACCCCAGAGATGGTGCGCGCCTTCGCCGCCGGCACCTCGTGCGTGGCCGCCCAGCAGCAGTTCAACGTGTTCGGTGGCAACCAGGAGACCCTCGAGCTGTGCCAGCGGCTGGGGCTGGCCAGCCTGTGCCGCTCGCCGCTGGCGATGGGCCTGCTGACCGGCAAGTACCGGCCTGGGGAGCGTCTGGGCGCTGACGACGTGCGCGCGGCCACCCCCTACTGGGACTACTTCAAGCCCGGCCGTATGGAGGCGTGGTTGCAGCAGGTCGCGGCGATCCGGGAGGTGCTGACCGCTGGCGGCCGGAGCCTGGCCCAGGGCGCGCTGGCTTGGCTGTGGGTGCGCAGTGCCATCACCATCCCCATTCCGGGCTTCAAGACCGTCGCCCAAGCCGAGGAGAACGCCCACGCGATGGCGTTCGGGCCGCTCAGCGATCAGCAGATGCGCGAGGTCGACACGCTGCTCCACAGGCAAGCGTGAACCTAGCGCTCAGTCTCAAGAACTTGCCCTGCTCGGTCAACGACGCGGTCAACGTTCTGCCTTGCGCTACCTCGTCCTACCTTGACGGCCAGCATTCCTGAGCTGTGCTGCCTTGCCAGGATGATGCTGGCTTTCCGGCCGCCCCCAGGCTACGGATCTGGCGGTTGCTACACCCTGACGAGTCAACCGTAAGGCGTGCATGAAGGTCTGCGCGGCTTACGGGCAGTTGGATAGGCTCGGGGCGTTCTGGCCCGAGTCCATGAGGCTTGCCGAGGGGGCGCTCATTGCAAGAGATCCCGGCCGATTCCAGCACGCCCAAGCCCGTCGCGGTCGAGTCGGACGAGCAGTCCTCGGCGATCGCTGAGGCGACGAAGAAGCCGGCGCCCCGCAGCGCCCCGAAGGGGGAGCGGGAGGCGCGGGATCGCCTCAAGGCAGCGATTCGCCGGTTCAGCAGGCCGCTGGCCGACCTCGCCGCCCGCGACGCCAACGAGGGCGACACCCGCCTGCTGGTCACCGACTTCCTGTGCGACGCGCTCGGCTACGACAAGTACGCCGACCTGACCACCGAGTACCAGGTCAAGGGCGAGTTCGCCGACTACGGCATCCGCATCGACAAGGAACTGGTCGCCTTCATCGAGGTCAAGCGCGTCGCCACCAAGCTGGCAACCAAGCACCTGCGCCAGGTCGAGATGTACGCGGTCAACGAGGGCGTGGAGTGGGTCATCCTCACCAACGGCGCCGTCTGGCGGGTCTACCACCTCAGCGGCGGGCTGCCGGTGGTGGTCGACCTCGCCTTCGAGTCGAACCTGCTGAGCGAGGAGACGGTAGCCCAGAAGGCCAACCAGCTGTTCTACCTGACGCAGGAGTCACTCAAGCGGCGCCAGATCGATGAGCTGTGGAAGGCCAAGCGGGCGACCTCGCCCAAGTCCCTGGCGGACGTGTTGGCGTCAGAGGTAGTGGCGGATGCCATCCGCAAGGAGCTGCGCCGCCGGACCGGGCAGAACGTGGAGGTCAAAGAGGTCGTCAGGCTGCTCACCGAGACGGTCGTGCGACCGGAATGCCTCGGCTAGAGGGATTCCGTATCCCGGAGCTGAGTCGTGCGGCAATGGCCAGATGCTCACTCAAGGATATTGCAGCCCTGACGGTTGCCGTCGACCTGCGCAACCTGGGGACTTGCACAGCGCCTAGCAGCTTGTAGTGCGCGACTACCTGGAGTAGTGGGCGGCCCTGGGTCCCGACGCCAGCCTAAGGACCGCAGGTCAGGAGGCTTCTGATGCTGGCCTGCTTGCGTCGATGTAACGCGCTGGCCGTCACCGGCCGCCCTAGAATGCTGACGAGCGGGCGACGAGCCTGCCGGTCGGATGAGAGATGGGCGGGCAGTGCGGATCTTCCTGAGCTACCGGCGCCGTGACGTCGGCGGGCACGCCGGGCGCCTGGCCGACGCGCTGCTCCAGCGCCTGGGCGCCAAGAACGTGTTCCAGGACGTGACCGCTATTGCCCCGGGCCAGGACTTCACGGCGGAGCTCGATCGCGCCCTCGACGACACTGACGCAGTCTTGGCAGTCATCGGCCCAGGCTGGCTGACCGCGGCAACCCCGCAGGGCACCCCTCGCCTGTTCGAAGCCGACGACTATGTCCGCATGGAGCTGGCCAGGGCGCTAAATCGAAAGGTCCGCGTGGTCCCGGTCCTAGTCGGCGGCGCATCCTTGCCAGCAGCCAGCGATCTGCCCGATGAGCTCCGGGGGCTGGTCCAGCGACAGGCGGTCGTACTGCACGACGAAACCTGGCACCAGGACGTCGAAGGGTTGGTGCGGTCGCTGCGTGGTGAGCCAGCAGTGCCGACCAAGCCGAGCCGCCGCTGGCTAGTCGGTGCATTGGTGGTCGCGCTGGTCGCGGTAGGCGCGGCGGCGTGGTGGTGGGGACCGGGCACCGGCAAGGCACCAGGCACCGGCGAGGGACCGGGCGGCGGCGGGCAGGCGAGCGGTCTTGCCTCCTGCGCGCCGGCGGAAGGCAAGGGCTGGACTGCGATTGCGCTCAACGACAAGCCTACTGGTGAGGAGAAGGGGCCGGGTGGTTCGCTGCTCTTCACGGTGAAGGATGCCCGCTGGCGTGTGCGCGGGGGAATGTGGCAGGTGACCCTCGCTACGAGCATGAAGAACACCAGACCGGATGCCGTTTCTCAGCAGGCCTACTATTACGGGCCTCTCGTCGTTGCCCAGCGGGAGTTCAAAGCGACGTGCTTCAGGCCATCCAGCGACGTGGTCGACTCCGGGCAGTCCGGCGACGTCCTTGTCGGCTTCGAGGTCACCTGTAAGCCGGTGGGATATATCGAGCTCGTGGTTCGAGGCAACAGGATCAGGGTCAGCGAAGACCCCGAACCGGGAGAATGCTGACTGAGCCGTCCCTTACCAGGACGACCGTGGGTTTCCGGCCGCCCTCAGGCTACGGATCTGGCGGTTGAGTTGGAGTCTTCGCAGCCAGCACAGCGCCTGGCCGAGGCGACCGCGCCGAGCTGCGTGGCCATGAAGTGCCGCAACCCGTACAGCGTGTAGCCGTGCCCGAGAGCCTTGGCCTTCTTGGTGAACCGCTTGGCCACGGTGTTGGGCCGGATCGGCTGGCGGCTGTCTGGCTCACAGGAGAACACGAACGCCTCGGGGACAGGACCGCGCCGAACTCCTCCGCGAGCTCGCGGCGCCGGGCTTGATGCTCGCGGAGCTGTATGGCGGTGGTTTGGTCAAGGGCCAGGTGTCGGACGCCGTGATCGCTCTTGGGCGACTTGCGGAGGTAGCCCTCGGGCAGCCCTTTGCCGATGACGATGTTGCCGGTCACGCTCAGCTTGCCATCGGCCAGGTCGACGTCGACCCATCGCAGGGCACACACCTCGCCGGGCCGGAGCCCTGTCGTCGCACTCAGGCGGAGGAACGCGGTGAACTCCGGATCGTCGGCGACCGCGGCGAACAGTTCCCAGTCGTCAGCTATCCTGGGCCGCTACCTGCGGCGGAGCTTAGATATCAGCCAGGCGATCGGGTCGTAGCGGCTGTCGACCACCCGCTCCTTCAGCGGGATGATCGCGTTGTCGGTGATGCCGATGTCCTCAGGGCAGACCTCCGTGCAGCACTTGGTGATGTTGCACATGCCGATGCCCATCTCGCCGCGGAGCAGGTCGCGCCGGTCGTTGGTGTCGAGCGGGTGCATCTCCAGCTCGGCGTAGCGGATGAACATGCGCGGCCCGGCGAAGCGCGGCTTGTTCTCCTCGTGGTCGCGGATCACGTGGCAGACGGTCTGGCACAGGAAGCACTCGATGCACTTGTGGAACTCCTGCACCCGGTCGATGTCGCGCTGCTGCATGCGGTAGGTGCCGTCCGCCTCGCGCGGCCTCGGCGCGAAGGCCGGCACCCGCTTGGCCATCTCGTAGTTGAAGGAGACGTCGGTGACCAGGTCGCGGACGATCGGGAAGGTGCGCAGCGGGGTGACGGTGATCGGCTCGCCGCGCTCGAAGATGTTCAGGCGGGTCATGCACAGCAGCCGCGGCCTGCCGTTCACCTCGGCGCTGCACGAGCCGCACTTGCCCGCCTTGCAGTTCCAGCGCACCGCCAGGTCGCCGGCCTGGGTGGCCTGGACGCGGTGGATCGCGTCGAGCACCACCTCGCCGTCCTCGACGGGCACGTTGTATTCGCGCAGTTCGCCGCCGCTGGCGTCGCCGCGCCAGAGGCGGAGGTTGACGTCGTAGGCTGCCATGTCAGCGTGGCTCCTCGAAGAGCTGCTTCAGGTCGTCGGGCATCTCGGCAAGCGGTTCGCGGGCCACCACCAGCTCCTCGTCCCGCCGGCGCAGCACCATCTTGAGCTTGCCGAACTCCGGGTCGGGCTTGGGGTAGTCGTCGCGGGTGTGGGCGCCGCGGCTCTCCCTGCGCTCCAGCGCGGCCAGGGTGACGCACTCGGCCACGGTGAGCATCGAGGGCAGGTCGAGGGCGAGGTGCCAGCCCGGGTTGTACTGCCGGTTGCCCTCGACCCGGACGCGGCCGGCCCGCTCCCTGAGGCTGGCGATCCGCTCGAGCGCGGACTTCAGCTCCCCCTCGGTGCGGATGATCCCGACCAGGTCCTGCATGCAGTCCTGCAGGTCCTGCTGGAGGGTGTAGGGGTTCTCGCCCTCGCTGCGCTCGAACGGGAGCAGCGCCTCGCGCGCCACCGCGTCGACCTGGCGCTCGTCGACGGCAGGCAGCTCCGGCAGGCCCTTGGCGTACTCGGCGGCGTAGCGGCCCGCCCGCAGGCCGAACACCAGCAGGTCGGAGAGGGAATTGCCGCCGAGCCGGTTGGCACCGTGCATGCCGCCGGCCGCCTCGCCCGCGGCGAACAGCCCGGGCACGGTGCCCGCCTGGGTGTCCGCGTCGACCCGCACGCCGCCCATCGCGTAGTGGCAGGTCGGCCCGACCTCCATCGGCTCCTTGGTGATGTCGACGTCGGCCAGCTCCTTGAACTGGTGGTACATGGAAGGCAGGCGGCGCTTGATGTACTCCGGGTCGCGGCGCGAGGCGATGTCGAGGAAGACGCCGCCGTGCGGGCTGCCGCGGCCCGCCTTCACCTCGGCGTTGATCGCCCTGGCGACCTCGTCGCGTGGCAGCAGGTCGGGGGTGCGCCGCACCGTCTTGTCGTCGTACCAGCGGTCCGCCTCCTCCTCGGTGTCGGCGGTCTCGGCGCGGAACATCTCCGGGATGTAGTCGAACATGAAGCGCTTGCCCTCGGAGTTGCGCAGCACCCCACCGTCGCCGCGCACGCCCTCGGTGACCAGGATGCCGCGGACCGAGGGGGGCCAGACCATGCCGGTCGGGTGGAACTGCTGGAACTCCATGTCGACCAGGTCGGCTCCGGCCCACAGCGCCAGCGCCTGGCCGTCGCCGGTGTACTCCCAGGAGTTGGAGGTGACCTTCCAGGCCTTGCCGACGCCGCCGGTGGCGATCACCACCGCTCTGGCGCGGAAGACCACCAGCCGGCCGGAGTCGCGCCAGTAGGCGACCGCGCCGGCGACGCGCCCGCCGTCGGTCAGCAGGCGCATCACGGTGCACTCCATGAACACGTCGATGCCGAGGCTGACAGCCCGGTGCTGCAGCGTGCGGATCATCTCCAGGCCGGTGCGGTCGCCCACGTGGGCCAGGCGGGCGAAGCGGTGACCGCCGAAGTCGCGCTGCAGGATGCGGCCGTCCGGGGTGCGGTCGAACAGCGCGCCCCACTCCTCCAGCTCGAACACCCGGTCGGGGGCCTCCTGGGCGTGGAGCTGGGCCATGCGCCAGGAGTTCAGCATCTTGCCGCCGCGCATGGTGTCGCGGTAGTGCACGCGCCAGTTGTCGTCGGGGTAGACGTTGCCCATGGCGGCCGCGATGCCGCCCTCGGCCATCACCGTGTGCGCCTTGCCGAGCAGTGACTTGCACACCAGGGCGGTGCGGGCGCCCTGGTCGGACGCTTCGATGGCGGCCCGAAGGCCGGCCCCGCCCGCGCCGATGACGACGACGTCGAACTCGTGGCTCTCGTACTCGGCCATGTTTAGAGCCTCCCCAAATGCGGTTTGCCCGGTCGACGCCTCCTGGATCCCAGAGTCGTCACAGGCGACGGGCGCATGTTGCCCGGCGTCGACCGGGCAAACCTCGTCGGGGTCGGCACTAGAAGAACCTCAGGTCGTGGACGGTGCCGGTGGCAACCAGCCGCACGTACAGGTCGGTGAGGGCGACCACCACCAGGCTGACCCAGGCGAGCAGCATGTGGCGGGCGTTGAGGACGCTGACCCTGCGCCACAGCCAGAAGCGCAGCGGCGCGCGAGAGAACTGGTCGATCATGCCGCCGCAGAGGTGCCGGCAGGAGTGGCACGACAGCGTGTACAGCCACAGCAGGGTCGCGTTGAGCAGCAGGATCAGGGTGCCGAGGCCCATGCCGACGTTCTGCAGGATCAGCGGGAAGCGGGTCTCGCCGCTGTAGCGGGCGCGCGCGTCCGGCACGGCGCAGGCCGGCGGCGCCCACCAGAACGAGCGGTAGTAGGCCTTGCGGTAGTAGTAGCAGGTGAGCCGGAAGGCGAGCGGGAACGGCAGCACCAGCAGGGCGGGGGAGACCTTCCACCAGTTCCCGACGATCTGCCAGGTCGGCCGCACGCAGTTGGCGGCGAGGCAGGGCGAGTAGAAGGGGGAGAGGTAGGGGTCGACGAAGTAGTCCCGGCCGACCAGGGCGGTCCAGGTGCCGTAGACCACGAAGCCGCCCAGCACCACCACGGTGATCAGGGGTTCCAGCCACCAGGCGTCGCGACGCAGGGTGCGCGCAGCGACCGCCGCCCGTGGTCGGGTGACCGTGCTCGAGCTCATTGGATGGTCCTCAAGATCTCAGGTCGCCGGCACGCTGGGGCCGGTGACATGGGTGACCGGCAGCTTGAAGCTGCGCCGGATGCGCGACGGCAGGTCCCTCGCCAGCCAGCGCGAGCTCCGCCCTGGCAGGGTGGAGAGGATGACCTCGTCGAACTCCCAGCGGTGCAGCACCACCCCGACCGCCTCCACCGGGTCGGAGACGCCCACCTCGCCGCTGGCGTCCGCGCCGAGCCCGCGCAGGTGAGCGAGCTCGTGGGCGAGCCGCTCGCGGGCCAGCCGGCGGCCGTGGTCCTCGCTGGACTCGGTGTGGTCGACCTCGTCGAGCTCGTCCTCCAGCAGGTGCCTGGCCTGCAGGCGGTCGAGCCCTTCGGTGCCAGGGGTGGCGGCCGGCCGCGCAGGCTCGTCCGCGTGGGCGAGGTACTCGGGGTCGAGCTCGTCCGCCGGGGTGGCGGGGACGAGCAGGTGGAAATGCGACGGCCCGGCGGCCATGCGCTCGCGGATCACGCCGACGAGCTGGTCGCCGCCGAGGGTCTGGTTGGCGATCACCAGGTACCGACGCACGGGCTCCACCTCCGAGGGGCGCGTGCCATCGGGCGGCACGCACTCCCGGAGCATAAATCGCCATTCTGCGTTGCGGTAATCCCCACCAGCGCTACGAGCCGGGCGACCCGGCCGCTCCGGAGCCGCCCACCGGCCCGCCGGACGGCTCGGCCCCGGTCGCGGTCATCGCGTGGATCGCCCTGGTCAACTCGAGGATCTGGTTCGAGAGCCGCAGCAGCTCCTCGTTCTGTCCCTCCTCCTCCTGGACGATCTGCCACTGGTGGTCGGCCAGGACCTGGCGCCGGGCGTCGGCGCGGTTCTGGCTGATCATCACGAAGGTCGACAGGAAGATCGCCTCGAGCGAGACGATCATGGTGAGCAGGCCGAACGGGTAGTGCTCGACCCTGAAGCCGATCCAGGCGGCGAACCAGAGCACGTGGATGTAGACGAACGCCATCGAGCCGGCGAACCGGGTGATGGTGTCGGCGATGCGGTTCTGGACGCTCTGCGCCCGCTCCTCGTAGTGCTGGACCAGCGCGGGGTTGGTCGGTGGTGGCTGAGCCGTCCGGATGCTCACGCCTGCCTCCTCTCGGTCCAGGACGGGTGGACCCGACGGGCTACCCTAGACCAGGAGGCCGGCGTCGTGGGCGAGGATCGCGGCCGTCCCAGCAGGTCGCCCATTGCAGCGTGGTGACCACCGTCTCCCGACCGACGAGCCCCCTCCCGCTCACGGCACCATTGTCCCTCAGGCGGCAACTCGACCGGCCCCAGCCGAACTCCCTGGTGATCAGGGGAGGTTCGTAGCGGCGAGGCCGGTACCTCCCTACGCGGTGCTACCGTGCACGTCAGGAGGTCACACCAAGGAAGGTCGGGCGTGCGCGAGGGATCCCCGACGGTGGCCGTGCCGGCTGCGGCCCCCGGCGTCGACGGCACCTTCACCATCGGCGAGGCGGCCAGGCGATCGGGGCTCAGCCCCAAGGCCATCCGCCTGTACGAGGCGCGCGGGCTGCTGCCCCCGGTCGGCCGCACGGTCTCCGGCTACCGCCTCTACAGTGACCACGACCTGCGGCTGCTCGGCTTCATCCGGCGCGCACGCGGGATCGGGCTCGGCCTCGACCAGATCCGCTCGATCATCGAGCTGCGGCGCACGGGCACGCCGCCGAGCGAGGACGTCATGGCCGTGTTGCGGTCCCGCCTCGTCGAGCTCGACCAGCGGCTCGGCGAGCTCCACTCCCTGCGCGGCGAGCTCGCCGGCGTGCTCGGGACCGCGGCGTCCATGCTCCACGACGGCACCGACCTGCAGCTCTGCCGCATCCTGGAGCAGGACCGCTGAGGCGGGACGCCGTCCCCTGGCCGACCGCTCGACCGGCTCGCCCGTGACCTGTTGACCTTGCCCCTGGGGCAACCCCGTAGCGTCGGCAGGTCGTGAAAGTCGCGCGGGAGGACCGGCGAGGAAGATGACAGCGTCACTGTTCGAACGGCGCCCAGGGGTCGGGGTGACGGTCTCGACCGCTCCAGACGGGGACCCGGTGGCCGAGGCGCGCGACGCCGAGGCGCTCGGGTTCGACGTGGTGAGCGTGCACCGCGACGTGCTCAGCGGCCCGCCGCCCTCGCTGGAGACCTGGACCCTGCTGACCTGGCTGGCGGCCCGCACGACCACGGTGCGGCTCCTGCCGAACGTCCTGGCCCTGCCCAACCGCCACCCGGCGGTGGTCGCCAAGATGGCCGAGACGCTCTCGCGCCTCGCGGACGGCCGCCTGATCCTGGGCCTCGGCGGCGGCGCGATCATCAACCACCAGGCGTTCGGTGCCTTCGGGCTGGCGCGGCGCTCCGCCGCCGAGACGGTGGCGGCGACCGAGGAGGCCGTCGAGATCGTCGCCGGCCTGCTGCGCCAGCGGCACTTCTCCCGTGCGGGCGAGCACTTCACCGTCACCGCGGCGGAGCTGCAGCCCAGGCCGGCGCACCCGGTGCCGCTGTGGCTGGGCGCGTTCGGGCCCAGGATGCTCGCCCTGGTCGGGCGCAGGGCCGACGGCTGGCTGCCTTCAATGTTCCTGCTGCCGCCGCCGCAGGCCTACCGGAGCTTGGAGCTGGTCCGTCGCGCCGCCAGCCGCGCCGGGCGCGACCCCGAGGAGCTCACCTACGGCTACAACGTCGGCGTGCTGGTCCAGGAGGGCGCCGCGTCCCGCGGTGGCGTGGTCGCCGGCGGCCCCGAGGAGGTCGCCGCACAGCTGGCCGCATTCGTCCGCGGAGGCTTCTCCTTCCTGAACCTGTCGCCCGCCGGGGACGGCGTCGCGCAGCGCCGGCGGCTCGCCGAGGAGGTCCTGCCGCTGCTGCGTGCCCAGGTGGAGCGCGCCACCAGCAGGTAGCGGTCGCGACGACGGCAGGTCAGCGGATCAGCTGGTGGGTCGTGTCCCCATCCGTGACGTCGACGACGGTTCCGTTCCTGCCCGTCGCGGGCCGGGCGACGGCCGACAGGTGGTAGCCGCCGGCGGGATCGGGCCGCAGGCGCAGCAGGCGCATGAACGCGTACAGCAGCAGCACGCTCCCGACCATCTCCAGCCCCTCCTCGGCCGCGCTGACCAGCAGGTACATGGCACGGTCGCCCTGGGCCTCCAGCACCATCCCGCCGAGGCTCTCCAGCCCGACGGCGGCGCTGAGGTAGACGACGCCGGCGGTGGCGACCAGCCGCCGGGTGCTGCCTGGCAGTCGCACGAGGAACCCCACGAAGGCGGTGCCGACGACCAGGGCCAGCAGCGCCCCAGGCAGTATCCAGGCGAAGTGCAGCGCGCCACTGGCGCTGCCGAGCACCGCACCGGCGGGGACCTGCAGGCGCTCGTGGAGCGAGGCGACCTCGTCCAGCGACATCAGCGACAGCAGCGCCGCCAGAGCGGCCCAGTGCCTGGCGTCGCGTCCGCCGGCCCGCCGCACGATCGCCGCGACCAGCCCGGCGAGCAGCGCGTCGCCGAACAGCAGCAGCGACGAGAACCAGGTCGGCACGTTGTTCTCGCTGTTGACGTCGAACAGCTTCATGACGATCTTCCAGGCGGCCACCTGGCTGCGTCCGGGCCCGGCGACCTCGGCGCGGTAGGCGCCGTAGCGGGTGGCCAGGCTGAGGGCGACCAGGAGCCCGGCCGCCGCCAGCAGCAGCAGCGCGACCCTCGCCGCCGGCGACGCGAGCGGCCGGCGGCGACGCCGGGCACGGCCGCTCGGGCGCTCGCTGGCCCGGACCTTATGGCTGCCTGCCACGTTTCCCCCAATGCCGGACTTGCGCACTGACGACCTTCCGAGGCGGTCGCACCCTAATACATGGCAGGAATTCAAAGGCAAATTGTCAGCGCGTCCACGAAGCTCGTCGCGTCTCTACGGAATCTCCGAGAACAGCGCTACTCAGCCGCTGCTTCGCCGGGAAGGCTCTGATCGATCGGGGGAGCGTCGCCGTGGCGGTGCACGATCTTCCACTCGCCGTCCTCACGGCGGTAGATCTGGGTGACGCGCAGGGTGTACGGCTCGACCGGGACGCCGTCGACCGACACGGAGGTGTGTTCGAAGCCGACCGTGTAGGCCAGGTCCCCACTGACGCCTGCGGCGACAATCTCGACGCTCTGGGCGGTGCAGTTGGACCACCGCGACGCCAGCCAGCGGAAGGTCCCGCTCACCTCGTCCCATCCGCTCTTGAGCGGCACCGCTGCCCCGAACAGGGTCACCGGGTCCTGGCTCGACCACATCGCTAGTCGCGGATTGGGGTCGCCGTTGTGGAGCGCTTCCAGTTCCGCGATCAGGCGGGGATGGGTCTCGGCACGGAAGTCATCGAGTTCACTCATGGTCGCCTCCAATGGTCGGACTTGGTCAGCTGTACCTTGAGTCTTGCAGGTCCACCGCCGTCCCCGATGGTGGCGGCATGGCCGACACCGGAGCTACGGGGACGGCGGGCCGGCTCGCGGACCTTCGATCCAGCCACCCCTGGCGCCCGGCGGCCAAAACGGCCACTCCTCGAAGGCCAGGCACCGGCCTTGCGCACCGAACCGGACCACCCACAGGTCCCGGTAGGTCTGGCGCACCGGGTCGCCGTAGCGGACCTCCAGGCGCGCCACGCCAGTGTCACCCTCGACCGCCACGACCTCGCTGTCCATGGCGAAGACTTCCTGGGGTCCTTCGCGTTCCGCCTCCCACATGACGGCGATGGCGGGCAGCCCCTGGAAGGGCTCCTCGAAGGGAGCGGTCTGGTAGGTCGCCTCGGGTGCGAACAGCTTGGCCAGCAGCTCGGTGCCGGGCGTCCGCCACGCTCGCTCGTACAGCGCAACCCACGCCTGCACCCCAGCACGGTCCATCCTGCGACCCTATCACCGGTCCGGTCGCCTCGACCTGGGTAGCGCCTGTGATCTCTCGAGCCTGACGTGGCAGATCGTGCTCTACGTTCTCGGCGGTTCGAGAGTGCGGACGGAGTTGCGGAGTGGCGCGCTCGGCTCTGGTGTGCCATCCATGGGCCGCCAGATGCGCAGATGAATCCGGCTCAACTTGCTGACGGATTTCGTGTTCAAGGCGCCTGGCGGCGGGACGCTCCGGATCTCCAACCTCCGCCGGAACGTCTGGCGCCCGGCTGTGGTCGCCGCGAACCTCAACGGGCTGCGCATCCACGACCTGCGGCATACCGCTGTCGCGTTGTGGATCGCCGCCGGCGCCTCGCCCAAGGAGGTCCCGGAACGGGCCGGGCACAACTCGGTCAGCTTCGTGCTGGACCGCTACGGCCACCTGTTCCCCGAGGCGGACACGACGCTTCGGAGCCGGCTGGATGACCTGTTCCGGGCGGCGACGGAGCACCGACGGAACACGGTGGCTCGAGATGCGATCAGGGCACCCTCGGCCTGTCTGGCTTCGGGTGCCCTGAGCTGGATGTTCCTCCGGTGCGCCGCCAGGGACTCGAACCCCGAACCGTTGCCTTAAGAGGGAAATTTAGGGCAGTAATCTGGCCTCGCGAGAGAGCACGTAACGCGTTATGACCTGGGGACTTTCTATCCCCTGGTGTCCGCTGGTGCCGGGTGGTTTCCCGTAGTCCACGGCCCAGAGACGGCCCAGGCCGAAGCGGTGCAGCATCCGCAGCTCAGCGCGGTCAACTTCTCACCAGCCGCTCACCTGCTCTGCTACCAGCCAAGTAACTCATTCCACCAATCTCCTCCGCACTCTTCTTCCGAATCGTAACGCATTACTCCTCCACGTCTCGACCCCACTCCCATGCTATCCTCAACGCCAATTCCTTTCAGAGGACAGCAATGCACCACGGGTGCATT
>WNGB01013964.1_pt1 | contig 12886 bp, 11 predicted proteins | sample 5400681 | NCBI WGS metagenome assembly WNGB01 (sample SAMN13153367, study PRJNA577476) | soil metagenome | isolation source: 115 cm soil or saprolite under grassland replicate 2 | place: USA:California | collected 2016-06-15 | reverse complement strand
TCGCGAACACGCCGGGCTTGCCCTCGGTCGGGACGATCGTCACCTGCTGGAAGCCGGCCTCGCGCAGGAGCTGCGCCATGCGCTCCGCCCCCTCTGTGGAGTTCAGGTTCTCCGCGGCGATCGAGGGGAGCGCGATCCAGTCCTGGAGCCGCTTCACCGCCTCCTCGTGCCGCGCCGCAATCTGCTTCCGAATGTCGGCGAAGTCGTCGGCCGCGCGAGCGAAGTCGGTTCCAAGAATCGCGACCGTTGCCAGGGCGACGAGGATCGCGGCGACTCTTGTGTGGCCGTCGTGTGGTGCCATGGATGTTCTCCGCGGGTTCGGGTACGGCGGGCGGCACTCGGCCGCCCGATCCCGAACGTGATGGAAGACGAGGATTCTGCGACGCGCGGCGGAGTCTACGCCTGGCCTGGACAGCCGCCAATCAGAGGCGACGCGCCGCCGCAGTGGCCGAGAAGGGGTTGCGGGCGGTGCGGCAGGCTGGGGGCGGCTCAGGCAGAGAAATTCGCCGTGGAGTGGGGCGCCGGGAGGGGAGTAGGGTCGGATGCGGGCCCATGAAACCTATCCTTCTGATTCGTTCTGTCCTTCTCCCTCTCTCGTTCGCTCTGGCGAATGCTCACTCCTTGTGGGCGCAGACCGACTACGCCGCACCCGTCATGGCAGGCATAAGCGACCATGGACGTAACAAAGACCAGCCCTATGTCACCGCAGGCGACCGGACCTATTTGATCGGAACCCAGGACGGGAACTTCCCCGATATGGGTAGCCATGTGGCGGGCGAAATGGGCGGGCTCTGGCTGCACCCGATCAAGCTAATCGACGGCTTTTGGGCAACGGTAACCGACCGAACGACCAATCAGGCAGTCGCCCTCTCGGAGAGTGCCGACTTCGTCGCCTACCCCTATGGCAGCCAGTTCAGCTACCGCCCGGTGCTGGATGGTCTGGAGATCGAACGATTTCAGTTCAGCCCCGACGGCCAGGAGGGAATGATCGTCCAGTATGAGTTCAAGAACGCGGCCGGTCGCAGGCGCCAGCTACAGTTGCAACTCGCCGTCAAGACAGACCTGAGCCCGGTCTGGTATTCGGATCGGCTCGGCATCAAGGACGCTCAGGACACCGTTGCCTGGGACGCCGCCCATCGTGTCTTCATCGCCAACGATGCCGCCAATACCTGGTTCGCCGTCTGGGGAGCGACCGGTTCCGCGGAGGCACAGCCCGTCGCCCATCCGGAACCGATCCAGACGAGGGGCATGGGGGTGACGGCTGCATCCCGATACGGTCTGTCCGTCGAGCCAAACGGAACCTCGACCTTGACCTTCGTCATCGCAGGATCGACGAAAGACCGGAAGGCCGCGGTAGACACCTACCGCTATCTGACCGCGAACCGAGCCCGCCTCCTGGAAGAGAAGAAGGCCCACTACGCGTCACTGATCGACCGAGCCCGAGTACGAATTCCCGATCAACGCCTGCAGGAGGTCTACAACTGGGTGAGGATCAACGCCGAGTGGCTGGTCAGGGAGGTTCCCGGCATGGGGCGAGGGCTCGGCGGCGGACTGATGGAGTATCCCTGGTGGTTCGGAACGGAGACCTACTCCCTCCAGGCGCTCATGGCCTCGGGCAATTGCGATCTGGCCAAGCAGACTCTTCGCTTGCTGAACGAGCAGTCGATCAAGGCCAACGGCAACGGGCGAATCGTGCACGAGGTCACTACCGACGGCGCGGTGTCCAATCCCGGGAACTCCCAGGAAACCGCTCAGTGGATCCTCACCGTCGGGCGGCTCATCGACTGGACCGGAGATCTGGAGTTTGCCGGAGAGATGTACCCGGCGATGAAGCAGGGCATCCACTGGCTGCTCACTGACATGGATCAGAATCACGACCTGTTCCCGGAAGGCTATGGGATCATGGAGGTGTATGGCTTGAACGCGGAGCTGATCGATGTTGCGGTGTACACCCAGGAGGTGTTGAAGGCCACCGCGCACATCGCCGGCGTTCTGAACCAGCCGGACACGGCAGCGGCCTACCGGAAACTGGCCTCCAACCTGGGAAGGAGAATCAACCAACGCTTCTGGGACGAACGAGACGGGTCCTATGCCGACTTCTACGGAACCAAGGCGCAGGCGATCGGCGCGGCGGAGGGGGCCATCAAGCAGATCGGGCTCAAGGGCGCGAGCCAGCTGACCGTAAGAGACCGGGAAACGATCGGTTACTACGAACGGCTGAAGCAGAAATTCTCCGCATCGCCGGACAGCAGCCGATGCTGGACCACGAACAAGAACTGGGTCATCACCACACCGATGGAGACCGGGATCGCCCCGCGAGCACGAGCCATACGAGCCCTGGACAAGATCCGCAAGGAAGACGTGGGAGAGCACGGGCCCTTCCTGTCGGCCGTCGAACGAGAGGCGATGATGACCATCTCGACCGGGGTCCAGGCGGTCTCGGAGGGCAACTACGGCCGTATCGACCAGGCCCTTTGGTACGTCGACAAGATCGTGCAGACGTTCAACCGAGTGTCGCCGGGTTCGATCTCGGAGATGATGCCGGACTATGGCTGCTTCACCATCGCTTGGACCAGTTACGGGATCGTGGTTCCTCTCATCCAGCACGCGTTTGGGATTCAGCCCGACGCGCTGAACCAGACCGTCGTGTTCCAGCCGCATGTGCCGACCGGTTGGGAGGACATGAGCGTCGAGGACCTGCCGGTTGGAACCACCATGATCTCGTTCTCTCGCGCCAAGACTGACAAGGGCATCGAATATCGCTTCGAGTCCAAAGACGACGGATGGCAATTCGTCTTCAAGAGCAAGCGCCTTCCCCGCGCCAGGTACTATCTGAACGGGAAGCCGGTTGCCTTCACCTCCGCCGGGATCCGGATGAGCGGAAGGAGGAACCAGGTGTTGGAGGTGAGAGGTGAGCAGTGAGGAGTAAGCAGCAGGGCGGCGGCCCGGGTTGAACGCAGGGCCTCAGTGAACACCCTCTTTGGACTTCACATCTAGAGGAGGTCTCGCATGCGGAGAACATTCCTGGCGGCCTGCGCGGCCGCTCTTCTGATAGGCGCGTGCAGCAAGGGTCCGACGCGCCCGATCGCCGACGGCTACACGCTCCATGGCGTGGTGACCGCGCGGGACGGCGCTCCGTTGCGCGACGTCTCGGTTCTCCTTGGCTGGGAAGGCTCCAGCGAGTTCATCCGTTCGCGATGACCGGCGACGACGGAGCATTCCTGTTCCAGCCCGCGCCGGCGACCGGACCCAGCACGGAAATTTTCCGGTTCGAGAAGGCGGGGTTCGCAGCTCGGGAGGTGTTCGCCCGGACCGCGACGCGTCTCGAGGCATACCGGTATCGTTTGGAAGTCGAGCTGGACCCCGAACCCGCTCCGTGACCGCCTCCGGGAGCCGGGGAGCCCTTAGAATCAGCTGGCCTGGCGGATGGATCTCGGCGCAAGCGCCGGCTGACGACGCGCTGAAGGGGCGGCCGAACTCCGGCGGCTTGGGACGTGGGAAGCGCCGGTAGCGCGTTCCGCCCGCTCGCGCTGGGCCGCACGAGCTATCCTCCTGGGCGGAGCACGCCGATACCCTCGGCAGGAGCTCCGCAACCGACTGGGGCCCCTGAAGGAATCGCCGCGTCGCGTATGCCGACGCGAAGTAGCACGACGTTTGTCCACCCGGATCAGTGATTAGGAACGGAGCGTTCGGCGCATGTCTAAACGCAAATGGACGCGTGGGCTGCTCCTCTTCATTTTCTGTGAGCTCGCGCTGGGCGCATCGAACGCCTACCAGGAGCAACACGGATATCCCGGTGGCGTGACGTTTCTCGCCTTCTGGAGCGCGCTGCCCACCGTTGTCGGCTGGGCGCTCGCTAGTCTCCCTTTCATTGCACGTCGGCGATTCCACGTCACGGCCATGCTGGCTGCGACCTACTTCGTCAGCATGCTCTGGACGATCGGCCTGTTGCTGGGGCAGTTCGCCGGGCCCTCGGACCCAGACACGGCAGGACACATGGGGTATTTCCTCTGGCCGCCGCTGCTCTGCTTCATTGGAGCATTCGCTTACGGCGCCGTGTTCCTGGGTCTGGTGCTGGTTCGCGGGAGGCCTGCCGCCTGATACGCGTCACGCATCCGGTAGGGAACTCCAAGGCGGCGATGCCTCCGACCCAAGGTCGAGGCTCTGCCGCTTGCTTGGGCGGAGTCGTGGGACACGGTGCCGCAACGTTTGCGCTCAGCGGGGCGCCGACGTCCTGGGGGACGGAACTAAGTTGGTGCGCCGCGAAGGAATCGAACCTTCAACCTACTGATTAAGAGTCTGCTCCGGAGGTTGGTGCGAGACAGCATGAAACGGGGTGAAGCGCAACGAGCACAGGCGGTTCGACTTGTATTCGCTCGAGAGCTGGTTGTCGTCGGTTGCGGCCCGTCGTGATTCGCTCGGCTACAGTTGGGCTACAGCCGTCCCTCCCCGGACTAACCCCACCGCGCAGGCGGCCCCGGTTGACCATTCCCCCCGCAATCGTCAGAATTGAAAGGGTTCACTGAACGATCATGGGACGCAACATGAGGGACACTCCAGCCCCAATCGCCCATGGCCACCGGCCGACTCCTCACCGTGACGTCGCTGCTTTCGCTGATCTTCCTGACGCTTCACGTCTCGGACGACATCGCACGCGGAATCTCGTCCCTCAACTTCGCGTCTATGATCGCGGTGCTGGTGGTCGCGATGCTGCTGTACGCCACGCTGACGGGAGAGGGCAGGCGCGCGGGCGCCGTGAGCGGATTCCTGATCGGCCTCTTCGCGCTAGGGATGCCCGCGCTCCACTTCCGCGGCGCGCGCATCAATGAGATCGCGCAGTCCAGCGGCGGCCTCTTCTTCATCTGGACGCTCTGGGCGCTTGGCGCGCTCGGCGCTACTGGGATGATCCTCTCGGTGCGCGCCTTCCTGGCGTCGTTCCGATCAGCGAAGGCGTCCCGCTAACTCGAAGCTTCAGTGGTCGAGGCGCTGTTGGATGTCGCGCAGCATCGCCTCGATCCGGTCGAGCCGACGGGACCGAGCTCCCTACGCATGAAGCTAAGTTGGTGCGCCGCGAAGGAATCGAACCTTCGAACCTACTAATTAAGGGGCCATAACCGCCGCCGGCTCGAAGCGGTTGTCGCGCAACGTATTCTGAAGTCCAACCGGGACTAGAGGGTACGCAGGGGGACGCGAAGGAGCGAAAAACGGGACCACTTGTCCCGTTTGAACGGATGGATTCAAGCCTGGAGCCACGACATCTCGTCGAACGGGTTCGCTCAGGCCAGTTGCGGGTGCGCGCGCTCAACCCCGAGCTGGTCTGGCTCGCGCACGTGCACGAGCCGTGGCGACCTCGTCATGAGGCGTGATGCTTTTTAGGGAAACCGCCCTTGATGGCCGGCTACGTAGAGCGGCATGGGCGGCATCGTGACATTGGAGCCCACCCCTCGCTGATCGCATCGTCTCGGCCCGAACTCAAGTCTAGAAGTCTGTTTGGCCGACAAGCCTGCTCGATGTCATCGCGACGTCACTCGCTTCTCGGGATGGTGGCGGCTTGGGGCAGTGATCGAGCGATTCTCTGCGGTGCGGATACGGGCTACTTCTGGTCCGGAACCAGGTCGGACTTGCCGTTCGACTCCACGTACATGAGCGCACCTTGGCAGAGCGCTTCATCACGTGTTCCTCCAGGAGAAAGCAGGTGGTGGAACCCGGGAATTCAAGCCCAGACGTGGGCTACAGTGAATGGCGAGCCACACCACGGAGGGAACGCATGCTTCGCGACGTCGTCGAAACCGATCTGCCGATCTTCTACGAGCAGCAGCTCGACCCCACGTCGACCCGGATGGCGGCGTTTCCTCCGCGCGAGGAATGGAGTGTCTTCCTCGCGCACTGGAAAACGAAGGTCCTCGCCGACCCGGCCAACTGCGCGCAGACGATCGTGTGGAACGAGCGAGTCGCGGGGTACATCGCGAGCTGGTCGCAAGAAGAGCGGCGCCTGATCGCGTACTGGATTGGCCGCGAGTACTGGGGACGGGGGATCGCGACCGCGGCGCTGGCGGAGTTCCTCGGCTACGAGCGCGCGCGCCCGCTCCACGCGTTCGTCGCGGCTCACAACGTCGGATCGATCCGCGTGCTCGAGAAGTGTGGCTTCGTGCGGATCGGCGGCGCCACGACCGGGCCTGGCGAGGTCGACGAGTGCCTCTACCGCTTGGGCTAGTCTTCCGCGGCGCAACCTGGCGAAGCCACCGGGAGCGGGCCGTCAGGCGCCGCAGAACCCCGAGCCTGTCTTCGTGGCTGACGCTCACCTCGATCACCACTTCTTCCAGATCACCACGCCGCGTCTGGGCGCTCGCCCGTCGCTGGGGAGCCTTGCCCACCTCGAGGGAGATCGCCTCACGGAAGCCTCCCTCAAGCTTCTCTTCACCTCGATGCTCACCGCTGACGGCAAGGAAACGGACTACGGCGGGTGGTACGTGGGCCGTGATTCCCTGGGACATGAGGTGGTGGTGTTCGCGATGTGCGTGAACCTGGGCGGGACGCGGAAGTCGGCGTGACGCTGGGTCCCGTCTGGCAGGCGATCCCCGAGATCTTCGATTCCGCCACGGCTCGAAGCGCAATCGACGCGAAGACCGGAAGGTGACGTGGCGCGACGTCCCGCGATGATCGTCCGGGGCCGCGAGGGGAGAATGGTGCGCCGCGAAGGAATCGAACCTTCAACCTACTGATTAAGAGTCAGTTGCTCTGCCAATTGAGCTAGCGGCGCGCCAGGGAGTTGCGGGTCCTTCTCGCGTTGCGAGGAGGTTCCCGCGCCGGAAATCCGGCCGGCCCATCCGAGCTTCTCGCGGTCCTCGCAAGAGGCTCGCCCACCCTTCCGACGAATAGCGCTGGAGAAACTACCCGGATGACCGGTCACTTCGCAAGCGTGCGATCGGTCCTGAGCCGGCTTCGAGGCCACTGACCGCTTCCGGACGGACCTCGTGCAACGCACCCGACCTCGCCGATCGCGGCGGAACTGGCCGCGACGGCAGCCGGCGTCCGAGGCGGCGTGCTCACCACATGTCGGGCCGCTCGCCGGACTGGATGCGGCGATACTGCTCGGAGAGCCACTTCGAGAGCTCCGCTCGCTTCCTGCGTCGCTCGCGCGCGCGCTCCATCACGTCGAAGCGAAACTCGCTCGTGCGCCATTCCGCGATGACGCTCGCCGTCAGATCCCCGAGCGACACGGTCACTCGCCTCCACTTGTGGCTCCGGGGATCGGTCCCGTACGTGTGACCCGCCTCCCGAGAGCTGCTCAGGCTCTGGAGAAGGAATCGGTAGGTGGACTCGCAGCCGGCGAGGAAGGCGCGGCGCGCCATCGGCCCCGCGCTTGGCACGAAGAGATCGTAGCTGACGGGTTCCCAGTCGCCGCACTGGACCCGCCTGGCGTCCCCGATTCCGAGGTCACGGACCGCCTGGCTGACGATGTCCCAGTAGGCGCCCTTTCCATGGACGAAGAGCAGATCCTGGAGTGTGGGCAGCCCTTCGTGCCTCGCGCGATCCCCGTGACGCACCAGGATCAGGGCGGCCCAGAAGTAATTCTCGCGGAGCTCGAACATGCTCTGAGGGTCGGCATACTGCATCGCGACGTCGACCGGTGCAGCCAACACCGCGCGCGCGCTGTCCACGGCCTCCGCGGCATCCAGCTCGTAGAGGCCCTGGAGGAGGTCGCTCCGAAACGCCTGAAAATCATCCAGGCGGCGCAACAGGACCGGGATCGCCCGCCGGTCCTTGGCGGTCACCAGCTTGCGCGATGCAACCGACATCTCCATTCCGGAGGTCGTGGTCTCGATCACGTCGAGGTCGAGGTCGGCCGGCAACATGTCCGCGTGACTGCGGCTCCAGTCGGTGAGGTGCTGCAGGTAGGCCGCCCGCCCCGCGGCGTCCTTGGCGAGGATTTCGCTGGCGTGAGTCAGGGGCCGGCGGGCCAGATGGTTGATCAGGCCCTCGGCGAGGTCGGCGACCCGGTATGGGTCGCGTTCCTCGAGAACCATACCATCCGGCAGGACGGAGTTGACGACAGCCAACTGGCTCGAATCCGCCAGGAGAGGCGCCAGCACCGGGATGTCCGCCACGCCCAGATCGAGGTGCTGCAGCTCATGGAGCGGGTTGATCACGGCGCGCGCGTCGTCCTGCAGCTCGACTTCGGACTCCCGGTCGTGCCGCATCTCCCCGAAAAGCCCCATGAATTTCAGCTGATATCCTCTGAGAAATCGGAGCCGAGCGATCAGGTAGTCGAGCGCCTGCGGCCGGCTCATGGTCCGCTGGAGCGAATCCCAGTTTGCCGAGTCGGGCATCGTCAAGCGGCGAAGATCGGTGCGACGTTGCTCGAGCTCGAAGCCGAGCTCGCGAGCAGTGCCCTGAGGCCCGGAGCCGTCGAATATCGGCTTCGACAGGTGTCGCGCCAGGGCGATGGTCCGGTCGTAATCGGGATCGAAAGAGAAGACCGCGAGCAGGTCGCCCTCGTAGGCGCTGGCGAGCTGGTTCCGAATCGAGGCGGTGAACCTTCCCATGTCCTCAAGGCTGTCGAGGCACATGGAGATCAGCGAGGCCGCGCCGGCCATGTCGCCGCGCTCCATCGCCCAGGCGGCGACCAACGCCCTCGCCACCTGCAAGCCGGGCGGACTGAAGCCAAGGATCAACCGGTCCATGTCGGATGCTCTGCGTATCCCGGGCGGGCGGTCCATGCGCAGCTCCTCGACCGCGCGAGCGAGTGTCGACGGGGTGGCGCGCGTCGCCTGCTTGCGGAGCCGGCGTTCCCGTCCGTACCAGTCCAGGACGTGGTATCCAGTTCCGGTGTCCTCGAGGAGCCAGCCGGAGCAGGTGTCGGTCCGCCCGGGCTGGTGGTAGGCGATCTCGAATCGGTCCCACGTCGCCGTGGACGGCACGCTGACGATCGTCATCGCCGAGATGAGCCGGAGACCGCGCGCCACGTCCGGCCGCAGCCGTGATCCGAGCGCGGGTCGGACGGCGGCCGCGTGAGAGATGCTCCGCACGTGCCGAGCGGAATCGGAGCGAGCAGGGCGGCGGGCCTCGAGGCTCGACGCCGCCGGTGATGAGCCACTGGCCGCGCGCGGGCGATGGGCGGGAACCGCGAGCGCGAGCGCGGCGGCGGACGCGCAAGCGAGCGCCAGATTGGGCGCGATGCGCATGGTAGGCCTTCGATCCTCGGGGACATCGGACGCTGCGTCGCCCGACTCTATCCCTTCACCGCTCCCAGGGTGAAGCTTTCGATGAAGCGGTCGAGGAACAGGTTGTAGACGATGGCGATCGGGACGCCGGTGAACAGCGCGGCCGCCATCAGCGCGCCCCAGTGGTAGACATCGCCCCGGACCAGCGCGATCGGAACCCCGAGGCTCCAGGTTCATCGGCGGCTGACCCACGAAGGTCGGGACGAAGGTGTCGTCGGGGTCCTCGTAGACTCGCTGCGGAGTCCCGAGCTGCCGCATCCCGCGGGAGCGCCCACGAGCGGTAGCTCCGCCGCACTGGCCGGCGAGTATAGAAGGCATCCGCTACTAATGCCGCGGATCTAGATGGCGCCAGCGGACTGACGGCGGCGGACAGCCGAAAGAACAGGATCGCGATGCCGAGGTCCTCGAGCAGCACCTAGACCGCGTGGTGTGCCCGGGATGGGGCGAACACGCCTCGTATTGTCTCGGGTCAGGAAGAGGGGCCGCGCTCGAGCCTGGAGCCACGGACGCCACCTTCATCTACTTCAGACCGAGCTTCTTGCCGGCCGCGAGCAGCTTGACCGACTCCCGGATTCGCCTCTCCCGCGTCTCGGGTCGTTTGGCCGTGTGAATCCACACGACGAAATCACGCCGCTGCCTCGGAGCGAGCGCCTGAAAGTGTTGCCAGGATCTCTCGTTCGTCTTGAATGCCTTGGCAATATAGGCCGGCAGCTCCGGGATCGAGGGCTTCGGCGCGTAGCGGTTGTCCGTGGGAGCCGCGGCGAGGCCCGGCGGTGCGAGGAGCCCGGCCGCCTCGAGCTCCTTCCAGCGTCTCCGATTGAGGTCCGACCACTTGCTCGTCGGTTTGCGCGGCGTGACCTTGATCGCGTAGCGATTCGCGTCGAGGCTCTTGATAAGGCTGTCGACCCAGCCGAAGCAGAGCGCTTCGCGCACGAGGTCTTCATATGGCATTGACTCGACGCCGGTGTGTTGCTTGTGGCGGACGAGCCAGATGCCGGTGCTCGACGCGTGGTTCTTCGCGAGCCACCGCCGCCACTGTTCCCGCGTTCGTACGTCGAGCTGCGTCGGCATTGGCTGCTCAAGAGACCGTCGCACCGCTATTGCCCCCCAGTCGCCCCTTCTGGCGGCTCGTCGTGAATTCCTGTGTCCCGTTTTTCGTTCCTTCGCGTCCCTTGTTGGTCTTCAGAATGCCTCGCGCGACAAGCGCTTCGAGCTGGCGGCGGTTATGGTCTCTTTATCAGTAGGTTGAAAGTTCGATTCCTTCGCGGCGCACCAACTTGCGGCGGACGTCAGGAGCCATCGGCGCCCGCTCGTCGATTCCGGGCTAGGCGACTCGCAGTCAGCGGCGGAGCCGCTGCGGGCTGGGACACCAGCCGCATCCGCCTGGAGGCGAGACGATCCGGACATACCGGCTGCGTTCGTTGCAATACCTCCGGACGCGCATCCAGCTCCACCCAGTCTCCCAGGGCGGGGAAGTCCTCCGAATAGCGGTCATGCCATAGCCCGGATGGTAGCGAGTCCGTTCGCCCGGGCATGAGCAAACGGATCGAAAACTCGCAACCGGCGTCTATCGAGTGGGTCGAGAGACGGACCCACGTGGAACGCACCACCAACGTCTCCGGTCCGACCGGCCCCACGCCCGTCGCGGAGTCGGATCGCTGATAAGACAGACACTCCGCATATCGGACGAGTGCCTCGCCGCCGGGCAGGACACGCACGAGGACGAGGGGCTTTTCGCCGCCGCAGAAGGACGTGGTTCCGACACTGTCCCCGACCGCCACGTCGATGACCGACGTGTCCGGTCGTCGGGGATCCCCGCCCCAGCCATTCCAGTGGCGTTCTACGAGGACGAGACGAATGCGACGGATGGAGCGGGCCGGTTCGGCGCAGCTCGAACCGATCACCAGGAGTGTGATCACACCGCAGACAACACGCGCGCCGTGGTTCCGGCGCCCGGTCGGGTTTTGTCGCGTCTTCATTCGCAACTTGTCTCGTCACGTGTCTCGCGTGGGCGGCCTTCGTGACACTTCTCGCTCAAGTGGCGAGGCGGCAGCCTGAGTACTGCCGCGAGGTGCCGAAGTCCCGGCCCACTCGGTTTCCGCTTCGCGCCGGATGTGCCGTAGCACGCGGAGATGGATCGTACCCACGAACCCGTCCGCCCACAGCGACCAATAACTCCGCGGCTGGATGCGCAGCACGTACCACGTGCTGCCGGCGAGGCGCGTGCGCCCATCCGGCAGTGCGGCGAGACGGAACTCGCCGCGGATCGCGCGGAAGCCATCGGTCACGTGCGGCGCCACGACGTGGCGCCATGGACTCAGCTTCCGCATCGGATCGGGTTGCTCGGTCACGTCGAACGTCAATCGTCGCGGCGCGTCCCACGCGGTGATCGGCTCCACGAACGCGCCGGTCGAGAATTCGCACCGCCTCAGCGCGCCCATCCACGCGATCGGCAGTGCGAATGGAAACGCCATTGTCACGCACAGCATGCCTTCGACGGCGAACAGGAGCAGCGAGCCTGCCACCAGCAGCAACCCCGTCGTCGCGACGAGCGCGGTCTCGCCGACCGGGCGTGTCTCGCGACGATTGTGGACAAACCCGGTGACCACACTCGCGACGAACGGCGTACCGAAGAACACCGAGAGGCCATAGCTCTTGAGCACCACCGTGCAGAGGACCGCGAGCGGGAATCCGATCAGCAGGCTCACCCCGAGGCCGAGCATCGCGCTGCGAAAGCGCCGATCGATCGCGGGCGCTGCCGATCCGCTCGACGCCGGCTCTTCGGTCGGCGTGATCGGTGCGTGCGAACGCGAGGGGAGGAAGCATAGGAAGATCATCAGCACGTAGTTGACGAGCGGCACGAAGAACAGCAGCCCGCCCCACGCGGAGCGACCGGCGTCCACCGCGCGGCGCACCGTCATGCTGGTGCCGATCCAGAGAAACGGCAGCGTCCATAGGACCAGCGCGGTGCGAAGCCCCGGCGTCAGGGACGTGCGCACGTCGCGCACCGCGTACGTCGGATTGAGGTAATCGATCGGCGACCAGAAGACGTTCGCGCCGAGACGCATCACGGTCGCATCGACGAGGTACTTCACGACCATCAGGGTGAGGCCGGACACGAGGTAGTCGCGGGGCCCGACGGGCACGCGCAGCGAGAACCACAGCCGCAGCGTGTCGCGGAATCGTTGCATGTGCGACACCCTGCCACGCCCGAGGCGCCGCGACAACTGTGCTATCGCTCGGCGCTCGTCCTGCACCGGTAGAACGAAACGGGCGTAACATGCAGCTCGTTTCACCTACGTGTCATCCCAGGGAGCGGAGCGTCGACGATGCCGGTGGTGGAAGAATCCCTTCTGATCCGCGCGCGGCAGCAGCCGCTATTCGATCTCGCCCAGGACTACCAGCTTCGTTTGAAGTGGGATCCGTTTCTTCGTGACCTGCGCTTTCTCGACGACGCTCGAGAGGCGGCCATCGGCGTGCGCGTCTGGGTCAAGGCATGGACGGGCCTGACGATGGTGGTGGAGTATGTCGTGCTGAACCGCCCCGAGGTGGTGGCGATGAAGATGGTGGAGGGGCCTTTCTTCCTCCAGCAGTTCGCCGGAAGCTGGCGCTTCAGGCCCCATCCGAGTGGCTCGACGGAAGTGATTTTCCGCTATGTCTTC
>WNGB01010446.1_pt1 | contig 12887 bp, 10 predicted proteins | sample 5400681 | NCBI WGS metagenome assembly WNGB01 (sample SAMN13153367, study PRJNA577476) | soil metagenome | isolation source: 115 cm soil or saprolite under grassland replicate 2 | place: USA:California | collected 2016-06-15 | reverse complement strand
CCGACTGCCCGATCGCCCCGCGCCGCACTGGTTGGACGGGGTTGTATGCCGTTCCTGCAGACCAGGGAGCCGGACAAACGCCGGACCTCCCGGCACTCCTGCAGACGCACGGGATTCCGTACCCTCTCATTCGTTCGTCGGACCTCGTCGGTGGTCTCGACCGCCTCTCGGACGCCGAGCGCTGGCTGCTCTGGGTCGAACTGCCGAACCTGGCTCCACCCTGGCACGTCGCGCCGCGGTTCGTTCGCCGCTACTTCACCGAGGAAGAAGAAGCCGACGAAGAGCCGCTCACGCCGTTGACGAAACCACCCATCGGGCCAATCGACGTCGATGATTTCACCTTGACGGATCGCTTGCAGTCGACCTATGCGGCAGCGGTGACGCAGCTGGACGACGAGATGGGGGCCATCGTCGAGGAGTTGGAACGCAGGGCGCTGCTGGACGAGGTGCTGGTCGTCTTCCTGTCCGACCTCGGCCTGCCGCTCGGCGAGCACGGCATCGTCGGCCATTCCCATCCCTGGCCGCACGATGAGTTGATCCACCTGCCGTTGATCGTGCGGCTGCCGCGTGCGGCTGAGGCTGGCCGGCGCATCGCGGCGTTGACGCAGCCCGTCGATCTGATGCCGACCCTGCTGGAGTGGTTCGGTCTGCCGGCGCTGCCAGGCCACGGCCAGAATTTGTTACCGCTGATGCACGGCGAGATCGAGCAAGTGCGCCCTTATGCGGTCTCCCTTGTGGCGATAGGCGAAGCCGAGGAATGGGCGTTGCGCACACCCGAATGGGGCCTCGTGTTGCCGGTCCAGGTGCCGCCCGAAGACGCCGCACGAGGGCCGCAACTCTATGTCAAGCCGGATGATCGCTGGGAGGTGAACAACGTCGTGCAGCATCACCTCGAACTCGCCGAAGGGCTGGAGCGGACGCTGCGCGGCTTCGTCGAGGCCGTGCGGCTCGGGACGGCGCTGCCGCCGCTGCCGGAGTTGGAGTCCCGGCTTTAGCCGGCGACGGCACCGGCTAAAGCCGGGACTCCAACTCTGGTAGTGGCGCAAACCATCTCCCGCGAAATGCCCGTTCTTGATAGGATGTGTTCGTCCGCTGTTGAGACCTCCACAAAAGAAGGTGTGGCCATGACAACGCGCGCAGTACACTGGCACGAGGGCATGTTCATCCGCCCGCAGCACTTCCAGACCGCCCAGCGCGACTGGGCTTACCTCGTCGATCGCAGCGAAAAGTGGGACGTGCATTACAACTGGGGCCTGCGCGCCATCGAACTCGATCTCGACGCCCTGGCCAACTATCGCGGCGTCGTGCGCTCCCTCCGTGCCCGCCTGCGCGACGGCACCCTCCTCGCGATTCCCGAGGACGGCCTGTTGCCAGCTATCGACCTGAAAGAGGGCTTTACCAGCGAAAGTAGCCTGACCCTTTACCTGGCCATCCCCGTCCTGCACCTCGGCCGGGCCAACATCGGCGCTGATGGTGCCCGTTTCCGCGTCGATACGCAGGAACTCGAAGACGAGAACACCGGCGTCAATCCGCAGGCGGTTCAGGTGCGCCTGCCCAATGTCAAGTTGCTGCTGTCCAACCAGGACCACACCGGCTACGAGGTGCTGCCCATCGCGCGCATTCAGAAATCGTCGCGCGCCGAGGCCACGCCGGAGTTGGACACCAGCTACATTCCGCCGGTGCTCGCCTGCGACGCCTGGAAGCCGCTCGCCGCCGACATCCTGCAGGGCGTCTACGACCGCATCGGCAAGAAGATCGAGATCCTGGCCGGCCAGGTCACGTCGCGCGGCATCACCTTCGACAGCCACGCCCAGGGCGATCCGCTTATCTTCGCCCAGCTGCGCGAGCTGAACGAGGCGTACGCTCCACTCGGCATTCTCGCCTTTGCCCAGGGAGTTCATCCACTGACGGCGTACATCGAACTGTGCCGTATCGTCGGGCAACTGGCGATCTTTGGGGGCACACGGCGCCCGCCGGAGTTGCCGCGCTACGACCACGACGACCTTGGGGGCTGTTTCTTCGGGATCAAGCATCACCTCGACGCGCTGCTGAATATCTTCGTCGAGCCGGAGTACAAGGAACGGCCGTTCCTCGTCGCTGGTCTGCGGATGCAGGTCACGCTCGAACCGGCCTGGCTGGCGTCGGATTGGCAAATGTACATCGGCGTCCGCAGTCCGCTGGAGCCGGAGGAGTGCATCCGCCTGCTGACGCGGCCGGGGCAACTCGACATGAAGATCGGCAGTTCGGAGCGCGTCGATACGATCTTCCGCATGGGCGAGGCGGGGCTGCGCGTGGTTCACAGTCCCCGGGCGCCGCGGGCGCTGCCATCGATTCCCGGGCAGATTTATTTCCAGGTGCAGCGCGATGCGTCGCCCAGCGAGTGGCAGGATGTGCAGCGGTCGCTGACCCTGGCCATTCGGTTGAACGAACGGCTGATTGCGGGTAACATCCAGGGCCAGCGGGTGCTGACGATCAAGGCCGGCGGGCAGACGACGACCCTCGAATTCACGCTGTACATGCTGCCGGCCGACAGCAAGCAGGCGTAGTCGCGCTGCGCGAGGGGCGAGTGGTTAGGAATGGCTGTTGTGGCACGGTCTCCTGACCGTGCCACCTCGCCTGACCGAGACGCTGTTGTGGCACGGTCTCCTGACCGTGCCACCTCGCCTGACCGAAGGTCTCCTCTCACTCTTGGAGACCTGCGGTCGCAAGCCGTGGCACGGTCGGGAGACCGTGCCACAACAGGAGGGGAGAAAGAATGGCGGCAAACCAAGGCAGAGATGAAGCCGAGCGATGAAGGAAGAACTCAGCAATTTGGTCCACCCGGTGATTGCCCATGCGCTGGGCGTCAAGCAACGGCTCGACCGCGGCGAGACGCTGCACATCGACACCGAACAGTCAACCCTGAAGGGTCTGCTGCTGCCTGAAGTGGACGCTCAGCGCAACGCAGACTTCGGCGGCGACGGCTTCCACGAACCGCGGGGCGCCCCCGACCGCGACGACGAGGCATCGGCTCGCCGCGCCCGTTTCCTCGGCGTCCGTTACGCGCTCGCGTGCTGGCTCGATGAGCTGTTCGTCGTCTACTCGCCCTGGAGCCAGGACTGGAACGAACGCAAACTGGAAGTGTCGATGTACGGCAGCAACGATCGGGCCTGGCGCTTCTGGGAACAGGCTCGACTGGCGGAGGCGCGGCCCACGATGGACGCTTTGGAGGTCTTCTTTCTCTGCGTCCTGCTGGGTTTCCGCGGCGAGCTGCGCGAGCGGCCCGAGCAGCTCAACGCCTGGGTGGTGGCCAGGCAGGCGCAGCTGACGCGGGTGGGCGAGGACTGGCCGCACCCGCCCGAACTGGATCCGCCCACCCACGTGCCGCCGCTGCGCGGCCGGGAACGCTTTGCCCGCGTCGTCTACGTTGGTGCCTTGGCCCTGCTGGTGCTGTTGCCGGTCGTCGTCTTCTCCCTGGTCCAGCGCCTCGGGCAGTGACCAACGAGGTTCTGTTTGTAGTCCCGCCTTCAGGCGGAGCAGTCCATTGCCGCCTGAAGGCGGGACTACGAACAAGAGGCCGCCTCAACTCGCGCTTGCGAGGATCCGTGCGATGGGCTTCTTCGGCAGTATCTGGCGCTTGCTGCGGAACATCCTTGTGCCCATGCAACCGCGCCCGCCCGTCCTCCCGTACGCGGCGGAAATCGAAAGGGCGCGAGCCGCCGGCGCAACCATCGAGTCGCCGCTGCCGCCGCCGCGCCCCAGTCGCCTGAAGCGGTTCCTGTTCTGGACGCTGCACATCCTCCTTGTCGCGGCTATCCTGGTCGGGCTCTACTTCCTCAACGCCGCCCTGCATGTCGAGCAGATTCTGCGTTCGCCGCTGCCGGAGTTGCGCTATTACTGGCTGCCGCTGCTGTTCCTGCTGCTGTACCTGATGGCCTGGCTGGGCTGGTGGCTGTGGGAGTTGACCGGGCCGGACAAGGTCGCTGGCGATTTTCCCGATCTCAATAGTGCCTGGGCAGAAGTGCAGCAGGCCGTCGCCGGAGCCGGCGTCGAGCTGCGGGAGGTGCCGCTGTTCCTGGTGCTCGGCCGGCCGCTGTCCGGCGAGGAGTCGTTCTTCACCACCTCGCAGTTGCCGTTGCGTCCGACGCCGCCGCGCCGTCCCAACTCGCCCCTCGGCGTCTATGTCACCCGTGACGCCGTCTTTCTCACCTGCGCGGGCGCCTCGCTGCTGGGGCGCCTGACGGCTCTGCTCGTCGAGGAACAGCAGCGACCGGTCGGCAGCAATCAGCCCGTGCAGGTCGCCCCGCAAACTGTGCCGGATGGCGGGGAGGCCACACTGGGCTCGACCGTGGTGGATGAGCGCAGTACCACCGACATGACGGAGGAGCAGCGGCGCGTCATTGGCATTCTGGTCGCGGAGGAGCAGGCGGAGAAGCCGCGCAGGGACGAGGAACGGCGGGGCCTGTTTCGCAGCCCGGCGGCGGTGGCGGAGCAGGCGGCGCGGTTGCGGCACCTGTGCGGCCTGATCGCGCGGGCGCGGCGGCCGTACTGCCCGATCAACGGCGTGCTGGTGGTGCTGCCGTTCGCCGTCCTCGACAGCGATAACGACGCCAGTCAGGCCGCCAGCGCCGCCGAGCAGGATCTCGAAGTGGCCCGCGTGGAATTGGAGGTGCAGTGTCCGGTATTCGCGCTGTTTTGCGACCTGCACCGTTCGCCCGGCTTCCGCGAGTTCCTGACGCGGCTCCCCGCCGGGCAGCGCGACCGCCGCCTGGGACAGCGTTTCCCGCTGGTGCCGGACGTGGAAGAGTCGGCGATGCCCGCGGTGGTCCAGCAGGGCGTCCAGTCGCTGTGCGATTCGTTGTTGCCGTCGCTGGTGTATAACCTGTTCCGCGTGGAGGGGGCCAGCGGCACAACGGCCACCGCGACCGAGATGACGGAGGGCAACCTTCGGCTGTACGGCTTGCTGGCGGAGCTGCGCGAGCGGCACAAGCGCCTGAGCCGCTTGCTCACGCGCGGCCTGCTGCTGGACAAGGGCGGCGGGTATCTGTTCGGCGGCGTGTACCTGTCCGGGACGAGCACGGACGCCAACGGCGAACAGGTATTCGTCGGCGGCGTGTTCCAGCGGTTGATCGCGAACCAGAACCATGTGGCGTGGACGCCGGAAGCGCTGGCAACGGAGGCCCGTTATCGCCGCTGGGCGGCGGCCGGCTGTCTTGGGGTGTTCCTCCTCGTGGCCGGGGGGCTGGCGCTGACGTACGCGCTATGGCGCTGGTAACCTGTCCTTCAGCTCCCGCTTGCGGGTTAGCAGTCTCAGGAGTGCTAACCCGCAAGCGGGAACCCTGACGAGCCTCTCATGATCTCGTGGATAGCCGACAATGCGACCCTTCTTTATCTTCTCCTGGGCGTGATCGCGGTGGCGCTGGGGCTGCGCTGGCGGACGACGCGCCAGGGCAAGTATCTGATCGGGTTGGGGGTGGTCGTGGGGCTCGTTGGGCTGGTGGTCATTCTCAGCCTGACCATCGTCACCGCACGCCAGCAACTGGTGCGGGCGGTGGAGGAAACCGCGCGGCTAATCAATGCGAAGAACTTTGAAGGCGCCTTCCGCAACTTCGGCGACAAGGTGTTTCTGGAGTTCCAGCCCGGTGATAAGGGCGAAGTACCACGGGAGGCGCTGCAGAAACTCGCCCAGGACAGTATGCGTAGCCAGAAGATAACCGGCATCGAGGTGTGGAACATCGAGGTGGAGAGCCTGGACCCGGTGCCGGTGGTGTCCTTCTATCTGAGGGCGACGGATTACCCAGGTTACGCCAACTGCCGGGCGGAACTCACTCAGTTGGGGGAGGGCACCTGGCGCGTGCAGAAGCTGAAACTTGTACTGCCTGGCAACTGGCGTGTCCCCTTCCCGCGTTGATCGTTAGCAACCGCTCAAAGGCGCCATGGCCACTCTTTCATATTCTCCAACAGGGCCCCGTGAGTGAGGTTGAACTGCAGCGGCGTCACCGTGATGTAGCCCTCAGCCATCGCGGAGACATCGGTGTCGGGGTGCGGGTCGGGACAGGAGAAGTCGGGGTTGCTCCAGAAATAGACGCGGCCGCGCGGATCGACGCGGCGGTCGAACGTCTCCAGGAACGGCGCGACGTTCTGCGGCACGCTGCGGATGCCGCGGATCGGCCCCTTGTCGAAACTGGGGATATTGACGTTGAACAGGGCGCCCTCGGGCGGGTGCTGGGCCAGGATTTGCTCGATGACCTTGCGGGCGAGGTCGGAGGCACGCGGGAAGTCGAGCGGCTTGGGCTTGGTGTATTCGAGCGACACGGCGATGCTGGTGCGGTGGAAGAACGCTCCCTCGATGGCGGCGGCGACGGTGCCGGAGTAGAGGACATTGATACCGGCGTTCGAGCCGGCGTTGAGACCGCTGACGATCAGGTCCGGCGGTTCTGGCAGCAGTTCGAGCAGGGCCAACTTGACGCAATCGGCCGGCCGCCCCTCGACGGCCCAGCCCATCGGCTGGTTGCGCTCGTCAACGACTTCCTGGACAAGAAGCGGAGTTAGCAGAGTGATGGAGTGGCCGACGGCGCTCTGCTCGCCCGCCGGGGCCACGACGGTGACCTCGCCGAGTTTCTGCAGTTCCGTCCGCAACGCCCGCAGGCCAGGGGCGTAGACGCCGTCGTCGTTCGTCAGCAGGATGCGCACTCTTGCTCCAGGCCGTGAGGGTTAGCGGTTCCGTGGCTGGAACACCCGCACATGAGCCACGGTGACCACTTGGGCGTCTTCGTCTACCTTGAATGTAATGGAGAGGGGCGGAAAGAAGGCGATTCGTGTGCCTCCTTCACGGGATTCTCCTTCGGAGGAAGGATTTCGGCTCAGCTGCTGGTCGATCTGGTGGCTGGCTGCTGTGATGGCTTGACGCAGCGTCGAATTCGCCTGGGTCCAGCCAACGGTCAGTTCGTCCAGGGCCGTTTGCAGCCAATCGACGCGCCACATCACAGCTTCTCCAGGTGCGCGAGCACTTCGGCCGTGCTGTAACGCTTCTCGTTCGACCGGAGGCGGCGCTGCAATTCTTCTTCGCTGATCGGGTCGGTGATTGGCTCCCATTCCGACAAGTCAACAACCGGCACAAACCGCCCGATCACACGGCCGGCGGGGTCGCACAACTCGGCCGAAGACTTGAGTTCGTTGAGTTTGTTGGCCAGGGCGGCATCAAGCAGGATTTGGGTCATGTCAGAATGCTCCTTTGGCGCGAACGGGGACTCATCCGCCTTATTCTACCCCGCGACGTTCGATTCCTCAACGCCGCTGAAGCATGTTCGTGCGCTGCCCTTACTCCCCCTGCAGTCGCTTGCGCCGCAGGATCTTGTGATAGTGCTGCGCGAACCGATGCGCCTCATCCCGCACGTATTGCAACAACCGCAGCGCCGCCGAGTGCCGGCTCAACCTCAGCGGTTCCGCCTCGCCCGGCCGATACACCTCCTCCTCGCGCTTCGCCAGCGAGATCAGACACGGCGGCTCGATCCCCAGCATTTTGAACGCCTCCAGCGCCGCGTTCAGCTGCCCCTTGCCGCCGTCGATGAGCAGGATGTCGGGAAATACCTCCTCCTGCTCCTTCAACCGACGGAAGCGGCGCGACACCACCTCGCGAATCGACGCGAAGTCATCGACGCCCTGCACCGACTTGATGCGATAGCGACGATACCCCGGCTTGAACGGCAGCCCGTCCACGAATGACACCAGCGATGCCACCATGTCGTCGCCGCCGAGATGAGCGATATCGACGCCCTCAATTGTCCTCGGAGTCGCCTGCAGTCCGAGCACCTTGCGCAGTCCGACGAGGCCCTTCCGCGGCTCGATCGCGAACACCTCCGGCTGCACGTCCTTATCGACGTCGCCGCGCAGCCCCAGGTTCTTGAGCGCGGTGATCTCGTCGCGCAGCCGCGCCGCCTTCTCGAACATCAGGGCGGCGCTGGCCTCCTCCATCTGTGTCTCCATCTCGCGGATGAGCCGGTCCTTCTTGCCTTCGAGCACCATCCGCAGCGAGCGAATCTGCCGCCGATATTCCTCCTTCGTCACGCGGAAATTGCACGGCGCGGTACACTGCCGGATGCTGTGCAGCAGACACGGCCGGAACCAGCGCCAGCGGTTGTCGTCCTCCTTGATGTCGAGCGTGCAGGTGCGGAACTGAAAGATGCGCTGGAGCACCTGAATGGCGGCCCGCAGGCTCTTGGCGCTGGTGAACGGCCCATACAGCCGCACCCCGCGCGAACGCGGCGAGCGCGTGAACTCCACGCGCGGGAAGTCTTCGCGTATGCGAATTTGCAGATAGGGAAAGGTCTTGTCGTCCTTGAGTTCGACGTTGAAGCGCGGCTGAATGTCCTTGATGAGCCGCGCCTCCATCAGCAGGGCGTCCACCTCGCTCTCGGCGAGCAGAAAGTCGATGTCGGCGATCACCTTGACGAGATCGGCGGTGCGATGATCCTCGGCGGCGGCTTTCGTGAAGTAGTGCGACGCCCGGTTGCGCAGGTTCTTCGCCTTGCCGATGTAGATGACGCGGCCCTGTTCGTCTTTCATGAGGTAGACGCCGGGCGCGGTCGGGAACTGCTTGACCTTCTCGGCGGGAGGCAGCACTGCGGCCGGTGCTGGCTCGGCCGGCGTCGGGACGTTGGTTTCCTGCGGTGGCGTGGCGCTGGACATGGGACACTCGCGTTCAGATGGGGAGCCCGAAGCGCCAGCGAGGAACCATCCCTCGCTGGCGCTTCGGGCTCCCCATTGATTACTTTGCCGGCTCTTGGTGCGACAGATCGTCGGCCTCCTCGCTGGCCGACTTGCGCGGAAACACCGTGGTGCCAACCTGGCACCCTCCGCTGCCTCAGCCCCCGCCACCGCGGAGTACGACCAGCACCCAGAGCACCACGAACCCGCCAAACAGCAACACCGGCCCCAGCCAATCCCCGTTCATGACTTGCTCCCTCCCGGGCCGCAGGTTCGGCTTGTGGGATGCGGCCCGCCTTCCCCCTTGATTATAGCAACCTCCGCCCGCTTTCTGATCGCCTTCCGCGGCTGCCGCGCGTTATAGTGAACCGAGCCTCGGTCCCTATCCCCTGGAGCGAAGCGAGCGATGTCGGACCCCACCCCACCCCCATCAGCACCCGGAGACCACGACCCGACGGTGACGGCCGGCGATCTCGTTCAACCCCCGACGTTGGCCGCCCCTGCAGGCCAGCCCGGGCCCCAGGAGGCGGTTCCTCCGGCGGACGGCGCTGCCCGCTACCGCATCCTCCGCGCACACGCCCGCGGCGGCCTGGGGGAGGTCTTTCTCGCCCGTGACGAGGAACTCTCCCGCGAGGTTGCCCTCAAGGAAATGCATGCCGAATTCGCCCAGGATGGCGCGAGCCGGGCCCGTTTTCTGCTTGAGGCGGAGGTGACGGCTGCCCTGGAACACCCCGGCGTCGTGCCGGTCCACGGTCTTGGCCGCCACGGCGACGGCCGGCCCTTCTACGCCATGCGCTTCATCCAGGGCGACACCCTCAGTGATGCCATCGACCGCTTCCACGCCGAACGGCCCCAGCGCACAGCCGGCGAGAACCGTCTCGCGCTCCGGGCACTGCTGATGCGGTTCGTCGCCGTCTGCAACACCGTCGCCTACGCCCATAGTAAGGGGATCCTCCACCGCGACCTCAAGCCCGGCAACATTCTGCTCGGCAAGTACGGCGAGACCCTCCTGGTGGACTGGGGCCTGGCCCGCAGAAGGGATGAGGGAAGAGGGATGAGGGATGAAGAAAAGAGCAGTACGCCTCTTTCATCCCTCATCCCTCCTCCCTCATCCCTTCCGACGAAGCCGGCCGCTCCCCGCGACCGGGGCCCCGACATGACGGAGTTGACGGAGCACGGTCAAGTTCTGGGAACCCCGGCCTACATGAGCCCGGAGCAGGCCGAAGGGCACCTCGACCGGCTCGGCCCCGCCGCCGACATTTATAGCCTTGGCGCGACCCTTTACCACCTCCTGACCGGCCGGCCGCCCATCGCCGGAGCGGGGGTGGCGGAAATGCTCACCCGCGCCCGCCGTGGAGACTTCCCCCCGCCGCGCCGGGTCCGCGCCGACGTGCCCCTGGCCCTGCAGGCGATTTGCCTGAGGGCAATGGCCCTGCGCCCCGAGGAGCGCTACGCGACCGCACTGGAATTGGCCGCCGACGTCGAGCACTGGCTGGCCGACGAGCCGGTGCGTGCCTACCCCGAGTCGCCGGCCGCACGCCTTGGGCGGTGGGCGCGGCGGCATCGGGCCCTCGTCGCGGCTGCAGCCGCCCTGCTCATGACCGCCGTCGTGGCCCTGTCGGTCAGCACGGTCCTGATCGGCTTGCAGCAGGCGGAAACGGAGGATGCCCGCCGCCAGGCCGAGGCGAACGCCCGCGAGGCCCACGTGCAAGAGCAGCGAGCCCGCACCCAGCAGGCCCTGGCCGAAGAGCAACGGCAGCAGGCCGAACTCAACTTCCGCAAGGCCCAGGATGCCGTCGATGAGATGCTGACCGAGGTGGGGCAGACGTGGCTGGCCGACGTCCCCCTCATGGACCCCGTCCGCCGCACGCTCCTCGAAAAGGCGCTGACCTTCTACCAGGGCTTTCTCAAGGAAAAGAGCACGGACCGCGCCACGCGCTACCGGACCGCCTGGGCGCATCTACGCCTGGCGAAAGTCCACAACTTGCTCGGTCACGAGAAGCAGGCCGAGCAGGCGTTCCTCGACGGCGAACGGCTCTTGCAGCGGCTGCTGGACGATTTCCCAGAGGACGAGGTCTACCGCCAGGATCTGGCGGGTGTCCACAACGACCTCGGCATCCTGCACAAGAACGCGGGGCGGCTGGCGGTGGCGGAAGGGTTCTATGCCCGGGCACTGGCCGTCCAGCAGAAACTGGTCGCAGACGCCCAGGCGTCGCGCTATCACCGCCTGGCCCTGGCCAGCACGCTCCACAACTTTGCCAACGTGCTGCAGCAGGCCGGTCGGGTTCCCCAGGCTCGCCAGGGCCACGAGCAAGCGCTCGCCCTCCGCGAGCGGTTGGTGGGCGAGTCTCCCAACGACCCCGTGAGCCGTGCCGACCTGGCGAAAACCCACAACGCCCTGGCCACCCTGCTCGGGCGGGTCGGCGAGGTGGAGCGCGCCCAGAATGCCTTCCACCAGGCCGTGGCGCTGCATCGCAAGTTGGCGGACGAGTTCCCCAACAAGCCCGCGTACCGGCACGCCCTGGCCGGCAGCCTGAACAATCAGGGTGTGCTCCTGGAGACCCTTGGCCGTCCCGCCGACGCCGTGGCGGCCTTCCGCCAGGCTCTCGCTATCAGCCAGAAGTTAGTCGAAGAGTTCCCAACCCGGCCCGACTATCGCAGTTATCTGGTGAACCACCTGACAGGCGTGGGCAGGCAGGAGGCCCGCCTGGGACGGCCCAAGGAGGCCGAGCATAGTTACCGCCAGGCCCTGACCGTCTCCCAGAAGCTGACCGAGGACTGCCCGACCAACCCGGAGTATCGCTTGCAGCTGGCCCGAAACCAGGCCAACCTGGCCCGCCTTCACCGCGACGCCGCCCAACTCTCCCGGGCCAGGGAAATTGCTCTCCAGACCCTGGCTCTCCGGGAGAAGCTGGTCAACGATTTCCCCGACCGTCCTGAATACCGGCGGGCCCTGGCGTTCGGGTATCGTGAGGTGGCGGTGCTCTGTGACGCCCAGGAGCACGCGACCGCGAAGGAGCACTACCTGAAGGGCCTGGCCATCCGCGCGAAGCTGGTGGCCGACTTCCCCCAGGTCGCCGAGTACCGCCACGACCTGGCTGTCGATTCTCGCAATCTGGGGGTTCTTCACGCTGGGATGGGGGAGGACGAGGAGGCCAAACACGCCTACCTCCGCGCCCAGGCCTTGTGGCACAAATTGACCGAGGAAGTGCCAGGGTATCCGGAGTACCGCTATTACCTGGCCCTCACTCACTACAATCTCGGCAACCTGCTGGGCAAGGTCGGTGGCCCCGGTGAGAGGGAGACGGCCTACCGCCAGGCCATGCCCCTGCAGCACCGACTGGCCGAGGAATTCCCCGAAGTATCCAAGTACCGGAGCGCCTACGGGGCCACGCTGAACAACCTCGGGCTGTGCCTCGCCGAGCGCGGCGCACTGCCGGAAGCACGGCAGGTTTACGAGTTGGCCATCGTCCACCAGCGTGCGGCCCGGAAGGTCAACCCCACCGATCCGGTCTACCGCAGTTACCTCCGCAATCACCACTGGGGCTTGGCGGCGGTGCTGCTGCGTCTCGGCGAGCACGCAGGAGCTGCCGAGAATGCCCGGGAAATCGCTGGCCTCTATCCCAAGGCGTGGGACCAGGCCCACCGTGCCGCTGTCCTGGTGGCGCGCGCCATCCCCCTGGCGCGCAAGGACGCTGCGCTGCCGCCGGAGAAGTCCGCCGAAGTGGTTCGCGGCTATGCCGACGGGGCACTGCAGCTGCTCCGCCAGGCGGTCGAGAACGGTCTGACGGATCCCCGGTTGCTGACTGCTGAACCCGCCTTCGAGCCGCTGCGCACCCGCGAAGACTTCCAGGCCCTCGTTACGAGGCTGGGGTGGCAGAAGACCATCTGAACCATTCCCGGAAGGACGATCCCTGGTGCATCTGTCGATTTTGGCCCTTGCTGGCGAACGGCCGGCGTAAGCCGGCTGGTAAACTGGGCCGGACCAGGCTGGCGAACGGCCGGCGTAAGCCGGCTGGTGGGGACTGCACCCCCCAGCGGCTGGGGCCGTACCAGCCGGCTTACGCCCAATACCGTCAAATGGAAGGATCAGGTGTCCGAGCGTTCGGCCATGCGGTTGTGTCTCAAGTAGTTTTTCTGCAAAGCTTTGTGGCCGAAGTGCGGCAGACCATCGGCGGGCGGGCCGCAGCACCGCCGCGCCT
>WNGB01014772.1_pt1 | contig 12889 bp, 14 predicted proteins | sample 5400681 | NCBI WGS metagenome assembly WNGB01 (sample SAMN13153367, study PRJNA577476) | soil metagenome | isolation source: 115 cm soil or saprolite under grassland replicate 2 | place: USA:California | collected 2016-06-15 | reverse complement strand
AAGGGCCGTCCGTTCGTGATCCTCAAGCTCGCGGTCACGCTCGACGGGCGAGTCGCGGTGCCGGGGGCGCGCTGGATCTCGGGCGAACAGTCGCGCCGGCGTGTGCACGAGCTGCGCGCGCAGGTCGACGCCGTCGCGGTCGGGATGGGAACCGTGCGCGCCGACAATCCGGAGCTGACCGCGCGCGACGTCGGAGCAGAACGACAGCCGCGCAGGCTCGCGTTCGGATACGGCCCTGCCGAGCTCGAGGTTCGCAGCGGGCCGTTGCGCGAGGAGCTCGACGCGCTGGCCGCCGAGGGCGTGCAGTCACTGCTGCTCGAAGGCGGCCCGACGCTCGCCGCCGCATTCCTACGGGCCGACCTCGTCGACAAGCTGATGCTGTTCGTCGCGCCTCGCATCGCCGGCGCCGGGACGCTCTTCGCGCCGGAGCTGGCGGAGCCGATCGAGCTACGTCATCCGACCGCCGAGCGGCTCGGAGAGGACATGCTCCTGACCGCGTACGTTCACGAGCCCAGGTGAAGCGTTCTCGTCGCGAAGCGCGCGAGCTCGTCGAGTCGCCGCGCGTCCTCGCGTGCGAGGGCCACGATCAGCGCGGGCATCTCCGCCACCTCCGAGGCGACGAACTCCAGTAACAGAAGCGAGTCCTCGTCGGCCGCCTGCAGGTCGTCGAGCACGAGCATCAGGGGCGAACGCTCGGCCTCGGACCGGAGCAGCTCGGTGACTGTCTCGAAGAACCGGAACCGTCCTTCGCTGTCGTCGCCCTGAGGCTCCGGCAGGTCTCGAATCGCCTGGCGCCAAGGCCAGTACGGGGGCGCGCCACCACCGTCCCAGCCGCGGCCCCAGAGGATGCTCGCGCCCCGCGCTTTCGCACGGCTCGCGATCTCGTCGCCGAGGTGGGTCTTCCCGGCACCCGGCGGGCCCACGACCACGAACATGCGCCCGCGTCCGGCGAGCGCGTCCTCCAGCCCCGCCTCGAGGACGGCGAGCTCCTCGTCGCGACCGAGAAGCGGCTGCGCCGCGAGCCTCCCCGGCTGGTTCACGGGTGGTACGTGCCGCGGGCCGCGCTCGGCGGCCTCGAGCGCCGGATCCTGCGCGAGGATCGCCCGCTCCAGCTCCTGCAGCGCACGGCCGGGCTCGATCCCGAGGTCGCCGAGCAGCGTCCGCCGCGCATCGCGGTACGCCGCCAGCGCCTCGGCCTGGCGCCCGGACCGATAGAGGGCCAGCATCAGCTGGCCGCGCAGCCGTTCGCGGAGGGGGTGGCGGCCAGCGAGCGCCTCGAGCTCCGGCACGAGCCCGTCGTGGCGTGCGAGCGCCAGGTCTGCATCGATCCGGTCCTCGACCGCCTCGAGGTGGAGCTCCTCGAGGCGCGTGATCTCGTCCTGGGCGAAGCGTTCGTAGGTGAAGTCCGAGAGGGGCGAGCCGCGCCAGAGCCCGAGCGCCGCGCGCAACTGCTCGGCCGCCTCCTCGGTCTCACCTGCTGCGAGCGCCGCCCGGCCCTCTGCCAGCCCGCGCTCGAACCGGTCTCGGTCGAGCTCTCCCGGCGCGACCTGCAGCGCGTAGGCCCCGCCGACCGTCCGCAGTGCCCCGCCACCGGCCGGAAGCTCCTTCCGCAGGGCCGAGACGCAGTTCTGCAGGACTTTTCCGGCCGTCTGAGGCGGCTTCTCCCCCCAGAGCTCGTCGACGATCAGGTCGCGCGGCAGCGCCTCGTTCGCGCGCAGCAGCAGCAGCGCCAGCACCGCGCGCTGCCTCGCACCGCCCAGCGCGAGCAGGCGCTCGCCGTCGGACGCCTCTAGCGGCCCGAGGATGCGGTAGTCCATCGTGGCTGCGCCCGAACCTACACCCTGCCGCGGCGATTACCGAGCGGTGGGCGGCGATGGGTCCCCCGTGTTCTCTCCGTTACCGGCGTCTCGGATGCTCCGCTGGTCATGAAGTTTGGAGGGAGGAACAGCATGCTTCGCAAGCACTTCAGGATCAGGCGGATCGTTCTCGGTCTCGCTTTCGCCGCTTTTGCACTTCCCGTGGCCCCCGCCGCGGCCGCATCGCTCTCGACGTTCGTCGACGGAGGGCCCGCCCCCGTGAGCATCTCGAGCACGGCGACCTCAGAGCACTCGTATCTCCGGTACCACGAGGTAGGCGTCCCTGTGGCAACCGGGCTTGACATCCAGTTCGTGAATGCGATTCGCGACTCGAAGACGGCGGCGCTTCAGGCCGACGGGCTGCGCTTGAACGCGATCGCCGATGCGTACCTGCAGAACCAGCCCACGGTCGCTGTCTCCGAGCGGAGCAACGGCGTCAAGGGCCCAGACCCGTCCCTCGTGCCGCAGCTCGCCTCGGCCACGTCCACCGGCTTCGACTGGTCGGACGCGGGGATCGGCGCTTCCACCGCATTCGGAATCGCGCTCCTGCTGGTGACCGGTGTAGCACTCACCCGGCGCCAGAACCACGGCCGGCTCACGAACGCATAGTCCCGAATATCAAAGGGTTCTGAGAAGGCGGTCCCGGGCGGGGCCGCCTTCTCTTTCGCGAGTAGCCTTCGTCGCGTGTTCACCGGGATTGTGGAGGAGCGCGGGCGCGTTGCATCCTTCGAGGACGGCCGCCTTGTCGTCGAAAGCGGCATCTCGGCCGACATCGGCGACTCGGTCGCCGTCGACGGCGTCTGCCTGACCGTCACCGAGAACGGCAATGGTCGGTTGGCCTTCGACGTGGTGGAGGAGACGCTCGAGCGCACGAAGCCGTTCGGCGACGAGGTGAACCTCGAGGCGGCCTTGCGTGCCGGCGACCCCTTGGGTGGCCACTATGTCCAGGGCCACGTCGACGGCGTCGGCACCGTACGTTCAACCGGCAGTCCCGTCTGGATCGACGTGAGCTCCTTGCTGCTCCGCTACGTCGTCGAGAAAGGATCGATTGCGGTGAACGGGGTCTCGCTCACGGTCGCGGCGGTCGACGATCGCGGCTTCGCGGTTGCGCTGATCCCGCACACGCTGGAGGTGACGACGCTGGGGACCCTCGCCCCAGGCGACGGCGTGAATCTCGAGACCGACGTGCTTGCGAAGTACGTCGAAAGACTCCTCCCAGGGCTACGATCATCCCAGTGAAGGTCGAGGAAAAGAGCGCTTTCGCCACCATCGAGGAGGCGATCGAGGACATCCGGCAGGGCAAGTTCGTTGTCGTAGTCGACGCGGCCGACCGCGAGAACGAGGGTGACCTGACGATCGCTGCTCAGTTCGCGACGCCGGAGGCGGTCAACTTCATGACGAAGGAGGGCCGTGGGCTCATCTGCCTCTGCCTGACCGAGGAGCGCTGCGACGAGCTGGGGCTCCGCCAGATGACGGAGCGAAACGAAACGCCGTACGGCACCGCATTCACCGTCTCGGTCGAGGCGCGGGAAGGCGTGACGACCGGGATCTCGGCGCCGGACCGCTCGCGCACGATCCAGGTCGCGGTCGATCCGAAGGCCGCGGGCGAGGATCTCGTGCAGCCGGGCCACGTCTTCCCGCTGCGTGCGCGCGAGGGCGGCGTGCTGATGCGCGCCGGCCAGACGGAGGCGGCGGTCGATCTCGCGCGGCTGGCCGGGCTGATCCCCGCCGGCGTCGTGTGCGAGATCATGAACGAGGACGGGACGATGGCCCGCGTGCCGGATCTGATCCCGTACTGCAAGCGGCACGGACTGAAGCTCGTGACCGTCGCCGACCTGATCGAGTACCGCCGGCGGCACGAGCGGCTCGTGGAGCGCATGACGACCGTGCAGATGCCGACCGCCTACGGCGACTTCACGGCGGTCGCCTTCAGGGAGACGCTGACGGGCAAGCATCACATCGCGCTCGTGAAAGGCGACGTCGACGGCGCGGAGGACGTGCTCGTGCGCGTCCACTCCGAGTGTCTGACAGGCGACGTGTTCCATTCGCTGCGCTGCGACTGCGGCGAGCAGCTCGAGCAGGCGCTGGCGCAGATCTCCGCCGAGGAGCAGGGGGTGCTCCTCTACATGGCGCAGGAGGGACGCGGGATCGGCCTGCTGAACAAGCTGCGCGCATACGAGCTGCAGGAGAACGGCCTCGACACGGTCGAGGCGAATCTCGAGCTCGGCTTCCAGCCCGACATGCGCGACTACGGGATCGGCAACCAGATCCTGGCCGACCTCGGCCTGACGACGATCCGCATCCTCACGAACAACCCGAAGAAGATCACCGGGATCGAGGGCTTCGGCCTGCAGGTTGTCGAGCAGGTGCCGATCGAGACGGCGCCGACGCCGCAGAACGCCCGCTACCTGGCGACGAAACGTGACAAGCTCGGCCACAAGCTTCACCATCAGGACCTGAAGTACGAGCCGCTGGAGGGCGGAGAGTGAGCGAGACCTGGTCGGGCGAGCCCGCCGACGTGGAGGAGCTGGAGAAGGAAGAGGAGGAGCTCCCGCGCCTGCGCACGACGGAGGAGGACGAGGAAGAGCAGCAGCACGCCTACGGGGAGCTCGACATTCCCGACGACGTCAACGTGCTCGAGGGCGTCCCGGACGGAACCCGGCGAGGCGTCGCGATCGTCGCGTCGCGCTTCAACGGCGAGATCACGAACCAGCTGCTGGAGTCGGCGCTCGAGGAGCTCGACGAAGCGGGCGTGCGGCGCGAGGCGGTCACCGTCATGCCGGTGCCCGGCGCGTTCGAGCTGCCCTTGGCGGCGATGGCGCTCGCGAAGACGAGGCGCTATGCCTGCGTCGTCGCTCTCGGGTGTGTCGTTCGCGGCGAGACGCCGCACTTCGACTTCATCGCCTCCGAGGCGGCCAGCGGTCTGCAGCTCGCGGCGCTGGAGACCGGCGTTCCCGTCGCGTTCGGAGTCCTGACGGTGGACGTCGTCGAGCAGGCGCAGGCCCGCGTCTCGAAGGGCGCCGAGGCGGTGCGCACGGCCCTCGAGATGGCAGACGCCTTCGCACAGCTGCGCGCTTCGGCGCGTTAGCGGGGACACGGCCGCACCGGACCGGTCCCAGGGTCTGACCCCGGGGGCCTGTCCCGTGGACATGTCCCTGCCTCGAAGCGCCGTCGCGGTTTGCAGGGCGTTTGCACCTGCCGGACCAGGCTTCTGGTCTGACCCCGGGACAGTGGCTCGACCGGACGGGCGCGGCCTCTTGGCTACACTGCCCGACCGATGTCCAAGGTCTGCGCCGTCTGCGGGAAGAAGCCGGGTTTCGGTCACAACCGGAGCCACTCGATGGTGGCCACGAAGCGCCGCTTCAATCCGAACCTCCAGCGGGTTCGCGTCATGCTGCGCGGCAAGCCGACCCGTGCCTACGTCTGCACCCGCTGCCTGAAGAAGAACAAGTCAGAGGTGCAGAAGCTGCCGCCTCGCGGCCACAAGCAGCAGCCGAGCTGAAAAGAGCCACCTGAGCAGCAACTTCGCCGCCCGCAGGGTGGTCTAATCAGGTCGTGGAAGCGGTTCCCGCTCCGACGCTGGCCTCGCCGCTCGGCCGCATCTCGATCTCACACGACGCCGTCGCGCACATCGTCGGCCGCGTTGCCGCCGAGGCCTACGGCGTTGTCGCCATGGCCCCGCGCAATCCGCGCGAGCGTCTGCTCACGCGCGACCGTTTCCGCCAGGGGATCACAGTCGGCGGGAGCGCCGATGAGGGCGTGACGATCGAGCTCAGCGTCGTCGTCGAATACGGCCTCAATCTCGCCGAGGTCGCCTCGACGCTGCGGAATCGCGTGCAGTACGAGGTCGAGCGCCTGACGGGCCTTCCCGTCGCCAGCGTCGAGGTGCGCATCCAGGACGTGCGGCGCTCCGCATGAGCGTTAGGGATCGCCGCTGTTCGCGCGCCGCTGCGATCGCCGCGCGAACAGCGGAGAGAGTGAGGGGAAACCTCACGGTTTCCCCCTTTGCTCCTTCCCTCGCTCATCGGGCGAAGATCGCCCGATGAGCGACCTGACCCGCGCCCGCGAGCTCGCCCACGCCGCGCTCGCGTCGCTCGAACAGAGCCGGCAGCGGATCGACGACCTCAACGTCTACCCCGTGCCGGACGGAGACACCGGCACCAACATGACGATGACCGCGCGCGCAGTGGTCGAGCAGCTCGACCAGACGAATACGGACGAGCGCATCGCCCTGATCAAGGAGGTCACGCGTGCGGCGCTGATGGGCGCGCGCGGCAACTCCGGCGTGATCCTCTCCCAGATCGTGCGCGGCGCGGCCGAGCCGCTGGCCGACGGCGGCCCTGTCGACCCGCTCACGCTCGCGCGCTCGTTCCGCTCCGCGAGCGATGCCGCCTATCGCGCAGTGCGGCAGCCGGTCGAGGGGACGATGCTCTCCGTCATCCGTGAGCTCGCCGAGGAGGCGGAGCAGCGCGCCGCGGACGCGCAGACGGACGCGGACCTGCTCGCCGCGCTCGTGCGCCGCGGAGAGGAAGCCGTCGCGCGCACGCCCGAGCAGCTCCCGGTCCTGCGCGAGGCCGGAGTGGTCGACGCGGGCGGCGCAGGCCTGCTCGAGATCGTCCGCGGCCTCGCCGCCGCCGTCTCCGGCGAGCCGCTCCCCGAGGCGCTGGCGCAGCGCGAGGAGCTCGGCGTCGAGGCGATCCACGAGGAGCTCTCCCGCTACCGCTACTGCACGACGTTCGTGATCGAAGGCGACGGTCTCGACGCCGGCGCGATCGAGGGCGACCTCGAGCAGCTCGGCGACTCCCTGCTCGTCGTCGGCGACTCGGAGGCCCTGAAGGTGCACGTGCACACGGACGAGCCCGGCCGTGCACTCGGGATCGGCACGGACGTCGGCGTGATCGACCGCGTCGAGATCGCGAACATGCACGAGCAGACGGTGCAGCGCGAGGAGCGCCTGCTCGAGGCGGTGCCGGACGTGCCTCCGGCGCAAAGCGCGGTCGTCGCGGTCGTCGCCGGAGACGGCAACCGCGAGCTGTTCGAGAGCCTCGGGGCGACGAAGATCGTCGTGGGGGGCCAGACCATGAACCCGTCCGCGGCCGAGCTCCTCACCGCCGTCGACGCGGCCGACGCCGCCGAGGTAATCGTCCTGCCCAACAACGCGAACGTGATCCTCGCCGCCGAGCAGGCCGCGGGCCTGGCCGCCAGGCCGGTTACGGTCGTGCCGACGGATTCGATCCAGGCGGGTCTCGCGGTGATGGTCTCCTTCCTCCCCGAGCGCTCTGCCGCCGAGAATGCAGCGGAGATGTCCGAGGTGCTGGAGAGCGTCGTCACGGGCGAAGTGACGATCGCGTCGCGCGACGTCGACCTGAACGGCGTCGCGGTCAAGAAGGGGCGGTGGCTGGGTCTGGCCGAAGGTGAGCCGGTCGCGGTCGGAGACGAGTTCGAGGACGTGGCCGCGCAGGTGACCGACAGCCTGCTCGCCGAGCCGCGGATGCTGCTCACGCTCCTGGCCGGAGCCGACGCGCCCGACCTCGACGGCTTGCTCGAGCGGATCCGCGAACGCCACCCCGACCTCGAGCTCGACGTCCAGGCCGGCGGCCAGCCTCACTACCCGCTGCTCCTCTCAGCGGAATAGGCTCCGGCGGATGGCCGAGCCGATCCGCCTGGTCCTCGTCGAGGACAACCAGGTTTTCCGCGAGGCGCTCGAGCTCCTCCTCGGGCTTCGCTCCGACATCGTGGTCGTCGCGTCGGTGTCCGATGGGTCGTTCGCTGCCGATGTCGTGCGCGAGCATCACCCCGACGTCGTCCTGATGGACTATCGCCTGCCCGGCATCGACGGCGTGCAGGCCACGAAGGCGGTGCGCGAGGCGGCACCGGACGTCGCGGTCGTCTGCCTGACGGCGTCAGCGAACCTGCGCGAGGTCGACGCGTTGTACGAGGCCGGCGCGGTCGCGTGTCTTTCGAAGGATCAGGAGCTGGACGAGATCGTGGAAGCGATTCGCCGCGCGGCCTAGTGGAGCTGTCCGCGCAGAACACCGCGATTGTCCTCGACTCGACCGCCGACTTTCCCGAAGCCCCGCAGCGTTTTCCCAACTGGCGCGTCGTGCCGCTCTACGTGCTCTTCGGCGACGAGAGCTATCGCGACTACGTCGAGCTCGCGCCTGCCGCCTTCTACGAACGGCTGCGCACGGCCGACCCGCTGCCTACGACGTCGCAACCGACACCGGGCGACTTCCTCGAGACGTACGAGCAGCTCGCGGAGTACGACCGCATCTATTCGCTGCACCTCTCGTCCGCGCTGTCGGGGACGTACCAGAGCGCGACGACAGCGGCGGCCGAGCTGGGCGACAAGGTGCGCACGGTCGACTCGGAGAGTGCGTCCGCGGCGATCGCGATGCTCGGCCTCGCGATCCAGCGCCGGCTCGAGCAGGGCACGACGGACGAGGCAATCGACGCGCTCATCGACCGCTTCCGCGAGCAGGCCGGGCTGATCTTCACCGTCGACACGCTGGAGTTCCTCCGCCGCGGCGGCCGCATCGGTCGCGCCAGCGCGTGGGCGGGACAGCTTCTGCACGTCAAGCCGATCCTCACGATCAAGCGCGAGGTGATTCCGGTCAAGCGCGTGCGCGGCAACCAGAAGGCGATGCAGGAGTTCGTGTCGGCGTTCACTTCGGGGACTCAGGACGCGCCGACGCTGAAGGTCGGCATCGCGCACGCCGAGGCACCGGAGCGCGCAACGCAGTTGCAGAAGATGGTCCGCCACGAGCGGCCGCAGGCGGAGATCGAGATCGTCACGACGCTCGGAGCCGTCGTCGGCACACACGCGGGCCCCGGTACCGTCGGCTTCTTCTGGTTCGATGACAGGGAGTGACGGCGGTCGCAGTACAGCTGCCCGTGGGCTTCGCGGGCGAGGAGGCGGAGGAGTGGCGGCGCCCCCGGACGTTCCCGCGCGCTGAGGAGCTCGAGCGCGCCGTCGACGCCCTCCCCGGCGTCGGGCCCGCGGTGAAGAAGAAGCTAGAGCGTCTCGGCCTCGCGACCGTCGGGGATCTGCTCCGGCATCGGCCGTTCCGCTACGAGGAGCCCGTGGCCGAGCTGCGGATTTCCGAGCTCGGCGGCGACGAGGAGGTGGCGATCCGCGGCGAGGTGCTCTCGGTCTCGAAGCGCCGGCGCGGGCGGCTGCAGATGCTGACGGCGCGGGTGTCGGACGGGAGCGCGACGATCTCCGCGACCTGGTTCAACCAGCCGTGGCTGGAGCGGCAGTTGCAGCCCGGCACACCCGTCCGGCTGCGCGGGAGGCAGGGGCGGTACGGGTTCGACGTCCGCAGCTTCGACATCGGCGGGGGCGAGGCGACGGCCGATTTCGCGCCGGTCTATCCGGCGAGCGAGGAGATCACCGCGAAGAAGCTGCGCGAGCTCGTCGGGGCGGCGCTGCCGCGCTCGTTCCTGGATCCACTGCCGGCGTCGTTGAAGGAGTCGGAGTCGCTGCCTGCGCGTGTCGATGCGCTGTGGGCACTGCACCGGCCGCGCTCGCTCGCGGAGGCCGAGACGGGACGGCGGAGGCTCGCGTTCGACGAGCTGCTTTTCCTGCAGGTGGGGCTCGCGCTGCAGCGGCGCGAGCGGGAGGCGGAGGTTGCGCCGGCCCTCGAGCCTCCCGGCGAGCTCGTTGCCCGTTACCGCGACGTGCTGCCGTTCCGGCTGACCGACGACCAGGAGCGCGCGATCGTGGAGATCGACGCCGACCTCGTGCGCACCACACCGATGCAGCGCCTGCTGCAGGGCGACGTGGGATCGGGCAAGACGGTCGTCGCGCTCTACGCGCTGCTGCGTGCCGTCGAGGCGGGTCGACAGGGCGCGCTGATGGCACCGACGGAGACCCTCGCGGAGCAGCACTTCCTGACGCTCGACGAGCCGTGCCGTCAGCTCGGCGTCTCGTGCGCCCTGCTCACCAGTTCCTCGCCGAAGCGCGAGCGTGACCTCGCGCCGCAGGCCGACATCGTCGTCGGCACGCATGCGCTGATCCAGGAGGGCGTGCAACTGGACAACCTCGCCGTGGCCGTCGTCGACGAGCAGCACCGGTTCGGCGTCGAGCAGCGGAAAGCGTTGACCGAGGGACGGTCGCCGCATGTGCTGCACATGACGGCGACGCCGATCCCGCGCACGCTCGCCCTGACCGTCTACGGCAATCTGGCCGTCTCCGAAATCGCCAAGCCGCCGGCGAACCGCAAGCCGATCATCACCGCCCACGTCACCGAAGACCGCAGCGCGGCCGCCTACTCGCGCCTGCGCACGCACCTGGACGCCGGACGGCAGGCCTACGTCGTCTGCCCGCTGATCGAAGAGTCGGAGACGACTCAGGCCCGCGCCGCGGAGGCGGAGGCGGAGCGGCTTCGCCGCGGGGAGCTGGCGTCGACGTTCCGAACGCGACGATCATGATCGTGCAGGAAGCCGATCGCTTCGGCCTGGCGCAGCTGCATCAGCTGCGCGGGCGCGTCGGCCGCGGCGCCGAGCAGTCGTACTGCCTCTTGATCTCGCGCGCGCGCGAGGACCTGACGGAGTCCGCCACCGCGCGCCTCGACGCGCTCGTGCGCACGACCGACGGATTCGAGCTGGCGGAGGTCGACCTGGACATCCGCGGCAGCGGGCAGCTGCTCGGCACCCGCCAGTCCGGCCTGACCGACCTCCACTTCGCACATCTGCGCAAGGATCGCCCACTGCTCGAACGTGCACGCGCGCTCGCGGACGAGCTCGTCGACGCCGACGGCCCGCTGCACGACGAGGTCGAGCGTCTGTTCGCCGGACGGGACCTGGCTGCGGGCTGAGCCCGTAAGCAGCTAGGTGAACCGGCGTGAGTTCCTCGCCGCCGCGACCGCGGCGCCGCTCATGCTGTGGTCCGGCACAGCCCGTCCGTGCGCACTCGTGACGGCGGACACAGAGTCCACAGTTGTCGTCGTCGACCCGTTCGCCGGACGTGTGCTGCGGCGCATCGCGACCGGACCGGACCCACGCAGCATCGAGCGCGTCGGCGACGCTGCGGTGATCGCGCACACGGCGACCGGGGAGGTGACACTGCTCCATGGGCTCGAGATCGCGTACGTGCTCCGCGGTTTCGGCGAGCCGCGCTACACCGCGGGTGCTCCGGACGGGCGGCACGCGTTCGTGACCGACTCGGGCCGCAAGGACGTGGCAGTCGTCGACGTCCTCCGCGGACATGTCGTCGCGCGCCTGCACCTCGGCGAGTGGCCGCGTCACGTCTCCCTCGACACGCGTGGCCGTACGCTCTGGGTCGCACTCGGCACGGAGGCGCGCGCCGTTGCAGTCGTCGACGTGACACGTCCGGCGGAGCCACGTCTCCTCGGCCGCATCAAGCCTCCGTTTCTCCTGCACGACGTGGGTTTCGTGCCAGGCACGGGACATGTCTGGGTGACGTCCGGCGACCGCGGTGCCCTGGCGATCTACGACGCTCGGAAGGGACACGTCCTCCGGACGCTGCCGGCAGGGTCGCCGCCGCAACACGTCACGTTCCAGGGCGACAGGGCCTACGTCACGAGCGGACTCGACGGCACGGTGCGCGTGCACTCGCTCCGCGACGGTCGCGTGTTGCGGACGACGGCCACTCCGGTCGGCTCCTACAACGTCCAGCAGGGACCCGGACGGATCCTGACGCCCTCGCTCGACCGCGGCACGCTCAGCGTGCTCGACACGCAGGGCCGGCTCCTGCGGCGCATCGCGGTTGCCCGGTCGTCGCACGACGCCTGCTTCATCTGACCGTACGCTTAGAGCGGTTCAAATGAATTCGAACGGGTCGATCGGTCGTTTCAGACGGTCGCGCGGGCGGAGCCCGCGCGACCTGATGGTCGGCGTCGGCGAGCCGACGCCTTAGAGGCCGTGACTGCGGCCCTCCTGAGCGCACTGCTCATAGCGAGCCCGCACGGCTGGACACTGCAGCACGCGCGGCACGTGCTCACGAGCAAGACGTACGTCGTGACGGATACGAGTCAGCCCGACCGGCCCCGCTACGAGCTGAGGTTCTCCGCCCGTTCACTGCACCGCGGCTTCGTCTACGACGGCAACGCCTTCGACACCCTCACGAGCGCTGCGATCCCGGTGCGTTTCACGTTCAAGGCGCCCGGACGCGTCGTCGGCTTCCGCGGCCCGCCGGCCGACACGACCCAGCCCCAGTTTCCGATCCGCGCAGCGTTCTACTACGCCTGGTACCCGGAGGCGTGGTGGCGCGATCCGGTCTTCCCGTACAGCCGTTTCCACCCGTCGCTCGACTACTACAGCGCCGCCGACGCCCGCGTCGTGCGCTCGCACACCGACGCCCTTCTGTACGCCCATCTGAACGCCGGCATCTACTCGTGGTGGGGCGCCGACGGCTACCCGCCGACCGACCTCCGCTTCTGGCGCTACCTCGCCGCGGCGCGGATGACGCCGCTGCGCTGGGCGATCTACTACGAGCGGGAGGGCTACGGCGATCCGAGCGTCGCGCAGCTCCGCGCGGACCTGCAGTACATCCGCGACGCCTACGCAGCCCAGCCCGCGTACCTGAAGGTCGACGGCAGGTTCGTCGTCTACGTCTACGGCAGCGCCGGCGACGGCTGCGACACTGTGACGCGCTGGCACGAGGCGAACACGGTGGGCGCGTACATCGTCCTCAAGGCGTTCGCGGGCTTCCGCGACTGCCCCGCGCAACCGGGCGCGTGGCACCAGTACAGCGCAGCGTTGGCCGAGTACGACCTGCTGCCGGACTCCTTCATGATCGCCCCCGGCTTCGACGAGCGGAGCGAGGCGGAGCCGCGACTGCCACGCGACCTCGGGCGCTGGCGTGCCGACGTCGGCGGGATGGTCGCTTCCGGCGCACGCTGGCAGTTGATCCTCAGCTTCAACGAGTGGCCCGAAGGCACGTCCGTCGAGAGCGCGCGCGAGTGGGCGAGCCCGTCCGGCTACGGCTCGTACCTCGACGCGCTCCATGAGCTGGTCCATTGACAGGTGACCATTTGGTCACCTATTATCTGCAGAGATGGACGACGACC
>WNGB01010444.1_pt1 | contig 12889 bp, 12 predicted proteins | sample 5400681 | NCBI WGS metagenome assembly WNGB01 (sample SAMN13153367, study PRJNA577476) | soil metagenome | isolation source: 115 cm soil or saprolite under grassland replicate 2 | place: USA:California | collected 2016-06-15 | reverse complement strand
GACCGTGTACTCGCCCGGCACGATGCCGCGATTGCTGACCGTCTCCTGCCGGATCGGGCTCGAGATCCGCTTGCCCGCCACGACGATGGTGTTGTTCAACCCGCCGCGATCGTCACGGTCGAGCACCATGAAGCCGGCCTCGCGCACGTGATACCAGACGATGTTGCCGGCGGGGTCCTCGGCGTAGAGATCGATGTCGTCGGGATGGCTGTCGGGCCAGCTCACGGTGATCAGGAACTCGGCCTTGGTGTCGATCTTGCCCGACCTCGCCTCCGGATTCATCACCAGCAGCGCGATGAAGAACAGGAATGCGACGACCTGCAATCCCTTGAACAGCATCACGCTGAAGGGATCGAACTTCTCGCGCGGATAGTTCCCGAAGCTGTCCATCGTGCTCCTGCTTCGCCCAGCTTACGGAGGACTTGCCCTGCGCAGCTCCACGCTTGTCCGCAGCAGCCCGCCTTCGGGCGAAGGCGAAGCAGCAGGCTCCCGCTCGAGGACGGAGACGACGAACACCTCGGTGAGGTCGGTGGCGAGCCCGAACAGCTTCGCGGTCGCCTCGTCGAGCATGTAGTACTGGGTCTGAACCAGAACCGAGCCGATCAGACCGGTGAGCGTCGTATACATCGCGACCGCCATGCCGTCGCTCATCAGGCCCATGGAGCTCTTCACCGACGCGCGGTCCGCCGCATCGAGCCCGGCGATCGGGGCGAGCATCAGGATGAACCCGATGATGGTGCCGAGGAGGCCCAGCTTCATCAGCGCGTCGCTGGCGAACGCGCCGAGCTGATTGGGTCCCCTGAGCGCATCCGCGAGGCCGCGCAGCAGCAGCGTCTGATCGAGCCGATGCGACCCTTGCAGGCCGGCCTTCAAGATCAGGTTGCGGATGTGTCCGGTGACCTGGCCGGGCGGCAGTCTCGCGCCGTCCGCCGTCACCACGTCGGACCCGACCACCCGGAAACCCGCCGTGCCGCGGCTCACCAGCGAGAACACGCGCTGGGCGCTGTCGAGCTCGCGCGAGATCGCGGCGGTGCGCACCAGGCAGTGCACGGAGATCGCCAGGTAGAGAACGGTGATGAGCGCCGAAATATAGGTCTTGTCGCTCGCCAGCATCAGGTGGAACAGCCCGTAGTGCCAGGCCACTACGAAGCCGAAAGCCGACGCGCCGGTGAACATCAACCAGCGCAGCAGCGGCAGGCGATCGGTGGGAAATTCGCGTTCCAAGAGGCGCATGGTCATCGCCGGACACGCCGATTGCGGAGGCTAGATCGTTGTTGCGTTTTCGATAGTGACGCAGGCGCGTTGCCTGTCAAGCTTGCTTCCAACCCCTGCAGGATCTCGCCAGTATATGATAGGCTCGACGACGTGGAGGATGAAAAGCCGCCATGACCGCCATGCAAAAATTCTCAACCATGGTCCTCGCGCTCGGCGTGATCTCGTCGCTCGCAATGGCCGAAGGCCGGCCGACGCGCTTCTGGAATCTGACGCGACATACGATTTCCGAATTCTACCTGGCGCCGGCCGGGACCACGAGCTGGGGCCCGAACCAATGCAAGAACGACAAGGACGGCACCGTCGATCCGGACGAACGCCTGCGGATCACCGGCGTGGCGCCCGGCGCCTATGACGCCAAGCTCGTCGATGTCAGCGGGCGCACCTGCGTCGTCCGCGGCGTCAAGGTGGAGGCCGGCGAAATCTTCTCGATCGAGGAGAAAGAGCTCACGTCCTGCACGCGTTGATGCGGTTGGGCGGCTTCCCACCTCGTGTCCCGGACGAGCGACGGCGAAGCCGGAGCGAAGATCCGGGACCCAGAGCCATACGCCGGTGTTCGCCGCACTAATATTGCGCTTCGCGATTTTTGCGCTGGGTCCCGGGTCTCGTTCCGCTCGGCGAAGACGCCTCGCTGCACTTGCCCGGGACACGGCCCATGGTTGGCCAGGCCGCCGGCCGATCGGGTCGGTTGCCGTGCCTGAGCGGCTGAAGCGACCGTCGGTCCAGCCATGCAGCGATGGATATTGACCGCCGATTGCGCCCGGGACTACGGTTATCGTTCGGACGGATTGGCGATCTGCATGCGCCAATGCAGCCTCGCCATTAACAGCAAGAATAACAAATAAAGCGCCGGGCCATCGCGCGCCGGCGTGCACGGGAGGATGCAATGAAAACTCTGGCTTTCGCCGGTGTTCTGACGAGTTCGTTGCTCGTGGCAACCGCCCTCACCCCCGTCGGGGCGGCCGACATGACGCATGAGCGTGCGCTCAACGCCCACAAGGAGCCGCACAACTGGCTGCTGCACCACGGCAACTACGAGGGCTGGCGGTTCTCGCAGCTCAAGCAGATCAATACCGACAACGTCAAGAATCTGAAGGTGGCGTTCACGGTCGCGCTGGGCGGCTACGAGAGCGGCGGCCGCTACAAGCACGGCAATCTGCAAGGCACCCCGATCGTCGAGGACGGCATGATGTACGTCACCGACGGGTGGGGTTCGGTCTATGCCATCGACGTCTCCAACAGCAAGAAGGCCACGATCAAGTGGAAGTTCGACCCCGGCACCGATCGCGCGTGGGCCGGCGACGTGGCGTGTTGCGGCGTCAACAACCGCGGCGTGGCGCTGTGGAAGGACAAGGTGATCTCGATCTCGCTCGATGGCCGGCTGTTCTCGCTCAACAAGGCGACCGGCGAAATGGTGTGGGAGCGCAAGGTCGCCGACCCGGCATTCGCCGAGACGCTGACGCTGGCGCCGCTGGTCATCCGGGATATCGGCATCATCGGCGTCGCCGGCGGTGAGTTCGGCGTGCGGGGATGGATCGATGCCACCGATCTCAATACCGGCCAGCAGGTCTGGCGCACCTACACGATCCCGGGCCCGGGCGAGCCGGGACACGAGACCTGGAAGGATGGAAAAGAGCGCTACAAGCACGGCGGCGGCTCGGTCTGGGAGACCGCCACCTACGATCCGGAGACCGACACCTTCTATCAGGGCATCGGCAATGCCGGTCCCGACTGGGATCCGGAATATCGGCCGGGCGACAACAAATGGGCGGCGAGCGTGCTCGCGCTCAATCCCGCCGACGGCAAGATCAAGTGGGGCTACCAGTACACCCCGAACGACCCCTACGACTTCGACGAGATATCCGAGCACCAGATCATCAACGCCAAGGTCAACGGGGAGGACCGCAAGCTCGTCGTGCACGCGGCGCGCAACGGCTTCTACTATGCGCTCGACCGCACCAACGGCTCGTTCATTCTCGGCAAGCAATATGTCGACCAGCTGAACTGGACGCCCGGCCTCGATCCGAAGACCGGACGGCCGCTCAACTACAATCCCAATACGGACGTCCAGGAATACGCCCCGGGCAGCCACAGCTCGCGCGCCAAGCCGAAGAGCGACCGCCTGTGCCCGTCGCATTACGGCGGCAAGAACTGGGAGCCCGGCGCCTACAACCCCGAGCTCAATCTGCTCTACATTCCGTCGATCGAGGGCTGCAACACGGTGGAGACCGTCGAGCAGAAGGATTTCGAGGATCAGGGCGGCCCGATCAAACCGCGCGAGCGGTTTGCCGGCGGCGCCGGCCGGCCGACCGAGCGTCTCTACGGCAGCATCAAGGCGCTCGACCCGACCACCGGAGAAACCAAGGTCAGGCTGAAGCTGGAATATCCGAACTACAGCGGCGCGCTCGCGACCGCCGGCAACCTGGTGTTCCTGGGCCACTACGACGGCACGTTCGCGGCCTATGACGCCAAGAGCCTGCAAGAGGTCTGGAGCTTCAACACCGGTACCGGCATCAACGCGCCGGCCGTCACCTACGCGGTCAACGGCAAGCAATACATCGCCGTTCTGGTGGGATCGCGCCAACCGCAGAACATCTGGGCGAACGCGCCCGAGCTCAAGCACACGGCGACGGCGTCCATGCTCTATGTGTTCGAGCAGTAACCGGCGGCACGATGATATGCGCCGGCGCGACCCCGCGCCGGCGCTCGCGATGATGAAAAGTAGCAGACTCGCGTTTGGAGCGGCCGCGCTGGCGGCGCTTCTTGCAGCTGCGACCCTGCCGGCGCGCGCCCAAACCTCGCTCTCCCCGGAGCAGGCGCGCGTGATCGAGTACGGCAAGGATATCTACAAGAGCAAAGGAAACTGTCAGTTCTGTCACAAATGGGACGCCTCCGGCGATACCGGCTATGGCGGCATTGCGCTGTCGCTGCGCAAGAGCGCACTCACGCCCGAGCAATTCGCCGAAGTGGTCAAGTGCGGCCGGCCGCTCACCGGAATGCCCTATCACGACCAGTTCGCCTATACCGACAAGCGCTGCTACGGCATGACCCGCGACGATCTCGGCAAGGACATGCCGCCGATCGGCGAGTCGCTGCAGGCGCGCGAGATCGACGCCGTGGTCAAATACCTGTTCGCCAAGGCGGTCGGACGCGGCGCATCCACCTACGACGACTGCGTCGATTTCTGGGGCAAGGACACGCGCCAGTGCGAGCCGATGAAGAAATGACGCCATGGGCTTGGGTTAGGCGCGCGGCGATCCTTTTCGGCACCTGGGCGGCGCTTGCGGCTCCGCTCACCGGTGCAACGGCGCACGCGCAAGCAAGCGTCGATCGCGGCGAGATCCGCGGCCTAAAGCTCGGGCTCGACGCACAATCGATGCGTCCCGGCGGCTTCGGCGAGCTCGCCTGCGGCAGCAACGGCGGACCGCCGCGGCAACGGATCGACGACTGGTCGGATTTTCGAAAATGCCGGCCCGAAGAGAGCGGCCTGCACGAAGTCTACGCCCGGTTCGACGACGAGGACGAATATATCGGCAAGGCGATCGACGATCCGCTCTATGCGCGCGGCAGGGGCGGCACGCGGCTGGCCGGACATCCGGTGATTCTGTCGGCGTTGTTCGACCGCGACGGCGTCCTGCGCGCGCTTCGCCTAGTCACCGATCCGCGCGCGCCATCGCACGAGCGGCGCATGGCGCATTTGCTGCGGCTTTCGGTCTTCAACCGCTACGAGCCCGACGGGTGGACCTGCGCGGACTTGCCGCCGGCGGCCGGTGAAACGCCGGTCGGCGGGATTTTCGTCAAGCAGCGATGCGAGAAGCTCACGCCCGAGCGCCACTTGACGGTCGAGACGCGCTTCCTGCGCAAGCCGGGCCAGAGCGACATCGACCCGGCGACGGGAAACTACCGACAAGGCCAGTTCGAGAGCTGGACGCGGTTCGAGATATTCGATCCGGGCTACAGATGACGACCGCGAATAGCGAGTGGCGAATAGCGAATGGCTCTATTCGCTACTCGTCGTCGGCGGCCTATCGCGGAAACGGGATGAACCCGTCGCGGTTCGGCATCTTCACCTTCGGCAGCGACTGCGCGTCGAGCGCGTCGTCGGCGCCGATGATACCGTTGAGATGAAGGATATAGGCCGATACCGCGTAGACCTCGTTGTCGCTGAGCGACTTGGTCTCGCTCCACGGCATCGCCCGCCGGACGTAGTCGAACAAAGTGGTGGCGTAGGGCCAATAGCTGCCCACCGTCTTCACCGCCGGCCGGTCGGAGGCGAGCGTTCCCGCTCCGCCGACCAGGGCGTCGTTGGGCCGGCCGGCGCCCTTCTCGCCGTGACAGGCCTGGCACTTGCTGGCGTAGACGGCTTCGCCCTGCGCCACCGTCCCCCGCCCGGGCGGGAGACCGGCGCCGTCGGGCGCGATGCTGATGTCCCAGGGCGCCAGATCGGCGGGCGCGACCGGCTGTCCGAGGCCGGGGCCCTCGGCGCCGATGGCGGGCGCGGCGGCGACCAGGATCGCCGCGCACAGCATCGCCGCAGTTCGTGAGAGGCGTTCACGCATAGGCATTGCTCGCCTCCCCTTTCTCGTCGATGCGCCAGCCGGCGACCGCGTTGTAGTGATAGATGCCGCGCAGCCCACGGTCGGCGGCGAATTGCGCGCGCGTCGGCTGCACCATGCCGGTGTCGTCGGTGGCGCGGCTTTGCAGCACCGCGGGACCGCCGTTCCAGCGCCAGGCGGCGCGGAAGCGCGTGAGCGCCTTCGGCAGCACCGGCTGCTGCAGGGCGGCGGGCGCCCAACTCGCCCCGCCATCGGCCGAAATCTCCACCTGCCTGATGCGGCCGTTGCCCGACCAGGCGAGACCGGAAATCTCGTAGAAGCCCTGCCCTTTCAACGTCAGGCCCGGCGACGGGTGCGTGATGATCGACTTCACCTCCATCGGGAATACGAACTGCCAGGCTTTTCCGTCCTTGAGCAGGATCGTGTATTTCGAGGTCTCGTCCTTGCTCATGGCCGGCGCATCGGCGAGCTTGAGGCGGCGCAGCCATTTCACGTTCATGTTGCCCTCGAACCCCGGCAGCAGCAGCCGCAGCGGATAGCCGTTCGCGGGCCGCACCCGTTCGCCGTTCTGGTAGAGGCAGATCAGCGCGTCATCCATGCACTTGGCGAGCGGGACGCTGCGGCTCATCGCGGCGGCGTCGGCGCCCTCGGCGATCACCCATTTCGCGCTCGGCTCGACGCCCGCTTCGTCCAAGAGCGTCGCCAGCCGCACGCCGGTCCATTCCGCGCACGAAACCAGGCCATGGATCGCCTGCGCGTTGAGCGGCTGCGCCTGCGGCGCGTTGAGCGCGCCCGAATTGCCGCCGCATTCGATGAAGGCGATGCGCGACTCCATCGGATAGCGCGCGAGCGCTTCCATGGTGAACACCAGCGGCCGCTTCACCAGGCCGTGGATCAACAGCCGGTGCTGATCGGGGTCGATGTCCGGGGTGCCGGAATGGCTGCGGTCGAAATGCAGGCCGTTCGGCGTGATCATCCCGGTGAGCAGGTGAACCGGCATGCGCGCGGTGCCGATCCCAAGCGTCGCCGGATTGGCGGCCGGTGCGAAGGTCCGCATCACCTTGGCCTCGAACCGCGAGGGCTGGCCGTAGCCGGTGAAATGGGCGCCCGGCTCCTTCATCCAGCGCGGCACCGCGAGCGGCTCGGCCCACGCGACCGAGACGCCCGTCCCGGCGCCGGCGGTACTCGCTGCGCCCACCGCACCCGTAAGGAGCGCTCGTTCGAGAAAAATGCGGCGGTTGAGGATGCCGTTGCCGGCCGCCTCGTTGCCGGCCGCCATGTCCTTGCGTTTCCTGCCCTTGCTCATGCGGGCCTTCCTTTCAGGCTGTCGAGATTCATTGCGATGGATTGACGCGGTCGCGCCGGCCGTCCGGCATGATCGCGGCTTCGAACTTGGCGCCTTCGAGCCGGGCGTCGGTCAGGATGGCGTTGGCCAGGTTGGCGCCCTCGAAATTGGCCCCGCGCAAATCCGCGGCGTTGAGCTTGGCGCCGAAAAGATCGACGCCGGCGAGGTTGGCGTCGCGCAGATCGGCGCTGGTGAGGTCGGCCTCGACCATGTCGCCCATGCGGAAATCGATGCCGCGCAAATCCATCCCGCGCAGGTTCTGATTGTCGAGCTTGACGCCGCGCATGTCGGCGCCCTTGAGCCTGGCGCCGGCAAGCCGTGCCCCGCGCAGATCGGCGCGTGCGAGCTTGGCGCCCTCGAGGTTGGCCTGGTTGAGGCGAGCCCTGCCGAGCCGGGCGCCCTGCAGATTGGCGCCTGCGAGATTGGCGCTCGCGAGGTCGGCCTCGAACAGCAAGGCGTCGGTCAGGTCGGCGCCGGAGAAATCGGCCCATTTGGCGTCGACCAGGTTGAGATTGGCGTCCTTGAGCTTGGCACCGCCGAGGTCGGCCCGCACCAGCGCGGCGCGGAACAAGGTGGCGCCCGACAAATTCGCATCCCGCAACTTGGCGCGATCGAGCCGCGCGCGCTTGAAATCGCGTTCGCTCAGATCGCGGCCGGACAGGTCGCATTCGACGCAATTCTTGCTGGTGCCGGCCAGAAAGGCGTCCACGTCGGCGGCGAGCGCGGCGCCGGTCGCAAGCAGAGCGCCACTCACCAACAGTCGCATGGCCCAACCGGCCGTGGGCATGATCCCAACTCCTCGTCAGGCTCGCAGCATAATCCCGAGCACCGCCGTCAATCCACATCAACCCGCGCGAAGGCGCAAGCCGATCGGCCTGTCGCCAGGGCCCGCGGCGTCAAGCCTCTCGACCGCGGCGATGAATCCACTATTGTGTGTTCCGCTATCAGCAGGCTGGACCCAACCGGCCGCCGCCATATCAGGCACATCAGGGAGCGACACCCATGAGACTCATCGCATCGGCTGCGAGCGTTCTGCTGCTGCTCGGCGCTGCCGCTTCGGCGCAGACGCTCAACGATCTCAAGAACGACGGCAAGAACACCGACAACATCCTCACCTACGGCATGGGCTATCACCTGCAGCGCCATAGCCCGCTCAAGCAAATCAACAAGCAGACCGTGAAGCGCCTGGTGCCGGTCTGGAATCTCAGCCTCGACAACAATTGGGGCGAGCAGGCGCAGCCGATCGTCTACAACGGCGTCATGTACGTCACCAACGCGCGGCACACGGTCGCGATCGACGTCGGCAGCGGCAAGCAGATTTGGCGGCACACGCTCGACTGGCCGCCGGAGACCCCGCGCGTCGTCTGCTGCGGCGTCTCCAACAAGGGCGCGGCGATCTACAACGGCAGGATCTATCGCACCACGCTCGATGCCCATCTGCTGGCGCTCGACGCCCAGACCGGCAAGGAGGTCTGGAAGTCGAAGGTCGCCGAGTGGAAGGACGGCTTCTCGCTCACGCTGGCGCCGCTGGTTGCAAACGGCGTCATCGTCATCGGCAATTCCGGCGCCGAGTTCGGCGTGCGCGGCTGGATCGACGGCTGGGATCCCGAGACCGGCAAGCAGCTGTGGCGCCGCTACACCATTCCGGCGCGCGGCGAGAAGGGCAACGAGACCTGGCCGCAGAACAACAACGCCTGGGAGCTCGGCGGCGGCTCGGCCTGGATCACCGGCTCGTACGATCCCGAGCTCGATCTGATGTACTGGGGCACCGGCAATCCAGCCCCGTGGGCCTCGCAGACCCGCCCCGGTGACAACCTCTACACCTCCTCGGTGCTGGCGATCAGGCCGAAGACCGGCGAGGTCGCCTGGTACTACCAGTTCACCCCCAACGACCCCTACGACTACGATGCGTGCTGGGAGCTGATCAACGCCGACATCAATGTCGGCGGGCAGCCGCGCAAGGTGATCATGCAGCTCAACCGCAACGGCTTCATGTACGTGATAGACCGAACCAACGGCAAGCTGATCTCGGCCAAACCGTTCGAGAAGGTCAACTGGGCGACCCACGTCGACATGACCACCGGCCGTCCGGTCGAAACCGAGCTCGGCAAGAAGGTCCGCGCCGGCGAGGCGATCGAGCATTGGCCGTCGGCGCGCGGCGCCAAGAACTGGCCGCACGCCGCCTTCAATCCCGAGACCGGCCTGCTCTACGCCAACACGATGCACGTAGGGATGATGTACAAGCATCTCGAGACCAAGCCGCACGTGGTCGGCCAGCGCTACATGTACATGGAGAACCTCAACATGCCGCGCCCGCACGGCCAGCCCGTCGGCCATATCGAAGCCATCAATCCGCTCACGGGCGAGAAGAAATGGCGCACGCCGCTGCACGATTACCAGATCTGGTCGGCGATGCTCTCGACCGGCGGCGGATTGCTGTTCACCGGCAAGGAGACCGGCGAGTTCATCGCGGTGGACGCCGACACCGGCAAGATCGTGTGGGAGTTCCAGACCGGCTCCGGCATCAACGCCATGCCGGTCACCTACACGCATCAGGGCCGGCAATACGTCACGGTGCTGTCCGGCATCGGCGGGCTGTACTGGAACATTTGGCGCGAGCAGCTCAAGGACAAGGTGCCGCAAGGCGGCTCGGTGTGGACCTTCGCGGTGCTGCCGGACTGAGAGCGGACCTGGCCGGGACGAGTCACCGCAGGTCGGCTTTATCCGACCTGCGGCGCTTCTAGTGCAGAGCTCGGGCAAGCCCGAGGCCCGATGCCATGACGCGTCATAGTGAAGGCGCCATGAAACACCCTGCACTATCGATTGCCGTCGCGCTTTTCCTGACGCCCGCGCCGGCACTCGCCGAGGAAGCGCAATTCACCCCCGACCAGATCCGCGCCGGTGCTGAGATCTACGCGGTCAACTGCTCGCCGTGCCACGGCGCGCGCCTGCAGGGTCTCGGCAGCGCTTTCGATTTGAGGAAATTTCCGCACGACCAGCGCGAGCGCTTCATCAATTCGATCACACGCGGCAAGAACCAGATGCCGCCCTGGGGCGATTTCTTCAAGCCGGATCAGCTCGAGGCATTGTGGGCTTACGTCAACGCCGGGGAGCAGTGATGGTCTGCTCGATCAAAACTTGCCGCGCACGCCCGCATAGGCGGCGAGCGGCGCGGCGGGGCCGGCTCTTGCAGTAGCTGGCGTTTGGCCCGGATTCCCGGTCGGTTGACATCAGGAACATTTGGCAATGTGGCTCTGGGGACACACCATGGCAAATGCGTACCTGGAAACTTTCACCAGCCGGCCTCGTTGATGATCGTTGCTTCACGATCGAGCGGTTTCGCGCGCTGTATCCCGCCTACAATGATTTGGATGACGACGTCTTGCTGCAAGAGGTCCGGCGCAAGTTGGCGTCACGCACGAGGGAGCGTCGAAGGCTGACCGGTGTTCGGCCGACGTAGCCACGGAGCACGTTGCATGATCGATCACGTCGGCTTTCCGGTTTCCGACTACGCGCGTTCGAAGGCGTTCTACGAGAAGGCGCTGGCGCCGCTCGGCTACTCGCTGATCATGGAGGTGGCGGCGGACCATACCGAGAGCGGCAGTCCGGCCGCCGGGTTCGGCAAGCAAGGCAAGCCGGACTTTTGGATCGGCGGCGAAGGCGGGCTCACCGGCATTTTGCACATCGCGATCGCCGCCGCCGACCGCGCCGCGGTCGACGCCTTCCATCGCGCGGCGCTGGCTGCCGGCGGCAAGGACAACGGCGCGCCAGGGCTACGGCCGCACTACCACCCGAGCTATTACGGCGCCTTCGTGCTCGATCCCGACAGCCACAATGTCGAGGCGGTGTGCCACGCGCCAGCGTGAGCGGGCGGCAGCGGCGTCTTCACCGGGTGTTAGGCATGGCGGCGTTAATCATGGCGGGGGCATGAACGCCGGGCGGAGGGGCTCCGACGAACCGGCACTCGCCATTTGCCGAGCCCATGCCGCCTCCGAGGAGATCGCCCATGCGTATCGCAGTTGCAGCCCTGCTTGTCGTTGCCGGGACATTGCCGGCGCTCGCCCAGAAGTCATACGAGATCCAGCAGCCGCGCGGGACCTGGCAGCAGCCGGGGCCGATCCAGCAGCCGAAAGAGATCTGGCAGGTGCCCGGGGAGATTCAGCAACCCAAGGGCCCGTGGCAGGCGCCGGGGGAAATCCAGGTGCCCAAGGGCATCCAGGCGGTGCGCGCGACCGCGGCCGGCTGCGAGCGCCGCGTGAGCGTGGTCGGTGATGCGCTGTTCGACTTCGACAAGTCGAATCTGCGCCCCGACGCCGAGGAGACCTTGGCGGCGGCAGGCCCAGAGATCGCCAAGCTCGGCGGCAAGCCCATGCGTATCGAAGGCCACACCGACGCGATCGGCTCGGACGCCTACAACATGAAGCTCTCGGAAGCGCGCGCCACCGCCGTGCGCGACTGGCTGGCGGCGCGCACGATCGTGCCGGCCGCAACCCCGATCAAAGGCTACGGCAAGACGAGCCCGGTCGCGCCGAACAAGACCAGCGACGGCCGCGACGATCCCGACGGTCGGCAGAAGAACCGCCGCGTCGAGGTGGTGTTCGACACCTGCACGTGATCGCCATGCCGTGCGGCGCGGTACCGCGCCGCACCTTGGGCGGTTACCTCGGCATGCGCCGGCAAGATAGCATCGACCGCGTCTGGACTACGAGTTCGTCAAGGCGCGGCTCACCGGCGAGAAGCCGAACCTGGGGAAAATCGCAAGGTGACGGTGAAAGTGTGACGGGACGACGTGTGGTCCAGCGTCGGTCGACTGCGAGGCCGCCGAGCAAACGACCAAGCGTGGCCTATCGACGCTTCTGGCGGGCGGTCCGCGCCCACCAACAGATCACCTGCATCTACGGTGGACACGACCGCGTGGTTTGCCCGATCATCCTGGGCTACTCGGGTGACGGACAGGAAGCCGTGTTCGCCTTCCAAATCGGCGGCGGGAGCACGAAAAAGCTGCCGTCCGCCGGCGCCTGGCGCTGCCTTCATCTGGCCGGCATGACGGACATCAGCCTTCGCAGCGGCGCATGGCACAGCGGAACGCGGCACAGCCGGCCGCAGACTTGCATCCGATACGTCGATGTCGATGCAAATATACCGGAAACATTGACGCGGGACCGGCCATTGGCCTTCGGCTCGCCTGAGCTGCGACCGCCGCGCCGCTCGCCGTAGCCGCCCACAGCAGCCGAGCGCCGACGCGTACGGAGGTTGCCGCCGCCATCGGACTATTTGTCCAGCTTCAACTTCTTTCTTCGCTGCCCGAGCGTGCGCAGGCGCAGCGCATTGAGCCGGATGAACCCCGCGGCATCGCGGTGATCATAGGCGACCTTGCCCTCCTCGAAGGTGACGAGGTCCTGATCGTAGAGCGAATACGGCGAGGAACGCCCGACCACCGCGACGTTGCCCTTGTAGAGCTTGAGCTTCACCCGCCCGGTCACGAATTCCTGCGACGTGTCGATCGCGGCCTGCAGCATCTCGCGCTCGGGCGCGAACCAGAACCCGTTGTAGATGAGCTCGGCGTATTTCGGCATCAGCTCGTCTTTGAGGTGGGCGGCGCCGCGGTCGAGCGTGATCGATTCGATGCCGCGGTGCGCGGCGATCAGGATGGTGCCGCCCGGCGTCTCGTACATGCCGCGCGATTTCATGCCGACGAAGCGGTTCTCGACCAGAT
>WNGB01018483.1_pt1 | contig 12891 bp, 15 predicted proteins | sample 5400681 | NCBI WGS metagenome assembly WNGB01 (sample SAMN13153367, study PRJNA577476) | soil metagenome | isolation source: 115 cm soil or saprolite under grassland replicate 2 | place: USA:California | collected 2016-06-15 | reverse complement strand
TGCTGCGCCGGGAGATGCCCGGTTGGTTCAACAGTCTCGGGCTTCCGGCGGAGTTCGTTTCGCAAAAAGATCCGTGGCGATGAGTGCGGGCAGTCAGCGATCAGCGATCAGCGGTCAGCTGGATGCCGGACTCGTGCGTGAGATCGTCGCTGCTGCGTTAAGCGAAGACCGCGCCGAAGACGACATAACAACAAAAGCGCTCATCCCGGCTGACCAGCGCGGGCGAGCCTCGCTTGTTGCGAAGGCCGAAGGAGTGATCGCGGGGCTGCCCGTCGCCGCGGCGGTATTCGCCACCCTCGATTCGGAGCTCGCCTGGAGTACGCAGAAGGAGGACGGCGACCTCATCTCTGCAGGGGAATCGATCGCCTCCATCGAAGGTCATCTGGCGTCCATCCTGAGAGGCGAGCGCGTCGCGTTGAACTTCCTCGCGCACCTCAGTGGCGTCGCGAGTATGACGGCGACGGTCGTCGCATTTCTGGAGGGCACGGACTGTCGCCTGCGCGACACCCGCAAGACGACGCCCGGGCTGCGGGCTCTGGAGAAGTACGCGGTGCGTATGGGAGGCGGGGCGAACCACCGGATGGACCTCTCGGATGCCGTGCTGATCAAGGACAACCACCTCGCGGCGCTCCGCTCGCGACTGCCGGCCCGGGCCGACTACATCGGCGAGGCCGTTCGCCTAGCGCGCGGCGCGAATCCCGGGGCGCCGATTGAGATCGAGGTTACGAGCGTGGGCGAGGCACGGCGCGCCCTCGACTCGGGCGCGGAGGAGCTGCTTCTCGACAATATGTCGCTTGATGCTATGCGGCAGGTCGTGGCGTTCGCCGCGGGGCGTGAGGCGCGCCCGGGGCTAGAGGCGTCCGGCGGGATCACGCTCGAGAGCGCCCGTGCTGTGGCGGAGACGGGGGTGGATTTCATCTCGATGGGGGCGATCACACACTCGGCGCCGGCGCTGGACATGAGTTTGGAGGTTCAGGCGTAACCTGCAGCGGAAATGAGGCGAGCCAAATACAAACTGCGAGAACCAACGCTCTTCAAGGCGTTCCTCTGGTTGCTTCCGCTCTCGCTCGCGATATACATAGTGGTCATGGGGATCGTCGAAGACGCTGTCGTCGAGGGGGTGGGACTCGCAGTGTTCTTCGCGGCGATCTTTTGTGCGCTCAACATGTTGTATTTCTCAATGACACACCGCGTGATCTTCAAGGATCATGTGTGTGACGTCCGATTCCATCGCACCGGCCATTTCATTCCTTACGCAGGCGTTACCAGCGCGGAAATGACCCGGGCTGGCGAAATCTCAGTGAAGTACCACGTTGAATTGGGTGGCGGTCGGTTTACTTCTTATGCGCTCCCCGTTGTCTTTCGTCCCGAAGAGCCCGAGCGGGTGCTACTGGAATTGCGTGGACGTGTTGAGGCTGCGAAGGCAGATCGTCAACGAATAGAGAGCGGATAAGCGAATCGAGCGGTAGGTGGAGGGTGGCGCGTTCCGTAGGGGAGCCGCCGAGATTCTTCGCTCTGAGGGCAGGCGCTACGATTCTTGCGATGAGTGATCTTAGCGCGACGGGTGAGCCGAGTGAGGGAGGCTCAGAATGACGGGAGGCGCGAGCGCCCGACGGCTACGCCTGCGGGAAAAGACGCGCGATGACGGGCTGGATCAGCCAGCCGATCGCGTAGCCGGCGACCATGTGAACGAGCACTATGGCGGCGGCCTGGCCGGCCGGCAGTGCCTCGAACTCGGAGGCCATCATGAGAACGACCAGTCCCCCGAAGATGAACCCGATGTAGCCGGAGATGATACCGGCGTTAGTCCTGGCGCTTGTCTTGTCGCTTCCCGGCTCGCGATAAGCTTTCATTTTGGCCAGCTCTCCTGTGATTGTATGAAGAATATAAGAGAATCGTAAGAACGTCAACACCCAAAGTAATGGCCGGCGTATCGTTCTCGTTACATCAGACGCGGCCGCCGCGCTCGCCGTTACTGCCTGCGCGGACTGTCCAGGTCGGCGCTGTCGATCACGATCGTGACTGGGCCGTCGTTGACCAGCTCCACCGCCATCTTCGCTCCGAAGCGTCCCGTCTCGACTCGGACGCCGGCATCGCGAATCGCAGATGCGAACGCCTCCACGAGTCGCTCCGCGGCCTCCGGCGCGGCAGCGTCCGCGAAGCTCGGCCGGCGCCCGCGCCGGATGTCCGCCAGCAGCGTGAACTGGCTCACCACGAGCGCCTCGCCTCGAACATCGAGCAGAGACAGGTTGAAACGTCCATCGTCGTCGGAGAAGATCCGCATCTCCACGCACTTCTGCGCCAGATGCTTCGCTTCTGCGTCCGAATCCCCTTCCGCGACTCCGATAAGCAAGAGCAATCCGCGCCCGATGGAGCCCACGACCTGGCCATCGACGGAGACGGAAGCTCCGCTCACGCGTTGGAGCACGACTCGCACGAAGTCAGCTTACCCTTGCCGGCGGACCGGCGTAGGGCTCCCACGGGCGATGTGTCTGCTGTAGGCGATCCGACGCGGGCTCGGAGGAACGTAAGATTCCTCGCGAGTTGTCGCCGGGAGTTTTCGCCATTGAGCGCGGGCGCGGGACGGCTGCGGAGGTTATGACGGAAGCATTCGGCTCGGAATGACAAAAGAGACAAGCCGCCCTGCAACGGGCGCCCTGATGTCCACCGTACAAGAGTCTAGTCCGAAGCGGCCTCCACCTTGGACCCGCTGTCGCTGCCCTCTTTGTGGCTGCCGCCGTCATGCGAATGCCCGTGTCCATCGCTCGCGGCGCCGGCCGGCTCGGCCTCGCTCGATTGGCCGTTTCGGCCCCGATGGCCGCCGCGGTTATCCGTGCTGTAGAACCCAGGGCCCTTGAAGATCACGGCCGGCAGGCTGATCTGTCGCCGCGCTACTGTCCCGCAGGTCGGGCACGATTGCTCTCGGGGCGCGTCGAAACCTTCCGTCTTCTCGTAATGATGGCCGCTGCCGCACCTGTACTCGTAAACAGGCACCTCGTTCAACCTCCTCGGTAGCAAAAGCCGCCCCGCCCGTGACGGGACAGCCTCTAAGCACAAATATAGCAGACGCTAGAATAGCCTCGCAACATCATTATTCGTTCATAGGTCTGGTATACTCTACGTTTGAACTGTATTTCGTAAGGAGCAACTATTGGCAACAGCCGTATCCATGAAGTCTTTGCTTGAGGCCGGGGTCCACTTCGGTCATCAGACCCGCAGGTGGAACCCCAAAATGCGCAAATTCATCTTCTCTGAGCGCAACGGCATCCACATTATTGACCTCCAGCAAACGGTAGACCGGCTAGAAGCCGCCTGCGACTTCGTCCGCGACCTGGTCTCAAACGGCGGCACCATCCTCTTCGTCGGCACCAAACGCCAGGCTCAGGAGACGATGGAATCCGAAGCCAAGCGCTGTGGCATGCCGTACGTCACCACCCGCTGGCTCGGCGGAACTCTCACCAACTTTTCCACCATCCAGGGCCGTATCGACTACCTCGTCCGCACTGAAGACGCGAAGGCGCGCGGCGAGATGGACTTTTTGCCGAAGAAGGAGCGCCTGAAGCAGGAAGAAGAACTGGCCCGCCTCAACCGATACCTCGGAGGCATCAAGGCGATGACGGCTCTTCCCGGGGCGATCTACATTGTCGATACCACGAAAGAGGACATTGCCGTCGCTGAGGCCGTCCGCATGGGCATCCCTATCGTTGCCCTCGTCGACACGAACTGCAATCCGGACGTGATTGACTATCCGATTCCCTCGAACGACGACGCGATCCGAGCCATCAAGCTGATCACCGCCCGCATGGCCGATGTTGTCCTCGAGGGCCTGACGGCCCGCGAATATGTTCAGCAAGCTGCGCTCGAGGCCGAAGACGTCGAGGTCAGCGCCTATACGGAAAGTGGCTATATAGCCTCGCCCGATGAGCCGTACCCAAGCCAGGTCGCGGAAGAGCGTGATGAGGCGGCGGATGCGGGTCCCGCAGCTGCGTCTGAGACCGAGTCCGGAACCGATGTGCCGGCCGGCACCGCACCCGCGGCCGCCGAGCCCGATAAGACGGCGAGCCCGGCCGAGTCCGGCTAGCCACGAAAGCCCCGCAGATGCCTATTTCCAGCGAAGACGTTAAGAAACTGCGCGACCTTACAGGCGCCGGAATGCTCGACTGCAAGAAGGCGCTCGACGAGACGGACGGGGATTTCGAGAAGGCCAAGGACATCCTTCGCCAGAAGGGCTTCGAGGCGATGGCCAAGCGCGCCGAGCGGTCGACGTCTGAAGGGGTGATCGCGCACTATATCCACCACAATCAACGCATCGGGGCGCTCGTCGAGCTGAACTGTGAGTCAGATTTCGTGGCGCGGACCGAGGACTTCCGGAAGCTGGCGAAGCAGATCGCACTGCAGGTCGCAGGCGCCAACCCGCTGTACGTCTCGTCTGAGGAGATGCCTAACGGCGCCGAAGGAGAACCGGAGGCGGTCGTTTTGTTGCTCCAGCCGTTCCTGCAGGACGAGTCGCGCACCATCCAGGACCTCGTGAGCGAGACGATCAGCAAGACCGGGGAGAACATCCGTGTGCGCCGCTTTTCGCGCTTCGAGCTGGGGCGCTAGGGAGAATGGCGAAAGCCCCCCCCTATAAGCGGATACTGCTGAAGCTCAGCGGCGAAGCCCTCCAGGGCGATCTCCCCTACGGGATAGACCCCGCCATGCTTGACAACATCGCGGGCCAGGTCGGCCAGGTGCAGGGGGCGGGGGTGGAAGTTGCTATCGTTGTTGGGGGCGGAAATATCGTAAGGGGATCGGAAGCGGAGGACGCCGGAATGGACCGGGCCACAGCCGACTACGCCGGAATGCTCGCCACGATCATATCCGCGCTCTTCCTCCAGGATGCCCTCGAGCGCAACGGCACGATCGTGCGCACGCAGTCCGCTATCACTGTCACGTCCGTCGCCGAGCCGTACATTCGCCGTCGCGCGATGCGACACCTGGAGAAGGGGCGGGTGGTGATCTTCGCTGCCGGCACAGGCAACCCTTACATGACCACCGACACGGCCGCTGCCCTGCGGGCCATCGAGATCGATGCCGACGTGCTCCTGATGGCGAAGAAGAACGTCGACGGAGTCTACGAGTCCGACCCGTTCAAGGAACCGTCCGCGCGCAAGTTCCAGACCCTCTCCTACCTCGACGCTTTGAACCGTCGCGTGCAGGTGATGGACTCCACCGCTCTGTCACTCTGCATGGAGAATTCTCTCCCGATCGTCGTGTTCGACTTGCGGCTGCCGCGAAGCATCGAGCGCGTGGCCGCCGGCGAGTACGCCGGCACGAAGGTCGGCGATTTCGAGACCGTGCTTGAGGAAGCTCCGGCGCCCGTGACGAGTGAGCAGTGAACAGTGAACAGCGAACAACGAACAGTGAGCAGTGACGGAGTCTGAATCATGGTCCAGGAGCAGATACAGGACGCTAAGACGCGGATGGAGAAAGCGATCGAGTCTCTCCGGCACGAGCTGGGCACAGTTCGCACGGGGCGCGCCAGCCCCGGCCTCGTCGAGCACCTGCGCGTCGACTACTACGGTGCCCCCACGTCGCTGAACCAGCTCGCGACGATCTCGACGCCGGACGCGCGCCTGATCGTCATCCAGCCGTACGACCGGGGGGCGATGGGCGGCATCGAGAAGGCTATCCTGAAGTCGGACCTCGGGCTGACGCCCAGCAACGATGGCACCGTCATCCGCCTCTCGATTCCGCCGCTTACCGAAGACCGCCGGCGCGAGCTGGCCAAGCACGTGAGGAAACGCGTCGAAGACGCCCGCGTCGCGGTACGCAACGTGCGGCGGGACATCCACGACCACATGCGCAAGCTGGAGCACGAGCACACGATCTCCCAGGACGACCTCCACCGCTCCGAGACGGAGCTTCAGAAGCTGACCGATGAGCAGGTCAAGGAGATCGACAAGGTGGGCGAGGCGAAGGAGCAGGAGCTACTGGCGATTTAGGCTTACTTGGCGGCACCGCCGAGCCCTACGGCGAGACGAATTACCAGTGCGCACGCCCGGCGCCCAGCACCTCACCGCTGGCTCGGTCGATAACGGCCGCGTACCGGGTTAATGAACTCGCCGTTTCCGATCCCGGTGGTCCTCCCCCCGGACTGGCCAAGATAACGGAGAAGAAAAGATGAGTCGGGTTGGTCGGATCGTCTGTAAGCCCGAACGTTGTTCCGCCCGCATTGATTTGCGCTTGGGTCAGCACACCGTTCGCCACCATCCAGACCGTCGCCCGATTGGCGATCTCGACAGCGGCTGGCTTGTCATCCAGCCTGTAGTAACACGACCTGAGCGATACATCCATCGAACGCGCGCGCATCCAGCCCGTGACTGCCAGGGCCGGATTGGCTTCAGCAGCGGCCGCCGTCTGCGGGTCATCTCCAAGGACGACTAGAGTGCCGTCAAACCCATCGATGGCGGTCGTCGCTGACGAATATCCTTGAGTTGTGAGATCGGTGACCGTGAACCCTGCCGCGAGCCGGCCGAGAAAGGCTATCGGGTCAGGCTCGGTCTCATCGCACAACTTACGGAGGTCGGGAACTCCCGAACTGGTCCCAGTGCCGCTCTGTGCGGTCCAACTGCCTTCCAATGATGCCGGTGAGTTAAGCGGGCCAGGTCCCAGGAAATACCCTATGACGAAGGCGGCAATGATCCCGACGCTAGTGAGCGCGACGCTGCTGGCGACGCCACGCACCGCAAACCGACGAAGGACCCATTTCCGCTTAAGCATCGTGACTACCTCCGCATTCAGCTCGAATTCTGGACAAAGCCTCCTGGACCAGCGGTAGCATGTTATTGAAGGTAACTTCGGCCCCGCCCTGGAAGGTAAGTGTCGTAGTAAGGCTACTCAGGCGCATTACGATGCCTAGCCTGGTCTCCATCTGACCATCGGCCGGCGGAGCCTGGACCACCACGGCATCGTCCACCTGAAGCAGGCGGGCCTCATGGGGTGTGAAATTTTGCTCCGCGCCGCCATTCCGAATCGTCCAGTCAATTGCATCTTCCTCATTTCCGAATACCCAGATCGTCTGATAGGACTCGAGTAGACCAGGATGGTCTACGACAATGGACCCTCGCAGTGGGAGGCCCGGGCGGCCTTCGGGCTGCTCATAACCCCATGCCCCTCGGATCCTCTCGTTCTCTTCCATGTACTGCGGCTGGAGGGCGACTGCCGCGAAGAATCCTTGTCCCCTCCAGCCACCGAAGGACCGACTTGCGCCACCTTTAAGGGGCGAGGTGGAAGGGGTATCGAGGAACTGCACGAAGTCGCCATAGGCGTCTGCGGGAAGGAAGGCGCCATCCTGCAGCGCGCAGCTCAAAGCACGGCTGGCACCCTCACTACCAAGGGGTGTTATACCCAAGAAGAGCTGAAGCGCGAATCCAATGGCCGCACCCAGGCCGACGAATGCAGTAGCGAGCGCCGTCCTTGCTGCAATTGAAGGCATCTAGGGCGGCTCTCCATAGCCGCCGTTGCTAAACGCGTTGCCACCGTAACGCTTAACCCAATACGGCGGGTTACGGCAATCCAACACTGGGTCTTCACCCCACGCGTACCAGCCGGTGTACAGGCCGGGATTTTGACTATCGGTCCAGAGCCCTGCGAATCCCTCTCCAGCACCGTTTGACATCCACGTCTTGAACTTGGTGGGCGCGTAACCATATAGCACTTCGCCCTGGCCGGTGTTGTGAAGCATCGGATATAGATAGCCCGCATTGGCATCGTAGGGGGTGCCGTCTACATTCCGGGCGAAGAATGTGTATCCCCAGACACGGGAAGGACCGCCGTTGTTTACAGCGTCTAGCATAGCCCAGTTGCCCGCCGGGACTTTATTCTGCTCCAAGGCACCGAAGGGGTCCTTGGGGCCCCAATTCTCCCTCGGTGTGTCGGTCTCGATAAACCAATACGCTATCAGATCATCGGTCCAGTTATTTATCGGCCCTCGGGGAAACCAGCCGCTATAGAATCCTGCTTCAAGGCCCCGGCCCGTCTCGTCCCTCAATATCCAGGCCTGCTCGCCCCAAAAACTGTACGGCTTCTCCACCGACCAACCGCCACTAGGAGTGAATGTCCAGACACGAGTCCCCTGGACGGTGCCACCGGCTCCTGAAATTGCGATAGCCCAGCGATGCGTAGGGTCTGTTCTGCAGCCTCTCATTGCCAATAGCGCCTCTGAGCTGGCGCATTGGGTGCCGAAGCGGCTGGTCATTGCGGCGAGATCGACAGTGTCTACGAAACCGCTTGGCGGGTCAGAGATGTCATAGCGTGCTTGCGCAGGGGGAACCGCATTACCGAAGTTGCTCGTCAGAGGGGCCATATCGGCAGTGTCCACGAACGTGTCGTTATCGATATCGGGGGGCCAGCCGTCGATGCCGCATGGACGCATCGGGTCAGTGCCGACGGCGGGTTCTAAACTGTCAGAGAAACCATCGGTATCTGAATCCGGCGATGCACTCTGGGCGCTGGCTCCAGCAGACGGCGCCGGTGGCGGGAGGGGGACGGCGGGAGGCGCGACCGGCACACAGGGCACGCCCTCGCCGTGGAAGCCGTCGCCCAGATCGCTCTCGGGCAGGCTGACGGATGTTGTGCCGCTGCCGGTGAAGACGACGATCTCAGAACCGGGAGGATTCTGGTCGGCGTCGTCCAGGTCGATGTACAGGCCCGGCATTTCGACCTGGCCGGCAAGCACCTGGAGGTTGACGGCGGCGAGGACGCCGCCGCTGGGCGCGCTGTACGAGGTGTCGTCGGGTGTGGCCTTGGCAGGTGTGTCGGGTGAGACCGCGGAGCCCTGGGCGCCGCCATAGACGGCGCCGACGAGGGCCGTCTGCGGCCCGGCGGCCTGAGGCGGGATGGTCTGCGCCGTGAGGCGGGATGGTCTGCGCCGCGACAAGGCTGCGGTGGCTGCCGCCCTCAAGCGGCAGGTTGAGGAAGGAGACGTTCTGGCCGGTGTTGCCGTCGGTGAACGGCGTGAAGTTGACGTTGGACGGCCGCATCCGGCCGCCGTCGTAGTTAAGGCGCGCCTGCCAGCCGACGAGGTCCTCGACGTCCTGGACCACGAGATGGGCGGTGTGGTTGTGCTGGCCGTTGTTGCCGGGAAGGTCCGTGGTCAGGCAGTTGTCAACGCTGCCGACGGTCATGGTGTTCGTGGCGTCGTCGTAGCTGTTGCCGCTCGTCACCATGTCCAGGCTGATCCTGGGAGCCTGGGTGGCCTGCAGATCAGCAGGCGGCGAAACGCCGTAGGCTAAGAGAACAAGGCCGAGAACCGCCACCCCCCCCGCATGACAGATCGGGCGAGGCGCACTGCAACCCTCCGTACTCGCGCCTGACGGCGCGTTTGGGCAGTTTGGTGTCGCTGAGGCCAAGATTAGGGCACTGGGACAGACTTGCGCAATTAGCCAAAAGTTTATTTTGGTTTATTCTTATGCGAGGCCGATTATATCGACGCGGCATGCCAGACGGCTTGACCCCATCGTTTAGCTCACGCGGGTCGCAGCACCGCTTCGGCGGCCAAGACGTTATACTGATGGGAACCATGGCCACGGACACCCGGACGAAGCCCGAAATCCCGCCTCCGTTGCCCATTAGCGGCGTCCCGGACCACGTTGCGATCATCATGGACGGCAACGGGCGCTGGGCGAAGGCTCGCGGCCGCCCGCGACTCTACGGGCACCGCGCGGGCACGGAGAACGTACGCCGCGTAATTGAACGCTTTGCCGACTACGGCGTCCGCTACCTCACGCTGTTCGCCTTTTCTACCGAGAACTGGGACCGGCCCCGCTACGAAGTGCGCGGGCTCATGTCCCTGCTTTCGCGCTTTCTCAAACGCGAGACACAGCACCTGCACGAAAACGGCATCCGCCTGCTGCATCTCGGCGACCTCGGCCCGCTCAGCGCGCGCCTCCAGAGCCAGGTGCGCGATGCGATCGAACTTACGAGCGCAAACGACCGCATGACCCTATCGATCGCCTTCAACTACGGCGGGCGCGCCGAGATAGTCGAGGCCGTGCGCCGAATCGTAGAAGAAGGGGTTCCGCTGGACCAGATCGACGAGGCGTCGTTCGGCGCGCGTTTGCTGACGGGCGGCCTGCCGGACCCCGACCTCATCATCCGCACTGCCGGCGAGATGAGGCTCTCGAACTTCCTGCTGTGGCAGGGCGCCTACGCGGAGTTCTGCTTCACACCCGTGCTCTGGCCAGACTTCGATATCCAGCACATCGACGAAGCGCTGCTCAATTTCAGCCGTCGGACCCGCCGCTTCGGCGGCCTGCTCCCGCACGAGCTCGACAGCGCCCCTCTGAACGGCCACAAGAACGGCCGGCAGGGCCCTGCCGACCAGACGCCCCGCGTAGGGCGCAACGGCCACCGCGCCTAGCGCGCTAAATGCTGTTTCAGCGGATCGTTACCGCGCTGGTTGGCATACCCGTCATCGTGGCGCTGGTCCTCATCGGCGGCGGCGTTTACGCGATCGCGGCCGCGATCATTCTTGTGCTGGCCAACCTGGAGTTCTATGCGGCCACCGACCCCGAGACCGCAGCCACAAGCCCCGCCCATCCCCGACTTCGCCGCTCCGCGCCGTCCCTATTCGGACAGCGGACTCCTGCCTTTGCCGGCTGCGCCGCCGTCCTCCTTCTCGTAGCAGGCGCTGACGCGGGTTTCGACGAGCTCACGGGCGCTCTGGCGTTATGTATCGCTGCAGTCTTCCTGCTGATGGTATTCCGGGGCAATCCCCAGACTGGCCTGCGCGACTGGCTCTGGGTGACCGGCGGCGTCACCTACATAGGCTTTCTGGGGGGGCACCTGGTCCTCCTGCGCGATCTCGACGATGACGGCGACTGGGTGTTCGTCGCGGTCTTCGCCACCTTCGCCGCCGACACCGCCGCCTACTTCGCCGGCCGTGCCTTTGGTCGCCGTCAGCTATCGCCTGCCATCAGCCCGGGTAAGACTATCGAGGGAGGGATAGCCGGCATCGTCGTTGGGTTCGCGGCCGTCTTTGTAGTCGCCTGGGTCGTTGGCCTGGATGTCGATGAGATGGAACTCGCGCCGCTGGCGCTTCTGCTGCCGATTGTCGCGATCGTCGGCGACCTGGCCGAATCGCTGATCAAGCGGGGAGCCGGAATCAAGGATTCGAGCGAGCTGGTCCCCGGCCACGGCGGCTTCCTTGACCGAATGGACGCGATTCTGTTCACGGTGCCACTCGTTTTCTATTACGCGATGTGGGTCTTCTACTAAAGTCGAAGCCGTCCGCGAAGAGGTTGATATACTGGCTATTGAAGTGACTCAACCACTCTCAACTCTCAATTCTCAACTCTCAACTAACTCATGAAGCCTATTCGCCTCGCCGTCCTCGGCTCGACCGGCTCTATCGGTCGCCAGACGCTTGATGTCGTTCGCTCTTTAAAGGGCCGCTTCAACGTCATCGCACTCGCCGCCGGTGGGAACGTTACTCTGCTCGAGGAACAGGTGCGCGAGTTCCGTCCGCGCTTCGTATGCGCCGGCCGCGAAGCGGATTACCTGATGGCCCAGGCGTCAAGCGGCGGCCTTCCCGTCCGCTGGGCGGAGATGGAGGAGATGGCTTCTCATCCTGACATTGATCTCGTCGTAGTCGCCACCGTGGGTTCCGCCGGGCTCGGCCCGACGCTGGCGGCGATTAGGGCCGGCAAGGCCGTTGCTCTCGCCAACAAAGAGGTCCTCGTTATGGCCGGCCACATCATTACCACCGAGGCCCGCCGTTCGGGCGCTGAATTGCGGCCGATCGACTCCGAGCACTCCGCAATCTGGCAGTGCCTCTGGGGCGAGGACCGCGACTCGGTCGAGCGGATCATCATCACGGCCTCGGGGGGCCCCTTCCGTGACACACCGCTCCAGGAGCTCTCGCGCGTGACCGCGCAAGAGGCGCTGAGGCACCCCAACTGGCAGATGGGGCAGAAGATAACGGTAGACAGCGCGACGCTGCTGAACAAAGGCCTGGAGTGCATCGAGGCGCGCTGGCTTTTTGACGTACCGCTGGAGCGAATAGACGTGATCCTGCACCGCGAGAGCATCGTACACTCGCTGGTGGAGTTCCGAGATGGTTCGCTGAAGGCGCAACTGGGCTTGCCCGACATGCGTCTACCTATTCAGTGTGCCCTCACTTATCCTGAGCGCTTGCCGGGCGCCATCGTGCCCAGACTGGACCTGAAGCTGGTCGGAGCATTGAGCTTCGGAGCACCGGACACGAAGCAATATCCCTGCCTGGGGCTGGCCCTGGAGGCCGGCCGGCGCGGCGGCACATGCCCGGCTGTCCTGGCCGCTGCTGACGAGATCGCTGTTCAGCACTTTCTCTCCGGCCACATCCGCTTCATCGACATCGCACATAGCGTTTCCGACGCCCTGAATGCTCATCACGCGCTCGGCAACCCAAGTCTCGACGAAGTCCTGTACGCGGACGCCTGGGCGCGCTCCTACACGGAAGATTGGGTGAGGGCGCGAGTTTAGTTGAGAGTTGCGAGTTAAGAGTTGAGAGTGGGTCAGAGTAGCAACCGCAGTCAGTCCTCTCCATTTACGTGTGGTCTCGCGCCCTCCCACCTGCCAACTGCCAACTGTCAACTCCCAACTGGGGCAGGGTGGCGGCGGAGGGCGGTGCCATGACCGTCATCTACTCCGTCCTCCCGTTCCTCGGGATGCTCGTGGCGCTCATCGTGGCGCACGAACTGGGTCACTTCTTTACCGCGAAGGCATTCGGCATCAAGGTCCTTGAAGCGGGCGTGGGCTATCCGCCGCGTATCTGGGGGTTCACCTGGCGCGGCACCATCTACTCCGTCAACTGGCTCCCGCTGGGCGGGTTCGTCCGACTCCTGGGCGAAGAGGACCCATCCGACCCCC
>WNGB01010439.1_pt1 | contig 12892 bp, 13 predicted proteins | sample 5400681 | NCBI WGS metagenome assembly WNGB01 (sample SAMN13153367, study PRJNA577476) | soil metagenome | isolation source: 115 cm soil or saprolite under grassland replicate 2 | place: USA:California | collected 2016-06-15 | reverse complement strand
CCGCGGACTGAACTACATCTACAACGTCGTCCCGGCCGGCCACCCGGCGCCGGACTGGATCACGGCCTGGCTGACCCGCCGTGGCTTCGTCCCCGGCCCCGGTGACCTGCGCCGCCAGGTCCGCAGCGCCCACCCGGCGTCTGGCTGACCCCGGGCACGGCCCTGACCGTGCCGCCGGGGGCGACGGAGCCAGCATGGCCCGCCAGGTGGCACCGGGCATGACCCGTGCGGGAGTCAGCAGGTTCGCGGTCATCTGCGTGGACGGCGCGAGCACCTACTGGCACGCGCACGCGGAACGGGGACGACCCGGTCGGCATGATCGTGCACGAGGTACTGCCCCGGGCGGCCGCGGCCGGGATGCGGACCGGCCGGATCGGCTTGGTCGGACTGTCCATGGGCGGCTACGGCGCCCTGCTCCTCGCCGAGCAGTTCAGCGCCCCCGCGAGAGCCGGCGGGCAGCCCCGGGTCGCCGCGGTCGCGGCCCTGTCCCCGGCCATCTTCGCGACCTACCCGGACGCCCGCGCGGCCAACGCCCCGGCGTTCGACAGCCAGGCGGACTTCGCACGCAACGACGTCTTCTCCGGCCTGGGCGCCCTGCGCCACGTTCCGGCCCTGATCTCCTGCGGGCAGGACGACCCGTTCCAGCCCGAGACGGTGCGGGTCCGGGCCAGGCTCGCGGCCCTCACCGGCCGGCCGGTGCCCGGCGGAATCATGCCGGGATGTCACGACGGCGCGTTCTGGGGCCGGACCATGCCGGGCGCCCTGACCTTCCTGGCCAGGAACGGCGTCTGAACGCGGTCCAGGGATGTACCTGGGCCGCTGAGCACGGAGAGCGGGACCGCGGCCGGTGACCGAGAAGTCACCGCCGGACTTCCTCGCCGGTCACGCGGAACGTCCTGATCCAGCACCCGCAGCGCCCAGGGCCAGTCAAGCCAGCCGGGACGGTCAACCAGAATCTGGTCCATGAGAACGCCAGGCCCGGTTACTGGCCCAGGAGCCAGCGGCCCGGCGCGATGAGCTCGCGGGCCTCGGCCGGACCCCACGACCCCGGGGCGTAGGGGACGACCTTGGGCGGGCTGGCCAGCAGCGGCGCGGCCACCTCCCACACCGCGGCCAGCCCGTCCGGCCGGGTGAACAGCGACCGGTCGCCCAGCAGCACGTCGTGGATGAGCCGGACGTAGGGCGGCAGCGGGTCCGCGCCCTTCAGGCCCGCGAGCGGGATCGAGGCCTGCGCCCCCTCCACGGCGAGCGCCGGACCGGGCTTCTTGGCCATCAGGCACAGGCCGATCTCACCGCTGCCCGCGAGCGAGAACGACAGCACGTTACTGTCCGCCGGAAGCTGCCCGGCCAGCGGCCCGGCCGGCTTCCGCAGGATCAGGCTGACCTGCTGCTCCGTGGCCGCCATCCGCTTGCCGGTGCGCAGGTAGAACGGGACATCGCGCCAGCGGTCATTGTCGATCCACAGCCGTGCCGCCACGAACGTGTCCTGGGTCGAGTTGGCCGACACCCCCGGCACGTCGCGGTACCCGTCGAACTGGCCCAGCACCACCTCGGCCGGGTCCAGCGGCCGGAAGCGTCCGATCACCTCTTCCCGGGCGGCCTGCAGGTCGGCCGGGCCCAGGCTGGCGGGCGGTTCCATGGCCACCTCGGCGGCCACCTGGAACAGGTGCGTGACCAGCATGTCCAGCACCGCCCCGGTGGTGTCGTAGAACCCGGCCCGGTCGGCGATGCCGAGCTTCTCAGGGACGTCGATCTGCACCGCTTCGATGTGCCTGCGGTTCCACATCGCGGCGAACAGTTCGTTGGCGAAACGCAGCACATGCAGGTCCTGGGTGGCCTCCTTGCCCAGGAAATGGTCGATCCGGTAGACCTGCCCCTCGTTGAGCACCGAGTGGACGACCTTGTCCAGCTCCCGGAAGGACTGCTGCGAGGTGCCGAACGGCTTCTCGTAGACGACCCGCGCGCCCTGGGCCAGCCCGTGCTGGCCGAACCCCTTGGTCAGCTCCGTGAACGCGACCGGCGGCACCGCCAGGTAGTGGACCAGTTGCGCGTCGCCGCCCAGCGACGTGCGGGCCTCCTCCAGCACGTCGAGCAGGCTGCCGGGATCGTCGGAACTGAACCCGCCGCCCGCGAACCGGACCCGCTCGGCGAACGATTCCCACGCGCTCCCCTCCGGCTTCGGGCCGAACTCGGTGAGCACGTCATGAATGTGCTTGCGGAAGTCCTCGTGCGCGACGTTGCCGCGCCCGTTCCCGACCAGCAGCCACTGCCTGGGCAGCAGCCGCTCGGTGGCGAGGCGGTAGAACGCGGGCAGCACCAGGCGCTTGGCCAGGTCGCCTGTGCCTCCGAAGAGCACGAAGACCGTCGGCCCCGGATCGGGGCTGTGCTGTGCAGAGCGCTTCGCTGTGGGCATGGCCCAAACCTATGCCAGGCCCCGGCGGGCGTCAGGCGTGCCCGCCGCCGATGAGGCTCCCGATGCCGTAGGTCACCGCGATGGCCATCCCACCCAGCAGGAACTGGCGCACGCCCGAGTGCAGTACCGGCCGCCCGGTGAGCCGGCCCACCACCATCCCCCCGGTGACCAGCGCCACCGCCGTGATCACCAGCGTGGCGGCCAGGCTGGGCAGGCCGAGCAGGTACGGCAGCAGCGGCACCAGCGCGCCAAACGAGAACGCGAGCAGGGACGCGAAGCCCGCCAGGACGGGGGAGGGCAGCTCGGTGGGATCCACGCCGAGTTCCTCCCGGGTGTGCACGCGCAGCGCCGTGCCCGGGTCCTTCGAGACCGCGGCGGCCATCCGGGCCGCGGTCTCCGCGTCCGCACCGTACTCGCGGAAGTAGCCAGCCAGCTCTTCCTGCTCGGCCATGGGGAACAGGGTGAGCATCTTCTGCTCCAGGGCGACCTCGGCGTGCACCAGCTCGTTCTGGTTGGTGACGGAGATGTACTCCCCGGTCCCCATCGAGAACGCCCCGGCCACCAGCGCGGCCACCCCGGTCAGCACGATCGTGTGCGCGGACACCCGGCCCCCGCCGAGGCCGGCGATCAGGGAGGCGTTGGTGACCAGGCCGTCCACCGCGCCGAACACCGTCGGCCGCAGCCAGCCGCCGGAGACGTCCCGGTGCCCGTGCGACCACCCCGCGCGCAGTGCCGCCGTCCCGGTCGCGGAGGACGGATTGCGTGTCTCCTCGTCAGCCACCTGCCCCGATCACCTCCCAGCCCCCGGTACCGGAACGTGTCACGGTCACGCTGGGCTGACGTCCCCGATGCGGTCGAAGGCCCGGCGGCGCAGGTCGGCCCGCCCGGCGAGCTTGCTGATGGGTGCCGTCTCGCTGAGATGCTCCGGCGACGCGGCAGTCCGGATCCGGTGGCTGGATTCGAATGCGTCGCGCCCGCCAGCCACCCACGATGCTAGCCCAGGGGCCGCCACGACCGGCGGTACGGCCCGGGCCCGGGCCGCGCTAGAACTGGTGGCATGAGCACGCCACTGGCCGGCCTCGCGCCGGCAGGCGTGCCAGGGTGTCTAGCCTGTGGGCATGCGGATGGCTCGATCCGGGGAGGGACCTCGATGGCCGACGCTGGTGATGTCCGCCGCCTCGCTCTGGCCCTGCCGGGCGTGGTCGAGATCGAGAGCGACGGGTTCGACTTCCGGGTGGGCGGCCACGGGTTCATCTGGTCCTACCCGGAACGCCGGCCGGGCCAGCCCCGCGTCATCCGGTCGGACATCGCGGTGCTGTTCGTCGGGGACGAGGCCGAGAAGCAGGCCCTCCTGCTCGGCGAGCCCGGGATCTTCTTCACCGCGCCCGGCTACGACGGCCGGCCGCTGGTGATGCTGCGGCTGGCGCGGGTGGACGCCGGGCGGCTGGAGGAACTCGTGACCGACGCCTGGCGGATGCGCGCGCCAGACCCGCTGGACCGGCGGTGACGCGCCGGTTCGATGTCGTCCGCACGGAGCGCCTGCTCATGCGCTGGCGTGAGGAGGACCGGGACCCGTTCGCGGCGATGAGCGCCGATCCTGAGGTCCTGCGGTACTTCCCGGCCCTCCTCGACCGCGTGGCCAGCGACGCCCTCGTGGACCGCATCGAGGAGCCGCTGCGCCCGCACGTCGCCTACCGCCTTACCCAGGCCTACCCAGCCTGACGGTGCGCCCCGCGCACGGGTCACGACACTGATCCCGGGTAGGGACCTGTGTGCCGTCCGGGCACAAACCGTCGGAAAACGAGGGGATATCGGGATGACCAGCGGTTTCTACGGGCCGGAGGACTTTGGCTCCAGCCCGTTCGATGACTTCCTCGCTCGCATCTACGGCAGCGGGGGCCCACGCCAGCCTGCGCACCGGGTCGACATAACCCGCCTGATGAGCGCGCCGGCCCGCGAGCTTCTCGGCGCCGCCGCGGCCCACGTGGCCGAACGGGGCGGCGCGAACCTGGACACGGAGCAGCTGCTCTGGGGCGCGGCCCACCTGGAGCCGACCCGCGAGCTGCTGGCCCGGGCAGGCGCCGACCCCGGCGAGCTCATCAGCCGGATCGAGAGCCAGGAAGCGCAGGCCCAGCGCGCGGCCGAGCCGCCGCAGCTCACGCCGGGTGCCAAGCGCGCGCTGCTCGACGCGCACCAGATCTCCCGCGCGGTGGGGTCCACGTACATCGGGCCGGAGCACATCCTGTTTGCGCTGGCCGCGAACCCGGAGTCCGGCGCGGGCCGGCTGCTGTCCGCGGCCGGGGTCACCCCCGAGACGCTGCAGCGGGTCCTGGCCGGCCAGGGCGGCCCGCCCGGGGGCAGGGGCCCAGGCAGCCGGTCGGCCACGCCGACGCTGGACGAGTTCGGCCGCGACCTCACGGCCATGGCCCGCGAAGGCCGGATCGACCCCGTCATCGGGCGCGACGACGAGATCGAGCAGACCATCGAGGTGCTGTCCCGCCGGGGCAAGAACAACCCGGTCCTGATCGGCGAGGCCGGGGTGGGCAAGACTGCGATCGTCGAGGGCCTGGCGCAGCGCATCCTGGACGAGGACGTCCCCCAGACGCTGGCCGGCAAGCGGGTCGTGCAGCTCGAACTGTCCGGCGTGGTGGCCGGCACCCGGTACCGGGGCGACTTCGAGGAGCGGGTCAAGCGGATCATCGACGAGATCCGGGAGCACCGGGACGACCTGATCATCTTCATCGACGAGCTGCACACCCTGGTCGGCGCGGGCGGCAGCAGCGAGGGCGGGATGGACGCGGGCAACATGCTCAAGCCCGCGCTGGCCCGGGGCGAGCTGCACATCGTGGGTGCGACCACGCTCGACGAGTACCGCAAGAACATCGAGAAAGACGCGGCGCTGGCCCGGCGGTTCCAGCCGATCCTGGTGCCCGAGCCGACCGTGGACGACACGATCACGATCCTGCGCGGCCTGCGCGACCGCTACGAAGCCCACCACCAGGTGCGGTACACCGACGAGGCGCTGGTGGCCGCGGTCGAGCTGTCCGACCGCTACGTCACCGACCGCTTCCTGCCGGACAAGGCGATCGACCTCATCGACCAGGCTGGCGCACGGGTCCGGCTGCGGATCACGACCCCCCGCCGGGATGTGCGCGAGCTGGAGCGGCGGGCCGAGGAACTGCAGCGGGACAAGGACCAGGCCATCGCCAACGAGCAGTACGAGCACGCTTCGCAGCTGCGGGACGAGATCAGCCAGGTCCGCCAGCAGCTCGGGGATCTGGGCGGCGACCCGTCCGCGGTGCCTGAGGTCACCGCGGACGACATCGCCGAGGTGGTGTCGCGGGCCACCGGCATCCCGGTGCGCCAGCTCACCGAGGAGGAGAAGGACCGGCTGCTGCGCCTGGAGCAGCACCTGCACGACCGGGTCATCGGCCAGGACGAGGCGGTCGAGGCGGTGGCCGAGGCGGTCCGCCGGTCGCGGGCCGGGCTGGGCGACCCGAACCGGCCGGTGGGCAGCTTCCTGTTCCTCGGCCCGACCGGGGTGGGCAAGACGGAGCTGGCCCGTGCGCTGACCGAGGCGTTGTTCGGGGCGGACAGCCGGATGATCCGGCTGGACATGAGCGAGTTCCAGGAGCGTCACACGGTGAGCCGGCTGGTGGGGGCGCCGCCCGGCTACGTCGGCTACGACGAGGCCGGGCAGCTCACCGAGGCGGTCCGGCGCCGGCCGTACTCCGTGATCCTGCTCGACGAGATCGAGAAGGCCCATCCGGACGTGTTCAACATCCTGCTCCAGGTGCTCGACGACGGCCGGCTCACCGACGGCCAGGGCCGGACCGTGGACTTCAAGAACACCGTCCTGATCATGACCAGCAACCTCGGCTCGGACCTGATCACCCGCCGGGCCGGCCCGCTCGGCTTCGCCGGGAGCTCGGCCAGCACTGGCTCCGCCCAGCAGGACAACCTGCAGGAGCAGCTCATGCGCAGGCTCCGGGAGTCGTTCCGGCCGGAGTTCCTGAACCGGATCGACGAGATCATCACCTTCCGCCAGCTCGACGGGACCGAGCTGCGCCAGATCACCGAGCTGATGCTGCAGGAGACCAAGCGCCGTCTGCACGCCCAGAACGTGACGCTGGAGTTCACCCCGGCCGCGGTGGACTGGATCGCCGAGCACGGCTTCCAGCCCGAGTTCGGCGCCCGGCCGATGCGCCGGGTCATCCAGCGCGAGGTGGACAACGAGCTGTCACGGCGGCTGCTGGACGGCCAGATCAACCCGGGCCAGAAGGTCGTCGTGGACGTCGAGGACGGCCGCCTGACCTTCGTCCCGCATGAGCAGCAGGTGCCAGCCCACGCGGGCTGAACCCAAGGCCAAGCCACGCAACGAAAGGCATGACATGGACCGCGAGAGTTCCAAGCACAGCCCGCGGCTCGACGAGGAAATGGAGGAGGAAGACCAGACCATCCTCCGGTCGGGCCAGCCGCCGCGCACCGAGGAGTGGCGCGAGACCGAGCCGTTCGACCCGGGTCACCTGGAATATGAGCTGCCCGAGGAGGAAGAGCCCGCCGCCCCCCGGGGGATGACCCCGGCGGACGTGGAGCGGCGCGCCGACATCGCCCGCTGGCTGCCACCGCACAAGCTCCCCGCGGACCGTGACACGCTGCTGGCGTTCGCCCGGCACGGGGGCGCGCCCGACGACGTCACCGACGCCCTCGCCAGCCTGCCCGCCCGGCGGAAGTTCGCCACGATCGGCGAGATCGTCCGGGCCCTCGGCATCCCCTACGAGGAGGACTGACCAGGCCGCGAGCCGCGGCCCCGCGGCTGTCCCGTCAGCCGCCGGGCTACCTGATCACGAAGCCGCCGAGTCCCTCGGGCCGCTCCTCGCGCACCGCGACGCCAGTGACGGTGGCCGCGGCCGGGCCCTGGTGGGCCCAGTCCACCAGGCGGTGGACCCCGTCGGGCGGTCCTTCCAGGACGGCCTCGACACGGCCGTCGGGCAGGTTGCGAACCCAGCCACTCACCCCGTGCTGGAGCGCCAGCCGCCGGTACGCATCACGGAAGCACACGCCCTGGACCCAACCGGAAATCAGCACATGATTGCGGATCACAGCCCCACGTTAACCACCGGACGGCGGTCAGCGCCTCCGCTCCCGGCGGGCCTGCTTGCGGGCGCACCGCTGGCAGGCCGGGACCGGGCCCGCCACCGTCACCGCCGGAGTGCCCAGTAACCAGTGACGGCGGTGATAGCGGCACGGTTCCCCGGGGGCCGGGCGGGGTGCGGCCGGGTCGGCACAGGCCGTCCTGTCCGGCGGCCCCTGGTGGGTCCACCGCGGCGGCTGCATCCCGGTATCCCACCGCAGTGGGTGACCGGCGGCCGCGCACACCACCCCGGACAGTTCGGGCACCACGGCCAGGCCCGGCGGGAACCCGGGCGGCGCAGGCCAGGCGGCTCCGGCCGCGGCGTCGTACTCCCGCTCCGACACCAGCGCCAAGGCCGCGGCCAGTTTCCAGCGGGCCAGGTGGGTGCCCTCGCACGAGCAGTGCTCGCCCCGGGGTGCCTGGCAGGCCTCGCAGGGCATGCTGCGCACCGCCTCGGCCAGGTCGGCGGGCATCGCGCCGCTCATCGCGGTCATAATCCCCCCAAGCCGCTATCGTGCGCCTACCCATCGTAATTGCGCGCGGGCCCGGGGTCACGCTGCGAACACGTGCCGCCGCGAAGTGGTCAGCCGGAATGCGCAGCGGTCAGCCGGAACGTGTACCGGACGGCCAGAATGCGGCCCGGCCGGCCCTCCCGCGGCGGCCGGCCGTAATCAGCGGCACCCGCGCCGTCCCCGGTGGGCGTGGGTAGCGCAGGAGCCGATGCTGATGACCCCTGCGGCCCGGTCAGGAAGCCGGTGCTGTTGATCCACCGGGTGCCGTCGGGCTGGTGTAGGCGTAGACGCCGGGGACACCTCGTGCACCTCGGGCCGTCCCGGGACGGTGATGTCGCCGGGCAGGCTGCTCATCGGGCCCTCGCCTGAGGCGGGCCGCCTCAGGCGAGGGTGGTCACGGTGGTGTGCCTGACCCGGCCGAGGGCGGACCGCACCCGGAACGCCAGCCCGATCTCCATCACCCCGTAGATGATCAGCCAGACGCCGAGCACCAGGGCCAGCGTGACCAGCGAGATGCCCGGGTAGGCCAGCACGACGAGCCCGGCCGCGATACTGAGCACGCCCATAAAGCCGGTCCAGCCCCGGTGCGGGCTGTCCCGGTTGGCCAGCGCGCCGAAGATCTCCACGAAGCCGTTGACCACCCAGAAGATGCCCAGCAGCAGCGCCAGCGCCACCACCGACACCAGCACGTGGCGGATCGCGTAGAGCCCGACCACGAAGGCGAGCAGACCCAGCACGGCGTTCAGCACCCGGACCCCGCCGCTCAGGTCGCCGCCCGCGAACGCGCCCACGAACTGGAACAGGCCCACCACGACCAGCTGGATGCCGAACAGCACCGCGACGGCGATGACCGTCGGGCCCGGCCACGCCACCGCGGCCACCCCCGCGATCAGCGTGAGGATGCCAAAGGACAGCAGCCAGATCCAGTGCCGGCCGATCGAGGCGACCAGGTCGGCGGCGTCGGTGCGGGGGTCAGGACTCATGCGGGCTCCAGCGTTCGTCAGGATGGTCACGGCATCCAGCATGATCGACGAACGAGGCGGTGTCGACGTCCGGCCGCACCAGGGCTGCGGCCCCGGCCCGGTGGATACGGGCCGTACACCGGGGCTTTGACAGCCGTCGATATGCCTGCCTATCGTCGTTCATCTCTACCTCAGCACACTGCCGGGTGACCGGAGCAGGGAGCACGCATGCACCGGGCACCCGAGGTCTCACGTCCTGCCTGGATGAGGGCGTTCCCGGGAACAGCGAGGGGGTGCGCCGGTCGCCGGTCGAGATCGTGGCCAACATGGCCTCCTACGTGACCAGGACGCCGGTCGCGGACCTGTCCGGGCTGAGCGGCGGCTGGTTGGGCCGGTGGACCGACGGCGTGGTGGCCATGCGCGGCGACTGCGTCGCGTTCGCCAGCCACTGGCAGCTGCACAACTACCGGGTCCTCACCGAGTCCGGGCCGCTGTGGGTCGTGCTCGGTGACTCGACGGCCCAGGGTCTCGGCGCGCCCAGCCCGGAGAGCGGGTACGTCGGCCAGGTCCTGGCCGAACTCCGGGCGAGGACCGGGCAGCGGTGGCGGGTGCTGAACCTGTCCACGTCCGGGGCGCTCATCCGTGACGTCCTGCAGTACCAGCTGCCCCGGCTGCCGGCCGCACCGGACCTCGTGACCTGCGGGATCGGCGCGAACGACATCCTGTACACCGCGCCGTCCCGGCTGTTCGCCGACCTCCGCGCGCTGCTGGCCACGCTGCCCGAGCAGACCGTCGTCCTGGATCTGCCGCTGCCCGGCGGGCTGTGGGGTGTGCTCGGCCGGTTCAGCGTGCCTTACGTGGCGCGGATCAACCGGACCATCCATCAGCGGGCCGCGGCGCGGTCCCTGCCCGTGGCGGAGGTGTCCACGCATTTCCGGGCGCCCTGGAGCGGGAAGTTCGCGTCGGACTACTTCCACCCCAGCCAGGCTGGTTACCGCGACTGGGCGCGGGCGCTGCTGGCGGCGCTCCCGTCCGCGTCCCGCTGGCGGGACCCGCTGCCCGCCCGCTGAGCGCAGGGCGTAATGCCGCCTACTGTTCGCGAAGTTGTCACGCTGAGTTACAGATTCGTGAGCCTGGCGACGCCAGGATCAGCGTGTGAGGGTCGTGCGGCTCGCCAACTACGTGGCCCCGGCGTCGGGTGGCCTCCGCACCTCGCTCCGTGAACTCGGTGCGGGCTACCAGGCCGCCGGGCACGAGCCGGTCCTCGTCATTCCCGGTCCCGAGCCGGGCCGGCAGCACACGGAGCAAGGCCTGGTCATCACCGTGCCCGGGGCGCGGGTACCCGCCACCGGCGGGTACCGGGCCATCCTGACCCGCCGGCCGCTGCGGCGGCTGCTCGACCAGCTGGAACCAGACCGGCTCGAGGTGTCCGACCGCACCACACTGCGCTGGACCGGCGCCTGGGCCCGGGCCTGCGGGGTCCGGTCCATGATGGTGTCGCACGACAGCCTGGCCGGGCTGATGGCCATGTTCAGCCCGCCCGGGGTGCCCGCCGCGCGGCTCGCCGACCACTTCAACCGCCGCACCGCCGCCTCCTACGACGTGGTGGTCTGCACCACGGCGTGGTCCGCGGCCGAGTTCCGGCGGCTGGGCGTACCCAACCTGCTCCAGGTGCCGTTCGGTGTCGACCTGGCCTGCTTCAGCCCGCAGCACCGAGACGAGGGCCTGCGTGCCCGGCTCGCCCCGGGCGGCCAGGCCCGGAGCCGGGCCCCGGGGCGGCCCCCCGTGGTGACCGCCGTGCCGGAGGCAGGCCCGCCGACGGGGGAGCGGGGTCCGGTGGTGCGCTTCGCGGCCCTGGGCGATTCGGTCACGCTGGGGATCGGAGACCAGATGCCGCACGGGGGCTGGCGCGGCTGGGCGGCCCTGCTGGCCGGCTCGCTGGCTCCCCCCGATCAGGTGGAGCTGTGCAACCTGGCCCGCAGCGGTGCCCTGGTCCGGGACGTGGCCAGCGAGCAGCTGCCGCGGGCGCTCTCCGTGCGGCCGGCCCTGGCCTCGGTGCTGGTCGGGGTCAACGACACGCTGCGCGGGAAGTTCGACCCGGGGGCGATCGCCGCGGACCTGGAGAACATCGTCGCCGCGCTGCAGCACGCCGGGACCGTGGTGCTCACCGCGAGCCTGCCCGACCCCGGGCTGCTGCTCCGGATCCCGGCCTCGATCCGCCGCCCGCTGGCCCGCCGGGCCCACGAGATCAACACCGCGCTGGGCCAGCTCGCGGTCCGCTACGACCTCGTCCACGTCGACCTCGCGGCGGCCCCGGAGATCTACGACAGGCGGATGTGGGGAGTGGACCGGCTGCACCCCAGCGAGCGCGGTCACCGGATGCTGGCCGCGATGTTCGCGGCCCGGCTGGCGGAGCGGGGCATGCCGCCCCTCGCGCCGCCCGATCCCGAGCCGGCCAACCCGGAACCCAGCGCCTGGCGGCAGGCCCACTGGATGGCCACCAAGGGGACCGGGTGGATGGTCAGGCGGTCCCGGGACCTGCTGCCTGGCCTGCTCCAGCTGGCGCTGGCCGAATGGTGGCACAGCCGGCGCGGGCACGACGCCGGCCCTGGCGCGGCCCCGCAGGGACGCCCGGACGCACCTTCGCACGCAGACAGGGGACATGGCTGACATGACCGATCCAGGACCGCCGCTGCCCGGCCCGCTCGTGGCGGTCGCTGATCCGGCGCCGGCCGGCTACGCGGAGCTGCGCCGCCGGATCCGTGCGGAAGGCCTGCTGGACCGGCGGCCGCGCTACTACACCATCAAGATCACGGTCGTGGCCGTGCTGCTCGCCGCGGGCTGGGCGGCCTTCTTCGTGCTGGGCGACTCGTGGGACCAACTGCTCGTCGCGGTGTACCTCGCGGCCGTGTTCGGCCAGACCGCGTTCCTCGGCCACGAGGCCGGGCACCGGCAGATCTTCCGTTCCCGCCGCCGGAACGAGCTGGCCGGCCTGGTTCACGGCAACCTGCTGATCGGGCTGAGCTTCGGCTGGTGGACCGGGAAGCACAACCGGCACCACGCCTTCCCCAATCAGGAGGGCCGGGATCCCGACATCGCCATCGGGGCGGTGGCCTTCACCACACAGCAGGCCAGCAAGCGGCGTGGGCTGTACCGGGCCCTGGCCCGGTACCAGGCCTACCTGTTCTTCCCCATGCTGCTGCTCGAGGCGGTCAGCACGTCATCTTCATGCGGCGGGGCAGTGAGCGCTGGCAGCGGTCCGGCCGAGGCCCGCGCAGGCCCGCTGGCCCGCCCGGGCCCGCCGCCTCGCCCCGGCCCGCCGGCCCGCCCCCGCGCCACGTCGCGGAACACCAGCCAGCGCATCGCGGAATACATGTACGCGCACTCGCACGCGGCCGCGGCCAGCCGGGCCAGCCGGTAGTCCAGTCCCAGGGCGGCCAGCCCAGTGCTCACGCCGAGGATCAGGGCCAGGTAGTTCACCGCCACCACCGCGGCGTACACGGTCAACTGCGGGCCGACGGAGCCGTGCGAGCGGAAGTTGAGGGACCGGTTGAGGATGTAACCCAGGCCGGACGCCAGCGCGTAGGCCGCGGTGATGGCCAGCGGCAGCGGCCACCTCAGCCCGCCGTGGAAGGCGGTGAGCAGGGCCAGGTCCACGGTGAACGTGATCGAGCTGATGACCGCGAAACCGAGCAGGCGCCCGGACACCACCCGGTTCAGGCGCAGCGGCAGCCTGCCGGCGACGGCGGCCATCACGGCCGTGAACCGGGCCCCCCGCTCCGGCCCCATCGCAGACATGACCGCCAGCCTGTCAACCCCGGGTGACGGGCAGGCGGCCTCGGGCTGGCGATCTAGCCAACTATCAGCGCTA
>WNGB01010436.1_pt1 | contig 12895 bp, 14 predicted proteins | sample 5400681 | NCBI WGS metagenome assembly WNGB01 (sample SAMN13153367, study PRJNA577476) | soil metagenome | isolation source: 115 cm soil or saprolite under grassland replicate 2 | place: USA:California | collected 2016-06-15 | reverse complement strand
TCATAGGTAGGTACTTTTAAGTCTTTGATTTTGTTGTGGATTTTTATTGTGATCCATCCGAAACTCCCATTGGGTGTGTTGCTTTGGATACAACGAAAGGAGACCCAGATGGATCACAAACAACTGAGCATGGTCGCTGATAAGTTCCAATGGGTGTTTTCCGAATCACTGCTCAACGCCTGCGGCAAAGACGCGAAGTTTTGTCGGCGCCAGCGGACCATCACGCCGTTTCGCTTGGGCTTGGCGTTGACGGCGACCTGTGCGAGCCATCGCGTCGAAACCCTGGCGGATTTCCACCGAGGCTTCCATGCGTTGTTTGACACCACGATCACCTATAAGGCGTTCTCTAACCAAGTGGCCAAGCCCCACTTTGCCGCTTTTGTGGGCACCCTGACCTCTCGGCTCGTCGGCGAAATGACCCTCAAAGTGCTTGGATTCGAAAAGGGACGGGCCTGTGCAGCGTTTCGCCACATCGTCATGCAGGATGGCAGCTCGTTTGCTCTCCACGACGCCTTGCGTGAGGTGTTTCCTGGGCGCTTCAAAGCGGTCAAGCCTGCTGCCGTGGAGCTCCATACCACCATGGACGTGCTGTGCGATGCCCCAATGACGGTGGTCTTGACTCCCGACACGGCCAATGCACAGGCGTTTTTGCCCGAGCCAGCCTCGCTGCGGGGCCGTGTGCTGCTCGCCGATCGCGGCTCTATCGATTTACACTCTCTGCGTCGCGTGCAGGACGAGGGCGGCTTCTTGCTCATCCGGGCCAAAGCCGGCATGAATCCGCAGGTCGTCGAGGCGTTTCGCGAAGACGGCAAACGACTGCGCTCACTGCGCAACAAGCCGTTCCAGACGATCCACGCCAAGCTCCCCAAGCGCCAGCGGGTGGAACTCGTGGTGCGCTGGCAGGTGGACGGCCACTCGCTGTGCCTGCGGCTGATCGTCAGCTGGAACCGTCACCACAAGACCTTTTGCTCCCTGTTGACGAATTTGCCAGCGCCACGCGACACCCTCGAGACGATCTGTCGGGCCTATACATGGAGATGGCAAGTGGAGTTACTGTTCAAAGAATGGAAATCCTACGCGAATTTGCATGCCTGTGCCACGGACAATCCCGCCATCGTCGAGGGGTTGATGTGGGCCGCGATTGCGGCAGCTGCGCTCACACGGTTTTTGGCCCACATCACCCAACTCCTCGTGGAGGTGCCCATGTCTACCCGCAAGGTGGCCATGTGTGCCGTGCACGTCTTAGGCGATATTGTTGAGGCGTTGAAGACTGGGGACGTGACCGGGCTCTCTGCCGCTTTGGAGGCGGCCATCACGTATCTGGCATGTCATGCCCAACGCGCGCATCCTGCACGGGACCGGCGTACGGGACGCTCACAGTTGGGTCTCGAACCGCTCTTTGGGAGCGATGACGTGATCGAGTTTGCGGAGGCTGCTTAAGTACTTACCTATGATGGATAGATGAATTGTCCATAACCACAATCGTTTTTTCTTGATCTTTTGACAAAAATCATTCAAACACGCCACAATCACAGAGGTATTTATGGATTGTTCAAACATATAAGGGTGTAAATCATTTTTCCTATTCATAAAACCTACAATGTTTATCCGGGTCCCTTTGGCGGCAGGGATTTCTATGACGGTTCTAGATTCTTGCCAAGCATATGGAATATAGGGGTCCAGAGTAAATCCTGATTCATCAAAATAATACAAATCAATTTTTCCCTGGTCTTCCTGTTTCTGTAATGCTTCAAGCTCACGCTGACATTTGGTACACTCTTCTGGATCTCTCAGGCTCTTTAAAGATTTTCTGACACGTTTCCATCGAAGACGCGCCTTTTTTGCCAGACGTTTTAGCGAAGAGATGCTGAGACGCTTTGCTGTTTTTTGGCGCAGACGTTCCACAACCTGTTTCAGACAACGGGGCTCTTCTTTGATATATTGCTGCGCAAGGTCTTGTTCTTCCGGAGTGAGCTTGGGTGGTCTGCCACTCCGAGGCTTATCATAGAGACTTGCAACACCATGCTGTTCCCATTTCTTGATCCATGTAGCAACTGTGTCTCTATCAACTTGATATATCTTCGCAATTTCTTTGATCTTCCTCCCTTGTGCGCTGAGCAAAATACCGTGCGCACGGACCCGGGCTCTGGGGGTCGCATCATGTTTCATGATTTCTGCCAACGTGTGACGTTGGCTTTCTGGCAGAAGACGCACGTATCGCACGATCATCACCCCAGAGGTCAGTGTTGCAGCAGCGCAAAAATTTCATACGATGCACCTTGTATGGGGGCGATATCTTACCAAAAAATTTTTGCTTCAGCACTTACGGTACGCCCAGTCGTCGATACCGATCACACGTGGGGCTGGCCCCTGTGTGGGCTGGCAGCCCCGGACCTGGCGCAGCACCGTCTGGCGGCTGCCAGGAAGGCCATGCCGCGCGAGTTGGCGGACGCCCGCCGCCCCGCCAAGAGCCAGGCCGGTGTCACACTGGGCCTGGCGGACCCGCGTGGTGGTGTGGGCATATGGACGTGCTACGGTCGGCACCCGCTCGGTGAAGGTGCGCCGGCCACAGAAGGAGGTATCGCAAAAAAAGCGCCGGACGTGGAGGTGGAGGTGCACAGGGACCGGGGCCCAGGGTAGATCGGCCAGGATACGGCAGTAGCGGCTATGGATGCGGGCGCTAGCTGTGCACAAGTGGGACAGGTCGCGGTGGGGGACGCCACCAGAACGCTGAGGGTCAGGCCGTGTTCTTCGACAGTGAAGGTTTCCACTTGGAGCGGAGGGGAAGGAGGCGAGCATACAAGTCGTCCAACAACAATGGGGTCCTTCTTTTATGGGTGATGGGTGCCAGACGACACTAGGAGACAAGACAGCTTATGAAATTATACCGGATCGCCTCACTTCATGAACTCTGGCCAAGAACCGATTTGTCAAATGACAAAACGTCTTGATCACCCAAGTCGTCAAGCGCTATGAAGCTGCTGAAAGGAGGCCATTTTCCCGGGTTTTTTAGCCGACTGGAATCACCCGTAAGCTGAAGGTACGCGACCACTTAAGCCGTAGGCCGATTTGCAAAACTCGTAACCCATTCTATCGTTGTATTGTCTGTCCCGGGTGTGGGATGCGAGCGAGAGGTCCCTTAGCAAGGTCGACTGCCCTCGCTGGTGTTGGAGGATCCTCGAGTACCGGGAGAACTAGTTTGTCACCTATAGGAAGACCGTCGAAGTTTTTGAGGCGAGGATTCTGCACTTTGATGCGTTTCAGGAGCTGCTCATCGACAAAGCCATAGGTTACCATTGCCAGCTTCCACACCGAGTCTCCCCGTTTGATGATGACGGTGCGCGGGAGGCGCACGGGCGTGGTCTCCCCCATCTGAGGGGGTAAGGTCTGCGTCTCGGTGGCGACAGCAACGTTGTCTGGCTGGGTCTCTCCATCTGGCTGTGCTGCAGAGGGGTTGTTGGCCTCCCCAGCGCTGGGGGACGACTCAGCCTCTCGACCCACATCTCCAGCCTGGAGGGAGTGGGGGACAGACGGGGGGCCGCCTGAGGGAGGAGGGGTAGGCGGCTCGACAGGCCTGTGAGGGGGGACGGCGGCGCTGACCATGGGTTGCTGGAGGTTGGGAGGCACGGGGAGAGACTCCTGAGAGCGCAGCGGTGCCTGCGTGCTAGCCTGAGAGAAGGTCTGGGTGCTCCCTGGCACTACCGCCCGGAGAAGATGGCCACGCAGAGAGAGCCATAGTCCCCCTGCCACGAGTATAAGGCCTGCAGAGGCAGCGAGGCCGAGGTGCCACCGCGGGGAGGGTTGCGCCCCAGTGAAATCGGCGATCACTGCCCGGGCTAAGCGCGCCGTAATCGGGTGTTGGCGCACGCCAAAGCCAGTGACCAAGGCCTGGGTACAGAGGATATTTAAGAGCCGTGGGACCCCTTGGGCCTCACGGACAATGCGCTTCAGGGCCCCTCGGGTGAAGACCGGGCGGCCTGGCAGGGCCACTTTGGCGAGGCGATTATGGATGTACGCGAAGCTCTCCGCATCAGTGAGGGGGACAATCGTCGTGCGAATGACGATGCGCTGGGCGACTTGTCGCAGTGCATACTGCCGGAGTTGCTGCTCAAGCTCGGGCTGCCCGACCAGCACGATCTGGACGAGCTTTTCTGTGGCAACTTCCAGGTTCGAGAGCAGCCGGAGCTGTTCGAGGGTCGCGAGAGGCATAAGCTGGGCTTCATCGATGATAATCGCAATATTACGGCCTTGACGGTATTCCTCAAGAAGGAGCTGATGGAACTGGGTAATCATCTCAAAGAGATTCTCTGACGTGGGCTCTAGCCCCAAGGCCCGGTACATGGTCGTCAGCAGCTCAGGAAAGGCGACATGTGCATTGGGGATGAAAATCGTCTTGAGCTGCAAGGGATTCACTTGGTCAAGATAGGCACGCAGAATCGTCGTTTTTCCCACGCCGACTTCGCCCGTGATCAGCACAAATCCCTGACGTTCCGCCACGCCATACGTGATGGAGGCCAAAGCCTTCTGATGGCTGGGACTCAGAAAGAGGAACGCTGGATCTGGGGTGATATGGAACGGAACTTGCTTCAGATGATAAAAGTCGAGATACATACGGATATCATCCTACGACACAGTTGATGAAAGGACAGGAGCCTGCTCTCCAGCTGAGTCTGCGTCTCACTTGTAGGGGCAATGCGATCATACCCTTTTTCCATAGACGTACTGCCCTCCATCATGCGTACCTCGACGTCACGATGGTGCAAGGCAGAGCGGAGATATGAACGAACAGCTCATAGTATCAGCTCACCGTAAAGAGACCCCAGTTGCACAGTTGAGGCCTGATTCCTGGGTAATCTCCTGATGATCCGAGCAATCGCACGTCGCTTTGTTGTATCAGATCACCAGGAGTGCTGGCAAGATACCTGTAGGGTGGGTAGGCGCAAGGCACGTTACTGGTTACCCAGCACATCTCCTCACACCTCCCGCCGAACCTGCCGTGTCGGTCTCCCGGCAGCAAGCTCTCCAGGAGTCAACCTTATCCTGGCGCATATGGGGCTTTCCCCCTCTACTCCCGGTCGTAGCCCATCAAGGAACCGGCTCGCCTGGAGCGGCTGGGCATCACTTCCATGGGGTCCGAGATCACATTGACACAGGCCACCTGCCCCTCCCTGGTCGCCTGGAAAGCCCGCTCAAGGGCTGGCTTGATCTGGTCAGGATCGGTGACATGCTCGGTATGACCGCCGAAAGCCTCCAGGATTTTGTCGTAGCGGATGTCGGGGAGATAGGTAGCCACCCGCTCTGGGTACCCTTCGGGGAGCCCCATGCGGGCCTCCAAGTTCCCGCCAACGATGCCCGAGTTATTGTTGACGAGGAAGACGATGGGCAGTTTGTAGCGCACGGCCGTCTCCATCTCCATGCAGTTGAAGCCGAAGGCGCAGTCCCCGTTGATGCTGACCACAGGCACCGCAGGCCGCGCCAGCTTGGCACCCATGGCGAAGGAGACGCCGACGCCCATGCAGCCGTTGGAGCCGGAGTTGAGGCGACTAGCCGGCGTGTAGCTCTGGAGCACCTGGCGGCCGGTGGCCAGGGTGGTCTGTCCGTCCACACTGTAGATGGTCTCTCGTGGGAAGACCTCCCGCACCTCGTGCAGCAACCGGTGGGTACGGATGGGCTTGGCGTTGGCGTGGAGCAGGGGCTCGAGGGCCGCAGCATTTTTTTGTGCCTGCTCCCGCAGCATCGCCAGCCATGCGCCGTCCTCGGCCCGCTCTGCCATACCGTCGGTCTTGCCCTCCAGTTCGGCCAGGACTTGTTGCATCACGGCTTTGGCATCGCCGATGATACCAACCTCCACAGCGCGGTTGGCCCCAATCTCCTCCGGCTCAATGTCGATCTGGATGATCTTGGCGTCAGACGCAAACTGGCGACCGAAGCCGAACATCCAGTTGAGCCGTGCCCCGACCACCAGGACCACATCGGCATTACCTAGCAGGGCGCTGCGCGCCGTGCCGAAGTTCAATGGGTGGTCATCGGGGATAAACCCGCGCCCCATGGGGGAGGTCATGAAGGGCAGGCCCACAGACTCCACCAGCCGGCGCAGCTCAAGGGTAGGCTCCGACCATCGAATGCCCTTGCCCACGAGCAGCATGGGGCGCTCGGCGGTGCGCAACAGCTCCGCAGCCCGCTTGACCTGGTCTGGGTCGCCCAGAGGCCGCGCCTGGGTGTAGTAGCTCGCTGGCCAGCGCACGCGATCTTCATCGACTGCGTTCTGGAGCACGTCCGATGGCAGGTCCAGATAGACAGGTCCGGGTCGCCCGGTGCGCGCCTTACGGAAGGCCATGGCCAGGTACTCAGGCAGGCGGGCAGTACTGTCCACCTGCACGGCCATCTTAGTGATCCCCTTGAACATAGGGATGTTCTCAGTCTCTTGGAAGGTGCCGGTGTAGCGCGCCCTCTGGGGACCAGACCCTCCCAGGATGACCAGAGGAAAGCAGTTGTCATACGCGACGTGGGCGCCGGTCACGCCGTTGGTGACGCCCGGCCCGGCGGCCAGCACGGCCACACCTACCTGGTTCTTGACGTACCCATAGGCGGCCGCGGCAAAGGTAGCCGCTTGTTCGTGATGCACGCCAATGGGGCGGACACCACAGTGCGGGGCAAAGCCCATAATGTCCTGGATAGGGCCCCCTGCGAGACCAAAGAGGACTTCAATCCCCTCACGCCGAATGGCCTGCGCGACCAGTGCACTCCCCTCAACCTGAGCCATAGGACACCTCCTCGGTTTTTTGCAGATGTGCGTGCGCTGCCCTCCACTCCCTGTCGTCTTTTCCCCACCCCCGCAAAAGTCGCCCGTCGCTCGTCTCTGGTCTCAGGTCGGAGATGGCGAAACCGAGCGTGCGGACTCTCAGATCACGTCTTGGGCCTTGAGATCCTCCAAGTCGTGCGCGGTGAGGCTCAACCACTCGGCATAGACCTCTGCGTTGTGCTCGCCGAGCAGCGGTGCGCGGTCCACTTTGACGTACGATTCGGACATCTTCACCGGCCACCCGGGCAGGGTGAACTTGCCGCGCTTGGGATGGTCGACGGTGACGATCATCTCGCGCTTCTGGATAGCGGGATCCTGCGTGATCTCCAGCGTGTCGTAGACCGCCCCGGCCGGGACGCCCGCGTCACCCAGGATCTGCATGACCTCTTGCTTGGTGCGGCTCTGCGTAAACTCGTTCAGGATACGGTCCACTTCGTCGTGGTTGGCCCAGCGCTTCTGCGGTGAGTTGAAGCGTTCGTCACCGATCAGGTCTTCGCGGCCGATGGCTTTCAGCAGCCGGTCCCAGTGTCGGTTGCCGGCGCGGCTGGTGTAGATGAAACAGTAGTCGTTGAGGCCCCCACCCTTACACTTGTAAAGGCCGCTGGGAGCCGTTGTGCCCAGCGCACTGCGGTTGCCTGAGCGCACGGCCGCCTGGCCGCTGGCGGCCTGGCGCGCAAAGGCAATACGGCTGAAGTTGATGACTGCATCCTGCATGGCCACCTTGATGTGCTGACCACAGCCGGTGCGCTCGCGCTGGTGCAGGGCGCCCAGGATGCCAATGGCGCAGTGCAGCCCCGTGCCCGTGTCACCGATCGTCGGTCCGGGCTTGAGCGGCTCTGTCTCCGGCGTGCCAGTGAGACTCAGGGCCCCTCCCACGGACTGGGCAATCATGTCGAAGCTCACGTAGTTCTCGTATGGCCCCTCGCCGAAGCCCTTGATCTGCGCGTAGATGAGGCGGGGATTGATCTCCCGGACGACGTCGTAGCCGAAGCCCAGCCGTTCGATAGTGCCAGGGGCAAAATTCTCAATCATGACGTCGGCCTTCTTCAGCATCTCAGTAAATATTTGGCGGCCGCGCGGGCTGCTGAGGTTCAGGGTGATGCTGCGCTTGTTGGCGTTGAGCAGCATGAAGTAGGGAGAATCCATGCCCTCCTGGTCGGTGGAAGCATTGCGCCCCTGGTCGCCGCCTCGGGGATTTTCTACTTTGATGATGTCGGCCCCCAGCCAGGCGAGCGCCTCGGTGCATGATGTCCCCGCCTCGAACTGGGTCAGATCGAGTACCTTCACGTCTGCTAACGCTGTCCTCTGCGACATGGCGCAAACCCTCCTGTGACGCGGTTGTGTTGCAAGAAGTACCTGCATGTGTGAAGGCCCCTGCAACTGCCTCTTTCTACTGCGAACCCGAACCATTGATTGATCACCCGAGGTTCTACCGCACATGACCAAAAACAGGCAAGTTGAGGCTCGCACGTCCTTGTATTTTCGACTCCCAATTCCTCCATTTTGCCTCAAAAATGCCCATGTGCGCCAGCCCTCCCATATCCCTGGAGGGCCACCACGAGGCATGAAAATGGGGGCTGCATGGCGACATTGACCAGGCAACCGTCTCCTCTTACTTGAAGGCTGGTATCACCTCCTCAGTCAGGAGTCTCAAACTCCGGTGTACGGCTTCCTTGGGGAGGAACCCGCCGGGATTCAGTTCCGCGGTGATACCAGTGATCCCCAGCATTTCCTGGAACTGGGTCAAGCGGTCGATGACGCTCTCAGGACTGCCAAAGACCACTCTGGTCTCCAGGAGATCCTCATAGGTGGCTGTGGCCAGCCGCTCGTAGCGGGCCTGCCGCGCCTCAGTCCGTTCGGTACCAGCACGTCCCAACGAATACTCAAAGAGCTCGCGCATGCGGCGGAAGAAGGCCTCGATACTCTCCTTGGGTTCTTCAATCGCTTCTTCGTCACTCGGGGCGATGTACATCGGGAAGCGCACGTTGATATCGCCCGCCTCACCGGGGTGTCCGGCTTGCTGCCACTCGTCTTGGTAGTCTTGCAGGTTGGTCTTCAGGTCTTCCACATCCATAACCCGCAGCCCCAAGAATATGGGATAACCCAGCCGCGCAATGCGGCCAAAGCTGTCTCCGCTACTGGCGGCTATGCGTATTTTGGGATGGGGTTTCTGATAGGGCGAGGGTGACAGTAAGGCGTTCGTAATACGGTTGTATTTCCCCTCGTAGGAAAAGGTCTCCCCCGACCAGGCCTTCAAGATGATATCCAGAGCTTCCTGAAACCGCTCTTTGCTCTCCCCGTAGTCGATCCCCATGATGTCATAGGCGCGCACGTTGCCACTGCGCCCAATGCCGAACTCGAAACGGCCTTGGCTGATCTGGTCCACCGTCGCGGCTTCCTCGGCAATGCGCAAGGGGTGGATCAAGGGCAGCACCTGGACTGCCATGCCAACCCGGAGCCGTTTGGTACGGGCCGCAATGGCACTGGCCACCACAATAGGCGCAGACAGTACCGAGCGGTTCGGGAGGAAATGTCCCTCTCCCAACCACGCGGTATCTAATCCCATGGCTTCGGCCAGGTCCACCAGCTCAAAAGCTTCCTGGAAACTCTCCTCGTGTGTGCCACCTCGGCGGACTGCAAAGTCCACATTGATACCAAAGTCCATGTATGACCTCCTGACTGCCACTGTGATACGGGGTATATTATATGGCGCATTATATACTTTTTCTCGCTTGTACCCAAACCCATCCGCCCCCGTCTCCTGTCGCCTCATTTGCCCTGCAACGGGCTGCTCCTGTACGCTTGCGAGAGGTTTGTGCCTCGGCGCCACCCGTCTCCCCGGGGATGAGGGGCCATGCGGTATCGGGCGTGGTGGGAGCGGGTGGCCCAGGGGAGGTGCTCGACACGCAAGTCCAGGAGCGCCAGCCGCAGGCGGTAGTAATCCGGGCCACGGTGCGCTACGTGATGGGAGCGGTACCGTGACGGAGGAACGACATCGTTTCCATCTGGTCACCGATCCGACGACCCAGCGCTGGCTCATTGCCGACCAGACGCGTGGGGTGCTGCGGCCTCGAGTCCCGTGAGTGAGCCCGGTTCCGGCGATCGCCCCACAAATCCCTCAAAGAAAAACAATCTCATAGCTCTATCGACTGTTGAGTTTATCCCGATTCAAGCATCGGTTGGCAGGGCGTGAGACGCACCCGGAAGTGGTGCAGGGCACCGCACTGTGCCATCACGAGATCACGGACGCCGTCCTTCCATACGCGGCGCCAGCTCTTCCCCCTCCTGTGGACCTGCGCGAGCCGGCGCCAGGGCCGTGCCTGGTTGGCCCGGGTCGGCTCCCGTGTCCGTGCCTGGCTGCGTGGGTGCTTGGGCGGTATGCGGCTCTCCCCGTCGGAGAGCGGGCAGGCCACGCCGCCCCCATCCTGCCCCCATCGACTCCCGGCAGGGCAGGGAGACGGCGGCGCGGCGGCCATGCGCGTCTCCTGCCCGCGGCCTCCGTCCGTCGCCCGCCGCCAGAGGCGCGTGCGCAGGGCCTGGACCAGCAGGCCCTGGGTGCCGGTGGGGTCCTTGGTCTGGCCGCTCGACCCTGCGGCCTGGGCAGGAGGGGCGTGGGGGCGGACGCCTCCGAGACGCCGCGCCGGGGCGCCAGGGGGGGCAGAGAGCCAGCCGGGGCCGCGCCGAGGGGGCGCCGCGCGGGCACGAGCCCGTGGCTCCCCTGCTTGGCTGGGCGCTGGCCTAGGCCGCCCAAGCGCCCTGGCCCCACCTGGAGGGTGGAGGTTTGGAGAGAGGCGAGCCGGCAGAGCCGTCGATCTGCCGGCGTCGGCAGGGGGCCGGGCTGGGACACCGGACACCGGCGGGCGGTCCGGGGTGACCCCGCGAGGCGCCCCGCCACCCTCGGCGCTTGGCACGCGGCCTCAAAGGGTGGGACCAGGGCCTGCAACGCGTCGCGGGTCACACTGGGGCCATCCAGGAACTCCCTGGGGCTGGACTGCGGGGCAGGGCACCGTCAACTGGCCATGCGTGGTGCCTCCTGGCATCAGAGACACCGTAGACCATAAATCGAGAAAAACAGAAAAACTCAGGAAAAATGGTCTAGATGGTGGCGCATGTGCTCACACCATGGGGGACTACCTAGGCGTCTCTCTACAAAACACTTTGTTTTTTCGTATGATACGGCATCTGATGCACTTTGGGAGTGAGAGGAGACTCCTTACTTACCGTAAAAAATCTGCTCATTGCTCCTGGAGGGTCACCTTCCTCGACGCGATGTCAGCCTAGACGTCGGCCCGCCCTGCAGAGGGGGGCGGGTGAGGGCGTGGCCGTGGGACTAGCAAGGACAATGCCGATGGCTGGCTTGGAACGTCCCGTGCACAGGTAGGTTCCAATTTTTTGACCCTACGGGATGCGATTCTCCATGACCAGATATTCATTGCGCAATAGCAGTTCCTGATCGACCGTCCCCGTGATGTATGCCAGCAAGGTCTTCCAGCTCATAGGCTTCTCCACCTTCACCTGTTCCGCCCTTACTCGGCGGTGAGTATGCGGGATGGGGTAGGCATCATGCAAGACGCAGCTTGGGCGATGGCGGAGTCCTAAACCCTATGATAAAGCCGAGTTCGAGTTTTTTGACTCTAAGGGAACAGATGTCCCTGGACCACGTGGAGTGAGTAGGTTTTTCTATAGACTAGAATAAACAAGAGCCGCTCTTCCGGTGTCGGGAGTGGCCAGTGCTGGGACACGGTCAACCGACGCGCGGTCCGGGGTTGCCCATCGCGCCGCCACGCCGCCCTCGGCGCTTGGAACGCGGTCTCAAAGGGCGCGACCAGGGGCTGAAACTCGTCGAGCGTGCGACTGGGCATATCCAGGAACTCCGTGGGGCGGGCCTGTAGGTCGGTGAACCGGACCCTGGCCATACGTGATGCCTCCTTGCCTGGGAGACGCCCAGTATACCATAAATCGTTATAAACTTAAGTGTACTGGACGCACATAGATGAGTTTTTTCCTCAGACTGCAAGCAGTTAGGCTCATTTGCAGAACTCGCAACCAGTTCCATGAGTAGTTACAAATTGTCGACCGTCATGTCTGCCAAAAGGTGTTGCCTGAGACAATCCCCGCCTTTTCATGACCCATCAGGACTGGACACAGGTCTTCTTGGCCTCTCCGACGGTGCTCGGGGTCATCGACACATATGGGATCGCCTTGATCCATCCCATCCGGGAAGGCCGGATCCCGGGGCAGATCGGCCGCAAAGGCCTCTCGAATCACCGCTGGATCGTCGGAGGCAAATTGTGTCTACTGCTGAACCCATATGGCTTGGTCGTCGCCTGGGATTGTGCCACAGCGAACATCCCGGACAAGACGTTTCAGTGGCTGATTCGGCAGTTTGAGGAGCGCATGATTATTTTGAGCGATACCGCCTTCCATGCGACGGAGGGCGATCCCGCGAACCTCAAACTCTACCAGCGCGGGGTACGAGACACACCAGACGAACCCGCACGCGCTAAGCTCGACACATACCACATGTAACGCCAGGACCAGTCGATGCAGAAAGGCAAGCCCAGAAACACTGTGAAAAAAGGCCACGACCGCGGGACACGCATCGAGGCGGTCTTGATATGCCCGCCACGCCTGCAGCGTGCTGCGGGGGACGTCAAGTACCGTGGCCACTTGACGCTGGGAGACACCCTGGGCGTGCAGATCGGCATACCGCGCAAACAGGTCCGCGCGTTCGAGGCGCGCCCAGCGTTGGTGGCGATCATCATTGCCACGTGACTTGTCTTGGATTATCGTTGCCACAGCGCCCTCCTTTTTCAGCTTTTTGCCTTTACACCTTGATGGCTAAGGATGGCGAGGTGGCTTTTTGGTTTCAACCCTTACGGCGGTCGAGGTGCTGCGTTTCTGAAGCATCATCTCTCCCAAATGGCCGACGCCGTGATCGAGGCCCAGTATGAGGGTGTGATCGCGCTATTCCCAACCTGCTAGTGGGGTGCTGAGGCTGTGGAGTGAAAGACGGGCTGTGGTCTGTCGGCCTAGGCAAGGGGACTATCACTTGCAAGGGGACGCCTTTGGTGCCATGGTGGACGTGTCAAC
>WNGB01029360.1_pt1 | contig 12896 bp, 12 predicted proteins | sample 5400681 | NCBI WGS metagenome assembly WNGB01 (sample SAMN13153367, study PRJNA577476) | soil metagenome | isolation source: 115 cm soil or saprolite under grassland replicate 2 | place: USA:California | collected 2016-06-15 | reverse complement strand
CGACAGGCAGGTGACCGCGCCGGAGCTGATCGAGTTCCTGAAGCCCAGGATGGCGTCGTGGTGGCTGCCCACCGACGTCACCTTCGTCGAGGCCCTGCCGCTCACCGCCACCGGCAAGGTGCACAAGGTGACGCTGCGCCAGCAGTTCAAGGATTACGTGTCGGTAGCCGCTGCGTAGGGAGAAGACCGTGGATTTCGAGTTGCCGGGTGAAGACCATCCCAAGCGCCAGGCGATCCGCGCCTGGTTCGACGCCAATCCCGATCCGTCCGGCCTGGCGCTGGCGCAGGCGGGCTTCGTGGTGCCGCATTGGCCGAGGCCGTGGGGGCTCGAGGCCGATGCCGAGCTGCAGCTCATCATCGACCAGGAGATGAAGCGCGCCGGCGTCCACGTGCCTAGAAATCCCGTCGCCATCAACAACTGCGCCCAGTCACTGCTGACGCACGGCAGCGAGGCGCAGCGCCAGCACTTTCTTTGGTCGGCACTGTCCGGCGAGCACACCTGGTGCATGCTGTTCAGCGAGCCGTCGGGCGGTTCCGATCTCGGCGCGCTGCGCACCGTGGCGCGGCGCGACGGCGACCACTACGTCGTGAAGGGCCACAAGATCTGGACCTCGCTCGCCCACAAGGCGAAGGTCGGCGTGCTGGTGGCGCGCACCGATCCCGACCAGCCCAAGCACAAGGGCCTGTCGGAGTTTTTGGTCGACATGGACATGCCTGGCATCCGCATCCGGCCGATCATCGACATGTCGGCGCACGAGAACGAATACAATGAGGTGTTCCTCGAGGACGTGCGCATCCCGGCCGACCGCCTGCTCGGCAAGGAGGGCGAAGGCTGGGCGCTGTGCACGACCCAGCTGCAGACCGAGCGCGTGGCGCTGTCGCGGCCGGGCGCCATCTGGGGCCACGGCCCGTCGGCGCGCGAGCTGGTCGAGGGCCTGGCCGAGGTGGGCGCGCTCGAAGACGGCGCGATCCGCGATGAGGCGGCGCAGATCTTCGTCGAGGGTGAGATCCTGCGCCTACTTGCCTACCGCGCGCTCAGCGACCGCATGAACGCCAAGGCGCCCGGGCCCGAGGGCGCCATCCACAAGATGCTGGCCGCACCGCACGGCCAGCGCGTCGTCGATCTCGCCAAGCGCAGCCAGGGCGCGCGCGGCATGATCGCTGGCGAAAAGCCGTTCCCCTCGCAGCTCGCCGGCGACGATCCCTACGACGATTGGGACTACGCCTTCTGGTTCAGCCAGGCCGTCACGCTGGGCGTGGGCACGCAGGAAGTGCTGAAGAACGTCGTCGCCGAACGCATGCTCGGCCTGCCGCGCGATCTCGATCCCACGGCGCGGCTGCCCTGGGCGGAAGCACGGCGCAAGCAGGGTTAGAGGAGCGTCCGATGAATTTTGCCTTGAGCGAAGACCATCTGGTGCTGCGCCAGTCGGCGCGCACGTTCCTCGAGAAGGAAATCTCGCTCGCCCGCGTGCTGGTGCCCGGCGCCACCGTGGCCGATGCCGATTACGACGCCAACTGGAGCAAGATCGCGGCGATGGGCTGGCCGGGGCTGGTGATCGATGAGGCCTATGATGGCCTCGGCCTCTCCTGCATCGACCTCGCCATGATCCTGGGCGAGATGGGCCGCACCCTGGCGCCGAGCCCGTTCCTCGGCACGCTGTTCGGTACCTGGGCGGTGCAGAAGGGCGGTTCTGACGCCCAGAAGAAGGACCTGTTGCCCGGCGTCGCCGCCGGCTCGACCAAGCTGGCATTGGCCGTCGCCGAAGCGAGCGGCGCGGTCGACGGTCCCTGCCGAGAGGCGACGGCCCGCAAGCAAGGCGGCTCCTGGCATCTGACGGGCGCCAAGTCGTTCGTGATCGATGCCGCCGCGGCCGACTGGCTGGTGGTGGCCGCGCAGGACGGACAGAACCGCGCCTTCTTCCTCGTCGAGGCGCGCCAGCCCGGCGTACAGGTCGACCTGCTGCCGTGGCGCGACGTCACGCGCCAGGTGGCCGACGTGCGCCTGAAGGACGCCGTCGGCGAACGGCTCGAGGCCGACGACGCTCGGCTCTGGCCATGGTTGCGCGATCGCGTGCTGCTTGCGCTGGCGACGGAAAGCACGGCCGGCGCGCAGCGTGTCATGGAGATGACGGTCGACTACGCCAAGGAACGCACCGCCTTCGGCAAGCCGATCGGCGCCTACCAGGCGATCAAGCATTCGCTGGCCGACATGCTGGGCCAGGTCGAATGCTGCAACGCCGCCACCCTCTATGCCGCCTGGGCCTTGTCGGAGAACCATGCCCGCGCCTCGCTGGCCGCGGCGATGGCCAAGGCCTACACCAGCGACGCCTATGTGGCCGTCTCCCAGCGCAGCATCCAGATCTTCGGTGCCATCGGCTTCACCTGGGAGATGGTGAACCACCTCTATTTCAAGCGCGCCCGCGCCAATGCCGAGCTGTTTGGCAGCGCCCGCACGCAGCGTGCACGCGTCATCGACATGGTCGAGAAGAAGGCGGCCTGACGATGGCGGCGTAACCCCAGGAGCGCTAAAGCACAATCCGTCCAGCTGTCATCAGCTGGACGGATTGTGCCCGTTGAAACCAGTATCTCCGGTGTTCGCGAATCCGGTGAGATGGAACCGCACGCGGTTCCATCTCACCGGATTCCGCTCTACTCTGCCGTCATGAGGCCTGAGTTCCTTAGCCTGTCGGATAACGCGTTGGCGGAGCAGATGCATCGGTGGGAGGCGCGAAGCCCTGACGATGACGCCGCCTTCGAGAAGTTTCGCCGCGATCGCGCGATCCTTTCCCGCGAGGCCTGGCAATCGCTGACCAATGACCTGGGTTGCGATAGCGGCCCGCTCGCCGAGGTCGGGGTGATGGTCTTCCCGCTGGACGAAGGTCTCGCCCAACGCCTGCTGCAGGCGCTGCTCGCCAGCCCGCGGGTCAAGATGCGGCGCAAGAACTTCGCCATGGGCTATGTCAGCACCAGCTTCGCGCAGTGCGACTATCTCAACAGCAGCAATCACTATCGCAAGCTGACACCGGCCAGCCGGGCGCTGCTGGACGAGTTCCTGGCGACGGCCGGGCCGATGGTCGAGACCGCCGTCGGCCATCCCTTCCGCATCGCCTCGACGCGGCAGTTCCAGCTCGTTCCCAACCGGCCCCTGGCCGACCGTCACCTCGACGGCTGGCCGGTCGCCATGCGGAAGATCTTCGTGTTGCCCGAGGGCTGCGGCAAGCGGTCGAGCACGACCTGGTTCCGCCGCCGCGACGGCCATGAATTCACGCTCGAAAGCGACAAGCCGATCTGGGTGTTGTTCGAGAACAGCGTCGTGCTGCATGCGCCCATTTCGGGCGTGGCACTGCGTCCGACCATCGAGTTCGACATCGTACCGGCACGGCAGACCAGCTTCGAGGTTGTCGATGCGGGGCTGGGCGGCTGGTATCCGCACTTTCCGACCGAGGCTGAGCTGCATGCCGCGACGCGCCAGGCCTTGCAATCCTTCCTCGCCGAGGTGCCCGACGGCGCCCCGATCGACAACTGGCTGCAGCGCATCGGCCGATCGCTCGGCCGCCTGCGGCCAAAGGCAGGATGATCAGCGATCGCGCTTGTCGCGGTGGATCAGCAGCGCGACGCCGATGCCGAGCAGGATCGCCGCGAGTAGACCCAGCGCCATCGCGATATAGCCGGTGAGGCTGAGGCTGGAGCCGGGCTGCCAACCGACATAGAGCAGGCTGATGCTGACACACAGCACGAGCGTCACCGCGCCGACCGCGATGGTCGGCCCGATGCGCACCTTGGATCGCCTTGCCAATCTTCCGTGCTCCCGTGCTTGCTGAAGGACGAGCCGATTGTCGGTAACTCGCTGCCTCGCCTGTGAGACCAATCGGTGGCAAGCTGTCCGCATGACAGAACCCGTCGCCCGCGAGGCCGCCTGTACCTGCGGCCAACTGCGCATTCGCACGACCGGTGCGCCAAGCATCGTCTCGTCGTGCCACTGCCGCGCCTGCCAGCGCCGCACCGGCTCGCTGTTCGGCGCCCAGGCCTTCTTCCCGCGCGGACAGATTGTTGCCACTGAAGGCGAGCGCAGCACTTTCCGCCGTCAGGCCGAGAGCGGCGCTTGGCTCGCTTTCCATTTCTGTCCCAAATGCGGCTCGACTGTGTTCTGGCAGAATGAGCGCCTGCCCGACATCGTCAGCGTCGCGGTCGGCGCCTTCGCCGATCCGCATTTTCCGCCGCCGGTGCGCACGGTGTGGACCCGGACGAAGCACGACTGGCTCGCCTTCCCGGATAGCATCCCCCATCATCCGGAAAGTCCCGGGACATTGGTTCCGCGCTAGGTCTTCCGGACCGCCGGCTTCCAGCCGGCATCATGACCATGAGCCGGCAAGATGCCGGCGGTCCGAAAGAGCATGAGAAAGTCAGCCGGCGAGCTCGTTCTTGTAGACCACGCCGCCCTTCATGATGAGCTTGAGGTTGCGCTGCGGGTCCAGCAGCACGCCGAGATCGGCCAGCGGATTGCCCTCGACCACCAGCAGGTCGGCATGGGCGCCCTCGGCGATGACGCCGAGCATGCCCTTTTCCATCAGCAGCTCGGCATTGACGGCGGTGGCCGAATGCACGATGTCGACCGGCGCGTCGAGGTCGCGGCGCATCTCGAACTCGCGGAGCTGGGACTTCTGCGCTTCCGGCCCCCACAGGTCGGTGCCGAACCCGATCGGCACCCCGTGCTTGCGGGCCCAGCCATAGACCTGGCGGCCGCGCTCGATGGTGCGCTTGAGGTTGTCGACGATGGTTGGCGGCAGGTGCTCGTGCGCCGTGCTCTCGACGCGCTGGACCAGCGAAATGAAGGTGGGCACGTAGAACGCGCGGTGCTCCGCCATCATCACCACAGTCTGTTCGCTCACGAAGTTGGCATGCTCGATCGACCGGACGCCGGCCTCCAGGCAGCGCCGCACCCCATCGTCGGTATAGACGTGCGCCATGACGTAGGTGCCGCGCGCCGCCGCCTCCTCGACCGCGGCACGCAGCTCGGCCTCGGTGAACTCGTAGCGCGTCGCATGGCCCTCGGCGGGAAACACCACGCCGCCCGAGGCGAACAGCTTGATCTGCGTGGCGCCGCGGCGCAGCTCTTCGCGCGCGGCTTTGCGGACGGCGTCGGTGCCGTCGGTGATCACCGACATCACCGAGAACGGCCCGACATGGCCGCACGGATCGGTCTCCTCGTCGGGCGTGCGGAAGTCGGCGCCACCGCCCGTCTGGGTCAGCGCCCGCCCGGAATAGTAGAGCCGCGGACCGATGATCTGGCCCTCCGCCAGCAGCCGGGCCGTGGCGTGGTCGGCGCCGCCGGCCTCGCGGATGGTGGTGTAGCCGTCCATCAGGCAGTTGCGCAGATAGTTCGCCGAGGCGATGGCGATGTCGGCCGCCGGATTGGCGATGTTCTTGGGCGTGAGCGACAGCCCGGTGATGTGGGCATGGGCGTCGATGAGGCCCGGCATCAGCGTGCGCCCGCCGACATCGACGACCGTCGTGCCATCGGCCTCGATCGGCCTGACTGACAGCGCCGCGATCCGGCCGTCGCTCACCAGCACATTGAAGCCGCGCTGCACCTCAGAGAACCCGTCGAGGACGAGATGGGCGTTGGTGAAAAGCGTCTGCGACATGCCGGAAGTGTAAGCTATTGTGATGCGATGAACGACACGTCATCCGCCCTTGTCCTGTTCTCCGGCGGCCAGGACTCCACCACCTGCCTGGCGTGGGCGCTGACCCGCTACGAGCGCGTCGAGACGATTGGCTTCGCCTACGGCCAGAGGCACGCCGTCGAGATGGACGTACGTGAGCCGGTGCGCCGGCGCATCGCCAGCCTTTCAGCCGACTGGAACCGCAAGCTCGGCTCCGACCGTGTTGTCTCGCTCGACGTCCTGGGCTCGGTCAGCAAGAGCGCGCTCACCGCCGACCTGCCCATGGGCACGCGGCCGGATGGGCTCCCCGCCACCTTCGTGCCGGGGCGAAACCTCGTCTTCCTGACCTTTGCCGCCATCGTGGCCTGCCAGCGCGGACTGAAGCACGTCGTCGCCGGCGTCTGTGAGACGGATTTCTCGGGCTATCCCGATTGCCGTGACGACACGGTCAAGGCGCTGCAGGTCGCCATCAATCTTGGCATGGAAGCGCGGCTGGTCCTGGAGACGCCGCTGATGTGGATCGACAAGGCCGACACCTGGCGGCTCGCCGACCAGCTCGGCGGCCGGGCGCTGGTCGATCTCGTCGTCGAGGAGACCCACACCTGCACCTGCTACCTGGGCGACCGCACGCAGCGCCACGACTGGGGCGTGGGCTGCGGGACCTGCGACGCCTGCCGGCTGCGCCAATGGCTGGGCGCGCTATCGGGCTGGGCCGACCTCTTGAAACTTTCCTGACCGCTCCCAAATCGACCGCCACGACGCGCCTCTTGCGGGCTCGCGCATTTGTCTCGGCATGTTGCTCCACGGAGGACGTGATGATGCAAATTGGCGATTTACAACCCCAGCCCCAGGCTTCTCCGAAGTCCCTGCCGGCCGAATCCGGCGAACGACAGCAACCCCCGCCCCGCCCGCCCGCAGAGGAGCAGGAGCCCCTGTTCGTTTCGCCGCCGCCGCTGCCTTGGCCGCGCGTCTTTCCGGGGCTATAGGCGGTCCACGGACAATGGACGGGAACGGATGAACGAAGACGCAGGCGGCACGCAATCGCACCAATTCCAGGCGGAGGTCGCCGAGCTTCTGAGCCTGATGGTCCACTCGGTCTATTCCGAGACCGACGTGTTCCTGCGCGAGCTGATCTCCAACGCGTCGGACGCCCTGGACAAGCTGCGCTACGAGGCGATCTCCAATCCTGGGCTGCTGGTCGGTGCCGAGAAGCTCGAGGTTCGCCTCAAGCCGGATGCGATCGCCAAGACGCTCAGCATCGCCGACACCGGCATCGGCATGGACCGCCAGGAGCTTATAGACAATCTCGGCACCGTGGCGCGCTCGGGCACCAAGGCCTTCCTCAAGGGCCTGAAGGAGGCCAAGGACGGGCTCGGCCTGATCGGTCAGTTCGGCGTCGGCTTCTATTCGGCCTTCATGGTGGCCGACCGCATCACCGTGACCAGCACGCGCGCCGGCACGTCGGAGTCCTGGGTGTGGACGTCGTCGGGCGGCGCGGGCTTCGAGGTGGCGCGGGCCACCAAGGAGCAGGCGAGCCGCGTGCCGCGCGGCACCGAGATCGTCCTGCATCTGAAGGACGACGCGGCGCGCTACCTTCAGCCCTTCGAGCTGGAGCGGGTGATCCATACCTACTCCGAGCACATCCTCTTCCCCATCGAGCTCGTGGACGACAAGGGCGAGGCGCGGCAGATCAATGCCGCGAGTGCGCTGTGGCAACGGCCGAAGTCGGAGCTGAAAGCCGAGGACTACACCCAGGCCTATCGCTCGATCGCCATGGCGTTCGACGAGCCGGCGCTCACCCTGCACTACAAGGTCGAGGGCCGGCAGGCTTACGCCGTGCTGCTGTTCGTGCCGACCACGCTGCCGTTCGACCTGGCCGATCCCGGACGCAAGGGCCGCGTGAAGCTTTATGTGCGGCGCGTCTACATCACCGACGATGCCGATCTCCTGCCGCCTTATCTGCGTTTCGTGCGCGGCGTCGTCGACAGCGAGGATCTGCCGCTCAACCTGTCGCGCGAGATGCTGCAGAACAACCCGCAGGTGACGCAGATACGCAACGGCCTCACGGGCCGCGTGATCGGCGAGCTTGAAAGTGCAGCGACCAAGGAGCCCGAGACCTGGACCAAGATCTGGAATGCCTTCGGCGCGGTCCTCAAGGAGGGGCTCTACGAGGACCACGAGCGGCGCGGCCAGCTTCTCGCGTTGGCGCGCTTCGCCACGACGGCCGGCGACAGCCCGCGCTCGCTCAAGGATTACGTCGACGACCTCAAGCCCAACCAGACCGAAATCTACTATCTTGTGGGCGAGAGCGCGGAGCGGCTGAAATCCAATCCCAAGCTCGAAGCGGCGCGTGCCCGTGGCGTCGAGGTGCTGCTGCTGACCGATCCGATCGACGCCTTCTGGACGGCGATGCCGCAGGACTTCGAGGGCAAGCCATTGCGCTCGCTGAGCCAGGGCGATGTCGATTTCGGCCTGATCCCACAACTCGATGACAAGGCCGAGGACAAGGCGTCGAGCGATGACGCCGCGGCCATCCTGAAGGCCGTGAAAGAGGCGCTGGGCGACAAGGTCTCCGACGTGCGCGCCTCGCAGCGCCTGACCGAGAGCGCAGCCTGCCTGGTCGCCGGCGCGCAGGGCCGCGACCGCGAGCTCGAGCGCCTGCTGGCGCGCGCCAACCGAGGTAGTGGCGCCAAGCCCATCCTCGAGCTCAACATGCGCCACGATCTCGTGAAGGCGATCGGCGCGGCTGAGAGCGACGAGGCAGCCGAGCTCGCCAATCTCCTGCTCGACCAGGCCCACATCCTCGACGGCGAGGTGCCGGCCGACCCGGCGGCCTTCGCGCGAAGGCTCAACGCCTTCGTCGTGCGCGGTTTGGGGAAGGCTTAAACCTCATAGGGAGCGTGGACCTCCTGGTCCGCTCATGGTCATGCTCTTCTGGACCGCGCGCGTCCTCGCGCGCTCATGATCATGAGGCGCGCGAGGACGCGCGCGGTCCGGAAGACGATGAGCGGGCGGGACGCCCGCGGTTCCGAAGATCATGAGAGCTCGACCACGACGCCTCCATTGTCGCGCAGCGCCAGGGCATCAGTGACGGCCTTGCCGTGGCGATCGCCGTGGGTGGAAAGGACGAGCCGGCCGAGCACCTCGCGTCACCAGGCAAAATCGGCCATGCTCAGCGGCCGCTCGTGTCCTCAGGAGAGATCGACGCCCAGCCGGCCGCGGCGGCCCAAAACTTCGATCGAGAGGTCCTTGCCGCGGCGGTGCAGCGCCACGTCGACAGCCGAATCGCCGAGCGACAGGCGGCGCAGGGTCACGTCATCCAGGAAGTCCGGCAACAACGGCTCGTCGAACGCCACCGAGCCGCGCGCCGTGTCGAAGCGCAATCCGAGGCAGGATTGCAGCAGGGACAGCGGCGTCGCCGCAGCCCAGGCCTGCGGCGAGCAGGCGACAGGGTAGAAGGTCGGGCCGTGGGCGCGCTCGCGCGGGAACCCGCAGAACAGCTCGGGCAGGCGGCGAAGATCGATATAGGCCGAGGCCGCGAACAGCCCGCCGAACAGGCGCGCCGCCTCGCGCGGGAAGCCGTAGCGCGCGAAGCCTGCGGCGATCAGGGCATTGTCGTGTGGCCACACCGAGCCGTTGTGGTAGCTCATGGGATTGTAGCGCGCCTCGCCGACGGCGAGCGTGCGCACGCCCCAGCCGGAGAAGAAGACGCCCGACGTTAGCGTCTTCACCACCGCTGCGGCGCGCTCGGGCCGGGCGATGCCGCTGAACAGCGCGTGGCCGGCATTGGAGGCGCGCACGCGGCAAGGTTTCTTGTTGCCGTCGAGGGCAAGCACGTAGGTGCCGAGCGCCTTGTCGAAGAAGGCGTCGTCGAAGCGCTGCTGCAGGCGTTTGGCCCGCTCGGCATAGCCGTCGGCGGCGCGTTCGTCGCCCAGCCGGCGCGCGATCAGCGCGGCGGCCTGCCAGGCACCGAAGGCATAGGCCTGGACTTCGACCAGGGCGACCGGCCCATGGGCCAGCGTGCCATCGGCGTGGAAGATCGAATCGTGGCTGTCCTTCCAGCCCTGGTTGATCAGGCCGGTGTCGCGCTTGCGGCCATACTCGATGAAACCATCACCGTCGCGGTCGCCGGATTCGTCCATCCAGCGGAGCGCCGCCAGGATGTTCGGCCACAGACGGCGCACGGTGTCGAGGTCGTCGGTGCGTTCGAGATAGCCGCCGGCCAGCATCACGAACAGCGGCGTGGAATCGACACTGCCGTAATAGTGGCGGAACGGCACCTCGCCCAGCAGCGCCATCTCGCCCTGGCGCATCTCGTGCAGGATCTTGCCGGGTTCGGCGTCGGCTGCCTCGTCGGTGGTCTCGGCCTGGTGACGCGCCAAGTGACGAAGCACGCCGCGGGCGATCGCCGGGTCGAGCCACAGCGTCTGCATGGCGGTGATCAGCGCGTCGCGGCCGAACACCGTGCTGAACCACGGGATGCCGGCATAGGGATAGGGACCGTCCGGCGTGTCGGTGATCAGCATGTAGAGGTCGGAGATCGACCGGCGTATGGCCTCGTTGAATGTCGTGCTGGAGCTGGTGATCGTCGCGGAGCGCGCGGCTGCCGTGCGCAGCGACCGCCGCGACCGCCGCAGCGCCTGCAGGAAGCTCGGCCGCGCCTGGTCCTGCTCGCCCTCCTCGGCGGCGCAATCGATCGTCAGGTCGATGTATCGGGTTTCGCCGGGCTGCAGGACGAGATCGAAGAGGGCGCCATCGACGCTGAGCTTGTCAGGCGGCGTTGCAAAGTTCACCACCGTGCGCCGTGTCAGGCCGTCGAGGCCGGTATAGCCCAGCGTGACGCTGTTGCCGCTCACCGTCGGGGCATGGCGCAGGCCGTGGCGCTCGCGGCGCGTGCCGCGGACCTCGAACAGATCGGCGAAGTCGGCGGCGAAGGTCAGGCCGAGCCGCAGGCGTTGTGGCGTGCTGCCGAAATGGCGCACCGCCAGGCGCTCATGGCACGCCGCCTGCCACAGGAAGCGCATGCGGCGCAGATGCACCAGGTCGTGCTCGACGACCAGGCGTCCCATCGTGTCGTAGAGATCGGGATTGGTGAGATCGCAGGTCAGCATGGCGTTGTCGTCGCGCAGCGTCGAGCTGAGCAGCATCGGGCGCTGGCCGTCGAGCGTGACCAGGAGGTGGGAGAGGTACCGTGTATCGCGGTGATAGAGGCCTTCGGGGCTGCCGGGGCCGGCCACCGCGTCGCCGTTGGGGTCGAACACGCCGAAGCTGTCGCCATGCTTCAGCGTGCGCGGCCGGCGCTCCTGCAGGGACGTGGCAGCCGGAATGAAGAACTGCGCCGTCGGCACGCCGGGACCGGCGGGAGCAGGGGCGTGGGCCACTTCCCCGGCGTTCTTCATGTGACGTCCTTCATTCGGCGGCGCGGAGCTCGACAGTATGGCGCACATCCACGCGCCGCGGCAGGGGGTCGCCACCGTCGAGCAGGCGACGATAGATCGCAACGTAGTCGCGGGCCATGCGCGCAGCGGTGAAACGCTGATCGAAGACCTCGCGGATGCGCCGGCGGTCGAGGTTGCCGATCAGGCCGACCGCCGAAACCGCCTCCTCGACACTGTCGACCACGAAACCGGTGACACCGGGATCGACGACCTCGGGCACCGAACCGCAATTCCAGGCGATCACCGGCGTGCCGCAGGCCATCGCCTCGATCATGACCAGGCCGAACGGCTCGGCCCAGTCGATGGGGAACAACAGTGCCGCGGCGTTGCCGAGGAATTCCGCCTTCTCGGCGTCGCCGATCTCGCCGATGTAGCGCACATTGGCGTGGCGCCGCACCAGCGGCTCGATCTCCTCGCGCCAATAGTCGCGGTCGACCTTGTCGATCTTGGCGGCGATGCGGAGCTCGCGCCCGCTGCGGGCAGCGATCTCGATGGCGCGGTCGGGCCGTTTCTCGGGCGAGATGCGGCCGAGGAAGGCGAGATAGTCGCCGCGGCGCGAGGCGAGCGGCTTCAGCAGGTTCTGCGGCAGGCCGTGATGGATGCAGCCCGCCCAGTTCACCGGCGGCATGGGTTTGCGCTGGTTGGCGGAGATCGATACCAGCGGCGATTCGCTGAATGCGCTGTAGAGCGGATGCATGTCGGCGAGGTCGAGCCGGCCGTGCAGGGTCGTCACCGTGCGCCAGGCGAAGTCGCGAATCGTCGGGTAATGCAGCAGGTCGACGTGGAAGTGCAGAACGTCGAACGACGCGGCAAGCCGGCGCACCTCGTCGAGCATGATCAGATGATAGGGGATCGGGTCCTTGATGTCGCTCAGCCGCAGCGCCTTGACCGTGCACGGCACCAGGCGCGCACGGGTCAGCGAATCGCCACTGGCGAACAAGGTCACGTCGTGACCCTGCTCGACCAGCTCCTCTGTCACGTAGGAGACGATGCGCTCGGTGCCGCCATAGAGCCGGGGCGGCACGCTTTCCATAAGGGGCGCGACTTGGGCAATTCTCATCGGGATCCCTCGCTCGGCATCCCGCCGGCCCAAGCCCGGGATACGCTGTCAATGTCGCAACGATCCCACGGGGCATTTGGTTGCGATTGCCGGTCAGGGCTGGGATTTCACCGTGAACGGAATGTTGCCCTCGATGACCTTGACATCCTGCATGGTGCGTACCGCCCAGTGCAGCATGTACTGGCCGGGCGGCAGCGTCGGCGCGCGGGCGAACAGCACATCGGGTGACGATTCCAGCCGTGGTTGCAGGTGCTCGACGAGCTGGCCGTCGCGCCAGATCGACAGGCGCGAATGGATATGGTCGATCGGCCGGTCGAAGCGCACGAAGAACTGGCTGCTCGGTTCTCCGATCACGGCCTTGGCCTTGGGAGCGGAGTCCAGGACCGAAACATCCTGCGCCACGGCCGGCTTCCAGGGACCGACCGCGAGCATTGCCAGCAGGCACACCAAGACCGCACGCCGGACCGTCGGCCGACTGCATTCGTGCGAAAGCAAATCCATGCAGGATAATTTCTTCAATCATGCAAGGAGTAAAGGGCGGAAGCGTCACACGACCTTGACGGCGATGTCGCCCGAGACGTCGACGTTGGAACGGTCGCCCGAGGCGCGCAGCAACACCGAGCCTTTGCCGCCGATCTTGGCGTACTTCATCTTGCCCTCGAAGCCGCCATAGCCCTCGATGCGGCAACCGTCGAGCAGCATGCTGCCGCCGTTGAGAAAGGCGTCGACCAGATA
>WNGB01010432.1_pt1 | contig 12896 bp, 13 predicted proteins | sample 5400681 | NCBI WGS metagenome assembly WNGB01 (sample SAMN13153367, study PRJNA577476) | soil metagenome | isolation source: 115 cm soil or saprolite under grassland replicate 2 | place: USA:California | collected 2016-06-15 | reverse complement strand
AACCTGCTTTCATGTCGTCTGTTCGTCGAACGCTACCATGCTGTTCTGAGTCGACGCCGTCAAGATGTCGATCTCGACGAAGGTCGAATCGCGCCCCGGAGTCACGGGACGCCGCGGCGATCGGCTACGGTCCGACGAATCGGAAGTAGCCGATGACGTCGATGATGAAGTGGGTGGTGCCGGAGAGCTGTCCGCAGGTGGCCGCGATCGAGCCGTTGTCCCCGACCTGGACGATCGCGTTGTTGGCCCGCGTCTGTCCCGCGCTGTAGTTGATCGTCGAAGTGGAGGGTAGAGGCACTCCCAGGGGATAGATCGTGACGTGGCCCAGAGCCGTGGGCTGCGTGACGGTGACGTTGACGGCGATGGCATCGGCCTCCGCGGGGATGCCGCAGCGTCCCACCATGAGGAAGGCGCGGGTCGATCCCGCCTGCAGGGCCGGTCCCCCGAAAGGTCCCGTGGGGTCTCTCGTATCGGCCAGCCGGCAGGGGATGAGCGTGTAGAAGCCGGCCACCAGAGGCCCGGGCGTGGGCGTCCGGGTCGCGGTCGGGGTTTTCGTCGCGGTCGGCGTGATCGTCGACGACGGGTTCGGAGTCGCAGTCCTCGTCGGAGTCGGCGTCCGAGTCGGCGAGGGAGGAGTCCCCGTCACCGTGCTCGTTCGCGTCGGGGTCACCGACGGTGTGAACGTGATGGTCGGCGTCGCAGTATTCGTGGGAGGAACAGCCGGCGTCGCAGTGGCCGTGGGCGTTGACGACGGCGACGACGTGTTGGTCGGCGTCCGGGTCGCGGTCGGCGTCGGGGTCGCGGTCGGCGTCGACGTCGATGTCGGCGTCGGGGTCGCGGTCGGCGTCCGCGTCGCCGTCGGGGTGAGGGAGGGCGTCAGAGTCGGGGTCGGCGTGGCGCTCGGCGTGATGTTGGGGTTTCCGAAATCGCCGGTGACGTTCAGCGTGTAAGGGCCGGAGGCCGCCGGGTCCTCGCTCGGATCCAGCGAGGAATCCACGCCGAAGTAGTAGGTTCCCGCGGCAAGCTCGCTGACCGTCAGCGTTTCGGACTGTCCGTTGAAGTGCTCATCCGCCCCGTCGACGCAGGTATTCAGCTGCAGACAATTCCTCAAGACGTAGATTGCCGGGTCGTAGTCCAAGTTGCCCGGCGTCACCGTGAAGGTCAGGGTGTTCCCGGGCCCGAGGATCGTGAAGCTGTAGATCGCGTCGGGCCCCAGCCGACTGAAAAATCCGGTCGGCTCGGCGCAACTCTGCTTGAGAAAACCGGTGCTGTCGTCCCCCTTGCCGACCGTCGTGCCGGAATCGTTGTACTGGAGGGTGGAGATCGGGGTCGCGGAGCCGCAGGTGTCCCCCCCCGCGAGCGTCTCGAGAGGGACGAGCCCGGCCTCGGGCTGTCCCGCCGGCGACTCGCCCGGGGTCGGATCAGCCGCCGCCGGTCGCTGGAATCCCCGAAGTGAGCCGTTCTCCTGTCCCGGTGATGCGAATACGACGAGCGAAAGCCCCAGCAGGGCGAGGAGTCTCCCGAAGGTTCTCATCCGAGACGGAACCGCCTGTTCTCGTATGGTCGCGCGATCGTGGCTCGTCCCCGACTCGCCGATCGGTTTCGGTTGTCCGAGTTCTCCCAGGTCCGGATGCCACTATGCCCCGCGGGACGAGAGTGTTCAAGGATCAAATCTGTGCCTTCGACTAAAGTCGTATAAGATCCCCGTCCCGAGCCCCCTTCCGAGCGATCGAAGGCGACTGGTTACAATCCGTCCCTTCATGGACTTTCTCCGGATTCGCGGAGCCCGTCAGCACAACCTCCGCAACCTCGACTGCGACATCCCCCGCAACCGCCTCGTGGTGATCACAGGAGTCTCGGGCTCCGGGAAGTCGTCTCTCGCCTTCGACACGATCTTCGCGGAAGGGCAGCGCCGCTACGTCGAGTCTCTGTCCGCCTATGCCCGCCAGTTCCTCGAGCAGATGGAGAAGCCGGATGTCGACTCGATCGAGGGGTTGTCGCCGGCGATCTCGATCGAGCAGCGCACCACCTCCAAGAACCCTCGCTCGACGGTCGGGACGGTGACCGAGATCTACGACTACCTGCGCCTGCTTTACGCCTCGATCGGAAAGCCCCACTGCCCGAGTTGCAGCCGGCCGATCCAGGCGCAGACCGTCCAGGAGATGGTCGACAGAGCCCTGCGGCTCCCGGAAGGAAGCCGCTTCGTGATCCTCGCTCCCTACGTGACCGGGAAGAAAGGGGAGTACCGCAAGCAGATGGCGGAGATGGTCAAGGAAGGGTTTCTGCGCGCCCGCATCGACGGCAAACTCGTCGACCTGGACGATCCGCCGGATCTCGATCGCCAGAAGAAGCACACGATCGAGGTGATCGTGGATCGCCTCGTCGGCAAACCGGCTCGCGACGAGGACTATCGAAAACGTCTCGCGGAATCGATCGAGACCGCGACGCGCGTCTCGGGCGGCCTCGTGATCCTTTCGGTCGTCGACGGTCCGGAAGAGGTTCTCTCCGCGAACTACGCCTGCCCGGATTGCGGAACCTCCCTGACCGAGATCACCCCCCGACTCTTCTCGTTCAACTCTCCGTACGGCGCGTGCTCGAAATGCTCGGGACTCGGAACGATCCTGAAAGCAGACCCCGATCGGCTGGTCGTCGCTCCGGAGAAGTCGATCTCCGACGGGGCCATCGCCATCCTGAAACCGGGCTCGACGAACTGGCGAACGCGCCAAATGGCGACTCTCGCGAAGCACTACCGATTCAAGCTCGATCAGCCGTTCTCGAAGATCCCGAAGCCGGCTCGCGACGTCATCCTCTACGGATCTGGGGCCGACGAGATCCGCTTCTCGTGGGTGGCGGAAAAGGGGGAGTACCACTGGCGGTCTTCGTTCGAAGGCCTCGTGCCGATGATCGAGCGGCGATACCGGGAGACGGAGAACCCGGAGCATCGCGCCGAGCTCGAGGTCTATATGTCCGCGGAGCCGTGCCCGGCCTGCAAGGGGAGGCGGCTGAAGCCGGAGGCCCTCGCGGTCAAGGTCGGCGGCCGGTCGATCGACGAAGTTTCGGGCGAGACCATCGCCGACTCGATCTCCTTCTTCGAGGAGCTCTCGCTCACGCCGCGCGAGCGCGAGATCGCGGGAAAGATCCTGAAGGAGATCCGCGACCGCCTGGGTTTCCTGTCGAACGTCGGAATCGGCTACCTCAACCTGTCACGCGGAGCCGCTTCGCTCTCGGGCGGGGAGTCGCAGCGCATCCGGCTGGCGACCCAGATCGGATCGAAGCTGATGGGAGTTCTCTACGTTCTCGACGAGCCTTCGATCGGCCTGCACCAGCGTGACAACCGCAAGCTGATCGACACGCTTCTTTCGATGCGCGATCTCGGCAACACGGTGATCGTCGTCGAGCACGACGCCGAGACCATCCTGTCGGCGGACTGGGTCATCGACCTCGGCCCCGGCGCCGGAGTGCATGGGGGAAGGCTCGTCGCGCAAGGCAAGCCGGACGAGCTGTCGCGGTCTCCCGAATCGCTGACGGCGCGCTATCTCGCCGGCGAGGTCGAGATCCCGCTCCCGGAGATCCGACGCGTCGGGTCGGGCAAGTCGCTCGTCGTGCGGGGCGCGCGGGAGCACAACCTGAAAGGGATCGACGTCCGGTTCCCGGTCGGAGTCATGACGGCGGTGACCGGAGTTTCCGGTTCCGGCAAGTCGACCCTCGTCAACGACACGCTGTATCGCGCCCTCGCCCGGGCGCTTCACGGCGCGACCGAGCGACCGGGGCGGCACGAGCGGGTCGAAGGTCTCTTCGAAATCGACAAGGTGATCAACATCGACCAGTCGCCGATCGGGCGCACGCCCCGGTCGAACCCGGCGACGTACACGAACGTCTTCAACCCGATCCGGGAGCTCATGTCCCGAACGCCGGAAGCGCGGGCGCGCGGCTACGCGCCGGGACGGTTCTCGTTCAACGTGAAGGGGGGCCGGTGCGAGGCGTGCTCCGGCGACGGACAGATCAAGATCGAAATGCACTTCCTGCCCGACATCTACGTCACCTGCGACGTCTGCGGAGGGAAGCGCTACAACCGTGAGACGCTGCAGGTCCACTACAAGGGAAAGTCGATCGCAGACATCCTCGCGCTGACCGTCGAACAGGGGCTGGAGCTCTTCACGAACGTTCCCCCGATCGCGAACATCTGCCGAACGCTCGTGGAAGTTGGCCTCGGCTACATTCAGCTCGGCCAGTCGTCGACGACGCTCTCCGGGGGCGAGGCGCAGCGCGTCAAGCTCGCACGGGAGCTGGCGCGACGCTCGACCGGCCGCACGCTCTACCTGCTCGACGAGCCGACGACCGGTCTCCATTTCGACGACATCAAGAAGTTGCTCGGCGTCCTGCGGTCGCTCACCGAGAAGGGCAACACAGTCATCGTCATCGAACACAACCTGGACGTCATCAAGACGGCGGACTGGATCGTGGACCTGGGCCCGGAGGGGGGCGACGAGGGGGGCAAGATCGTGGCCGAGGGGACGCCGGAGTCGGTCGCGCGGGTTCGCGGATCGTACACGGGACAGTTTCTGAAGCGCGTGCTCGGCGACGGCCGCAAGCGGGCCCGGGCGTAATCGCAGCCGTCCGAGCGGGAGAAAAGAGTTCTTTACTGCCCCGGAGGCTTGTTGCACACTGCCGCGCGCGGAGGGGAAGGAGCGTGAAATCGCGGCTCGTCCGGGTCCTTGCTCTGGCCGCCTGGGAATGGTTTGCCGCGGTTCACGCGAGGCCGGCAACCCGGGTCCTGATGCCCACGCCGGAGGTCGAGCCGAACAACACTCCGGCGACTTCGACGCCGCTCGGTGGGATCGCGCCGAGCAACATCCCGACCCTGTCCTTCCCGATGCTTCTCCTGATGGGGCTCGGGCTCGTCGCCTCGGCTTTCCTGCTGGTCCGCCGGCTCTGAGTTTCTTCGGGTCCGGGTAGCACGATGCGGAAGCTCTCGCCCGAGCCTTGGCGCGTCAAGGTGGTCGAGCGGATCCGTTCCATCGGACCCGTCGAGCGCGAGGAGGCCCTGCACCGCGCCGGATACAACGTCTTCGGGATCGCATCGGAAGACATCTACATCGACCTGCTGACGGACTCGGGCACCTCGGCGATGTCCGACGCCCAGTGGGCGGGGCTCATGATCGGCGACGAGTCTTACGCCGGAGGGCGCAACTACCGCCGTTTCGAACAGACGGTGCGCGACATCTTCGGTCTGCCGCACGTCATTCCGACGCACCAGGGACGGGTGGCCGAGAACCTGCTCTTTTCGACCGTGCTGAAACCGGGCGACGTCGTGCCCAACAACACCCACTTCGATACGACGCGCGCGAACGTCGAGGTCAACGGCGGAGTCGCGCTCGACTTCGTGATCCCGGAGGGGAAGGAGCCACGGAACCGCCATCCTTTCAAGGGCAACATGGATCTCGCGCGCCTCGAGCGCTGCCTCGAGGAGAATCGCGGCCGGGTTCCGCTCGTGATGCTGACACTGACGAACAATTCGGGGGGCGGTCAGCCGGTCTCGCTCGCCAACGTTCAGGCGACGCACGACCTCTGCGCACGCCACGGCGTCCCGCTGGTGATCGACGCCTGCCGCTTCGCGGAGAACGCCTGGTTCATCAAGCAACGGGAGCCGGGCCAGGCCGGCCGCAGCGTTGCGGAGATCGTCCGCGAAATCTTTGCGCTCTCGGAGGGCTGCACGATGAGCGCGAAGAAGGACGGACTGACGAACATCGGCGGCTTCCTCGCGCTGCGCGAGGAAGCGTGGGTCGAGAGGCTGAAGAACATGCTGATCCTAATCGAGGGTTTCCCGACGTACGGCGGCCTCGCCGGACGGGACCTCGAAGCCATCGCGATCGGGCTCGAGGAAGTTCTCGATGAGGACTACCTCTCTTTCCGCATCGGCCAGGTCACCGCGTTCGGGGAAGACCTCGCTCGGGCGGGCGTCCCGGTCGTCGAGCCGATCGGAGGGCACGCCGTCTATATCGACGCACGCGCTTTCGCGCCGCACCTCGCGCCGGAGGAGTATCCCGCCGAGGCGCTGACGATCGCCCTTTATCGCGAAGGCGGCATCCGGGCGGTCGAGATCGGCGGGGTGATGTTCGGCAAGCCCGACCCGGAGCGGCCGGGACGGGAAATCCTGCCCGACCTCGACCTCGTCCGCCTCGCCGTGCCGCGCCGTGTCTACACGAACTCGCACCTCCAGTACGTCGCGGAGGTCGTCAAGCGGCTGCACCGCGAGCCGGAAAAGCTCCGGGGCGTGCGGATCGTTCGGCAGGCCCCGGTTCTTCGCCACTTCACGGCCGAGTTCGAGCTCGTCTGAGCGGTTTACAATTTTGCCGGTGATCACCGGCTACAACACGGACGTCAAGCACCGCGACCGGGTGTTCCACATCCAGACCGAGGACCGCGGGGAGCTGCACCCCTACATCGAGTCCTTCGTGTACTTCGGCGGCGAGATCCTGGGTGGAAAGCGAACCCGCTACGCGGACGCGCTCCGCAACGGCGGCGACGAACGGGCCCTTCGAGATCTCATGGAGCAGCAGCATCGGACCGTCATCGCGGCCGTTCGCGAAGGCACTTTCGACGGACCGGACGGTTCGGTCCGCATCCCGGAAGAAATGGCGCTCTCCGGCGTCCGGCCCGCTCCGCCGTTGCCGGCGGGAGAAGTCCGGGAAACTCCGGTGGAGCGCCCTTCTCCGGCGAGGCAGTCCGACCCGGTCCGGGTCTCGGGCGATCGCACGCTCGATCAGGTCATCCTCGACTACCTCGCGTCCGAAGGCAGCCCGGAACAGATCGATCTGACCTTCTCTCCGGCGCCCGAGTTCGTCTCCGGCAGAAGGATCGACATCCGCCTCCGCGCGGAGCTCACGCTGTCCCGCCGTCCGGTCGCCGGCGCCTCCGTGCAGATCCGGATCCTTTCTTCCGCCAAGCCGATGCCCGTGTTTCAGGGCCGCACGGGGCCGGACGGCGGTTGCTCGGTGAACTTCCTGATGCCCGCGGTGCCCGCGGGCGCCGCGGCTGCAGTGGTGCGTCTCACTTCGCCCGCAGGGTCGACGGAGATCCAGTATCCGGTGCGGAGGGGCGGGTGAGCATCCCGCGCGCCGAGGTGCGCATTCGCGTCAACGGTGAGGACCGCGTAGTTCCCTCGGGAACGAGAATCTCGGCTCTCCTCTCGCAGCTTGGAGTCTCGACGCCGCGCGTCGCGGTCGAGCGCAACCGCGAGATCCTCCCCAAAGCGAAGTACGACTCGACGGCACTCGAAGACGGCGACGAGCTCGAAGTCGTCGAGTTCGTCGGTGGAGGATAAGCGCCCCCCGTCTCCGCCGCGTCGGCCTTGCCGCGATCGAACCGATCGTCTATCCTCCGCCTTCCCGGTGGGCCGCTAGCTCAATTGGTAGAGCAAGAGACTCTTAATCTCTAGGTTGAAGGTTCGAGTCCTTCGCGGCTCACCAAATCTTTCCGGTCGGGCGCTCCGACCCGCGCCGTTCCGCTCTGCACTCTTTTCGGATACGATTCGACCGGTGCCCTCCGAGCCGACCGGACCGAAGCCCACGGTCCTCGTCGTCGACGACGACGGCGAACTTCTCGACGTTCTCCGCGACGTGATCGAGGAAGAGGGCTATCGCGCAGTGACCGCGCGAAACGGGGAGGGTGCGTTCGAGCTCCTTCGAGCCGGCGAGAGGCCCTGTCTCATTCTCCTCGATTTGAAAATGCCGGGAATGGGCGGCGCGGAGTTCCGCCGCCTTCAGTTGGCCGATTCGCGGCTCGCAGGCATCCCGGTGGCGGGTTTCACCGGCGTTTCGGACGGGGAGCGCGAAGCCCGGCGTCTCGCGCTCGCTGCATTTCTGCGCAAACCCGTGAAGTTGCACCGGCTCCTCGAGACCATCGCCCACTACTGCTCGGAACCGGACCATCTCGACGGCGCATCGCAGCGCACATCCGCGACGGGTTGAGGCGGGCGGGCACCCGCGCCGCCGACTTGCACAGTTCTTGCAAAAACGGCGGTTCTCCACATGACGGCGGCTCTCCGAGTTCTCGTGGTCGAAGACGATGCAAATCTGCGAGAGACCATCTGCTCGCTCTTGACCGACGCTGGGTATGCGTCTTGGCCGGCAGAAAACGGGGAGGTTGCGCTCGAGCGCGCCCGCATCGAGAGGCCCTGCGTGATCCTGCTCGATCTCATGATGCCGATCATGAACGGGTGGGAGTTCCGAACCGAGCAGCTCCGTGACCCGGGGCTCTCATCGATCCCGGTCGTGATCATGACCGCGGACGGCCGCGCCGTCGAGAAAGCCAGGACCCTTCACGCCGACTACTTGAAGAAACCGATCCGCCCGGATGCTCTTCTCGAGCTCGTCAGAGATTACTGTGGTTCATAAATCGGCGGCGGCGGCGCTTCTCCTGCTCGCTCTGGCACGGCCGGGGCTCGCCGCTGCTCTCCGCCCCCCGGCAGAGCAGGCCAAGATCGACTTCCTGATCGGAGAAGTGAAGAAGTCCGACGATGTTTTCATCCGGAACGGGAACGAGTATTCGGGAAGCCGCGCCGCCTCGCACCTCGCCATGAAGCTGCGCTTTGCCGGCAAGCGAATCCAGACTGCGATGGACTTCGTCCTCGGAGTGGCTTCCCGGTCGCAGGAGAGCGGCAAGCTCTACGAAGTTCGCACGCGCGAGGGACATCGCGAGCCGCTTCGCGACTGGCTGCTCGCGCGGCTCCAGCTCCACGAAAAAACGCACGCGGGAAGTCCTCCAGCGTCGGCCACCCCGGCCGCCGTCCCCTAGCCGCTCCGCTTCGAGACTATCCTTCGCTCGCTTGACGGGCTTCTCGGCAGATGGCCCGGGCGGGACTGCTGCTGGACCTGATCGCGATCGTGGTGATCGTGCTGGCGGTGACGGTCCTCTATCGGGCGGTTTTCGGCTGAGTGTGGGGACCTTCCGGGAGAGGAGCCTCGAAAAGGCGGCCCCCCCGGTAGAGCAGGAAGAGCGCTCCGATCTGAACGACGTGATAGAGGTCGTCGTGCGAAAACCGCGGGCCCGGTGAGAAGCCGAGCGCCTCGACGGCGGCCGCGGCGAAGGAGACCAGAATCCCCGACGCGATCCAGGGGGCGCTCGGCGCCCGCCGCTTCATCCAGGCCGCGCCTTGCAGGCCGAGAATCGCCGCCATTGCCGCACCCGAATCGAGGATCACCCCGTCGTACTCGTCGTGCGACGCGGCCCAGAGGAGAAAAATGCCGAGCTTCAATGCCGCGGCTGCCGCGACAGCACTCGCCCCCCGTCGGCCGACCGATCCGAGGGCGGCTCCGACGACCAGGAAGAAGCTCGCGCAGCCGGTTCCCGCGAGCGTTGCCTTCCAGAGGAGGGCCGCTGCCGGCGCCGACAGGCGGGGAGAGAAGCCGTGCCACGTTCCGCCGAGAAACGCCGCAAAGCCGAGTGCGAAAAACCCGGCGGCCCAGAAGTGGACCGGAAGGGCCGCTCCACCGCGCCGCTTCCTCGCGAGGAGGAGTGCTCCGGCAAACGCCGCGAGGCCGAGCGCGGAGTCGGTCGCGAATGTGACGGGCTGGGCGAGGGGCTTCAGGTTCAAAGTCTCGGGTTCAAAGAGTGCTCCTGAACCTTGAAACTCGAACCGTTGGTTCAGTCCGTGTTCTTCTCGGTCTTCGGCGGCGAGGCTTTCTCCTGCATCTTCTGGGTCATCGCCTGCCCGAACTTCGCGTAGTCGTCACTCGTCACTTCGAACTTCGTGAACATGTAATTGCTGTTCGACCAATCCCATTTCTGTCCCGCGTCGTTGTAGGTCTGACGCGTTGTTCGGCCCTGCATGAACTCCTTGCGAATCGGGTCCGCGCCGGTCGGGTTGACGATCTTCGACGGACCGCCGAGGCCCCCGTCGACGAGATGGCCCGAGAAGCTTCCGTATGGCCCGAGAGTGACGATGTGCTCCGCTCCGTCGACGCGGCGCGTGATCGGGATGTAACGGATCTTCATCCGATCGGGCGGGGCCATGGGAGGCGAGGTGGCTCTGGCGATCTCCTCGAGCGCCTTGCGCTGGTCGGAGTTCGCCTTCTCGTCGATGTACAGATAGGCGAAATTCCAGTTGCCCATCGAGCCCATCATCGTGGTCCCGTCGGGGTTCTGCCCGATGAACGCGACGGCGAGACCGTCGACCGGGACGTCGCCATACTTGCCCTTGTCGATGAAGAGCACGAAGCCGCCGCTGCAGTTCATCCTCGTCGGTTTCGAGTCGAACCAGCAGGGACAGGCGGCGTCACAGGAACAGGCCTCCTCGAGCTGGCCGGAGACCTTCCAGGGAGTCGGCGCCTTTGCGTCGGCCGCGGTGGCTGCGACTGCGGTCGCGAACAGAATCAAAACCGAGACGATCGAAGAGAGCCGTGAAGGCATGGAAACCTCCTGTTAGCGGGGCCGAATTCTAGCGTGCCCGCGCCGGCTTCCGGTACGCACCTTGCTCCATTCCAAGACTGGAGGTCGCCCATGGAAAAAGAGAGGCGGAGTGAAGCGAGGATCCAGCGGCATGGAGGGCGCGAGCACGACACCGAAGACACGAGCCGCCGCGGGATGAGCTCCGACGCGACGGCTGCGGACGAAGCCGAGACGATGGCCTCGACGGGAGACAGCGAGAACGCGTTCCAGGAGATCGCCGCCGGCACCGCGACCGGCTGGGGGATCGACCGCGGGGAGTCGGCCGGGACCGGAGGGCTCGCGGCGGGGGAGGACTTGGACGAGGTCGCGGAAGGGGATTACTGGCGTCAGAACTTCCGCCGCCGCCCTTACTACGAGTCGGGCACTCCCTACGAGCACTACGAGCCGGGCTATCGGTACGGCTGGCAGAGCGCGATCGGAGAACAGTTCTCCGGACGCGAGTTCGAGGACGCCGAGGGCGAGCTCGAACGCTCCTGGGATGCGCTGCACGGAGAAAATGCCCGGGATTGGGAGGAAGCGCGCGAAGCGGTGAAGGACGCCTGGGAGCGCGCGCGCACACGCCGGCGATGAAACCGTGCGACTCGGCGTTACGAGCTACGGCGGGATAGACTCGACGGCAACGCGCCGGCGTCGGGGCGTCTTTCGCGTCCCGGGGTCCCGGCCCTTCCCGAACGAAAGGGGGAGCCGTGGTCTGGACGATCTTCGTGATTCTTCTGGTGCTCTGGCTGCTCGGCTTTTTCGCTTTCCACGTAACGAGCGGGCTGATTCACCTCGTTCTGGTGGTCGCCGTCATCGTGCTCATCCTGGGGCTCGTCCGCCGCGGACCGTAGCGACTCGCCGGGCCGCTCCGTTCGATCGACCCGGGACCCGGCACCCGGGAAGCGCGACTACACCGCCGCGCAGGAGGGATGGCCGCAGGCGCAGTGCGAAGCGTGCCGCCCCGTCGTCTCCATCTCCGCGCATTTCTCGCTGCAGAACTTCTTCCCGTTGCGCTCGATGGAGGGGTTCCGGCAGGGACATCCGCGATGCTCGCAATTCATGAGCTCTCCTTTCTCGTCAGGAGAGTGCAGCAATTCCGCTGCCGGTGCGATAAACGATTGCCTACCCTGGACTTCGGACGCTCCCCTCTGGACCCCCTTCGTCCAGCCATCCTCCCGTGAAGCCGGCCCTTCGCAACCCGTCGACGAGCGGCCGGCATCGGCGCATCAATTGCCAGATCATTCCCGTCGCGAAGTTCTCGATCATGAGAACGACCGGGCCCTGGTCGAGGCCGTAGTACCCCTTCGCGACCCAGTCCCCCCGGCCCCGACCGTCCGCTCCGAACGTGGGGTTCAGGCTGCACAGGAAGCCGTAGTGGGTCCTCATGTCCGGGTACTTTCGGAGAAAACTTGCGAAAGTCGGCAGGACGATCTCCGGAGCGAACGGCAGCGAGGCAATGACGGCCCATGGGGAGAGCGTGCCGTCGTCGGGTCCGTACGGAACGCCCCGCGCGCAATAGTCGCGGAAGCGCCGGATGCGTCCGCCGATCCGGCGGACGGCGGGCCCGGGCCCGTCGCTCGCGGTGATTCCCCAGACGGCGCGCGAGTACCCTTTGAAGCGGCGGGGATTTCGCTCCGCGTAACGCCGCTGCACCAGCGTCGCGCGGCGGCTGTTCTCGAAATAGTCGATCCCCTTTTCCCGCATGAAGCCGTCCCGAATTCCGCGGAAGTCGATCCAGAGATGAGAGAGCTGGTGCATGAAGAGCGGGCCGCCGAAGAGGTACTCGATACCGAAGTGCTTCTTCCATTCGTAGGTCGCCGTCCAGGCGGCGTAGCTTTCCTCGGGAAGAGGGGTTGAAGATCCGAGGCCGAGTACGTAAAGGAGGAGTGCTTCGCTGTAACCCTGCCAGCGGTACGGGAGAAATCCGCCTTCCGGGGTCCAACCATGACGGAGGGCAGCGGCGCCGTCGAGCGCCCAGCGCCAATCCGCGGCGCGGTAGAGCGAATCCGCGAAGCTACGGATTTCCGCCTCGTGTGGAACGTCCCGGTCGAAATACTGCGCTGCCGTCAGCGCGCCGGCGAACAGGATCGCCGTGTCCATCATCGAAAGCTCACAGCCGTGCGCGCGCCTGCCAGTCGGCAGATCGAGGAAGTGGTAGAAGAAGCCGCGATAACCGGTCGCGTCGGGCTCCGGCCGCTGCGGGCTCTCGGCGAAGAAGCGAAGAGTCGTGCGCACGCGTCCGGCGGCCTCGTCCCGCGTCAAGAATCCCCGCTCGACGGCAACCGGGTAGCACGCGAGCGCGAGTCCCACCGCCGCGATCGAAGAGGGTGAGCCGTACCGCGTGTTGTCGCGAACGAGACCGTTCGCGGGATTCGCCTCGTGCACGAAGTAGCCGAACGTGTGTCTCTGGAGCGTGGCGAGCTCGCCCCCGAGGTCGAGCGGGCGCGAGGCGGACCGGGTCACGAAAG
>WNGB01013971.1_pt1 | contig 12898 bp, 9 predicted proteins | sample 5400681 | NCBI WGS metagenome assembly WNGB01 (sample SAMN13153367, study PRJNA577476) | soil metagenome | isolation source: 115 cm soil or saprolite under grassland replicate 2 | place: USA:California | collected 2016-06-15 | reverse complement strand
CAACACCAGGGACTTTAGGTGTTGATGCCTGTTTGGGGTGTTGTGATCTTTAGGTGTTGTATCGCGCTTGTTGCCTGGTCTGGCCGGTGGCGGGTCCGCACTGGTGCATGCCGGCCGCCCGCGTGACGCGGCGGTCGGGCGCGCAGTTCCACGGCCGCGGCCCCGGCCGTGCCGGGGCGTTTCTCCTTCCTTACGGGTGTCCGGCCTGGTCAGCGGCTAGGTCGAGTCCAACGCGAACCGGGTTATTTCCGGGATGCCGGTCACGGTTTTCTTGGTCCGCGCCGTGTGAGCGAACCTCGGCTGGTGCTTTTGCGCCCGCGCCGAGTGCCGCTGCCGGCCGGTGATGGTCAGCGTGTGCAGCATGGCCCGGGCGGTCGCGTCTGCCATGGCGGCCAGCTCGGGCACGGACGTGGTCGCGGTGACCTTGGACTGGATCATTGACCGGACCGCGTTGTGCCAGCCCGCGGTGAACGACAGCTCGTCGGCGGTGACCGGCGCGGGAGCCCGGCGCCTCAGTGCGCGGGCGGCGGCGGCGTCACTGGCCGCGGCCTCTGCCGTGCTGGCCCGCACCAGCTGGGTGCCGCACATCCAGGCCCAGAACTCCTGGATCACCAGCCGCGGGCTGCCCGAGCGCAGCACCGGCCCGCACGTCCGGCCCCCGGCACCGCGGATGGTGGCCTTATCCTGGCCGAACGTGGTCTCCGAGGCCGGCCAGCGCGCCAGATAGGAATCGCGGACCTGCTCCGCGCTGGCGGCGGTGTGGTCCAGCAGCGTGGTCACCAGGGTCCAGGTCTCCGAGACCTGCTCGCCGTCCCCGCACGGCAGCACCGCGTTGTGCTCGGCCACCCGGACCGGCAGCCGGTCCGCCGTCTTCCCCGGGGGCGCGTTCAGGTACGACAGCCGGGACCCGTCCGGCAGCCACCCGCCGGCGGTGACCGGCAGCGCGATCCCGGCCTTGATCCGGGCCACCACGTGCCCGCCGGCGTCCACGATCGCGGTGATGATCTTGTGGCCGGGGAAGTTGCGATCGAAACAGAACACCCGCCCGGCGAATAGTTCCGGGCGGCGGCGGATCAGCCGGGCCAGCAGGGTCTGCTCCCCGGCCCGCGCCGCGCCCATGATCGCGCCTACCGTGGCGCGGCCCGCCCGGGCGGTCACCACCACCGCCTGGATCTGCGGGAACGGTGCCTCTCCGTAGCCTTTCCTGGTCCTGGTGCCCGCGCACCCGAACGCCGCCCGGTTAGCCGGGGTATCGGCTACGTTCACCAGCATCCCGTCGATCCCGTGTACCGGCATCCCCGCCAGCAGCACCGCCGGGGACGCATCATCATCGATGAGCGGCCCAGCTACCTGCCAGAACAGGTCCTCCATCGGTGCCGGGCCCACCTTGTCCCGCCATCCGGTAACCACCTTCGGGGACGGCGCATGCCACTCCCGCGCCCACGGCACATCCGCCAGGTGCCCGGCCAGCCGCCGCATCGCCTCAACGCAGCCCGCGGGCATCAGCGTCATCGCCACCGTCAGCCGGATGACCAGCGGCAGCGACATCAGCCGCCGCCGCGCCGGCGCGGGCACCCGCCCGTCCGTGACCGCCGCGGCGGCGATTGCCTCGATCACCCCGTCGCCGATATGGCGTTCCAGTTCGCCCAGCCGCACGAAATCGGGTAGCCACCCGCCGGCCAGCACCGTCCCGTCCCGGCGGGCCACCGCCGGGACGCTCACCACCGGATGGCAGAACGTCATCAGCGTGCCCGTCACCACCCTGGCCCCCGCCGGCGAGGCGGCCAGCGCCGCCCCCGCCCGGCCCGCCGGCCCCTTCCCGCGATCCCGCAGGTCAGCAGCCCGGAATGCCACCATCGAGACCGGCGGCATTCCCAGAACGGCCGCTTCCAGCGGCGCATCCGCCGCCACCGCGCTTGCAGAATCAGCGACTGGCAGATATGAAGTCACCCGGGGCTCCTGTGCAGGGGTTTGAGCTAGGCACCCAAACTCCTACCAGGAGCCCCATCCATGATCAAACCGCGCAGTGAACCCCCGCCACCTCTGCAAAACCCCAGGTCCCGAGCCCAAACCCCTTAAGTCCCTGGTGTTGGGGTGAGCAGGGCACGCGAGTGTGAGGTGCCGAGAACTGCGTCATGTCCTTTTAATCTGATTCGCGTCGACGGTGCCGCTGACGGCCAGGCCTCGGCGTAAGTCATTCCGCAGCACCCCAGCCGGGAGCGGTCGTGCGCCGCTGGCGGACGGCGGCGGCGAGGGTGTTCAGCACAGCGGCGGTGGTGCCGAAGTCCATGCACGCGTCGGTGACGCTCTGGCCGTAGGTGAGCGTGGCCAGGTTGCCGGGTTCCTGTCGGCCGCCGCGTAGGAAACTCTCCAGCATCACCCCGGTCAGGCCGTCTTCCCCGGCGGCCACCTGATCGGCGAGCGCCGCGGCGACGTGCGGTTGGCGGCGGTGATCCCGGCCGCTGTTGCCGTGGCTGGCATCGACCATCAGCCGGCGCGGCAGCCGCGCCCCGGCAATCAGGTCCAGGGCCTTGGCCACGTACGCGGCCTCGTAATTCGGGCCGGACCGGCCGCCGCGCAGCACGACGTGGCAGTCCGGGTTCCCGGCCGTAGTGGCCACCGCCGCGGCACCGGCCGGGGTCACGCCCAAGAACGTGTGGCCTCCAGCGGCGGCACGGCATCCATCGACGGCCACCTGCACGTCGCCGCCGGTTCCGTTCTTGAACCCGATCGGCATCGGCAGCCCGGATACCAGCTGCCGGTGCACCGGGCTCTCCGCGGTCCGCGCCCCGACCGCTCCCCACGTCACCGCGTCGGCAAGGTACTGCGGGGTGACCGGATCCAGCCACTCACAGCCCGCCGGCACCCCCATCGCGATGATGTCCAGCAGCAGCCGCCGCGCGGCACGTAAGCCGCGGTGCACATCATGGCGGCCGTCCATGCCCGGCTCGTTGATCAGGCCCTTCCAGCCGGTCACGGTGCGCGGCTTCTCGACGTACACGCGCATCACGATCAGCAGGTCATCGGCCAGGCCGATCCCGGCGAGGCGGCCCGCGTAGTCCCGGGCCGCCACCGGATCATGCACTGAGCAGGGGCCCACGACCAGGAGCAGGCGGTCATCGACGCCGTCGAGCACGGCGCGGGCCTCGGCGCGGGTCCGCGCCACCGTCACCGCAGCCTCGGCGGGAAGCGGCAGTTCCTCCAGCAGGGCCGCCGGGGGCAGCAGCGGGTCATAGCAGGTAATCCTGGTATCTGTAGTGCGCGGCATCGGGTACGTCTCCTTCCGGGACGGGCCGGGGAGCCGACACGCCCATCAAATGACCGGAGGTACAGGACTGCCGCTCCTGTCCTCGCGTTGAGCAGTGGCCAGGACTCACGGGAATCCGTGGGTAGGGAAATCCACATCCTAAATTCCTCGTGCACCGGGAAATCCCGCTAATATCAGCCAGGACCGAGAGTGCCATTCTGATCCCCTATAAATTCCCGGAGGTAATGCTGCTCGTAAGCCCCCACGAGCCGGTTCGCATACCCCCGCTTCCGGTAATGGCCCCACATCCTGACGGTGCCGATACACACGACGTGAGCACGCGCGCTGGCCCACCAGAAATGACCGCTCTCGGTGCGTGCCGGATTGCCGATGTCACCCTCTTGCGGGGATGACCTGATAGTTGATTCCGTTGCAGCCGCTCCCTGCGGAAGGTGACAGGCGGCCAGCCGCGGACTGGCGCGCAGGGCGGACTGGCCTGCACGGACGAACAGCGCCGAGGGGACGGGCTGGCTCGCGAGTGTGCAGGCCAGCATCGGCGCCAGCAGTACCGCTGTGGCCAGGACAGGTCCCCAGCGGCAACCTTGCCGGATATCCGTACCATGCAGGGCTCCTTCCCGGCCATTGCAGGCCCACGGAGCTGGCCCGGTCCGGCCTAAATGCGACCGTGGTCAAAGCCGCCGCCCGTAAGATGGCGGCCAGCTCACCTGGTGCCGCGTCCGGCGTCGATAGGCCGAAGTTACGTCTGCCGAGGTAGGTGAACCCCTGCTTTTTTCAGGGGGTTCTTGGTTTCTGGTGGTTTAGCCGGTGTCTACTCCAGACTGAGGGATAGGCGTACCGAGCAGGGTGAAGGCTTGCCGCTGTGCGGGCGTGGGGACGGTGATCTTCTCGATGTGCTGAAGCTTCGCGGTCGGCGGCTGGCGAGCGCTGGTGCGGGGGTGACCGCGTAATCCCCGCTGCGGTGGGTGCTCGTCGGAGTAGATCCCGTCGAAGGCCCTCGGCGGCGATGGCCTCCTGGTCACGCCGCCAGGAATAAGGACCGCTCGCCGATATCGGGGATGAAGTGCCTGGCGACCTTCAGGCCGCCGACGACTTGACCGGGGTCTTGATGACCCGCGTGCCGTTCCCGGCGAGTATGCGCCGGTTGGGTGGGCAGTGACGCCTGGGATGTGCACGATCCGGGTCTGGATCTACATAGCGAACAAGACATAGACACGCTGGAGGAAGACGGTTCGGGGTGCGGGAAGTCGCGGGCCAGGATGCCGGATGCCGGGGCACCCAGGAACTGCCGCCAGGTCGGCGACGTCCGGCGCGGTGCGGGCTGGAGCCCGGCTGCGGCCAGGATCCGGCAGGCGTCGGCCTTGTCCGGGGCCGGATGCTGACACCGCTGTATCCGGGCGGGCCGTGGAGCCGCCTGCCCCGGCGAGGCCGATACCGCGCACTGTCGGGACGTGTACGCGACCCGCGTACGTCATTATCCCAGACCACACCTAAAGGCTAAGCCAAAGACACTCGTTAAAAAATTACCTTCGACTGAGGAGAATATCATTCGCGCCGTGTCAGTCTTGAGCATGACAAGAAAGTCCGCAGGGACTATCGTGCCTGATCGGGAGCTTCCTTGGACCAACCCCCTCGGCCTACCATGCGAGACGTGGCGGCGCTAGCAGGCGTCAGCCTGAAGACCGTATCTCGCGTCATCAACGGGGCGCCAACAGTGGACCCGGCGCTGACGGATCAGGTGCGGCGGGCTGCGGCGGTGCTGAACTACAAGCCCAACCTCACGGCCAGCAGCCTGCGCCGCCGTGACGGCAGGTCCATGATGATCGGCCTCATGCTCGAGGACATTGCGAACCCGTACTCTTCCACCATTTACTGGGCCGCCGAGGTTGTCGCCCGGGGGCTGGGCGTGGGCCTGCTGGCCGGGAGCATCGAAGAGGACCCCGAACGGGAACGGGAACTGGCCGCCGCGCTGATCGTGCGGCGGGTAGACGGGCTCATCATCGTGCCGGCCGGGCAGGATCACAGCTATCTGGTCAACGAGATGAAGATGGGAACCGCGGTGGTGTTCGTCGACCGGCCCCCCCGGTACCTCGCCGCCGACGCCGTCGTGTGCGACAACCGGGCCGGAACCGCGAAAGGCGTCCGGCACCTGATCGAGCATGGGCACCGGCGGATCACTTACCTGGGCGACCTCAGCTCGATCACGACAGCCCAGGAGCGCTTCGCCGGATTCCAGGACGCGCTGCGCGAAGCCAGTCTGAAGCTAGATTACCGCCTGGTCCGGCACGATCTTCACACGATCGACGCGGCCACGGCGGCCGCGACCGAATTGCTCACTGGATCCAGCCCGCCCACGGCACTGTTCAGCGGTCAGAACCTGGTCACGATCGGCACGGTTCGGGCCCTTCGTGAGGCAGGCTTGCAGCACCGCACCGCCCTGATCGGTTTCGACGATTTCCCGCTGGCCGATCTCCTCGAACCGAGCATAACGGTCATTGCTCAGGACCCGGCGTCCATCGGGAAACTCGCCACCGAGATATTGTTCCGGCGGATCGACGGGGATACCTCACCGGTTCAGGAGCATGTCGTCCCCACCCGCCTCATCGAGCGGGCTTCGGGGGCCATTCCTCCCTCCTGACGCCGGGCCGTCTTCAAAGAGAGTTTTGCATAAGTCTCTAGGTATCCTTGTACCAACCGGACGCCGATTCCTAGCGTTGGGGAAGTTACTATGGTCACTACGAAATGGCCTTTATTGCTGACGGACGTCATGATGGTCGGCAGGGCGATCCGGCTCGGGAGGAGTTCTACGGACGACCAGGCGCGCCGCCTTTATGAGCTCTTTCCCGACAATCTAGTCATGACCGAGCGCACCTGCCATCTCAACATGGGATATTGGGCGCAGCACGGGCACCCGCTCACGCCGGCGCCGGCAAGCTGAGCACGAAGTCGGCGGCCGCCTCCCGGCCGCCTGCGGCCCGCTGCAGCGCGGCGAATCGCTCCGCCCGCTGGCGGAACGACGGCTCCTCAAGCACACGGGTGAGCAGGCCGGCCACGTGGTCCGGATCGGCCGTCCGCGGGGGATCGAGGGTGAGGCTCACCCCCATGTCTTCGCCGCGCACGGCGACGTCATAGCAGTCCCCCCACAGCGGCCGCACCACCAGCGGCTTGCCAAAGTACAGGCCCTCGTGAAAGCCGTTGCCGCCGCCATGGGTGACGAACACTGTGACGTTCGGATGGGCGAGTACATCGAGCTGCGAGGGCACCCAGCTCTCGATTCTGAGGTTGCCGGGCAGCGACTGTCGTGGCGGGAGCAGGTGCTGCTGCTGCTGCGGCAGCTTCCACAGGACGTAGTGCGCACTGTCCAGCCGACGCGCCACTTCCACCAGCGAGGAAACCTCCGCGCGAGTCAGCCGGGTGATCGTGCCGAGTCCCACGTAGATGACCGAAGGCCGCACGTCGAGCCACCCGGTGAGCTCACCGTCCGGTGCCTGCGGCAACGGCGGGACCATCGCGCCGACCAGGCGGACGTTCCCGGGAACCTCCAGCGGGTAGTCAATCTGGGCGACCGAGTAGCACAAGACCATCTCGGCCTTGGCCACCCTGGTCATTGGCTCTGGTCGCGGCAGTCCGAGTTCTTTGCTGATCGCGATGTCCTCACGCAGGGCCTTGCCCATCGCCGGATTGAGGAACATCGCCAGGGACCGCAATCTGAAGAAACGGTTGCTCGTCCGCTGAACGAGGTTCATCTCGTAGGGAAGGCCGGTGTGTGGGGTCGGGAACCTCCGGGGAACATACGACCGGCCGAACGGCGTGTACGGAGTTAGCACGTTGCTCGGCAGAAACGGGACGCTCAGCACGTAAGGGATCCGGCGCGCGATGGCGAGGTTGATCGCGTACCTGGTCTCGCAGTCAATGACCATGACAGCCGGGCGCACCTTGTCCACCACGGCCTCGAGCTGCCGGTATTTCGTGAACGTCAGGGCGGGCCGGTAGGACTGCCTGATCTGAGCGCGATGGGCCCGGAACCGCGACCGCTGGGTCACGTCGCGGTAGACCTCGTCGTCCCAGGTAACCGCCGACACCTCGGGTATCACCTCGCCGAGCGAGGCGAACGCCACCGACATCGCCTCGACCTCGCACCGCCGGGGCTCGTCGGTGGCGAACCAGACATCCTCCACACCGCGCCGGGCCAGTTCACCCGCCAGCACGAACAGCGGGTTGGAGAGCCCGACGTCCGGCATGCTGACGAAAAGGATCGGCCGTGCCGCGCTGTCCATGAATATGCCTTCCGCGGGTAAGCGCAGCCAAATGCGATGGAGCGCCATTTCCGGTGACAGAATGTCGCCGGCACGACCCTCGCAGACACCTGTTTCTGGTGTCAAGCAAGGGCACGAAGAACCGGTAAACACCTAGTTCCGGCCGCCCAGAGCCTTGAGTACTCCAGGGATTTCACGCAACATTTTAGGGATTTCCCCATTGACGCCGACCGGTCCGTTTCGCCGTACTGGCGGGCTCTGTATCCCGCCCCGGATCTCCAGACCCGCTCAGCGCATTGTCTTGTAGGGATTTCACGGGAGTACGTACCATACCGTAGGCGGGTACGGGCCCGTTGCCAGTTTCGATCCTTTTAAATGGGCTCGGGCGATCCTGCTTGCCGGAATTCCGGGAGGATATGTGCGGGTCCGCGACGGCCACCTAGCCGAACTGCCTGATGAGCCGGGCTGAGACGCCGACCGTGCGGCGGGCCCCGGGAAGGCGCCCGATGACCTGGCACGCCATGTCGCTCCGGCGGGAACGCCCGGCGGAGATCATGATCGAGGCCGACCGGATCAGCAAGAACTTCGGTTCGGTGCGTGCCCTGGATTCGGTGAGCATTGCCGTCCCGAAAGGGACGGTGCTGGCGCTGCTCGGGCATAACGGCTCCGGCAAGACCACCCTCATCAACATTCTCACCGGCGCCACCCCGCCCAGCTCCGGTCGGGCCAGCATTGCCGGCTTCGACGTCACCCAGCAGCCCCGTGAGGTGCGCAAGCGCTTCGGCCTCACCGGCCAGTTCGCATCTGTCGACGGCCAGCTCACCGGGCGCGGCAACCTGTTGCTGATCGCCCGGCTTCTCGGCGCCGACCGCAAGGGCGCCCGGGCGCGGGCCGACGCGCTCCTGGAGGTTTTCGGCCTTCAGCATGTCGCGACACTCCGCGCGCGCACCTACTCCGGCGGCTTGCGCAGGCGGCTGGATATCGCGATGTCGCTCGTGGGCCAGCCGGAGGTGATCTTCCTCGATGAGCCGACCGCTGGCCTGGATCCCCCGAGCAGGATGGAGCTGTGGGACACCGTGGAAAAGCTCGTGGCCGAGGGGACAACGGTCCTGCTCACCACCCAGTACCTGAAAGAGGCGGACCGGCTGGCCAGCTCTATCGCAGTGCTCTCGGCCGGCGTCGTGGTGGCCGGCGGTACACCCGCTGAGCTGAAAGCCAGAGCCGGGCAGCGCACGGTCACGATCAGGCTCACCACGATCGAGCATGCCAGCGCGGCCAGGGAGAGGCTGGCGCGAGCCGGGCTGGCCCCCGAGATGGACCGGGATCGGACCACCATCGTGCTGCCCACGAAAACGGCCGAGGAGGTCGCCTTGGTGGTCATGCTGCTCGACCAGGCCAAGGTCGAGGTTGACGAGCTGACGTTCGGTCCTCCGAGCCTGGAGGATGTCTACCTGGCGATTGCCGCGGAGTCCACCGGCCCGGCCGCACACCTGAACGGGCCGCCGAGCGCCCGGCCGGTGGGCCAGCACCGAGGAGGGGCTCATGGGCCGGCATGACAACCGCGCGATCCGCAGCCGGCGGGCGGCAACCGGCCAGCCTGTACGCACGCAGACGTGGCCAGGCAGTTCGGTGTTCACCCAGGTGGCGGTGCTCACCCGGCGGGCGGTCCTCGGCTACCTGACTGACCCGCGCAGCCTCGTGCTGGCCATGGCGCAGCCCATCATCATCTTGTACCTGGTGTCAAGCGTGTTCAGCAAGTTCGGCGCCCGCATACCGGGCTACCCGGCCGGGTTCTCATACTTCCAGTTCCTGATGCCGGCCGTGCTGGTGGACAACGCGCTCCAGACGTCCCTGCAGACCGGGGCCGGGCTGATCGATGAACTCAGGAACGGGGTCGTCGCGCGGCTTCGCTCGTTGCCGATCCTGCCGAGCGCGATCCTGATCGCGCGCAGCATTACCGGCCTGGTACGCACCGCGCTGCAGGCGTTTATCCTGCTGGCGCTGGCCGAGCTCACGCACGGGAATATCTCGCGGGGCGGACTGGCGGGGATGGCGACGTCGGTCGGCCTGACGATGCTGCTCGGCTGGAGCCTGGGGTGGGGGTTCCTCGCGGCCGCCACGCGGATCCGCCGAGCCGAAATGCTAACGAACCTGGGGTTCGTGGTGATGGTCCCCCTGGTATTCGCATCGAGCGCCTACGTCCCGATCGCTGATCTGCCAACGGCGCTGCTGGTCTTCGCCCGTATCAATCCGGTCACCTACGCGATCAATGCGGAGCGCGCCATCTTCCTGCAGAACGCGGGAGGCCCGGCCGGCGCCGGAGCAATCCTGCTCCCAGTCCTGATCAGCCTGGTCCTCGGAACCGGGACCCTCTACACCGCCGTGCGCCTGTTCCGCCGCCCTCTCCAGGTGTGGCAATGACCCCCGGCAATGACCCGCAGCCGTACCGGGATCACCGCAGGCGGACTGGGAGTTCCTGCAGCCAGCGGAAACTCGTTGACGACAGCCAGACCGGCTCACGGCTGGTCAGGCTGAGGCGCGGGAAGCGGGTGAACAGCCGCACCAGCGTCTCGGCCGTCTCGAGGCGGGCGATAGGGGCGCCGAGGCAGTAGTGCGGGCCGTTGCCGAACGTCAGGTGGGCGAGTGGCTCCCTTGACAGGTCAAGCCGGTCCGCATCGGGCGCGCGGCGCGGGTCCCGGTTAGCGGCCAGCACGTTGACCATGACCGGCTGCCCCTTGGTGATCCGGTGTCCGCCGAGGTCGTGGTCGGCGACCGCGATCCGGATCAGCCGCTTGCTGGTTCCTTCCATCCGGATCAGCTCATCTACCGCCCGTTCCGGGTCGGCCAGCAGCGCGGGAATCTGCGCCGGGTCGCGCAGGAGCGCCAGGGCCGAGTTGGCGATGAGGGCGCCGGTGGCCATGCCTCCAGCGGTGAGCATCAGGATGCAGGTCGCCAGGATGTCATCGGTGCTCAGCCCCTCGGCCGTGACCAGCGCGCTGAGGAAGTCGTCACCAGGATCGCGCCTGCGCTTGTCGATGATCGGCGTCAGGAACCGCGTCCCGACATCCAGCAGCTCGGACATGACCGACAGGGCCACCACGGGGCCGACGTCGGCGGCGATGTCAGCCTCGTCCTGATCCTCGAGCCCGTCGAGCACGCTATCCACGATCGAGATCACCCGCGGCCTGAGCCGCTCGATGACCCGGGGCAGGAAGGCCGGGCCGAGCAGCGAACGCAGCCGGGTGTGCTCCGGCGGGTCCTTCAAGGCCAGCGCGTCGGCCAGCACGGACGGTTCCTGCTTGTCAGCGGAGGCGCCCCGCACGTTCTCCGGATTGTTGCTCCAGCCCGCGCCACCACGCAGCACCAGCGCGGCCTCCTCGAACCCTTTGACCACCCAGTTGTTATCCTCCACGAGAACGGGCTCTGCCGGCGTCTTCACCTCAGATTGCATGGCTTCCTCCGTAGATCGCATCGCTGTCCTCCGTCCTTGCCGTCCGCCAGGCGCAATCCAGCTCTCCCAGGGGTGTTGCGGGCGGACGGCGGCAATCCCATTCCTCGCGGATGGCGCTCCATCGTGCAGTAGCGCGCAGGTCTCCGAGCAGGCAGGCCAGCCCCGCGTCGATGTCCGTCACGCACGCGCAGCCGGGTTCCGGCGACGGCTTCCGCGCCGCCCGGCCACAGGCGGGCAGGTCGCCACAGGTCACGGCCGCGGCCCATTCCGGCGTGCAGGTGAACGGCTGCGGGCCGGTGAGCGGTCTGAGCATCTCGCTGTGCCAGGCGCATGGTTCTTCCCGTGCGCGGTCCACGACGGCCTGGAGCTGCCGCTGAAGGGCGGCGATCTGCTCCGGCTGGAACCGCTCGACCCTGCCGAAGCCGAGGAACGTCACGCTGCCGCCGGTGTGGAAGAGGTAGTTCCCGGGGTGGGAACCGGACGGGCGGAGCCGCAGCGTGCGCAAGCCACCGGCGGTGAACCGGTAGATCACCTCACCCCACGTGTTACGGAGAGCGTCCGTGGCCTGCAGGGCCTCGGCCCGGCCAAGCCCGTCGGACAGGTCCATGGTCAGCACCCGCCGAGTGGACAGCCCGGGGACCACGTCGGGGATGCGGATGAAGGGGTGTCCCCGGTAGGCGTCGGCGAACTCACGCTGATGGGCGGCCCTGGCCCGCAGGTCGATCTGCTCCTCGACCCGGCCGGACAGCTCGCGGGCGGCAACCTCGATGCCGCTGCTGGTCATGGCGGGGACAACGGCCTGGACGAGCTGGCCGACGGCCGCGAGCAGCTCGGTCCTGGTCAGAGCGGCCCGCACCGCCTTCCCGGCATGCGGGCATTGCACCTTCACCGCGACGCGGCGGCCGTCGTGCAGCACGGCCGAGTGCACCTGGCTGATCGCCGTCACGGCGAGCGGTACCGGGTGGAACTCGGCGAACACCTGCTCGGCTGGCCGACCCAGCTCGATCTCGACCGTCTCCGCCACCGGGCCCGGCGGCACCGGCGGCGTGTCGTCGCAGAGTCCGGCCAGCGCCCGCCGGTAGGTCCGGCGGTACGCGTCGGGCATCATCGACCCCACGCTGGCGAACCAGAGCATCTGCCCGGCCTTTATCGCGACGCCCGTGGACCGGCCCAGTCGTTCTGGGTGGCCTTCGGCGGCCCCGGGCTGCCGTCGTGTGCGGTTCTTCTGGCGCAAGGCACTCGCCACCGTCTCGCCGGACGTCTGGCCCGGCAGCCCTACGATGGGAGCGATCCGGGCGGCCCGGGCCGTCGGGCGGCCGGAATCGAGCCGGTCAGCCATCACCGGCCACCGCAAAGCGGACCGGCTGTTCCTGGACGCGCAAGGCATGGACTCCTCGAACAGATCGTGATCAATACGGCAGACCCGCTGGCAGGGCAAAGGGGCGGAACGCAATGCGAGCTTCGACAAAACCAGTCAACCGAAGCTGGCACCTGGAAACCCCTACACCTGGCCGGGCGCAGCGCGTCCGGCCGCATCACGATCCCTTCCCGTCGCCAGTCAGCACCAGCACGTGTTCATCCGGCGCCCGGGCCGGGCCGGCGCCGCCTCACCACGTATCAATGGTCCGTGGATTGAGGCTAAGCACCCCCAAGACGTCGTTCACCCCACGCGTTCCTCACTCCAGAGGAGCCGCATCCAACGACGTGTGCCCGTACGAGCCGCGCCGGGTGGGCATGATTAGCAATAAATCCGAGGCTCCGGCCACGTACAGCCGGATGGGGGGGGGTGGGGGTCTGTCAAGTCTTCGGTGTAACTGATCTTTTAGGTTCTACTTCCGTCCGGCGGACAGGCGGCCCTCGAAGGTGATGTCGAAGGCGTTGAGAGCTGCCTTCCACCGGTTGGTCCACCGCTTGCGGCCCTTCCCG
>WNGB01010427.1_pt1 | contig 12898 bp, 14 predicted proteins | sample 5400681 | NCBI WGS metagenome assembly WNGB01 (sample SAMN13153367, study PRJNA577476) | soil metagenome | isolation source: 115 cm soil or saprolite under grassland replicate 2 | place: USA:California | collected 2016-06-15 | reverse complement strand
GCACGGAGCTCGAGCGGCTCCAGGAAGAGGCGCTCTTCACCGGCGAGTACGACGCCGGCGACGCAGTCGTCACGCTGCAGTCGGACGTCGGCGGCACGGATGCGCAGGACTTCACGGAGATGCTCCTGCGCATGTACCTGCGGTGGGCCGCCGACCGCGGCTTCAAGACGGAGGTGGTCGAAGCCAGCCCGGGGGAGGAGGCGGGCCTGAAATCGGCAACCTTCACGATCGAGGGCGAGAACGCGTACGGGATCCTGAGAGCAGAACGCGGCAAGCACCGCCTCGTCCGCCTGAGCCCGTTCGACCAGGCGCACCGCCGCCACACCTCCTTCGCGCAGGTCATCCCGGCCCCGCTGCTCTCCCAGGACGGCGAGATCGAGATCGACGAGAACGACCTCCGCATCGACACGTATCGCGCCCAGGGCGCCGGCGGCCAGCACGTGAACAAGACCGACTCCGCCGTCCGCATCACCCATCTCCCCACGGGCGTCGTCGTCCAGTGCCAGAACGAGCGCTCACAGGTCGCCAACAAGCAGACCGCCCTCCGCATCCTCAAGTCTCGGCTGGCCGAGCTCGCCGAGGAGGAGCGGGAGCAGGAGCTGGCCAGGGAGCGGGGCGTCGTCAGCATGGGCTTCGGAGGAAACCCGATCCGAAGCTACGTCCTCCACCCGTACCAGCTGGTCAAGGACCACCGCACCGACTACGAGGTCGGGAACGCCCAGGGCGCCCTCGACGGCGACCTTGACGGCTTCGTCCACGCGTACCTGCTGGCCAGGGCCGCGGGGAAGGTTGTCTGAAGCTTTCGGTAGACTGGCCGAGCTTTCAGCCGGTGCGCGCCCAGGAACCCGCGCCCCTCTCAGATCCGGTGCAGGACGTGACCCTCCAGACAGAAGAGACCCCCACGGCGGCGCTCGTCGACCCGCAGCCAAGCGAGGCGCCGGTCGCGGGCCCGGGCTCGATGATCGTGTTCGAGTCCGTAACCAAGGTCTACGAGCCGGACGTGACCGCGCTCCGCGAGGTGTCGTTCGTGATCGAGAAGGGTGAGTTCGTCTTCGTCGTCGGCGCGTCCGGATCGGGGAAGTCGACGATCGTCCGCCTGCTGCTGAAGGAGCTCGAGCCGACACGCGGCCGAATCTTCGTCGGCGGGCGCGACCTCACGCGTCTGCGCCGCTCGAACGTGCCGAAGCTGAGGCGGAACGTCGGCTGCGTTTTCCAGGACTTCAAGCTGCTGCCGACGCGGACGGCGGCCGAGAACGTCGCCTACGCGCTCAAGGTGCAAGGTGAGGGCGCAAACTCGGTTCGGCGGAAGGTGCCCGAGGTCATGAACATGGTCGGCCTCGCCCACAAGATGAACTCGCTTCCGGACGAGCTCTCCGGCGGCGAGCAGCAGCGCGTCTCGATCGCGCGCGCGTTCGTCAACCACCCGCCGCTGCTCGTCTGTGACGAGCCGACCGGAAATCTCGATCCCGACACGTCGGTCGGGATCATGCAGCTCCTGTATCGCATCAACCGTGCGGGGACGACCATCCTGATGGTCACGCACGACCGCGAGATGGTGGACAAGATGCGGCGCCGCGTGATCGCGCTCGAGGACGGGCGCCTCGCGCGCGACGAGCGCCGCGGCGGCTACGAGTCCTAGTGGAACGCCTCAAGCTCATCGTCACCGAGTCTCTGCGCTCCCTGGGCGCGAATCTCTCGACGACGCTCGCCGCCACGGTGACCGTTCTGATCGGGATGTTCCTCCTGGGCCTCTTCATCGCCTTCGGAACGTGGGTCGTGTCCTGGAGCGACCACGTCAAGCGCGAGCTCGTTGTCAAGGTCTACTTCTGCACGACCGACACGTGCATCAAGCACGGCGAGGCGACGAGCGCTGAGATGAACGGCGCCGCCCGGCTTGCCTCTGCCCACCCGGAGCTGGTGAAGAGCGTCCAGTTCGTGTCGAAGGAGCAGGCTCTGGCGAGCGAGCGGAAGAAGCATCCCGCGGAATACAAGCTCCTTCCGACGAATCCGCTTCCCGACAGCCTGCGAGTCGTCCCCAAGCAGGGCGATGACATCGCCAAGGTGGCCGCGCTCTTCCAGGAGAGTCCTCAGACCGGGATCCAGAAGGTCGACTACGGGAAGAAGACGACCCACCGCGTGCTCAAGCTCGCGCATCTGATCGAGATCGTCTTCATCATCGCGGTCATCCTGCTGCTGGGAGCTTCGACCTTGCTGATCGCCAACACCATTCGCTTATCGATCTTCGCCCGGCGACGCGAGATCGAGGTGATGAAGCTGGTCGGCGCGACGAATTGGTTCGTCCGCGGTCCGTTCATGCTCGAGGGGGTTCTGTGCGGGATCGCCGGCGCCTTGGGCGCGATCGTGTTGATGATCGTCGGCAAAGAAGTCGCGCTTCCGACCCTGCTCCACACGGGGCCGCTGAACGCAGGTTCTGACGTGGCCGCGCTCTCCTTCTCCCTCAACGCGTTGATCCTGATCGGCACCGGCCTCCTGCTCGGCGCCGCCGGCTCCGGCTTCACGATCCGCCGCTTCCTACAGGTGTAGTGCCGAACGACCTCGTCGTCGTCGAGGTCGGGAAGCGCGGGAAGCTCGTCGTCGGCGAGCCGTTCTTCGTTCCGAACGTCCCCCTCGTCCTCGACCGCAAGGGCCTCGGTGACGCAGGCCCCGGAGATCTCGCCGTCGTCCGCGCCGGCCGTGGGCGCGCGAGGCTCGAACGCGTGCTCGGAAAGGCGCGCGACATCGAAGCCGTCCTCGAAGGGCTGCTCGTCCACGCCGGCGCGCGCGCCGAGTTCGAGCCCTACTCGGCGCCCGCGCAGGATCTCTCCGACCGCGTCGACCTGCGCGAGCTCCTCTCGTTCACGATCGATCCCGAGACCGCGAAGGACTTCGACGACGCGCTCTCCGTGCAGGAGGAGGACGGTGGCTTTCGCGCCTGGGTGCACATCGCGGACGTCTCGGCCTATGTTCCCACGGGCTCGCCCCTCGACCGGGGCGCCGCCGCCCGCGCCTTCACGACGTACGTCCCGGGACTCGCCGCGCCGATGCTTCCGCCCGAGCTCGCCGACGACCGCTGCAGCCTTCGGCCCAACGAGGACCGTCTGTGCGTGACGGTCGAGCTGCCGCCGGACGGGGAGCCACGCTTCTACCGCTCTGTCATTCGCAGCCGGGCACGCCTGACGTACGCGCAGGCCGAGCGGCGGGAGGCCGAGCCCGACGTCGCCGCCGCGCTCGAGCTCACCGATCGTCTGACGGCGGCGATTCGCGACCGGCGGTTCGCACGCGGCGCGCTCAGGATCGAGAGCCCCGAGATCTCGTTCGACTTCGACGGCCACGGCGGAGTCGCGCGCGCGTGGAAGGAATCCGAGCCCACCTCGCACCGCCTCGTCGAGGAGCTGATGATCGCCGCGAACGAGGCCGTTGCCCGGCTGCTCTCGGCGCGGCGCCGCGAGGCGCTGTATCGCGTCCACGAGCGCCCGGATCCTCAGGCGATCGAGCTGCTGCTCAAGAAGCTCGCGGATCTCGAGGTCCCGACGCCGCCTGCCCCCGATCTCCTCACTCCTGCGACGGCCGCAGCGGTCGCCGCGCAGACGAGCGAGCGCGTTATGGACTACACACTCCGCGCGCGCCGGGGCCGCGAGGCCTTCCCCGCGCTCGTGCTCCGCTCGCTCAAGCAGGCCCGCTACCACCCCGAGAATCTCGGCCACTCGGGGCTCGCCAGCAGCGCCTATTGCCATTTCACGTCGCCGATCCGGCGCTACCCGGATCTGGTCGTCCACCGAGCGCTGCTGCGCGAGCTCGGCCTCTCCGACGAGCCTCCGCCCGCGGAGCTCGACGAACTGGCCGAGCACACGTCCGGCCGCGAGCGAGAGGCGGCGCAGATCGAGTACCTGGCGGATGAGCTCTGCCTCGCCTGGCTCCTCGACGCGGAGCTCTTCGAGCGCGGCTGGGAGGAGCCCTACGAGGGCGAGATCATCGGTCTGATCGGCTCCGGCCTGTTCGTCCGCTTCGGGGAGGTCTTCGAGGGCTACCTGCCTGCACGGCGGCTTCCCGGCGACTATTTCGAGCTGAACGAGCTCGGCACGGCCATGGCCGGCCGGCGTGGCGGCCGTAGCTACCGGCTCGGCGACCCGATCGAGGTCGTCGTCGAACGGATCGAGAAGGCCGAGGGGAAGGTCGAGCTTTCGCCTGCAAGCCGCACCTCGAGGTACGGAAGACCGTAACGACAGCGCGCGTCCTGTGACTGAGAATCATGGACATGAAGAAGCGACTGTTCATCGGATTGATCGTCCTCGCGCTCCTCGTTCTGGCAGCCCTCGGAACGATCATCAGCACGGGGAGCGACTGATGCTCTCGCTGTCAGTCGCTCTCCCGCTGGCGCTCCTGCCGATCGTGAGCCTCACGGCCACGCTCCGCTGGATGGCGCTCTCCGCCCGCTGATCAGCGAACGATTTGGAAGCTGCGCGAGCCGAGCAGCCCGCCGTAGTCCACGGCCGAGCGGGCTCCGTAGCCGGGCCACACGTACCAGCGGTAGACGCCCGGCTTGAGCTTGTATGTGCGGCCCTGGAACTTCCAGGCCTTGTGGAGCACGAACGCCCCTCGCGTGGGCCAGACGCTGAGGATCTTGACGCCGTCGAGTAGAAGCTGGGCGTTGTAGTAGTCCGCTTCGGCGTCTCTCTTCCAGACGAGCTTCGGCGCCTTGCGCAGGCGTGCACCGTCCTTTGGCGAGACGAGCAGATCTCGTCTCGGCACGACGACGATCGCGGCGCCGGCCGATTGGTTGCCGGCGGCGTCCTCGGCGACGACGACGTACCGGTATTCGATGCCGTTTTGCAGCCCGCGGTCCGTGAAGGTCGTCGCCGTGCCCGTGTACACGAGCTGGCCCTGACCCACAGCCGTCGTCCGTCGTTGTCCGCTCTCGGACCGGTAGACGAGGTACTTCTTCGCGCCGGCGACAGGTGCCCAGGCGAGCCTTACGCTGCCGTCGCCGGGCTTGGCCTGGACGTTCTTCGGGTTGTCGGGCGCCTTCGGCGCGGGCGGGACGACGAGCGGCGGCGTGCCCGGCGGCGGTTTCGGGAGGACGACGATCGCGGAGGACCGCGAGGTCGCGTTGCCGCTCGCATCCCGTGCGGTGAAGTTGACGTCCGTCGTTCCCAGAGACAGAAAGACCGGCGCGCTGTTCGTGACGACGGGGCTCGGGTCGACGATGTCGGAGGCCGAAGCCGATGCGAGGAAGGTCGCGATGGTGGCGTCCGCTCGTGGGATCCCATCAGCCGTCGTCGCGTAGACACCACGCGAGACCGGAATCACGAGCGCCGGCGGTGTCGTGTCGGCGACGGTGACATGGAACGAGGCGGTGCCCGCATTGCCGTGCGCGTCGGTCGCGTGGCAGGTCACCGTCGTCGTGCCGAGCGGGAACTTGGTTCCGGAAGCGGGGGCACAGGAGACCGCTGCGATCGGTCCGTCAAAAGCGTCGACTGCAGTCGGAGTCGGGAAGTTGACAATCGACCCGCTCGGGCCGTTGGCTTCCACACCTCTATCCGCAACCCCAGTAAGTAGCGGGGCCGTGTGGTCCACCAGCGCAACCGTGATCGTGAAGGAAGCGCTCGTGTGGTTACCACGGCTGTCGGTTGCGCTGCACTGGACGGGAGTGGGCCCGATGGGAAGATTTGTCCCATTGACGGGGACACAGCTGACCGAGACCGATGGGTCGAGGTTGTCGGTTGCCGTCGGCGGCGCGTATGTGACAGCCGTTCCGCCTGGATTCTCAGTCTCGACAGCGAACGAAGACGGGACGTTGTGGAGCGTGGGTGCGGTGCGATCGACCAGCACGACGGTCACCTCGAATTGCGCGCTGCCGATGTTCCCGTGGCTGTCGGTCGCACTGCAGTGGACCATCGTCGGGCCGATTGAGAAGAGACTCCCCGAGTCGTGATCGCAATCGACAGCGAGTGATCCGTCCAAGTTGTCGGTCGCGGATGGGGCAAACGGGTAGGCAACCAGCGCCGGCGCGTTCGTCTCGGTTTCCACCGAGAACGGCCCCGGCACATTGACGACGGGATCCGTGTGATCGATGAGCGTGACGGTTACCTCGAATTGCGCGCTGCCGATGTTCCCGTGGCTGTCGATCGCACTGCAGTGGACCATCGTCGGGCCGATTGAGAAGAGACTCCCCGAGTCGTGATCGCAATCGACAGCGAGTGATCCGTCCAAGTTGTCGGTCGCGGATGGGGCGAACGGGTAGGCAACCAGCGCCGGCGCGTTCGTCTCGGTTTCCACCGAGAACGGCCCCGGCACATTGACGAGGGGATTCGTGTGATCGATGAGCGTGACAGTTACGTCGAATTGCGCGCTGCCGATGTTCCCGTGGCTATCGGTCGCACTGCAGTGGACGGTCGTCGTCGTCCCGATCGGGAAGAGACTTCCGGAATCGTGATCGCAATTGACACTGACCGGTCCGTCAACGTTGTCAGTCGCAGAGACTGAGAACACGACGCTGGTGTCTGCGTTGATCTCCGTCTCCTGGGACACTGAAGAGGGAGCTACCAGCACTGGTGGCGTGGTGTCGGTGAGCTCAACTGTCACCGTGAAAACCCCGGGCGCGCTCCCGTTGCCACTCGCATCCTGCGCTGTGCACGTGATCGTCGTGACGCCGACCGTGAACATGACGTCGTTGTCGTGGTCGCAAAGAATCGTCGGAGTCGGGTCGGTGTCGTCGGCGGCCGAGACGTCGTAGTGCACGACTTTGCCCGCCGGATCCGCGGTCTGAACCGAGATCGGCCCGGGAACGGTGAGCACAGGCGGAGTCGTGTCCGGATCGTCGAGCCAGCGCATCGCCGAAGCGGGCGGCGCGAGGACGAGCAGCAGCACGATGACGAGCGGGAGACAGCGCACGCTATAGGCCTTTCGTCGAGAGGAAGGTGAGCGCCGAGGCCATCAGCAGAGCGATCCCGACGAGCATCAGGTCAACCTGCCGGTCAGCGACGAAGATCGCGGCCGGCCGCCAGCGAACGAGTCTCGGAGGGACCGCGGCAACCGCGAAGCAAGCGATCGCCAGCGCGAGGGCCCACACGATCAGAAGCGAGCCGACGTCGATCGAGCCGTCGGAGTTCACCTGCAGCGTCCCGCGCACGCCGACCGCTCCGAGCACTTGCGAGACCTTGATCTGCGGCGGCGCAGCTTTGCGTTTCGCGTGGACGACCTTGTGTCGTGGCTTCTTCGGCTTGGTGTGCGCTCGCACACGATGCTTTGCCGGCCGGGATCGCTGAACGTGGACGACCGGCCGCGGCGTCACCGTTTGAACAGTCGGCGCCGGACGCGGTTGGTAAGGCGCAGGAGCGGCGGGCCGAGAGGGAGCGGGTTTCGGCTTCGGCTTCGGCGCAGGCTTGGGGGGCGGCGCAGGATCGGGTGTCGGCTCGGTATCGGTCGGGACCGTCGTCGACGGAGCGGGAGGGTCGTCGGCCAGCGCCGGCTGCGCGGCGAAACCCCCGACGGCTGCGAGAACGATCGCGCAAATCACCAGCGCGTATACGAGACGCGACAAGCTGTACTCCTCCCCAGCCGAAAACGGACCCGACGGGGATTGTAAGTCGTAATCGGAGCGTTCTACAAGGCCCCCCTACACTGGACTCGATGGCGAGCAAAGGGGAACACCTGATCGTCGACAACCGGCGTGCCCGGCACGACTACGAGTTGCTCGAGCGGGTGGAGGCCGGCCTGGTCCTGACCGGGACCGAGGTCAAATCGCTCCGGGACGGCCGCGCCTCGCTCCAGCAGGCCTACGCCGACGTGCGGAATGGGGAGGCTTGGCTCGTCGGTGCCCACATCTCCGTCTACGAGCAGGGGAACCTCGCGAACCATGACCCCGATCGCGACCGCAAGCTGCTCCTGCACAAGAAGGAGCTCGCATCGCTGGCCGGCAAGGTCGCCCAGCGCGGTCTGACCCTCGTCCCCACGAAGCTCTATTTCAAGGACGGCCGCGCGAAGGTCGAACTCGCGCTCGCGCGCGGGAAGGAACAGCGTGACAAGCGCCGTGACATCGCCAAACGTGAGGCCGACCGCGATATGCAGCGCGCTCTCAAGTCCCGTCGCTAAGCCCGGGTTGCGAGTTTTCCAGCTAGAGTGAGTCCAGGCATGGCGAGCGGAACGGTTATCTGGTTCAACAAGGTCAAGGGGTACGGTGCCATCTCGAGCAGCGAGGGCGACCGGCTCCACGTGACCGAGCCGGGGCTTCGGCCCGAGGTGGATCCGCAGCTGTTGCGGAACGGCGTCGAGGTGGAATTCGAGGTGCGCGACGGATCCAACGGCCTCGAGGCGCACGGCCTGGTCATCTCGCCGCCCACCGTCGCGCCCAATCGCGCACGGCTGCGCCGCAGGCACTAGCCCGCAAAACCGCGGCTACAATGTGTGACGACATACGGGGGCGACCTGGTTTCGACGTGGTCGGTTCTCCGGCAGAGCTGCAAGCCGAGGTCGCCGGTTGGCCTCGTAAATCCACCGGCAAACAATGCAAGTGCGAAGAACAATCTCGCACTCGCCGCCTAACCTAGTTAGGTAGCGACGTCGCTCCGGGCTGGGCCCGTGGCTCGGGTAGCGGCGCCAGATAACGGGCTCGGCGCGGCGGGAGAGCCAATCGCCCAAAGCGCGACATCAAAGGATGGCTGGCCCGCCGGTAGGGCGTCCGCCTCCGGCCGTCGGGCGAGATCCAATGGCGGAACAAGCTTGTAGACGTTCTGACCGGTGCGTCCGCGGACGCGGGTTCGATTCCCGCCGCCTCCACTTTCCCCCGCTCAGGGCGCTTTTTTCGATCGGAACGATTCGGTCGAAAGTGCATCGATCGGAATCGTTGTCCGCATCGACCAAAATGTGGAAATGCCGAAGCCGAAGCCCCGGAAGCTCCACATCGACGTCGACCCCCCTGTCGAAGTCGAGATCGACGGCCGCCAGGTCCGCTTCATCGGCGTCACGTTGCTTCGGCCCCACGTGATGATCGAGTACGACATCGCGCCGCCGCTCGAGACCGAGTCGCCGTTCGGTCCGCACTTGGTCATCCTCGAGGTCACCGACGACACGAGCGACGAGCCCTACGAGACCTTCTGGCACGACTTCCAGTGGTCCTGGATCGCACCCGGGCGGACGACGACTCGCCTCGAGCGGCGTCCGTCGCCCGAGGCCAAGTCCCTGCACATCATCGTTAGGCCGGCAGAGCCTCCGGATGCGGAGGGACGTCGGCCGTGGACTTCTGCGCTTCCCCCGGTCGAGGAGTTCGAGGTCGAGCTTCCCCCCGATCACGGCTTGCCTTGGGGCGAGACGACTTCGACGACATCCGCCTGAGCATCAAGCGCACTCACTCACCCCACACCTTCCGCAGCTTCGCCTCGAGGTCGGCGGGCGAGCCCTGGACGTAGATGTTCGCTGTCGTGCTTACGTCGGCGTGGCCGAGGAGTTGTTGGGTGGCGTAGATGTCGCCGGTTGCGAGGTAGAACTCGGTGCCGGATGTGTAGCGGGCGCCGTGCATCTTCTTGCCGTGCGTCGTTCCCTCATCGACGACGCCGGCGCGGGTGAGACAGCGGTACCACCAGCGGTGGAGCGCCGGTCCCGAAAGCGGCTTGCGCCGGTTCTCCCAGATCACCGTCCCCTTCGGGCCGCGCTTCTGCGGGTAGAGCAGATGCTCGACCGGGTCGCGCCAGAGCGAGAGCTCGGCGATCTCCTGGCGGAGCTCCTCCGTCGGGATCGGCGTGTGGCGAATCTTGCCGCCCTTGCCGTGCACGCGCAGGCGCCGGCGGCCGAGATCGAAGTCGCGGTAACGGATCGCGGCGAGCTCGCCTTTGCGCAGGCCCATGAGGAAGAGCAGCTTGAGCGCGACACGGTCACGGAGCTCGGCCTGGGCGGCGACGATTCGGACGACGTCGTCAGCGGAAAAGAGCTCGCGCTCGACATCTCGAAGCCGCGGCGAGCGGATCGGCACGACCGGGTTGCCTTGCAGCTTGAACTCTGCTTGCGCCCACTTGAAGAACGACATCAGGACGGCCCGCACCTTCTTGCGCGTACGTGGCGCTGCGTCGCCCCAGCGTTCGTCGATGAACTCGCGGAGACGCGTCGTCCCGTTGGGCGGCTCGAAGGCGGCGAGCTCGAGGTCGGCGTGGTCGAGCGCGAGCTTCGCGAGGATCGCCTCGTAGTCGCGCAGCGTCTCGACGGTCGCGCCGTACTCGTTCCGGAACCAGCGGATGAAGTGTGCGACCTCGAGGCCGACCGGCGTCGACCGGTAGGACTTGTCCTTCACGGCCTCTCGCATGATCCGGGCGGCCTGCGCGAGCGTCAAGCGAGCGCGGCCCAGGCGTTGCGGCCGCGGCTCGTTCGAGCATGGCTCCTGCTCGGCCACGGGGAGCTCGAGGCTGAGCTGCGTGAAGGCAGCCTCGCTCATAAGGTACGTAACATATCAATCACGCATGACGAACATCCCACGCCCCCGTTAGACTCAAACCCGTGACGAGCGGGACGATCATTCGTGAGGCGCGAACGAGAGCTGGGCTGTCCCAGGCCGAGCTCGGCGCCCGCATCGGACGCGACCGCGCTCAGATCGCCCGCTGGGAGACGGACGCGGTGCAGCCGGCGTTCGAAACCCTCCGCGAGCTCGTCGAGGCCTGCGGTTTCGAGCTCGACTACGTGCTCAGGCCTCGGCGGCGCGATCCGGCGGAGGAGGCGCGAGTCAACAAGAGCCTCGACCGCTCGCCACAGGAGCGCGTGCGCAAGCTCCTCCGGTCGCTCCAGGGCTGAGCGTGGCCGAGCTGGAAACGACGCGCTTCGACCCCTACGCGGTCTTGAAGGCGCTCGACCGCCACCGCGTGACGTACATCGTCATCGGCGCCTTCGCTCGCATCATCCACGGTACGGAGGAGCTGACGCGCGGGATCGACATCGTTCCGTCGACGCGGCCCGAGAACCTCCATCGCCTCGGAGAAGCTCTCCGCGACCTCGAGGCGAAGCGCGAGGACGGCCGCGAGCCACGACTCGACGATCCCGCACCACTCGAGCCGGTCACGGTCCTGCGCACGCGCGCCGGCGAGCTGAAGATTGTCCGCGAGCCCGAAGGCACGCACGGCTTCGACGATCTCCGCCGCGCCGCGAGCCGTGAGCCGCTCGGCCACGGCGTCCGGCCGTCGGTCGCGTCGCCAGGCGACCTCGCCCGGATGCTCGGGGCGCTCGGTCGGGAGGAGGACCGGACTCGCCTGTACATGATCCGCCGGGTCATCGAGTTCGAGCGCGCACGCACGCGCGGCATCGAGCGATAGCGGCCCAAGGTCGGGCTACGAATCAGTCGCGCCCCGTCCTCCCAGGCCCGCAGAAGGGCTCTTAGCGCGTCGAGTTCGGCCCTCAAGGCGTCCAGACGCGGCAAGGAGCCGCTTCCGGGTTTGCGGGCGACGCGCGCGTCCTGCCTCGCGGCCCTCGTGGGTCCGCTCAGAACTTTAGGGCAGCAAGACGAGACCGGATAGTCGGCGAATGTCATGAAGAGGGGCCTCCTCGGCGGGCAGAGTCTGCCCGTCGTTGGAATCGACTCGAGGAGGCCCTGCCCATGTTGTACGTCGGTCTTGATCTCAGCCGCAAACGTCTCGACTTCCATGCCGCCGCCGCGGACGGGGAGCTCGTCGCCGCCGGCGGTGCCCCGCCGGACGCCGATGGTCTGCGGCACCTCGTCAGACGACTGGGCGATGCGGAGGTGGTGGCGGTGATCGAGACGATGAACGGCGCTCGCTTCGTGCACGACCAGCTCGAGCTCGCAGGCTGGGACGTGCGGGTCGCCGATGCGCGCAAGGCGCGAGCGTTGGCGCCGCTGGCCTGCAAGACGGACCGGATCGATGCTTGGGTGCTTTCGGAACTCGCGCGCCGCGATCTCGTTCCCGAGGTCTGGCTGCCCGACCCGTCCATCCGGGCCGAGCGGGAGCGGGCGCGCTTCCGGCTGCATCTCGTTCGTCACCGCTCGGCGTTGAAGAACCGGATCCACGCGACGCTGATCGCGTTCGGCCATCCCTGCCCCGTCAGCGACCTGTTCGGCGTCGGCGGCCGGCAGCTGCTCGAACGGCTCGCCCTGCCGGAGGCTTGGCGGGAGACGCTCGAGACCAGCCTCTATCTCGTCGACGAGCTGGACGAGGAGATCGAGGAGTGCCAGCGTGAGCTGAAGCGGCTCGGCGCCGACCACGCCTACGTGCCGCTGTTGACGACGATCCCAGGGATCGCCTGGACGCTCGCATACACGATCGCGGCCGAGATCGGTGACATCGCTCGCTTCCCGACGCCGGTCAAGCTGATCGGCTACACCGGCTTGTGTCCGCGCGTCTACCAGTCGGGCGAGTCCGACCGGCGTGGGCCGCTCAGGAAGAACGGGCCGCGCTATCTGCGCTGGGCGCTGATCGAGGCCGCCCAGCACGCCGCACGCTCACCCGCCTACCCCTACCGACCGCTGTACGAACGGACGCGGCAGCGGATTGGCCGCAACCGCGGTGGCAAGGTCGCCAAGATCGTGATCGCGCGCAAGCTTGCCGAGGCGATCTGGCACATGCTCAGCCGCAACCAGCCCTTCGACCCTTGCTCCGGCAGGCGCCTTGTGTCTCTGACCGCGAACTGACGGTCCCCGTATGCGAAATGCGCTACCGGAGCGAGCTCCCACCAGACCTTCTCACCGACCGCGGTGCAACAGAGAAATGAGCCCAGCTCGAGAGCCCAGACCGCCAGCCCGCGACCCGCCACCGTCTCTCGAGCCTGTCCTATTCGTCTTGATGCCATGAAGGAGCGGGCCTGCTAGCGCTCCCGCGCCCGAGGCGGTATGCCGAGGGCGTCGTCGAAGTCGGGACCGAAGGAGGCCCAGTAATGGTGTACGTCGGAATCGATCTTCACCGCAAGCGCT
>WNGB01010426.1_pt1 | contig 12899 bp, 7 predicted proteins | sample 5400681 | NCBI WGS metagenome assembly WNGB01 (sample SAMN13153367, study PRJNA577476) | soil metagenome | isolation source: 115 cm soil or saprolite under grassland replicate 2 | place: USA:California | collected 2016-06-15 | reverse complement strand
CGCACCCATCGCGAGCGGCGCCTCGACCGGCGTGAGCGCGACCAGGTCGACCAGCCGCGCACCAGACCCACGCGAGCCCGCTCAGCTCGGGTCGATGAGCGTCAGCGCGGCGGCCGAGAGCGCGAAGCCGGCTGAGGTCCACCAGGTATGCGAGCAAACGCCGTCCAAGGCAGCCCAATGGTGCCCGTGGACCGGCTGCAGCAGCGGCCTGGCTGTGAGTAGTTTTCTCTCCAACCTTTCAAGCCGGCTGTGCTCAGATCCTTGAGAACCGGGACCGGCCTCCCTTCCCACGCCAGGTGATCCGCAGCCGTCTTGACAGCGCAGGAAGGGCCAGGCGTGCAGCCTGGCCCTTCCTCTTGTGCGAGCAACTCACCGATTCCCTGGAAGCCGTTACTCCCAATTCAGCCTGATGGACTGACGCAGGTCTGGCGAATCACACGCTACCGGGTCACACGCGAACCCGTTGACGAACACCTCCGCGCGGCCCTTCCTGAAGGGCCCATTGTCGCCGATGATCGTGACACTCCAGGCGGTCGGGGTGGTCGGACACGGGATCTCCAGGAAATTGCGCCCCTCGATCACCAGCGTCTTGCTGATCTTCTGTCGAAGAACGATGTCCAGGGTTGGCGATCCTGCCCCTCCCTGTGGGGGCGCCGCCGGGTTGCAGGCGAGCGTCCCGCTGACCACGGCGGTCCCCGACCGACTCACCGTGCCGGTCGCATCGGCCGTAACCGTCATGATGATGCCAGGCCGGAGGGTCAGTTGCAGCTGACCACCACCCTCTTCGAAGCCCGAATCCATGAAGAAGTACGTCCTCCCGGCAGTGGCATCAAACCTCACCCCGGTCCCAAAGCCACAGGCGATCAACACAGGGCCGCTACCCAAGTCCGTAAGGACGGACAATCTCCCGTTGTAGCTGCTGCCGGATCGGTCCAGGGTGAGCGGCCGGCTTACGGCCGGGGTGAACGAGAACCAGACCGTGTTGTGGGCCTCGCCGAAGATGCAGTTCGTGGGGTCGGTGGGCGACGCGGTCGCAAAGGTCGTGTCCTGGGTGATCGGGGTGTTGAGCGTCAGGGGGGTCGCACCGCCGATCTCGTCGTTTGGCGGCGGCCCCTCGGTCACGTTGAACACCAGGGTCCCCCCCGGAACCCCAGCCACCATGAAGAAGTAGGTCGTGTTGGCGCTGGCGCTGAAGATGACCCGGGCCGGTGAGGACGCGCACGCGACCTCGCTGAGGGCACCCCGGGAGCCGGTGTACACCCCCAAGCTCGTGTTGTAGTCGCTGCCGGCCGTGTCGGCCCTGATGGGCATGTCCCGGGTGGGGGTAAAGGAGTACCACACCGTGTGCTCGTTGCCGGCACACGACGGGTCATCGGCGGCGGTGGTCGCGCCACCGGTGAACACGCTGTCGGTGAACGGCAACGCGGGAGCCACCGTCGGGCTGTCGAAGTCGTCGTTAGCGGGTGGCGGGTTCACCCTGAAGACCAGGTTCCCTCCAGGCCCCCCGAAGGCGCCTGCGATCATGAAGAAGTAGGTCGTGTTGGCGCTGGCGTTGAAGGCGACCTGCCCTCCGAAGAACTCACACGCGACCTCGCTGAGCGCACCCCGGGAGCCGGTGTACACCCCCAAGGCCGCGTTGAAGTCGCTGCCGGCCGTGTCGGCCCGGATGGGCGTGTCCTGGGTGGGGGTGAAGGAGTACCACACCGAATGCTCACTGCTGCTACACGACGGGTCATCGGCGGCTGCCGTCGCAGCGACGGTGCTGATGCTGTCGGTGAACGGCAACGCAGAAATCACCGTGGCGCTGTCGAAGTCGTCGTTGGCGGGTGGCGGGATCACGTTGAACACCAGGGTCCCGGGAGAACCGCCGAAGGCGCTTGCCACCATGAAGAAGTAGGTCGTGTTGGCGGTGGCGTTGAACGTGACCAGGCCCGGGAAGGCCGCACATGCGACCTCGGTGAGGGCACCCCGGGAGCCGGTGTACACCCCCAGGGCCGCGTTGTAGTCGCTGCTGGACGTGTCGGCCCGGGTGGACCCATCCTGGGTGGGGGTGAAGGAGTACCACACCGAATTCGCATTGCTGGTACATGACGGGTCATCGGCGGCCGCCGTCGCGTCGGCGGTGCTGATGCTGTCGGTGAACGGCAACGCAGAAATCACCGTGGCGCTGTCGAAGTCGTCGTTGGCGGGTTGGGCGAGAGCCGGCGGCATGTTCAACAGCGCGAACAGCAGCCCCGCCACACTGACGACAACCAACCTCCGAAGTCGTAGTCGTCGCATCTGGGCCTCCTCGGCTCCAAGGCCTCCAGGCTCTGCCCAGAGGGAGACAGCCGATGCGGTGGGCTGCGAGCGGTCAGCATGAGCGTCATGCCCCTCACCGTTGAGGCGGGACAGAGGTGCTGCCGGGAAGTACGTCCTGCTCTGGAGGGAAGGCGCGAATCTGCTCGAAGGCCCCGGTTTTCTAAGATTGCGCTTGTGAGGCCGACGAGAACCTATGACGGCTATGTCCCGATAACAAGAACGGGACAATCGTCCCTGGCGTTACACCCTTGTCCTCAGCGCGCCCGGGGAAGCCGCCATCGCCAGCTGCCACCCTCCCCTTCCGCCGCGCCCTGCGAATTAGGGTCGCCGCGGGCGCTTGCCCAACGAGGCAGGTGGTCGCCGAGGACGGACCTCACCCTCCAGTCGAGCTGGTGACCGTTGCTGCCGAACCGAAACCAGCGTCGTCCTCGCCGGCCGTGCCCTCCACGTGCCCGTAGCATCGGTCCCTGACGGTCCGCCACGGACAACAGCGGTCGGTCGAGAGACGCGCTGAGCTGCACCATCGGCGGAGCATCCCGGCTCAGCAGACGGCTCGGACGCGCCCTCCAAGCTGGGGACCCGGGGCCACATCGGGGCACAAACGATCAGATCACTGAGGCGGCGGCCGTGGTCCGTTTCGTCCCCTCGTTCGGACCCGGCACATGGGCGGGGTGCGGGGCGGATGGCGTAGCCGACGCGGGCCCGGCGCAACGCGCTGAGGGTGGTGGAGTAGCGGCGGGTTCGACGAACAGTGCCAAGCGCCCGCCCTGGCGGGAACGTCTGGGGTCGCGCGATGATCCCGGTCATGCGCAGTGTTCGTACCGAACGTCCGCGGCTTCCGGCCGACGCGATCGCGCTTGGCCTGCTGCTCGTCGCGGGTGTCCTGGTGGTCTGGTACCTGCGCGGCTACCTGTCCCGCCCTCTCTGGTTCGACGAGCAGTGGCGCGCCTACCACATCACCGCCCGCGGCCTCGGCTTCGAGCTGCGCACAATGTACGCGCCGGCCGCGCTCGGCTGGCTCCTGCACGAGAAGGCGGCGGTGTCGCTGCTCGGCAGCCACGAGGTCGCCCTCCGGGCGCCGATGGCGCTGGTGGTGGTCGCCTTGCCGCTGGCGACCTACTGGCTGGCCCGCCGCTGGCTCGGGTCGGTCGCGAGCGCCCTGACCGCGGGAACGCTGCTGCTCAACGGAGCCGTCCTCGGGTACGGCCTGCAGTTGAAGCCGTTCATCACCGACGCCCTGGTCGTCGTCGTGGTGCTGGGGATCTGGACCGCCGTCCACGGGGCCGCACGCTGGCGCCCGGTCGGCTACGCGGCGATTGGGTTGCTGTCGCTGTGCTCGATCGCCGCGCTGTTCGTGCTGGTACCGCTGCTGGCCGTCGACCTGGTGGCGGCCGTTCGGGCTCGCCGGCTGCTCCCGGCCCTCGCCCTGGCCGCGCTCGCCGGGATACCGGCCCTCGCCCACCTGCTGCTGTTCGTGCGGTCACAGACCCTGCTGCTCAGCTACCCCTACTGGCAGCGCTACTTCGTCCCGCACCGGCCGGGCGCCGCCGTCGGCTTCCTGGCCGAGCAGCTCGCGAGCTACCTCCCGCGGCTGCTGACCGGTGCGGCGCAGCAGGCCGACAACAGGATCAACGCGCCGTTCCTCCACGCGCTACCAACGTGGCTGGCGGTGCCTGCGGCGGTGGCGGGGGTCGCCGCCCTGACGCTGGGCGCCCGCTCGCTGCTGCGCACCGCGTCCGGTCGGGGCCTGTTGGTGGCCACCGCGGGTGCGCTGGCGCTCCAGGCGATGGCGTCCTGGGCGGAGCTCTGGCCGTTCGGGTTCGTGCGGGTCAACGTGTTCCTCGTCCCCCTCCTGTGGGTGGTCATGGGGGTCGGGGTCGCCGACGCCCTGGCCGGGCGGGCCGGCGGCGCCGCGCCGCTCGGCACCGTCCTGCGCGCGACCGGGGCGGTGATCCTCCTCGTGCTCGCCGCGGTCGCCGTTGTCGATGCCCGGGCCATGCGGAGCTTCGAGCACCGGGCGGCCACGGTGCACCCGCTCAACGGCGACCTGCGGGCCGCCATGGCAGCGGCCAGGAGCGCCGCCGCACCGGGCGCGCTCGCCATCGTCAACCTCGACGGCCACCTCGGCTTCGGCCCGCACGGCAAGGGCTGGGTCTACTACATGGACCGCTACGATGGGAACGGCGACGGGTTCGAGCGCCTACTCCGCATCCCGCCCGGCGACACCCTCTTTCTGGCCGACGAGCACCCCGAGGCGGCCCGGCCGTTCCTGGCCGCCCATCCGGCGTCGACCCGGGTGGTGGTCTACATGTCGTTCGGGACCAGCCGTCGGGTCGGTCGCATGCTCCGTGACAGCCTGGCCGAGGCCGGCTTTGCCAGGCTCCATACCACGGAGTTCCCGCTCAGCGGCAGGGTCTCCCTCTGGACCCGCGAGCACGCCCGGGCCACCACGGGAGCCTGAGAGCCCGGTCGGGTCACCAGCGGCTGCGGTGAACGACGTCGTCGAGGGTGGAGCGCTGGCGGGTGGACTTGCATCTCGGCGCCCGGCGAGACGACCCGCCGCGTCACAAACCATGGTGGCGCCGAGATCGGCGAATCCGCCGCGGCGCCTCCGGCGACTTGCCAACGAGGCAAGTTCCTGCCGCCGCTCGGGCCTGCGGGCGGCGGGGAACGGTCGCCCGCGGTCACTCACGGTCAAGGCCGGCCCTGCGGGCGGCCGCCTACGGCGGCCGTCCTCTGGCTACCCCGGCGACGAGGGCGGGGACCGCGGTCACGGCGGCGACCAGCTGGTCGAGCGCGACGCTGCGGTCCAGGCGGATCGCGCCGTCGGCGACCAGCCGGTCGGACCGGCGGCGGCGGGCGCGCAGCTCGCGAGGCGTCGCCCCGAAGACCTCCCGGCACGCGCGGTTGAACTGGCCGAGGCTGCCGAACCCCGACGCGCACCCGACGTCGGTGATGCTGAGGTCGGTGTCGTCGAGCAGCCGGCGGGCGAAATGCGCCCTGCGGGACTGCGCGAGCTGGTCGGGCGTCGCGCCTAGATTCTCGACGAACAGCCGCCGCAGGTGGCGGGGGGAGATCGCCAGCTGGGCGCCGAGGTCGGCCTCGGTGCCCTGGTCCAGCACCCCCCGTCCAGGACGAGCTGCACGGCCCGCCAGACCAGCTCGGGTCCGGCCCAGCTCACCGGCTCGGACGACCGGTAGGGCCGGCACCGCAGGCAGGCCCGGAACCCGGCCGCCTCGGCGGCGGCCGCGAGCCCGAACGCCCGGACGTGGTCGGCGCGAGGGCGGCCCCGCACCCGGCCGGCAGTAGATGCCCGTGGTCACGACGGCGGAGAAGCTGCTCATGCCGTCATTGGTAGCGTGTCGGCGGCCGCGCGGCTCGCCGGATCCGGACACGCTTTGGACCTGTCCGGATCATCGAGGGCGAAGATTAGGTGCGCTTCCGTGCGCCCCGGTCGACCAGGACCACCTTGGGGTCGCGCCACAGGTAGACGCCGCCCACCTTCTCCGGCTTCGCACCGAACAACTCGGTCAGGAAACCCACCATGACCGCCCGGTTCGGCATCGGGCCGACGACCACGCTGCCGACCCGCCAGCGGACGAAGTCGCGGGCCAGGACCCGCCGCCTCGGCCCGGTCAGCGGCGGCGGCGGGAAGCCACGGTAGATCTGGTAGAAATGAATGGACCCCGAGCTGGGGTTGGTGCCGAACCGGGGCCGGCCGTCCGGCTGCGGGCCGATGAAGTAGCCGCCGGGCATCCGGAACCACATGTCGGCCTCGGCCTGCCAGGTCATCGGCAGGGCGATCGCCGGGTTAGGGAACGGGAGGACCAGCGTCACCCCGTCGCGGGGCAGCTCGCGCACGCTCGCGCTGGTGAAGAAGGGCGGGGTGGCGACCTTCTCGGCCGGGACCGAGGAGGCCGGCCACAGGGGCGCGAGGACGACCAGCGTGACGGCGGCGGCGGCCACGCGCCGCCAGCCGCCCTGGCGCCAGACGGCGTGCAGGAACAGCGCCAGCAGCAGCCCGGCGAACAGGGCGGTGAGCTGGGCGAGGCGGCTCGGGATGAGGCTGTCGAGCAGGGGCAGCGTCTGCAGGAACGCCATCGGCAGCCGGATGCCGGTGTCGTGGCCGCCGACCAGCAGGCTGGGTCCCAGCGACAGCAGCGCCGACACCAGCAGCAGCGCCAGCGTCACCCGCACCACCGCCTTGGACCACCAGCGCACCCCAACAGCCAGCAGCACCAGCACGAGGGGGATGCCGAGGTAGGCCGAGTTGCCGCCGGCGAACTTGCGCACCTGCTCGGCGGCGGCGTCGGGAGCGATCGCCTGCTGGGTGCTGGGCACCACGTAGCCCTGCAGGTCGTTGGAGCGGTTGGTCTTCTGGATGTCGCCCTGGATCCGCTGCGGGCCGGTGAACTGGACCGACAGGGGCCAGGCGGCGATGGCGGCGAACACCACCCCGGCGGTGAGGAACGCCGCCAGGGAGTGGGCGATCCGGCCCCGCAGCCGCCGCAGGTTGCCGAGCAGCAGCAGCAGGAACAGCGCGAACCCCAGCAGCCCGGTCATGGCCAGCAGCTCCTCGCCGGTCAGCAGCTGGCAGCCGGCGAGCAGGCCGAGGGCGGCGCCGGCCAGCCAGGGCGAGCGGCGCTGGCGGACCAGGATCTCGTGCAGCAGGAGCAGCATCAGCGGGACCAGGAACGCCAGGTTCATGTGCGAGTGGCCCGCCTGCCCGCGGATGGCCGGCGAGAAGCCGTAGACCAGTCCCCCGACGGCCGCCGCCAGGTGCCCCGGCACGAAGCGGCGGATGGCCAGGTAGGCGCACCAGGCGGAGAGGCCGTAGGCGAGCACCAGCAGCACGTTGAAGGTGAGCACCGGCCCGAACTTGGTGGTGAGCGGCGCCAGCACCAGGCCGGGGAGCACCAGGGAGGTGTTCCACATGAGGTTGACGCCGTCCGGGTAGTTGAGGTGGTGGGTGACCAGCAGGTCGTGGCCGTGCTCCAGCGCGAACGGGATCCAGCGCAGGAAGAAGATGAAGATGGCGGGGTCGCCGTTGCCGCCCGCCCGGGTGGTGGTGGTCGGCGACGACCAGGCCGGCGCGTACAGCCAGAAGGCAAGGCCGAGGAAGGCCAGCAGGAGCAGCGGCTGCACGGGGACCCGCCAGCGGCCGGGCAGCCAGCGACGGCCGGGCTTGCCGGGGTCTGGGCGGTCCTCGGCCGGGGTCTGGGCCGGGACCGGTTCCTGGGTCACCGTGGTGGGCGCTGGCGCCTCGACGGCGCATCCCTCCTGGCTCTGCGGCGAATGGCGTCAATGTAACCACGTGCGGCCGCGGACCTGGGACCCGCGCACTGCGCGCCAGGAGTGGCGGAGGGCGACGCTGTCCGTTTCTTGACATTCGGCGGCCAGGTAGTATCTCGTCGCCGACGACGCCGGGGCGGATCCCGCTCGGCGTGCGGCCCGATCCCCGACCTATCTGGACACCATCTGGACATGGAACGCTTCACCCCAGCCTGTCAGCACCGCCGCGCGCGGCCTGCCGGGGTCAACCGTCTGGACTGGATACGACGTGGCTAGCGCGACACACACCACGACCGAGCCGGCCGAAACGTCGCAGCCGAGCCGTCGGACCCGCCTGTGGTCGTTCGTCAGGCACCAGCTATGGTCGTTTCTCGAGCTATTCGCGCTGACCGGCTTCGTCGTCGCCCAGCCGCTGCTGGACGTCATGGGACGAAGCCCCGACTTCCTGCTGTTCCGCCAGGCCGACTCCAGGGACATCGCGCTGCTCGCCGTCACGATCACGCTCCTGCCCCCGCTGGCGCTGTGGGCGCTCGAGGTGCTCGCCGGGCTGCTTGGCCGACGAGTTCAGCGGGTCGTCCACCTGAGCCTGGTCGCGGGGTTGCTGGGGCTGCTCGGGCTGGAGGTCGCCAAGAAGACGAGCCCGTTGCGCGGCCCGGCGCTCGTGGTCGTGGGGGTGCTGGTGGGGCTCGGTGCGGGTCTGCTGTACGCCAAGGGTCCCGCCTTCCGGCTGTGGCTCCGGTACCTCTCGCCCGCCCCTATCGTGTTCCTGCTCGTGTTCCTGCTGCTGTCCCCAGTCGCCGAACTGCTCAGGCCGGCAGCGACCAGCACCGCCCAGCCCGCCGGCGCGGCGCAGAGCGGCGAGAAGGCACCGATCGTCATCGTCCTGCTGGACGAGCTCCCGCTGCGGTCGCTCGTGGACCGTCAGGGCCACATCGACCGCCGTCTGTACCCGAACTTTACCAGGCTGGCCGCCGATTCGACCTGGTACCGCAACGCCACCGGGGTGGCTGGCATGACCAGATGGGCGATGCCGGCGATGCTGACCGGCCGCTACCCGGTCAAGGATCTCGCGCCGATCGCCGCTCGCTATCCGGATAACCTGTTTACGCTGTTGGGCAGGTCCTACGGCTACGACATGCGGGTGTTCGAGGGCATCTCGCAGCTCTGCCCGCCGGCCACCTGCTCGACCCCCGCTGTGCGCGGCGGTCAGGGAGGCTTTCGCCGGGTCGTGCGTGACTCGGCGCGCCTGTGGACGCAGATCGCCTCACCGCGGGATCCCACCACGGACCCTACCGCCACCCTCGAAGAGGCGACGGTCGAGCCCAACCAGAAGGCGGCGGTCTCGGCTCCCTTGGCCAAGCGCGACAAGACCTGGGTGACGCGCCCGGCATCGTTCGACGGCTTCCTGTCGTCGCTCCGCCCCACCGGCAAGCCGTCGGTGCACTTCCTGCACATCCTTCTCCCTCACATGCCGTGGAAGTACCTGCCGTCCGGGCTGAAGTACCCGGAGCGCGAGCTCGGTGAGGGCCCGCTCAGGGGCGGCCGGTGGACCTCGGAGTCGTGGCCGGTGCAGAGCAGCCACCAGCGCCACTTCATGCAGGCCACCTACACCGATCAACTGCTCGGCACCGTCGTCAAGCAGCTCCGCCGCACCGGCATGTACGACCGCTCGCTCCTGGTGGTCACTGCCGACCACGGCTTGGCGTTCACCCCCGGCGAGCAGGGTCGCGCCAGGGTCACCGACGGCACCGCCCCGGACGTGCTGTGGGTGCCGATGTTCATCAAGCGCCCCGGTCAGCACACCCCGTCGGTCAACGACGTGAACATGGAGCACGTCGACATGTTGCCCACGATCGCCGACATCATGGGGTTACGGGTGCCATGGTCGATCGAGGGCGTGTCATGGGCGGACCCGTCCGCGGCCAAGCGTCCGCGCACCCAGAAGTGGTTCTATCCCACTCCGGGGACCCGCCGCGTCCTCGAGGGCCCCGCCAACCAGGCCGTGGCCCTGCAGGGTCTCGCCGACCGGGTCATCCACCTCCAGGATGGCTACTTGGACTGGTTCAAGTTCGGCCCTCACGCCGACCTCGTCGGTCGCCGGGTCGGCGACCTCGCCGTCGGCGCCGACGGCGGGACGGCGCGCGTCGTCGGACTGGACGACTACCGCCGCGTCGACCCCTCCAGCGGCTCGGTGCCGGCCCAGGTCGGCGGCCAGCTCACCAGGACCACGCCAGGCACCCCAGCACGACCGGCCGTCGCGGTCGCGATCAACGGCGTGATCGGCGGCGTCTCGGAGACGTTCGCCTCTGGCGACTCCCCCCCGACGTGGTTCACCGCGATGATCTCCGACTCCCTGCTGCGCCGGGGCAACAACCAGCTCCAGCTCTTCCTGGTGGACACCACCGGCGGCCAGCGACGCCTGCGCCCCCTGACCCTCACCGGCTAGCCTCGAGCTGGCACGACGGCATGCGCAGCGAGAGAGAGGCCGCTCGGCAGGCAACGACTGCTGAGCCGCGCCCAGGGATCCTGAACCCGCGGCTCGTCGTGCTGCTGCTGATCATCGCGCTCGGCTCGCGGGGACTGCTTGGCGGCTCCCTCGACCACGTCGCGCTGCGGACCTGGGCGACCGTGTTTGTGGCGATCACCGTGCAGTCGCTGCCGTTCCTGGTGCTCGGCGTCCTGGTCAGCGCCGCGATCGCCGCACTGGTGTCGCCCGCGGCCCTTGCACGGCTGCTGCCGCGACGTGCGCTGCTGGCGGTACCCGCGGCCGCGCTCGCCGGGACCGCGCTGCCCGGCTGCGAATGCGCCTCGGTCCCGGTTGCCGGTCGTCTCACGGCCAGGGGCGTCCCACCGGCCGCGGCGGTGACGTTCATGCTCGCCGCCCCCGCGGTCAACCCGGTGGTGCTCATCGCGACCGCGGTGGCGTTCCCGGGGCAGCCGCGGATGGTCCTGGCCCGCTTCCTCGGCTCGCTGCTCACCTCCATCGTGGTCGGCCTGCTATGGTCGCGCCTGGGCCGTGAGGCCTGGGTGGAGCGGGCTCGGAGCCGCCTCGTGAGCGACGGGTCCCCCTGGCAGGCGTTCACGTCCGCCGCGCGCCACGACGTCTACGAGGCTGGTGGCTGGCTGGTCGTCGGCGCGGCGGCGGCGGCGACGCTGCAGGTGGCCGTGCCACGGTCGGCGCTGCTCGCGGTCGCGGACCACCCAGCGCTGGCCGCGCTGGCCCTCGGCGCGCTGGCCGTGCTGCTCGCGATCTGCTCTGAGGCCGACGCGTTCATCGCCGCGAGCCTGCGGGAGTTCTCGCTGAGCGCGCGGCTGGTCTTCCTCGTCGTCGGCCCGGCAGTCGACGTCAAGCTGGTCGCGATGCAGTCCGGTGTCTTCGGGCGTCAGTTCGCGTCCCGTTTCGCGCCGCTCACGTTCGCTGTCGCCACGGCCTGCGCCCTGGTGGTCGGTTGGAGTCTTCTATGACCGACGAGCAAACCCAGAGCCTGCTGCTCATCGTCTTGGGGGCGACCGCCGCCTGGCTGTGCTGGACGGACGCCGCGCTCAACTACGTCAGGCCCTCGCTCGTGCCGTACGTGCTCGCCGGCGCGGTCATCCTGCTGCTGCTCGGGCTGCTGCCACCGCTCGGCCTGCTCCGCCGGCGACCCTCGGGCCAGGGGAACGGCGACGACCATGGGCACGCGGGCAGCCGCATTGGCTGGCTGCTGCTCGTCCCGGTACTCGTCGTGGTGCTCGTCCAACCGGCCGCCCTCGGGTCATACGCCGCTTCCAGCCGTTCCGTCGTGCCCGGCGGCTCCGACGGGACCTACCTGCCGCTGGCGCCACCCGTCCGGGGGGCCGTCCCGATGACCATGGCCGAGTTCGTCGTCCGCGCGCTCCACGACCGCAGCCGTTCGCTCGAGGGCGTGCCGGTGCGCCTGATCGGGTTCGTCGCTCCCGGAGACGGGGCGGAGGCGTACCGGCTGACGCGGTTCGTGATCTTCTGCTGCGCCGCCGACGGCGAGGCGCTGCAGGTCATCGTGCGCGGCGACGGGACCCGGTGGCGCCGAGACCAGTGGCTCGAGGTGGAGGGACAGTGGCTGGCCCAACCAGTCGCGGCCGCGGAAGACCCCAACCCGCCGCCCCCGGTGCTCGCCGTCGACGTCGTTCGTCCCATCGGCCAGCCGCGGCAGCCGTACGAGTCGAGCGTCGACTACGGCCGCTGAATCCCTGATCCCTGGCCGCCACTCGATTGACCGAGCAATCAAGCCGAACTGGACTTGTGTGGTGTTGTCGCTATCTGGAATGATGGCGCTCGTTCGAGTGTTTCGCGCTGGAATCTCCGGGCGTGCGGTGTGTCGCTTCTCGAATGTCCGGACCTCTACCGTTTGGCTGCTGTTCATGAAGCTGTCGGATGCCGATCACTGGGAGCCGGAGACTGCCCTCGCACGCTTGGCGCTCGCGGGCCAGGATCTCGCTTCGCATCGGGCGTTCTGGGACCGGGCGGCCGAAGTCGACGCCATCCGCTCCATCGCCGATCAGGAGAGCGACCAATCGTTTGAGTCCTCGGGGGTGGTCGACGCCGAGGCCGTCCGTCCCTTCCTCCCGGCCGACGGTGCATTCCTTGAGATCGGCTGTGGGATCGGCCGAGTGCTCCAGCACCTGGCGTCGATGTGCCGAGAGGTCCACGGCCTGGACATCTCGGCGGAGATGATCAAGCGAGGCGAGGAGCGACTGCGCCATCTGCCGAACGTCCACCTGTGGCATGGCAACGGCTACGACCTGGAGCCGTTCGGGGATGAGCGGTTCGACGTCGTCTATTGCGGCTTCGTGTTCCAGCACCTGCCCAAGACGACCGTCTACAACTACCTGCTCGAGACCTACCGGGTACTCAAGCCGGAAGGCGTTTTCCGTTTCCAGGTTCCCAATATCCTGCAGAACGACCAATTCCACGCCTTCACGCATTTCGCCCAGCCGTACTTCGTGCACCATCCCTACCCGATGCACTTCTACACCTCGGTCGAGATCGTCCAGCTCACGACCAAAGCGGGCTTCTGGGTGGAGGAGCTGACCAGCGACATCGTGGTGCGGGCACGAAAGCGGGAGCAGGCCGGCGTCGCGTCGGCTATCGCCGAAGGCGGCAATCTATCGTTGTTGCTGGAAGGCGACAACCTGTTCAGGCTGCAGGAGCGCGACCGGCAGCTTCGGGAGCGCAACCGGCTGCTGGAGGAGCGCCTCGAACGCATCCTCCGCAACCCGGTGATGCGCACCGGGATCCTCCTTCGTAACGGGCTGCGACGGGTGCGCGGCGCGTCGCGACGGGTGCA
>WNGB01010423.1_pt1 | contig 12900 bp, 15 predicted proteins | sample 5400681 | NCBI WGS metagenome assembly WNGB01 (sample SAMN13153367, study PRJNA577476) | soil metagenome | isolation source: 115 cm soil or saprolite under grassland replicate 2 | place: USA:California | collected 2016-06-15 | reverse complement strand
TGTGGCGGAGGTCGTGGCCGGGGCCGACCCGGGCGCCACGGTGATCACGTTCGGTCACGTCGCCGACGGGAATGTGCACGTCAACATCGTCCCCGCGGCCCCGGCGGACGGGCGGCACGAGGACGCCGTGTTCTCGTTCGTGGCCTCGCTCGGCGGCTCGATCTCCGCCGAGCACGGCATCGGCGCGCTGAAGGCCCGCTGGCTCCCGCTGGCCCGGTCCGCCGCCGAGCTGGACCTGTTCGCCCGGATCCGGCGTGCCCTCGACCCGGCCGGCATCCTGAACCCCCACGTACTGCCGCGCTGACCTGCGCGGCAGCTGCCCGCGCGGCTCCCGGGCCGGGGCGGGCAGGCCAGCGCGGCCCGGCCCGGACGGGACGGCACCGCGTTTCGGGCCCCGTCCCCCGGGTAGCCAAGGGCCGGCCCAGCCACCTGGCTGGGCAGGCAGTACCGGCTGAGAGGAGCCACTCCGGTGTACATCGGAATCGGCACCATCGTGGTCATCGTCATCATCGTGCTCATCGTGCTGCTGCTGCGCCGCGGCATCTGACCCCCCGGACCCGCCCCGGCCCGCCGGGGCCTGGCTCACGTGGCCAGGCCCCCGGAGCCGCCCGCCGTGCAGGACGTTGCGGTACCCGGACTCCGCGATCGCCGCGATGGCCGCGTCCGCGATCTGCGCCCGGCGCGCCGCCTCGATGAACGTCCCGCCTCCGGCGGGGGCTTGCGGGGGACGGTCTTCGTTGCGGCTGCGGGCAGCAGCTAATTCCAGCGCAAGCAAGCAAACCAACCTGAGCCACCGCCCCGGGCCCGGCCGCGCGGAGCCGGTAAGGTACCGGGCATTCATGCCTGCTGACGACGCCCCCGTTTCCCGACCCGCCGTGGCCGCCCGGCTCCGCGCGGCGGGCTGCGTCTACGCCGAGGACGAGGCGGACCTGCTGATCGCGGCCGCCCGCACGCCTGCGGAGCTGGCCGCCCTGGTGGGCCGCCGCGCCGCGGGCCAGCCGCTCGAGCACGTGCTGGGCTGGGCGGAGTTCCGTGGCCTGCGGATCAGCGTGGATCCCGGCGTGTTCGTGCCCCGGCGGCGGACGGAGTTCCTGGCCGGCCAGGCGATCGCGCTGGCCCCGCCGGGGGCCGTGGTCGTGGACCTGTGCTGCGGCTCGGGCGCCCTGGGCGCCGCGCTCGCCGGCGCCGTTGACGGGGCGCAGGTGCACGCCGCCGACATCGACCCGGCCGCGGTGCGCTGCGCCCGGCGCAACCTCGCGGCCGCGGGCGGGCGGGTCTACCTGGGCGACCTGTACGAGCCGCTGCCTGCCGCGCTGCGCGGGCGGGTGGACATCCTGCTGGCCAACGTGCCGTACGTGCCCGCGGGCGAGGTCGGCCTGCTCCCGCCGGAAGCGCGCGACCACGAGGCCCGGGTGGCCCTGGACGGCGGGCCCGACGGCCTGGGCGTGCTGCGGCGGGTCACCGCGGGCGCCCCTGCCTGGCTGGCGCCGGGCGGCCATCTGCTGTCCGAGATCAGCGAGCGCCAGGTGGCCGCGGCCACCGCGGCGGCCACCGGCGCCGGGCTGGCCGCCCGGGTGGGCCGGTCCGGGGAGCACGGCGCCACGGTCCTGGTCGCCACCCGGCCGGCCGGCCCGGGCCTGTCCCGGCTGATCCCTCCCGGAGCGGGCTCCGGGGTGGCCGGGCCCGTGGCAGGGTGACCCGTATGGCCCTGGACACGCTGCCCCGGCAACTGGCCCGCACCCGCCGCTTCAGCCTCGGCCGCCCGGCCCGGGCCACCGTGTCCCCGGACGGCGGGACGGTCTTCTTCCTCCGCAGCCGGGCCGGCGATGACCCGGTCAGCTGCCTGTGGGCCATGGACTGCGCGGGTAGACCTAGGTACACCCGCGTTCCGGGGGCCTAGGGACACTGCCCGGCGGCCTCCGGCCCGGCAGACTGGCAGAGTGCGACCCGGCCAGCCGAGGGAGACCCTGATGAGCAGCGGAACACCGCCCGCCGGCAGCACGGGCCTGCCCGGCAGGCACACCCGGTGGATCGGCACGGGCCTGCGGTCCACGGGGCGGGGGCTGGGCTTCGGGGCCCTGTCGCTGGCCGGGGCCGGCCTGCTGATGGCGCTGGCGGCACCGCTGCTGCTCGCCCTGCCGCTGCTGGTCACCGCCGCGACCGTCGTGCGGCGCGCGGGCGGGCCTGCGCGCGCGTTCACCGTCACCCCCGGCGGCCTGCCCCAGCCCGACCCCTGGAAGCCGCCGTTGCAGCTGCTGGTGTTCACGGCGGTGCTCCTGCTGGCCGGCACCGTGGTGTGGCTGCTGCTGCTCCCGCGCATCCTGCGGGCCGTGCGGCAGCTGGCCCAGCTCACCCGGTGGCTGGCGGGCGCGTGGTGCGGCGTCCGCATCGCGGATCCGCGCCTACCCCCGCCGCCCGGCGGGGGCACCTACGTCCAGCGGCTCCGCGGGGTGCTGGGCGACCCGGCCACCGGCCGCGAGGTGCTGTGGCTGGCCGTCAGCGCCGGCGGCGGATGGCTCCTGCCCCTCCTGCCAGCCGGGCTGATCATGCTGGGGCTGACCGGGCTCGTCGGGCCCGGGGCCCACTCGCTGGCGACGTTCCCGCCGCGTGGCTTCCCTGGTGACACGCCGTCGCTCGAGCTTCTCCTCGGGGTCACGGTCGCGGTGCTCGGCGTGGCCGCGGCTCCCTGGCTGCTGGCCGGCTACGGGGCGCTGGCCCGGGCGGTGCTCGCCCCGGCCGGGCAGGCGGAGCTGGCCCGGCGGGTCCGGCACCTGGCCGAGACCCGCTCGGAGGCGATCGACACCGGCGCGGCGGAGATGCGCCGGATCGAGCGCGATCTCCACGATGGCGCGCAGGCCCGGCTGGTGGCCATGGGCATGACCCTGGACGCCGCCGGGCAGCTGATCGACTCCAATCCCGCGGCGGCGCGGGCGCTGCTGCTGGAAGCGCGCGACACATCGGCCCGGGCCCTGGCCGAGCTGCGCGACCTGGTCCGCGGCATCCACCCTCCGGTGCTGGCCGACCGCGGCCTGGGCGACGCGGTCCGCGCGCTGGCCATGGACTCCCCGCTGCGCGCCCGCGTGGCCAGCGACGTGCCCGGCCGCCTGCCCGCACCGGTCGAGTCGGCGGCTTACTTCGCGGTCAGCGAGCTGCTGGCCAACGTGTCCAAGCATGCCGGAGCCACCCAGGCCTGGATCGACATCCGCTACTCCGGCGGGATGCTGCGGGTCGGCGTGAGCGATGACGGCCGCGGTGGCGCCGACCCGTCCCGGGGCACCGGGTTGCGCGGCATCGAGCGACGGGTCGCGGCCTTCGACGGCGTGCTCGCGCTCAGCAGCCCGCCCGGCGGCCCGACCGCGGTGACTATGGAGATCCCGTGCGCATTGTCATCGCCGAAGACCTTTTCCTGCTGAGGGACGGCCTCACCCGGATGCTCGAGGCCCACGGCTTCGAGATCGTGGCGGCCGTGGACAACGGGACCGCCCTGCTCGCCGCCGTGACCTCCGCGCGGCCAGACGTGGCCGTGGTCGATGTCCGGCTGCCGCCCACGTTCACCGACGAGGGCCTGCGCGCCGCGCTGGCCGCCCGGCGCGCGGTGCCCGGCCTGCCGGTCCTGGTGCTGTCCCAGTACGTCGAGCAGCTGTACGCGCGCGAGCTGCTGGCCGGCGGCAGCGGCGGCATCGGCTACCTGCTCAAGGACCGGGTGTTCGACAGCGCGCAGTTCGTGGACGCGGTCCGCCGGGTCGCCGCGGGCGGGACCGCGATGGACCCGGAGGTGATCGACCGCCTGCTGGTCCGCAACTCGGGGGACAACGCGCTCGCTGCGCTCAGCCCCCGCGAACGTGAGGTGCTCGGCCTGATGGCCGAGGGCCGTACGAACGCGGCGATCGCCCAGCGGCTGGTCATCACGGAGCGGGCCGTGGCCAAGCACACCGCGTCGATCTTCCTGCGGCTGGGCCTGCAGCCGTCCGACGACGACAACCGGCGCGTGCTGGCCGTGCTCGCCTACCTGTCGGCTGAGCAGCCCGCGGCCCCCGGATGAGTGTCAGATCCGGCTGAGAGCATGCCGGCATGGAGCTGGGATCGTTCACCATCACGCCGGACGGGCCGTTCTCGCTCGAGGAGGCGGCCACGTTCGGGTTCGGCCAGGCGGGGCCATCCGCCGGCGTTCGCTAGCCTGAGGAGCGGTCCCGGCGGCCCCGCCGCCGGACCCGGTGGCGCGGAGGGAGATCCCGGTGGCGATCGCGGCCCTGGTCGTGTGGGTACTGACCGCTGGCGCAGGCCTCGTCCTGCTCCTGGCGGGCAGCGCGGCCAAGCGCGGCGCCGCCCCGCAGGCGGCCCCCGCCCCGCTGACGCCGGTGACGGTGCCCGCACCCGGTCCCGCCCAGCCCGGTCCCCGGCCCGGTCCCGCGCGGCCTGGTCCCGCCCGGCCTGGTCCTGGTCCTGGTCCTGGTGACCAGCCTGGTCCCGTGCCCGGCGCCGGCCCGGCGACCCGCCCCGCCGGGCCGCCGCCCATCCCCCGGGTCACGGTGCACGCCACGCCGGGTGAGCACCCGTTCCTCGAGTTCAGCCACCCGGTGCTCGGGCTGATCGGGATGGGCGTCTGGTTCATCTTCGTGGGCACCCACCACGCGCCGCTGGCCTGGGTCTCGTTCGGGATCCTGGTGGCCGCGATCGCCGCCGGGCTCAGCTGGCTGGCCCGCAACACGCTGGCCGCCCGGCGCGGTGACCCGCCGCCCCGGGCCGGTTTCCCGCCCCGGCTGGTCCTCCTGCACGGGTTCGCCGCCAGCGCGACGCTGGTGCTGGCCGTGCTGACCGCGCTGGCCGCCAGCCACGCCTGAGTCTTTTCGCGCCGGAGCCCCGGGGCCGCGGGCAGCGGCGCGGGCAAGGAGCCTGCCTCAGGGGTGCAGGCGCAGGCCCGCCGTCTGGGGGCCGAACAGGGCCAGCATGAGCGCCACCACCGACACCACGGTGACCGCGAGCGTGATCACGAGCAGGCGGACCGGACGGGCCCGCGCCTGCCCGGGCCGTGCGGCCAGCCGGCCCACGATCCAGACCAGGCCGCCCAACCCGAGCACCGCGAACCCGGCGGCCAGGTCCCACTTCAGGATGACCCCGCCTATCGCGGCGAACGCGAGGGCGGTGCGCGTCCAGGCCAGGCTGGTCCGGGCCCTGGCCAGCCCGGGGTCATCGGTTCCGCCCGACCCGGCCCGGCTCATCGCGCCCCTCAGCCGGAAACCAGCGCCAGCGTGGCCGCGGCGACGGCGACCAGGGCGATGACGACGGCCAGCAGTTCGGGCAGCCGGGAACGGCGCAGCGGCCCGCCCCGGCGGAGCGCCCGCTGGTTCGCGGCCCACTCCTGGTAGCTGCGCACGGCCACGACCGCGCCGAGCAGGATCAGCGGAATCCCGATCGCGTGCCGTCCCCAGCGGATCCCTTGGAACGGCGGCAGCAGCTGGACGATGGCCAGGCCGGCGGCCACCAGGGCCAGGGCGGTGCGGATCCAGGCCAGGAACGTCCGCTCGTTGGCGAACGTAAACCGGGCATCCGGCTCACCGCCCGCCCCGTCGGATCCGGACCCGGCAGATGAGGGCCCGCTGGATCCGGGCCCGGCAGATGAGGGCCCGGCGGATATGGGCGGAACCGGGCTCCCGGGGCCGCTGGCGTCCGTCTGCGTCTCCTCTCCGGCGCTGGTCCGGGGGTCCTCATGCGCGGCCAGGGGGACGGCGGCCGCGGTCTTTCACCCACATCATCCTCTGCGGATGAGGCCAGCCGGGACCGCAGGGGCCAGCTTGTGAGCACGGCCCCCCAGCCGGGAGGCGTGAGCGGATGCCGGCCGACGACCGTCGCCCTGCTCGGCTTGTTCGCCAGCCCGGTCAGCGGCGCGTCGATGAACCCGGCGCGCACGCTCGGTCCCGACATCGCCGGCCTCAACCTGACCGGGTGGTGGGTGTATGTCGTGGGCGATGTGATCGGCGCCGCCCTCGCGGTGATGCTGATCGGGCTGGTCCGGGGTCTGCCCGACCGGGCGGAGACGGAAGCGGCTGAAGGCAGCGCCCTGTCCGGCTGAAGGCCAGCCTGACTCTGGTGTCATGAACGGCGGGGTGCAAACTCGCGGCCGGCGGCGAGAAGTTGGAAAATGGCTGGATGATAGCTCGAAGAGTGGTCCAGCAGATTCTGCTGGTTTGCGCACTCGCGGCCGGCATCGCCGCCTGCTCGAGTAGCGGCAATAGCTCCGGTGCCAGCTCGAGTCCGAGCTCCGCACCATCCTCGTCGGCCAAGGCTGCCTCGGCCAGCCCCGTCAGCGGTTCCGGCGACGCGGCCACGATCAAGGCGAACTGGGAGGCGTTCTTCAACCCCAAGACCCCGGTAGCCAAGCGGGTCAGCCTCCTCCAGGACGGGCAGACGTTCTCCACCGTCATCAAATCCCAGGCCGGCTCGGGCCTGGCTTCCTCCGCCTCCGCGAAAGTCACGAAGGTGACCGTGGTTTCCCCCTCGCAGGCCAAGGTGACCTACTCGATCCTGCTCGGCGGGCAGCCCGTGCTGTCCGGCCGCACCGGGGTGGCCGTCAAGCAGGGCGGCACCTGGAAGGTCGGGGTGGCCAGCTTCTGCGGTCTGCTGACCGTGGAAAACAACGGCAAGACGTCGGGGCTCCCGGCAGCTTGCACCTCCGCGGGCTAGCCGCATGGTCCGCTCGGTAGGCGCGCCCGCCGAGCGGGCCCCTGCGCCACGCCACGGCAGCCGCGGGCTCGCCCTGGGCGTGCTCACCGCGGTGCTGTTCATCACCTTCCTGGACAACACCATCGTCAGCGTGGCGCTCGGCAGCGTCCAGGCCGAGCTGCACGCCGGTGTCAGCGCCCTGCAGTGGGTGGTCAGCGCCTACGCGCTGACGTTCGCCGGGGCCATGCTGGCGTTCGGCATGGTCGGCGACGAGTTCGGCCGTAAGCGGGTGATGCTGATCGGGGTGGCCATCTTCTGCGCCGGCTCCGTGCTGGCCGCCCTGGCCCCGAACATCGGGCTGGTCATCGCCGGGCGGGCCGTGATGGGGTTCGGCGCGGCGGCCAGCGAACCCGGCACGCTGTCCATGCTCCGCCACCTGTACACCGACGAGCGCACCCGGACCCGGGCGGTCGGTGTCTGGGCTGCGGTGTCCGGCCTGGCCCTCGCGGTCGGCCCGGTCATCGGCGGTGCGCTCATCGGCGTCTGGAACTGGCGCGGGATCTTCTGGTTCAACCTGGCCTTCGGGCTGGTGGCCCTGGTAGCCGGGATGATCGTGCTGCCGGAGAACTCCGACCCGGACGCGCACCGGGTGGACATCGCCGGGACCGTGCTGGGGGCCGCCGCCCTGACCGCGCTGGTGTTCGCGGTGATCGGGGGTGAGGACAGCGGCTTCACCTCCGCCAGCGTGATCACCCTGCTCGGCCTGAGCGCGGTGGCCGCGGTGGCGTTCTTCTGGTGGGAGAGCCGGGCCGCGCACCCCCTGCTGGACCTGAAGTTCCTGCGGAGGCCCACCTTCCTCACCGCCAACGTGGTCGCGTTCTGCGCCTACTTCGCGACGTTCGCCGTCTTCTTCTTCACCGCCCTGTACCTCGAGGAGGTGGTCGGCGACACCGGATACCAGATCACGCTGGTCTTCCTGCCGATGATGGCGCTGATGATCGCCGCCTCCCTGCTCGCCGGCCGGTGGACCGATCCGTCCGGTCCGCGCTGGTCGATCTTCATCGGCTGCCTGATGTTCGGGGGCGGGCTGCTGCTCACCACGGTCACGCTCAGCCCGCACCCCCCGTACCTGCCGCTGGCCGCGGCCCTCGCGCTGACCGGGGCGGGGATCGGCGCCACCGTGGTGCCGATCACCTCGGCGGCCCTGTCCGCGGTCCCGCCGGCCCGGTCGGGGATGGCCGCCTCGGCCACCAACACCAGCCGGGAAATCGGGGCCGTGACCGGCGTGGCCATCCTTGGCGCGCTGGTCAACGCGCAGCTGCGGTCCAGCCTGACCAGCAGGCTGAGGCACCTGGGCATCCCGTCCAATTTCCAGTCCATCGTCATCCACGCCGTCGAAACCGGCGGTGTCCCCTCGAACGGGAACACCCAGGGCGCGGGGGGCGCGGCCGGGGCAGGCCAGGGCGCGCTGGTGCAGGAGGTCATCCACGCGGCGTACAGTGCCTTTTACGCAGGATTGCGTGCCGCGCTCCTGCTCTCAGCCTTCCTGGTGCTCGCCGCCGGGCTCTTCACGTTCGTGCTCCTGGGCCGCGGGGCCGCCGGTTCTGACCGGGCCTGACCCGGACTGACCTGGTCTGGCCCGGGAGTTCAGGGCAGATTGGCGGGTGGAGACCGTGCTTACCGCGGCCCCCTCGGCCCACAACGGCGCACTAGGACTCGCCACCCTCCTGAGCTGGCTGTTTACCGCGTGCATCGGGGCGTACATGCTCCGCTCCCTGGTCACCCACGGCGCCCTGCGACGGCAGCGCTCGGTCCGGGACGGCCTGTCCCCCCGGGTGCTGTACGGGCACTTCGGGCTGGCCCTGACCGGCCTCGTGGTGTGGGCCGCCTTCGTGGCCACCGGCTGGGGTCCGCTGAGCTGGGCGGCCGTGGCGCTGCTGACGCCAGCGATCGGGCTGGGAATCTGCACGGTGACGTTGTGGACCCCGTACCCCCGGCCGGCCGGCGAGCCGGCCCGGGACGAGGGCACCCCCGTCTACCCGGGGGACTTCGCGCACCTGGGCGATCCCGGGCACACGGGGGGCGCGGGCCAGCCAGGGCATCCCGGCCAGCGGGAGGGTCCTGGCCAGCCGGGGCATGACCGCGGCGCGGGCGGTTCACACGCCGCGGGCCTGTTCCCGCCGCCCGCCCAGGACGCCGTGCGCGGGCGGCTCACGGACGCGACGCTGGCCCGGGCGCTCACCGACGAGGTCCTGGCCGCGCGGCTGATCGACGAGGTGATCGCCAGCCTGCCCGCCGAGGCCTCCGCACGGCCCGCAAGCCCCGGGTGTACCCGGCCGCGGTCATCCCGTTCGGGCACGGGCTGGCCGCCCTGGCGACGTTCGTCATGGCCGTGATCACGGCCATCGGCACCCGGTAACCCGCTCCCCTCGCGGGACGGCCCGCAGCGCCAGCGCGATGGGGCACATCGATCATGGCCAGCGCCCACATCTCCCGCGAAACGTGCGCTTTGCCGGGTGATGTGCCCGGATCAGGCGCACGATCCGCGGGAAAGGTCGGCAGGAGGGGCCAGTGTGACTCGCGGGACCTGGAGCAGCGTAGCAGCGCGGCAGGATGTCGTTGTGACCACCACGGCCCCGGGAAGGCAAGCCAGCATGAACCTGTCCGAGATCCGTGAGCTCGTCCATGTCGGGCGGGGTGGCGCGCCCCACGGCGAGCGGGCCCTGGCCCGCTGTCACAGCGTCGGTGACCTCCGCCGCCTGGCCCGCCGGCGGCTGCCCGCCGCCGCGCTCGGCTATCTCGAGGGCGGCGGTGAGGACGAGTGGACGATGCGCCGCAACCGCGCGGCGTTCGGCGAGGTGGAACTGGTTCCCCGGGTCCTGCGGGCCGTGAGCCGGCCGGACACGGCCACGACGGTCCTGGGCACGCCGATGCCGCTGCCGATCGCCCTCGCCCCCGTCGGCTCGCCGCGGATGTTCCATCACGAGGGCGAGCTCGCGGTGGCCCGGGCGGCCCGGCACGCCGGGCTGGCCTACAGCGTCTCGACGCTGGCGACCCAGCCGCTGGACGCGATCGCCGGTGCCGCCCAGGGCAGCCCGCTGTGGTTCCAGCTCTACCTGTGGGGCGACCGCACCGCGGCGCGGGAGCTCGTCGCGCGGGCCCGGGCGGGCGGGTACCGCGCCCTGCTGCTGACCGCCGATACCGCGGTGCGCTCGAAGCGGGAACGCGAGCTGCGGTACGGCATCGCACTGCCCGCCCCGGAGCTCAGCCTCCGCACGGTCGCGAACGGCGCCCGCCACCCGGCCTGGGCCTGGCACTTCCTGACCTCGCCGGCGCTGGGCTTCCCCAACCTCTCGATGCACGGGCCGACCTCCCGGCAGCACCTGGCGGACATGTTCGACGGGACCGTGGGCTGGCCCGATCTCGGCTGGATCCGGCAGGAGTGGGACGGCCCCCTCGCGCTGAAGGGCGTGCTGAGCCCCGGCGACGCCCGCCGGGCCGCCGACGAGGGCGTGGACGCCATCATCGTCTCCAACCACGGCGGGCGGCAGCTGGATCACGCTCCCGCGGCCCTCGAGGTCCTGCCGGGCATCGCCGACGCCGTCGGGGACCGGGTCGAGGTGCTGTTCGACTCCGGGATCCGGCGGGGCACCGACATCGTCACCGCCCTGGCCCTCGGGGCGCGGGCCGTCCTGGTCGGCCGCGCCCATCTGTACGGGCTTGCGGCCGCCGGGGAGGCCGGGGTCCGGCATGCGATCGACATCCTGGCGGGCGAGCTGCGGACCACGATGGCCTTGTGCGGCGCGGCCACGCTCGCGGACCTCGACCGGTCCCTGGTCCGGCCCGCCCGCCCGGGCTCGCGGGACCCGGGGTGATTCAGCCGGGGAGCTGCCGCTGGCGCTCCCCGAGCTGGCGGAAGATGTCGCTGTAGCTGCCGCGCATGTCGTGCGGCACCCGCCAGACGTCCACGGTCCCGCAGCAGCCGAGCACCCGGACCTGCACGACGGGCGCGTCCGGGCGGCCGGTGTCGCGCCCCCACTCGCGGCGGTGGCCGAGAACGGTCACCCCGGTGACGTCGAGACTCACGCCTTCGGGCACGTAGATGTCCGCGTTGCCGCAGGCCACGAGCAGGGTCACGGCGGTCTGCGGCCCGTCGATGGTGGCCTCACGCAGATCCAGGTCCAGATCGCCGAAGGCGCTGGCGGCCAGGGTCCACTTCCGCAGCCGGAACGGCCCGCGCCGCGCGACATGACCGAGCAGGGCCGCGGTGAAGCGCGATGGCTTACGGCGAGAGCGGGACACGGCCGTGGAGACCGCGGGCAGGTCTTCCTGGAGGCGCGCCAGTTCCCCGCCGACGCGGGCCCGGAGGGCGGCCTCGACCCGTTCGGAGAATTCGTCCAGCGTCAGGCGGCCCGCCAGCAGATGCTCGCGGAGCACGACCACGGCCTGCTCGCGTTCGGCATCCGAAACCCGGATGGACGCATCGTCCATGGCTGCCACGGTAGACCAGGCCTGGGCGCCGGAGCCATACAGTCAGGCCCGCGGGCAGCGAGGCAGCGCATCCGCGACCTCACCGCCGGACAGCGCACTCTGGAAGAACGCCTGCAGGCCGCCCGCTCCAACAACCGCTTCCTCGACAAGCGCATCGCAGGCCTCGAAGCGCAACTGCTGGCCGCGAAGCCACGAACCTGACAAAGGGGATTACCCAGCGGCGCTGGCACTGGGCACCGCCCGGCTTGGGCCTGGCCCGTCACCAGCCCTGGATGGCTGGATCAGTGGTCCCAGCTCCGCGTTACAGCCCGGCGGGTACTGCTTGCGCCACCATTCCACTCATTGAAGGGTGGCTGCCGCGGGGCAGAGTGACGGTGAACACCGCGCCGCCGCCTGGGTGGTTGCCGACTTCGATGTGCCCGCCGTGCAGCCGGGCGTTCTCCGAGGCGATCGCCAGGCCCAGGCCGCTGCCCTCGGAACGGGCGCGTGCGGTGTCGGCCTTGTAAAACCGCTCGAACACGTGCGCGATGGCAGCCGGGGGCAGCCCGGGTCCGTGGTCGCGCACTTCCACGGCCAGCTGCCCGCTGCCCCGGCCGTGCGGTTCGGCTCTGGCCGTCACGACCACGGGCGGGCCGCCGTGCCGCAGCGCGTTGCCGACGAGGTTGGCGATGATGACGTCGAAGCGGCGGCGGTCCAGCCGCACGGTCAGCCCGGCAGGCACGTCGGTGCGCACGTCCGTCCAGCCCCGCGCCCGCAGGCACCCGGTCACGGCGGTCGCGACGTCAGTGTCGTCGGCCACCAGCTGGGCGGTGCCGGCGTCGAAGCGGGAAATCTCGATCAGGTCCTCGACCAGCCGGTTGAGGTGGAGTATCTCCTGGCGGACCAGCCGGGCGGCCGCTGCGGCGTCCCCGGTCAGGCCCGGGTGCTCGTGCAGGATGTCGGCCACGGCGGTCATCGCGGTCAGCGGGGTCCGCAGCTCGTGGGACACGTCACCGGCGAACTGCCGGGCCCGGGCCTCCATCCGCTGCAGCTCACTCACCTTGTCCTCCAGCGCGGATGCCATCCCGTTGAACGAGGTGACCAGCCGGGCGAGTTCGTCCCGGCCCTTGGGCTCGATCCGGACCGACAGGTCGCCGCCTGACATGTGCTGCGCAGCCCGGGCCAGCCGCCGCACCGGAAGGAGCACCCGCCGGGATGCGGCAACCGCCAGGCCGGTGATGACCGCCAGCAGCAGCCCAGACGCGGCCAGGACGAAGGCGAGGGCGGTGGCCCGTGCCGGGGCGTCAGGGCCCCCCGGGGGCGGTCGGCCTGTCCCCGGCACGTACGACCCGAGCAGGTGGCTGATCAGGGCGGGCCGGATCAGGTTGCCCAGCGACGGGTAGAACGGGACGATCAGGGTGACCACCCACGCCGACGCTGGATCCACCGCGCGGGTTTGCGACGCGCCGGTGGGCATCGTCCAGGGACAGCACGAGCGCGTTGCCCGCCTGCAGCGCGTTGGGCAGCATGGTTCGCATGGTCCCGGGCTGGCCCAACGTGGCGGCGATGATGAGCGTCTTGCGAGAGCCGGCCTGGCGCCATGCCGCAAGGACGCTGGCGATCGGCACCGGCCGGGTGGCGCCCGGGCCTGGCACCAGGCCGACGCCGCTGATGTCCGCGGCCGACTCCCCGTACGCCGGCCAGGCCACCGCGCCCAGCCGCTGGCTGCGGCGTATCACCGGTGCAGGCAGCGGCTTCGCCGGTCCTGTC
>WNGB01010421.1_pt1 | contig 12901 bp, 17 predicted proteins | sample 5400681 | NCBI WGS metagenome assembly WNGB01 (sample SAMN13153367, study PRJNA577476) | soil metagenome | isolation source: 115 cm soil or saprolite under grassland replicate 2 | place: USA:California | collected 2016-06-15 | reverse complement strand
TCTCGATGGGGAACTGGCAAATGGTGATCATGCGTTTCTCCTCGACGAAGAGCCAGCGCAGCGTGCCAGCCCGATTTGTTTGGACTTCCCTGGATGCCGATGCTGCAGATCAGCGAGCATCACTTGCGCCGCGTACTGTCGAGCTATTTTCAATATCATCATGACGCCAGAACGCATCTATCGCTCAACAAGGACTGCCCACGGCCTCGTCGCGTACAACTTCCCTCCGCGGGCAACATTATTGCCTTCCCGGAGGTCGGCGGTCTGCATCATCGCTATGAGCGTCGAGCCGCATGAGATTGGCGCGGCGGCACGCTCCTACTTATCCCTACCCAATTGCCCTGAATTCATTTTTGAGCAACGACAGGGAGCGGTGGATTGGGCATAGCGCCGGCAATGCGCGCTGGGCGAGGCTGAGGCCCTGGGACGGTAAACCGGGACCGCACGCAACTACTGGACGCGCCACAGTCGAAGAACAGGGCGAGCTTGCGGTGGCTGGCTTCGGGCGATAACCGGAGCCACTATGTATGGTCTCTGCAGCAGAACAACTTGCGGCCAACCTCAACTTCTCCGCCCTCGCCAAGGCGCAAGAGCTCAAGAACCGCATCTGGTTTACACTCGGTGCGCTGCTCGTCTACCGGTTCGGGACCTATATTCCGCTGCCCGGGATCGATCCCTCGGCGTGGGACCAGATCTTCCGCTCGCAGGCCGGCGGCATCCTCGGCATGTTCAACATGTTCTCCGGCGGCGGTATCCACCGGATGGCGATCTTCGCGCTCAACATCATGCCCTACATCTCGGCCTCGATCATCATCCAGCTGATGACGACGGTGTCGCCCACGCTCGAGCAGCTCAAGAAGGAGGGCGAGCAGGGCCGCAAGGTCATGAACCAGTACACGCGGTACCTTACCGTGTTGCTGGCCGTCTTCCAGTCCTATGGGATTGCCATCGGACTCGAAGGTGCAGGAAGCGTCGTCACCGAAGCGGGCTCGCTGTTCCGCATCTCGACGGTGATCACGCTGACCGGCGGGACCATGTTCCTGATGTGGCTCGGGGAGCAGATCACCTCGCGCGGCATCGGCAACGGCATCTCGCTCATCATCATGTCGGGCATCGTGGCGGAACTGCCGGCCGCGATTGCGGGCACCCTCGAGCTCGGACGCCAGGGCGCGCTGTCCACCGGCCTCATTCTTGCAGTGCTGATCATGGCGGTGGCCGTCATTGCTTTCATCGTGTTCATGGAGCGCGCCCAGCGCCGGCTCCTGATCCAGTATCCCCGGCGGCAGGTCGGCAACCGAGCATTCGAAGGCCAGTCCTCGCACCTGCCGCTGAAGCTCAACACGTCGGGTGTGATTCCGCCGATCTTCGCCTCCTCGCTGCTGCTGCTGCCGACCACGGTCGCAAACTTCAATGCCGGCCAGGGACCGGAATGGTTCCAAATGATTGTCACCCAGCTCGGACATGGCCAGCCGCTGTTCCTGACCCTCTACATCGCGCTGATCATCTTTTTCGCCTTCTTCTATACGGCGATCGTGTTCAATCCGACCGAAACCGCCGAGAACCTGAAAAAGCACGGCGGCTTCATTCCCGGCATTCGGCCGGGCGAGCGCACGGCGGAGTACATCGATTACGTGCTCACTCGCATCACCGTGTTGGGCGCGGCCTATCTGGCGTTCGTCTCCTTGGTGCCGGAAATACTGATCTCCTATGCGGCGGTGCCGTTCTATTTCGGCGGAACATCTCTGCTGATCGTAGTCAGCGTGACCATGGACACGGTTGCCCAGATCCAGGGCTACCTGCTCGCCCACCAGTACGAGGGACTGATCAGGCGAGCGAAGCTGAAAGGGCGACGGCGATGACCTTCGCTCAGCCGCCTGTCCTGCGGCTAAGATTGGACGAAACGGCTCCTACCATTTCCCGATCGTGCTCGCGTCGCCTGACCGTTGGACGTCCAAGAAGAAAAGGAGGACCGATGAGCACGACACTCATTTCTCCTGCCGAACCGACACGACGGGGCTTCCTTTACATTGCCACTAGCGCCGTCGGCGCGGTGGGTGTGGCGGCAGCGGCGGTACCGTTGATCTCACAGATGAATCCCGACGCCTCGACCATCGCCGCCGCGGCTCCTATCGAGGTCGACCTCTCGCCGATCGCCGAAGGTCAGGTGATCAAGGTGTTCTGGCGCAGCAAGCCGATCTTCATCAGCCACCGTACCAAGAAAGAGATCGACGACGCACGTTCCATCAACTGGCACAACCTGCCCGATCCACAGCCCGACGAGGCGCGGGTAAAGGAGGGTCGTGAGGAGTGGCTCGTGGTCATCGGCATCTGCACCCATCTCGGCTGCATCCCGCTCGCCCATCAGGGCGACTACCACGGCTGGTTCTGCCCATGCCACGGCTCGCAATACGACACCGCCGGTCGCGTCCGTCGCGGTCCGGCTCCTGCGAATCTCTATCTACCGCCCTACAATTTCGTCTCCGACAGCAAAATCCGGATCGGTTGACCCCGGGCGTGTCGCGTGGCGTTCATGAAAGGAGGTCGCCATGTTCCAGCAAAAGTGGAGAAACGAAGCAGTTATCGATGTGGTAAACCTCGCCCTCGCCGCGTTCTTGTTTCTGTCACCGTGGATATTCGGGTTCACGTCCGAAATGGCGAGGCACACCTCGTGGATGCCGGGCGTCGCGATCGGCACAGTGGCAATCTTTGCGATTTTCGCCTTCGTCGAAGGCGAAGAATGGATCAACCTCGTATTCGGCTTGTGGGTAGCGGCGTGTCCTTGGATCCTTGGATTCCACGCCGAAACGATCGCGATGCGAGTGCACCTTATAGTCGGACTTGTCGTCGCAGCGCTTGCGGCCGTCGAACTATGGCTGGAGCACCGCAGCCGCCGCACGTGAAGACGTGATGCAGCATAGAGCCGCCTACCGCGGAAGCCGCTCCAAGATGCCAGACGAAGTCACTGGTGTTGGGAACGTATGATGAAGTTTTTGCCGCGAACTTGGCTCGGACGGCAGTCGACCGATGCGCCGCCCGCGAAGAGGCGGTGCCGGGTCGATGCGATATTGGCTCTGAGCATGCACCTCGATTGGCGGTATCTCTTGTCCGAAATCCTATGCCTGCATTGGCAATGCCGGAACTCGCGGGTAAAGCCACCGCGGCGAGGAGGCGTTTCGTCATCGTTTTGCTCCTTGCAAATAGAAGCGCGGCTCGTTCGCTTCAACTAGAGGCGGCTGCAGGCTTGGACAGAACGTGGGGTCCTTCTTTCGATACCAATCCTTTCACGTCGGCGTGATGAGGTAACTCAGCGGTTGTTTGGCCACAAAGATGCCAACTTCTGCGAAAGGCTATTCCGTGTTCCGAGCATATGCCTCTGGAACACGGTGCGTTGAATTGTTATTGTAAGATGATGAGGTTCGAAATCGCACGCCGGCTGTTTGTGGTTGTGCTCTCGGTGGCGCTGGCCACCGGGCTTGCGACGCGTTTGGTTCACGCAATCGCCATGGACACCGAGGCACCGGCTGCTGCAACCGCCACTGCAACCATGGATACCGGCATGCCCATGTCGGGTAAGTGCAGCGGCTGCGCCGGCAGTGAGAAAGCCATGATGTCGGCGGCATGCTCCGCCTCTTGCGGTACCGCCGTCGCACTGCCCCCGGTAGTGGTCGCATTCGATCCCGTTCTCGTTGCTACCATCGGACCCTCGGCGGCACCAACTGCGACCGGCCGCGCTTTTCCGCCCGATCCCTACCCCCCTAGACCCTCCATCCTGAGTTGAGGCGCGTCGCTTTCGCGACGGTGTCTTGGCGTGCGCACGACGCAGTGGCGTCGCATGCGGCTTTGGGCCCGAGTGGCGTGCGGCTTTTGAACCCGCACCGCACTTTTCAGCCGACACAGGATGGTTATCGATGTCTCCTCTCTCCCTTTCGGCGATCAGTCGCCGTTCATTCCTCATTGGCGCGGCCGGCATCGGGGCGGCGGCAGCGCTGCCGCGCGCCGCTCACAGCTCCGCGTCAGCCAAGGAGTTCAAGCTGGTTGCGGCGCCGACGCGATGGCCGATCGTAGGCAAACCTCACCCCGACACGGATGTGTGGTGCTACGGAGGCCGTATCCCCGGGCCCGATCTTCGTGTGCCCCAGGGCAAGCCGGTCCGCATCATCGTCGAAAACCAGCTTGACCAAGACACCACGGTTCATTGGCACGGCATCAGGCTGCCCATCGCCATGGACGGCGTGCCTGGCTTGACGCAACCACCGATCAAGCCGGGCGAGCGCTTCACGTACGAGTTCACCCCACCTGATGCGGGCACCTTTTGGTATCACCCGCACGCCAACAGCTTGCAGCAACTCGGGCGAGGGATGGCCGGTGCACTGATCGTTGAAGAGCCGGAGCCGGTGCCGGTCGATCGCGACATTCTCTGGGTTCTCGCCGACTGGCGGCTCACGTCCGGCGCGCAGATCGCATCCGGATTCGGCAACGCCATGGAAGCGGGGATGTCCGGCCGCGTCGGCAACACGGTGACGCTGAACGGTTCTGTTTCCACCGACGAGCCGGTGCGCGCCGGCGAGCGCGTGCGCCTGCGTCTCGTCAATAGCTCGCTCGCGCGGATCATGGCGCTTCGCATCGAGGGCCATCGTCCGGTGATCGTGGCGATCGACGGCCAGCCTTGCGATCCGCACGAACCGGAAGGAGGTCGTCTGCTTCTCGGCCCCGCCATGCGCATTGATGTCATGCTCGACATGCAAGGCGATCCCGGACGGCGCTATCGGGTGATCGATGATTTCTACGAGGGGCTTTCGTATTGGCTCACCCAGCTGGCCTACGACCAGAGCCCGCCGGTTCGCAGCCCTTCTCTCGATGCACCGCTTTCGCTGCCGCGCAATCCCCTGCCGGAGCCTGACCTCGCCAGCGCCGAACGGCATCAGCTCCGGCTGCAGGGCGGCATGATGGGCGGCGGCGCCATGATGGGAATGGGCGGCATGCAGGACATGGCCCATGGCGCCACCTGGGGCATCAACGGCACTTCGATGACCGGCGACGGTCACGCCGGCATGCCGCCGCTGCTGACGCTCCAACTTGGACGAACCTACGTGCTCACGATGCGCAATGAGACCGCATGGTGGCATCCGATGCATCTCCACGGCCACAGCTTCCGAGTGCTGGCCCGCAACGGGTCATCCGTTGCGCACCGGCAGTGGGCCGATACCGTCCTGTTGCCGCCCAAACAAACCGTCGACACCGCTTTCGTCGCCGACAACCCCGGTGACTGGATGCTGCACTGCCATGTCACCGATCACCAGGTGTCCGGGATGATGACCGTGCTCCGGGTTGTCTGAACCTGCCATTCTTGGCTGAAGGAGAACCGAAATGAACAGACGCACTTTCTGCCTCGGCACCACGCTCACGATGCTCGTGCTCTCGCCGCCGGCCACCGCCGAGCCGATCCACGCGACTTTGTACAAGAACCCACAATGCACCTGCTGTGAAGGCTATGCCGCCTATCTGCGGACGAATGGCTTCGATGTCGACGTGAAGCCGACGAACGATCTCACCCAGATCAGCAGCAAGGCCGGCGTGCCAGAGAAATTCCAGGGGTGTCACACGATGTTCGTGAATGGTTACGTCGTCGACGGCCACGTGCCGGCGAATGTCATCCGCAAATTGTTATCAGAGCGGCCTGCGATTGCCGGCATCACGCTTCCGGGCATGCCGGCGGGATCGCCCGGCATGACCGGATACAAGCAGGGACCATTCGCGATCTACGCCGTTACCAAGGACGGCGCGCCGCCCAAGCTCTACGCGACCGAGTGATCGCCGGAAGACGTTCGGATGATGTCGGTGATGAGAGAATTCGATTGGAGCTACGAATTGGGAATGTATGCAGGGACAGCCGCAGGCCTGCTCGTCTGCGGCTTCACCGTCGGTGGCTTCGTCGTTCTTGTCAATCTCCTGTGGCGAGGCCACCGGCATCGCCAGTCGGACAAAATGTGACCATGGAACCGATCTTGACGACGAGCCATCGATTGGAAGTCGCGGTCGAAGCGCCCTCGCGACGATTGCGCTATCTGATCCCGATTGCGCTCTTCGTTGCACTCGCGGTCACGCTCGGCTGGGCTCTCACGCACAATCCGGGCGACATTCCGTCGGCGCTGATCGGAAAGCCGGTACCGCAATTCAGTCTGCCACCGGTCCAAGGCCGAACGCTTGGCCTGTCCAGCACCGACCTCAGCGGTGATGTCTCTCTCGTTAATGTCTTCGCCTCCTGGTGCGTGGCTTGCAGGGAGGAGCATCCGCTGTTCATGCGGATGAAGGCCGAGGACGTCGTGCCGATTCATGGGCTCAACTACAAGGACCAACCTGACAGTGCCGCCAAGTGGCTCAACGCCTTGGGCGATCCCTATACGCGGACCGGTGCCGATCTCAATGGCCGGGTCGCAATCGACTGGGGCGTCTATGGCGTCCCTGAGACGTTCGTCATTACGAAAGACGGCCGCATCGCCCACAGGCATATCGGCCCGCTGACGCCGCAGGTTCTCGAAGACACGATCCTCCCGCTGATCAGGAGGCTTCGGCAACAATGACGTCTGCTTTTGGTTCTCTCGCAGACCACTTCGCAGCCTGGATGGCTGCGGCGATGGTGATCTTGACGACCTCGCAATTTGCGGCCGCGCAGGCGCCGCCGAAGAACTTTGTCATGCATGATGCAGCCAAACCGGTTGCTGCGATCAAATTCGATGATGCTCAAGGCCGGTCACGAAACCTTGCCGATTTCAAAGGCAAGGTCGTGCTTCTCAACATCTGGGCAACTTGGTGCGTTCCCTGTCGCAAAGAGATGCCCGCCCTCGATCGTTTGCAAGTTACGCTCGGTGGTCCCGACTTCGAGGTCGTCACGCTGTCGATCGACCGCGGAGGGATGGATGTCGTGGGCAAGTTTTTCACCGAGGCCGGCATCCAAAAACTCGCCATGTATCTCGACAGTTCGGGCAAGGCGATGCGCGAATTGGGGGTGCTGGGCCTTCCCACGACACTCCTCGTTGGCCGCGATGGACTAGAAATCGGTCGCCTGATCGGGCCGGCAGAGTGGGACTCGGCCGAGGCGATCGCATTCCTCACATGGATCATTTCAGGGAGCCGCGCATCCATATCGGAGAAGGATTCAGTGCCGGCCGTCCCGCCGGCAAGTGCCACGACTCCCAGCAGGCAACCTTGAAGGAGAAGCCACATGACGACCGTACCTGAATCGAGACCACCGGCCGAAACGCCGTTGTGGCGGGAAGGGCTCAATATCGTTCGCTACTATCTGGGCAATCGATGGGTGCTTCTGGCCCTCGGCGCTGGCGTGCTCGTCACTGGCGCTGCCCTCAATTGGGGCTGGCTGGTCGCGGCCGGCATCGCGCCGATCCTCCTCGTGCTGGCGCCCTGCGCCATCATGTGCGCGCTGGGCCTGTGCGCCATGAAAATGACGGGCGGCTCCAAGTGAGTCGAAGTCAACTCGGACAAACTCAACGCTCGATAGAAGGAGACTCCTCCATGCGTAATACCAAGCGAACGCTCGTGCTTGCTGCTGCATCCATTGCGGCGATGCTCGCGGCACCGACCCTCTATGCCCAAGATGCTCGCGAACCGGCCGGCTCGATGATGCGAGGCGGAATGATGGGCGGGGGAAACACGATGGGCCGGATGAGCCGGATGATGGACCATTGCGGCGCGATGATGCGGGGCGGCGCTCATGGCGACCGCCCCAACGATCAATGGCGAAAGCGTTCGCCCGTCACGCCGGACAAGGACGGCTGAGCTAGTTCGCACGCCGCGCCGGCGCCAGGCCATTGTGCAATTCAGATCGGGAAGATCGCGCATGCCGTTTTTTCGAACGCTCGTGCTCGCGTTGACCCTGGCAGCGATGGCGCCGGCGGTTTCCGCGCATTCGCTCAAGGACCTCGAGACCATGCTTGGCGATCGGGAGAAGTACTTCCAGTCGATCGACAAGGACGCGCCTGCATTCACGTTGCGCGACGCCGACGGTCGTACCGTCGGTCTCGAGAGCTTCCGCGGCAAGGTCGTTGTCCTTCACTTCATCTATGCGAGCTGCCCCGATATTTGTCCCCTGCACGCGGATCGCATCGCCGAGATCCAGAGCCTGGTCAATCAATCGCCGATGAAGGAGCAGGTGCAGTTCATCAGTATCACGACCGACCCCGGCAGAGACACGCCGCCGGTGCTGCTAGATTATGGTCGCGCGCACGGTCTCGATCCCGTCAATTGGATGTTCCTGACCGCAGCATCGGACCAGCCGGAGGACAAAACCCGCAATCTGGCGGCGCAGTTCGGACACCGGTTCGACAAGACCGAGGACGGTTATCAGATCCACGGCATCGTCACGCACGTGATCGACAAAGAGGGGCGCTGGCGGGCCAATTTCCACGGTTTGAAGTTCGATCCGACCAATCTTGTCGTGTTCGTGAACGCGCTGGTCAACGACGTCGAGAAGCCGCACGCGCATCCCAAGCCGAGCCTGTGGGACCGCATCAAGGGATGGTTCTGATCATGCGACCGCCATTTCAATCATTCCTTGAGCTGCACGCAGGCTCTGCGGTCTCCAATCGTCGGCGCCGGAACACGATTGTCGTCACGAGCTCGATCTTCGTGATCGCGATCATGGGAGCGCTCACCTACTACTCGGTGCCGCTTTATCGCCTGTTCTGCCAAGCGACGGGCTTTGGCGGGACGACCCAGGTCGCGCGCCGAGCGCCAGGCGCAGTCGAAGGGCCCCCCATCACGGTGCGGTTCGACGCCAACGTTGCCTCGAATCTTCCGTGGCGATTCACGCCGCCTGAGCCGGTTGAGGTGCATCTCGGCGAGCAGCGGCAGGTCTCCTTCACGGCGGTGAACGTCGGCAACAAACCGGTCCTCGGCACGGCCACCTACAATGTCTTGCCGCCACAGATCGGCGCATACTTTTACAAGATCCAGTGCTTCTGCTTTACCGAGCAGCTGTTGAGGCCGGGCGAGCGCAAGGAGTTCCCCGTGCTCTTCTATGTCGATCCAGGGATCGCGGAGGACACCGATGGCCAGGGCGTCAATACGATTACCTTGTCCTACACGTTCTACAACAAGGGGTCCGAAGCACTGGAGCGGTACCTGCGAGAGCATCACATGGCCGCCCTTCCTTCGTCTGCGACCCGCTGATCTGCACGGCTCAGACACATAGGCCCGGAGACTCCGATGAACGAGTTGGCACCGCAAGGGCGACCCAAGCGTTCCGCACGGCTCATTGGCTGGCTGCTCGTTCCGCTGATTCTGCTCGGCGCGATCGGCGCATGGTTCGCATTCGATCCCGGATTCCGATGGGGCACGGCGGCGCTCGGGTGGCAGCCGACATGCCGAAAGACGAATTCGAACGGCGCGTGCGCGCATTTTTTCTCGAGCACCCCGAGGTCATCGTCGAGGCGATCAATCGACTCGAGGCGCGACAAGGCGAGCAGGAGGCGACGGAAGCGCAAGCGGTCCTGAAGTCGCGCGCCGACGAAGTATTTCGCGACCCCGATAGCCCGGTCGGAGGAAATCCGGACGGCGATGTCACGCTTGTCGAATTCTTCGACTACAACTGTCCCTATTGCCGGCAGGTGGCGCCATTGATGCTCGAGGCGGAGGCGGCCGATCCGAAGCTGCGCCTTGTCTTCAAGGAATTCCCGATCCTCGGCGCGAACTCGACGTTTGCAGCCAAGATAGCCCTGGCGGCACACAAGCAGGGCAAATACCTCGCCTTGCACCACGCGCTGATGAAGGTCCGCGGTACCGTCGACGAGGCCAAGGTGCTCGAAGCAGCCACGGCGGCGGGGCTCGATGTCGACCGCTTGAAAGCCGAAGCAGAGGCCCCGGCGATCCAGGCGATGCTGGAGCGGAACCTCGATCTCGCCCGCGCGCTCCGGATCAATGGAACGCCGGGATTTGCCATCGGCGACAAGGTGTTTACCGGAGCCACGGATCTGAAAGGACTGCAAGCCCTGATCGGCGAGGCGAGAAATGGCCAATGAAAAAGTCATTACATGGAGGGGCAGCGCTAGCGTATGACCGAAATTTCGCATGCCGCTCTGATCGCCACATTCGCAGCAGGAACCATCTCGTTTCTCTCACCCTGCGTGCTACCGCTCGTTCCGGGCTACATCTCGTATATAGCCGGTCAGGCGATTGCGAGCGGAACGACGCCGAGAACCGCAATGCTGCGGGCTCGGACGATCGCGCTGAGTCTTTGCTTCGTCCTAGGCTTCTCGACGATCTTCGTGATCCTCGGAGCAAGCGCAACGGCTCTCGGCCAACTCCTCATTTCATACCGATACGAGTTGAACTTGGTCGGCGGAAGCATCGTGATCATCTTCGGCCTCTTCACGATCGGTTTGCTGCGCCCTGCGTGGCTGCTGCGCGACCTTCGCATCCACACCGCACCTGCCCGTGGGCAACCGATGGCCGCCTACCTCCTCGGCATGGCATTTGCGTTCGGCTGGACTCCGTGCATCGGCCCTGTGCTCGGGTCGATACTCACTGTCAGCGCGGCTTCAGCAACGGTCGCGAAAGGAGTAGCGTTCCTGGCCGTTTATTCAGCCGGTCTCGGCGTGCCGTTTATGATCACGGCCGCTTTCACAGATGGTCTTTTGGCGAGGCTGAACTCGATCGGCCGGATCGGCCGCATTCCGCAGATGCTCACGGGTGCCGTGATGGTCGTGATCGGTGCTGCGATGATAACCGGACATCTCCCGAGCCTTTCATATTGGCTGCTCGATGCAATACCCATTCTTCGAAGCATCGGGTGAGAGCAGGGCTGCCGGCCGTGTTATTAACCTGTCCGGTCACGCGGTGCCCAAGCGAGGCTGAGGCAGCGGTGGCCAAGATTCATGTTCAGGGCAACGAGGTAGCGGGCACCATTATGCAAGCAAGCTCCGGCACGTCGCCTTCATGGCTGCGCGGCCTGCGCGTCTATCTCGGCACAATGGCGGTCGGAAATCTCGCGTGGGAAACGCTGCAGCTTCCGCTCTACACGATCTGGGGTACGGGCAGCGTGCGGGAGCAGGCCTTTGCGGTGGTGCATTGCACGGCCGGCGATCTTCTGATCGCGTTGAGCGCACTGACGCTTGCCCTCCTCATGGCCAGGGATCATCGCTGGCCAAAGGACCGCTTCTGGCCGGTTGCCGGCCTCACGATCAGTTTTGGTCTCGGGTATGCCGTCTTCAGCGAGTGGCTGAACGTCGACGTACGTGCCTCATGGGCCTATTCCGAATGGATGCCGGTGATCCCGCTGTTTGGTTTTCGCATCGGTCTGTCGCCGTTGCTGCAGTGGATCGTCGTGCCTGCCGCGGCTTTCAGGATCACGAGAGGGGTGACAGCGAAGCAGAACAATGGAGACCAGCCATGAAACGTCTCTACGATATCGCAATCGCGGCACTCGTCTTGACCGCGCTGTCAGCCCCAACAGCGGCGCAGACCGGCGACGCCGCGCGCGGCGAGCGCGTGTATCGAAGCTGCGTGGCCTGCCACTCGCTGGAGCCCAACCGGAACATGACCGGGCCGAGCCTCGCGGAGGTCTGGAACCGGAAAGCCGGGGGCCTGCCGAGCTTCCCGCGCTACTCGGCCGCGCTCAAATCGGCCGGTCTCATCTGGAACGACGCCACGCTCGACGAATGGCTCAAGGACCCGCAGCACTTCATTCCGGGAAACACGATGACTTTCCCGGGCATCAGGAATGCGCAGCAACGCGCCGACCTGCTCGCGTTCCTCAAGGACGCGACCCAGCCCGGCCGCGCACCCAAGGCCGCGCAAGGCGGCAATGCGATGGGCGGCATGATGGGGATGATGGGCGGCGGCGCGGTGCCGAATCTCAAGACGCTCGATCCGGAGGATCGCGTGCGGTCGATCAATCATTGCGGGGACACCTACAAGGTCACCACCGCGGACGGCAAAATTCGCGATTTCTGGGAACGGAATTTGCGCTTCAAGACCGACGTCAGCGGCGACGGCCCGCAGAAGGGCGCGCCAGCAATCGTCCCCGCCGGAATGATGGGCGACCGCGCCGACGTGATCTTCGCCTCGCCCGAGGAGATCAGCGGGTTCATCTCGCAGGCGTGCTGAGCACCCGGCCTCCTGGGAAGCGCCTAATCTTACTGCGTCAGAAACGCGCTCGCGAGACGGGCTTGCGCTTCTTGTGCTAGCCGCAAGTGCGGCGTCCATTGATGTGCCCTCTCCCCTTGCGGGAGAGGGCCGCTCGGTGTTGCAGCATCCACTGATGGGTGAGGGGTTCGCTTCGCAAGAAGGCTTCCTGCGAAGAGACCCCCTCACCCATCATGACTCGCTCGAACAGCGGAGCAGCCCTCTCCCGCAAGGGGCTTCGGCGTTCGCGCGTTTGATTCGGTGATCGGCACTTTTCGCACTCCTTGTCAAGAATCCTGGCGGAAAGATTTTGCAGTTCCGGAGGATTTCGCTGCTGTGATTCACTGTCGCCGGAGCGATAGCCAGGAGGCAGTGATGGATCGTGATGAAGCGTTCCGCATCGGGTTTTTTGGCGATGTGCGTCGGGAAGAGGCTGGAGCAACTTTGTTTGAGCGGGTGGTGGCGACGGGCTCTTTGGTTTTGCGCGAGGCTGGAGGCGATCGGGCGGGCGAGCTGTCGGCCCATCGTTTTCTGGGGTCGGCGCATGTGACGCCCGAGGAGATTCTCAAGACCGCCGGGAAACGAACGGCATTGGCCTGTGCCGGACGGCGGATCGTGGCAGCGCAGGACACCACCGAGATCAACTTCAGCGGCCGACATGGCGGGCGGGACGGCCTCGGACCGGCGGGCGACGGGAAGACGCCGGGGTTTTTCTGCCATGCGATGGTGGCGGTCGATGCCGATGACGAGGCATTGCTCGGCG
>WNGB01010419.1_pt1 | contig 12902 bp, 7 predicted proteins | sample 5400681 | NCBI WGS metagenome assembly WNGB01 (sample SAMN13153367, study PRJNA577476) | soil metagenome | isolation source: 115 cm soil or saprolite under grassland replicate 2 | place: USA:California | collected 2016-06-15 | reverse complement strand
CGAGTGGCAAGCATCAGCCGGAGCCACCGTCAAAGATCAGCCGGAGCCGGTGTCAAAGATGTCCCGGAACTCCGTCAACCATGAGGTGGTGCCGGAGTGACCAGGATGAGGCGGAACACCACACTTGAAAGTGGACCTAGCTGGACGATGTGTGAACCGCCGGCAGCTTCTCGTATCGCTCCGCCGTGAAACCTCGCGAATGGGCACCTCCCCACCCGTAGAGGAAGGTGCTGATCACCGCCAACGAACCAGGCAGAAGCGAAGAGCTTTGATGACGGAGGGGACGGTCCCTCCCCGGTGATCATCTACGTCGCTTGAGGAGGGTGGAGCCGGAGCCGGTAGACCTCCTCTCCGTTGAACCACTCTCGCCGGTCGGTTCGAAGCCGAAGGCACGGGAACGGTGACGGCGAACCCTCGCCTGGATGTACCGACGTGAGGAGTTCCGTTGCGCCGGGCGCCTGACGAACGTGACCGACGACCAACGTCATCGCGGCGCGGCCGTAGCCGCGGCTCTGGCATCGGGCGTCGATGAGGAAACGCCACAGGAAGTAACGCCACGGAGCATCCGGATTGCCTGGCGGCACGTCGTGGGACAACATCACGAAACCGACCTGTACTCGGAATCTGAACGTCGTCCGCGACGACCCGCCGGCGCTGGGGTCTCCTCAGCGGCGGTTGTGACGGCTCCGGAGCTGGGCTCGAAGCTCCTCCCGCTGCCAGAGTCGTTCACGAGCAGCTCGCAGCCGACCTGAGGGGCGGCGTTCGTAGCACGAGCTCCTCGTCGGTTAGTTCGAACGAGGCATCTGCTCGGTGCCGAACCAGTTTCGTGCAGGTTGGTTCGGCCAGTCCCGTCGGAGTTGTTGCCGATTCAGTGGCGGGCTAGCCTCATGAGGTGTTGGTCTGTCCGAGCTGTCGGCACGCTAATCGCGAGGGCGCCAAATTCTGTGAGCAGTGCGCCACGGCGCTCGCCATGCCGCGTGCGCACGTCCAGCAGCAGCGCCGCACGGTGACAGTGTTGTTCTGCGACCTCGCCAACTCGACCACGCTTGGCGAGGCCATCGATCCCGAGCCTTACCGGGCGCTCCTCGCGCGCTACTTCCAGCGAATGAAGGAGGTGGTCGAGCGGCACGGCGGAACCGTCGAGAAATTCATCGGCGACGCGGTCATGGCTGTTTTCGGCGTCCCGGTGTCGCACGAGGACGACGCGCTGCGCGCTGTGCGGGCGGCGGTGGAGATGCGTGAGGCGCTGCCGGAGTTGGGACTCGAGGGACGGATCGGCGTAATGACGGGCGAGGTCGTAACGGGGACCGAGGAGCGGCTGGCAACGGGCGACGCCGTGAACATCGCCGCCCGCCTGGAACAGGCGGCGCCGCCGGGCGAGGTGCTGATCGGCCAACCGACGCTGCGGCTCGTCCGCGACGCAGTCGAGGTAGAGGCGGTAGACCCGCTGCGTCTGAAGGGCAAGACCGACCCGGTTGCGGCGTTCCGGCTCCGCGCGGTGCGCGAGGCACCGGAGCGGCGCCACGACATGCGCTTCGTCGGCCGCGAGCGCGAGCTGCGGCTCCTGGGATGGGCTTGGGAACGCGCGCTTGTTGAGCGGCGCTGCGAGCTGGTGACGGTGGTAGGCGAAGCGGGCGTCGGCAAGTCCCGGCTCGTGGCCGAGGCGCTGGCGTTGCTCGATGCAACCGTCGTTCGTGGTCGCTGTCTCCCCTACGGCGCCGGCATCACCTATTGGCCGGCGGTCGAGGTGCTCAAGCAGCTCGACCTGTTGCCTTCGGACGAAGCGGCGGCGCGTGCGATTCGCGCGCTACGCGGCGACAGCGAAACCACGTCCTCACCCGAGGAGATCGCCTGGGCGTTCCGCAAGACCCTCGAGCATGCCGCCGCGCAGCGGCCGCTGGTGGTCGTGTTCGACGACATCCAGTGGGGCGAGGAGACATTCCGCGACCTGATCGAACACGTCGCGCTCCTCTCCACAGGGGTGCCGATTCTGCTTCTCTGCATGGCAAGGCCGGAGCTCGTCGAACGCCGGCCCACGTGGCCCGTCAGTCTCCCACTCGGTCCCCTCGTCGACGAGGCAGTCGACGAGCTGATCCCGCGCCAGATCGAGGGCGACCTACGCGACCGCATCGCCCACGCCGCTGGCGGCAACCCGCTCTTCATCGGGGAGATGCTGGCCATGACCGACGAGAGCGACGGCGAGGTCGTCGTCCCGCCGACGCTGCAGGCGCTGCTCGCGGCGCGCCTCGACCAGCTCGAGCCCGACGAGCGCAGCGTGCTCGAGCATGCCTCGGTCGAGGGAGAGATCTTTCATCGTGGAGCCGTGCAGGCGCTGGCTCCGGACGGCACTCAGGTGACACCGCGCCTCGCCGCGCTCGTGCGGAAAGAGCTGATCCGCCCGGAGCGGCCGCAGCTTTCTGGCGAGGACGGCTTTCGCTTCCGGCACCTTCTCATCCGCGATGCCGCCTACAACGCACTCCCGAAAGCTGCGCGCGCGGATCTTCACGAGCGCCTCGCAACGTGGCTCGAGCAGCACGCCACTGCCCTCGTCGAGCTGGACGAGCTCGTCGGCTACCACCTCGAGCAGGCCGTGCTCTACCGCGCCGAGGTCGGGCTCGCCGACGACGGCGAGCTGGCCGGCGCGGCGCGCCGGCGGCTTACGGACGCCGGTCAGCGCGCCGCGCGCCGCCAGGACTACCTCGCCGCGGGCCGGCTGCTCGAGCGCGCCGCCGCGCTGGTGCCGGCGTCGGAGGTTGACCTCGCCCTCGAGAGCGAGCTTGGCGAGGTCCTGTCCTGGACCGGCAGAGCTGACGAGGCAGTCCGTCGTGCGGAGGCGCTCGCCGAGCGAGCCGCTGCCGCCGGCGATCGCCTCGGCGAGCTCTGCGCGAGGATCCAGGCCGGCCGCTTCAGCCTCGATCTCGTGCCCGATGACAGCCCGGAGGCGCTCGCCGCGCTCGTCGAGCAGGCGCTGCCGCTGTTCGAGGCAGCACGCGACGACCTGGCGCTCTACGTCGGCTACTCCGCGCTCGCCTACGTTTCCGACGTGCGTGGGCGCATCGACGCGGGGCTCGAGGCATTCGAGCGGGCATTGGCGCACGCCGAGCAGGCCGGCTACGAGCCGTCCTGGCTGCTCGGATCGCTCGCGTGGAGTCGCTTCGCGGGCACCACGCCCGTCTCGGAGCTGCTCGCGTGGCTCGACGAGCACGAAGCACGCGCAGGACCAGACCAGTTCTTCCGCGCCTACAGGGCCTGGTCGCTGGCAAAGCTCGGCCGCTTCGACGAGGCCCGCGAGATCCTCGCCGTCGCCCGTGCCCAGCAGGCGGAGCGCGGCGGGGGAACGTTGCTGGCCAACCTCATCGCCTTCGAGTCCGTCTCCGTCGAGCTCTTGGCCGGCGACCCCGCCGCGGCGGCCGAGTTCGGAGCAGAGGGCTGCCGGATGCACGAGGAACTGGGTGAACGCGAGTTCCTCGCCGATGCCGCCGCGACGCTCGCCGAGGCGCTCTACGAGCTCGACCGCCTCGACGAGGCGGACGCATGGGCCAGCCGTGCCGCCGAGCTCGTTCGCAACGACACCTCGTGGAAGAGCACGTGGCGCAGCGTCAAAGGGAAGGTGCTCGCGCGCCGGGGCGCGCATGCGGAAGCGCAGCGGCTCGCCCACGAGGCGGTGACAATCGGCGAGGACACAGATCACTTGGACAGGCAGGGACACTGCTACGCAGACCTGGCCGAAGTCCTACGCCTCGGAGGCAGGAACGAGGAAGCGTCGGCGGCGCTGGAGCAGTCACTCGCTCGGTTCGAGCGTAAGGGCAACCTTGTCATGGCGGAGCGCGTGCGGGCGCAACTCGCCGAGCTGCACGAGACGGTCTGAACCCGCGACGAGGAAGTGGACCTTGCTGGACGATGTGAAACGGCTGCCGCTCCTTCAGGCCCTCCGGATGAGGCAGTCAGTCGCATAGGCTTTCCGACCTAGCGGACGGCGGTGCAAGCGTTCAGCCGAGCGGTCCGTCGAGCGGTCGCTTGCGCGGTCACCCGGGCGGTGCACTCTGAAGCCCCGATTGCGATTACTCGTCCAGTTTCGAACTCATCCCTCCAGAGGACGGACCCGTCTGCGGCCAGGAGCTCGACGATGGCCCCTGCTCCGACTGCTGGCGCCGACGTGACGAACAGGACGAACAGTCCCGGTCGGTATCGTCCTCGAGCACGGGCGCGTCTGCTACGCGGCGAGGACGGCCTGAGCCTCGGAACTAAGTCGCCGGCGCGAACAAAGCTGCTCTAACAGCGGCGAGAGTAATCGCCCTATCAGAGCTCGGGGAATCCCTCGGCCCGGGTGAACACGATCCGCGTGCCATCCGGTGACCAGGCAGGGAACTCGTCCGGCCCCGAGTAGTTGGTCAGGCGAGTCTCATCGGAACCGTCCGGACGGATCAGGAATAGCTCGGAGTTCACGCTTTGGGCATCAACGAACCGAACGACGAGGATCCAGGCGCCGTCCGGGGACCAGATTGGCGCACCCTGGCGGCCACTCGTTATACGAGTCTGTTCCGAGCCATCCGGACGCATGAGCCAGACCTCACCGTCCCTCGACCAGGCGATGTGGGAGCCGGTCGGCGACCAGGCCGGAAGGTGGTCCGACCCGGGGTAATCAGTAAGCGCGCGCTGACCCGTCCCGTCGGCGCTCACGACATGGATCTCCTCAAAATCGGGGTCGGGTTCTCCAAAGCTAACGAAGGCGATGCGGGTGCCATCCGGAGACCAAGTGGGGTCGTCCGAGATGTCCCCTGTGATGGGGCGCTCATCCGAGCCGTCGGCCGCCATCACGTGGACCCGGAGGCCACCATCTCCCCGGAGGAAGGCGATGCGGCTGCTGTCCGGCGACCACACAGGCGACTCATCGCGAAGATGATTCCGGGTTAGCCGGACCTCTCCAGAGCCGTCGCTCTGCATGACGAAAATCTCACTGTTCTCGAAGGGCTGCGGTTCGTTGGGCAGGTGCCGAACGAAGGCGATGTACCTTCCATCGGGAGACCACGCGGGCGAGCCATCCACGTATTCATTGTGCGTGAGGCGCGTCCGCCCCGAGCCGTCGGCGTTCATTACATAGATGTCAGGCTCCTGCCCGCGCTGTGCGCTGACGAACGCGATCTGCCTTCCATCGGGAGACCACGCGGGCGAGTCATCCGAGGAGGCATTGTGCGTAAGGCGCGTCAACCCCGAACCGTCAGCGTTGACCGCGTAGAGCTCTAACACGTCCGGTGGGAGACTCTCAAGACGGTCACCTACCGAACCGACGAGCAGGCCCATTGGTACACCAGCGCCAATGATCACGATGCCAGCGACCAGGGTGGTGGCCAGATACCTTCGCAAGCGCCGGGTTCTTGCCCGCCGGACAACCAGGTCAATACGGGGCTGGAAGAGTGGGACACTCTTGGGGGTCCGCTGAAGAGCGGAGCGAATGTCCTCTTCAGTTCCCATCAACCGCTCCCTCGATCACTGCGCGAAGATTCTCTCGCCCACGAGTGAGGTGAGTCTTCACAGTTCCTTCGCTGCACCTCATGATCTGAGCAATCTCATGTACGGGCAGATCGAGTCGGTAGCGGAGAACCAGAGCCTCCTGCTGTCGCGGGGAGAGCGTCCGCACGCTCGCCCAAATGTCGATCGACTCTTCGGTATTGCCGCCCCCGCCGGTGGCGGGCTGCACCGCTCCGCGGCGCCGCAGTGTCCTCCTGGCCACATTCAGGGCGGTGGTCATCAGCCAGCCGACGACCCATGGCTGCCCGTGGAGGCGGTCCCATCGCGCTAGTGCCCGGGCGAAGGCCTCCTGGGTCGCGTCCTCAGCCAGCTCTCGATCGCGGCAGTAGAGATAGACACCGCGAAACACAGTCTGCGCCTCCGTCTTGTACAGGTTCTCGAAGTCCGGACCGACTGGCACGCCCTTCGTCACCCCATATGAGTCTCGCCGGCCCACGAATGCTGACGCCGGCAAGAAACATTTTCCGGCGTCCTGCCGTATTTGGATTCCAGGAAAACGAATCGGCCGCGTGGGGGACAACCGATACAGCAGGTCTTTCTCGTCAAGCCCGGCCTGGCCCTGCGATGCTCCAGGTTCGCAGCCGCAATCAGCACAGGGCCACGGGGATGCGCCGGATGATCGATCTCGCCGCCAGATGTCCCGCGCATGGCACTCAGGTTGTAGACGCTTGACGCTACCCGCGGGTTCTCGGGCAGTTCGCGGGTGGCAACCTGACGATCATTCTGCAACCCAGGCTGGGCACGTTCTGGGTCGGTCCTGGGCCGCGTGCCATCAGGTCCGCATCGCTACCTCAGGTCGACGCGGGTAAGTGTGCCCTGGTAGTTCAGGACCCAGACGTCCTGCTCTGTCACGGCGATCGCGATCGGCGTGACCCCCCGCTCGAGGTCGACGGACACGTCGGTCTCGCCTGTCGTCGGGTCGAGCCGGTGCAGGCTCTCCCACCCCAGGTACCAGACGGCGCCGTCGGGGCCGAGCTCGAGGTCGAGCTCGATCTCGGCCGGCATCCGATCGAGCACCTCGCCCGTCTGCGGGTCCACGCGCACGAGGCCCCCCTCGGCCACCGCATAGAACAGGTCGCTGCCCACCGGACCGGTCGACGCTGGAAGCCCGTACACGTGGCCGAGCGATACGCGGGTGAGCTCCTCACCGGTCGCTGAGTCAAGCTGCACGAGGGTCGGGTCCCCCTGAACGGTGCTGTCCACAACGGTCATCTCCGTGATCCAGACCGCGTCGTCGACGACGACGAGCGATCCCCACCACTCGGCCTCGAACGGGACCTCGACGAGCACGGCCCCGGTGGCCGGATCGATCCGGAGCAGCCGCGGCGGATCACTGGGCGAAGCCACGCCGGTCGTCCACAGGCTCCCGCCTTCGAAGTACAAGCTCGATCCGGCGGCACCGACGCCGAGATCGAACGTCTCGGCTTCATTCGTCTCGGGATCGATGCGAACGAGAACGCCGCGATCGGCCTCGGCGCGCTCGAACGCCGTCCCGACCATCCACACGAAGCGGCCGTCGAACGCCATCCCGGCGCCGCCGGTCTCGTTCCCGGGGACCGCGTCGACATCGATCCGGGCGACGACCTCGCCCGTTGCCTCGTCGATCCGCAGGACGAAGGATTGCTGCGGCGGCTCAGCGTCGAAACCGGCGACCCACACGCTCCCGGCGGCGGCGATCAGCGCGTTCGATTGCCCGACCTCGATCGTCTCGCCGATGGTCGCGTCGGGCGGCGACAACGGCGGAGAGGGCTCGGCCGGCGGGGACGGCTCGACCGTGGCATCGGGGCTCCGCTGGTTGTCTGCAACGATCGGTTGCCACGCTAGGGCGCCCGCCGACCACGGGATCTCGGCGATGCGTTCGAGCCCCGTCCCGTCCGGACGGGCAAGACACAGCGATGCCGAATCGGCGTACTCGTCGGGCAGGCAGACGAAGGCGATCGCCGTGCCGTCCGGGGACCACGTTGGATCGTTCCTCCACCACGGGGCGAACGCGAAGCCGTTCTCCTCGATCTCTCGCTCATCGCTCCCGTCGGAGCCGACGACCCAAAGACCGAAGTCTTCCCATCGGAAGCCGACGAACGCGATCCGCGCGCCGTCCGGCGACCACGTTGGCCAGAAGTCGCTACCGCCGCCGCTGCTCGAGACCGGACGCTCGTCCGTTCCGTCGACAGCGATCGAGAAGACCCTCGTACCGGTGCCGCCGATCGTGCGGGTGAACGCGATGCGCGACCCGTCCGGCGACCAGGCGGGCTGGAACTCTGCGGGGCGGTCGGTAGTCAGCCGCACGACGTTCGAGCCGTCGGCCTCCATCGTGTAGAGGTCGGTCGGGCAGAGGAACTCCTGTCCCGGAAGGCCGTCACAGAACTCGATCGTCGAGTCGTACGCGGTGCTCGAGAACACGATCCGTGTGCCGTCCGGTGACCACGAGGGGTCCCCGTCGTTCGGCCCGTCCGTGAGCCGGACCGGATTCGTGCCGTCCGCGTTCGCCACGTAGATCCCGTGTTCCCCCGGCATCGGGTCCACGTACGCGATCCGCGACCCGTCCGGCGACCACGCGAGCTGCGTGATGCGCATCGGCTCGTCCTCGAAGACGGTGCGCCGGTCCGAGCCGTCCGGCTCGACCGACTCGATTGACCCGGGCGGGGTCCGCGTGCCGTCGTCGCCGAGGTGCTGGAAGTAGATCGGCCCGTTCGCGACCAACGCCGGAGGGAAGGGCGAGGGCGTCTGGCGCGCGACGGGCGCCTCGTCCCGGAACGCGGTCACGACCACGACGAACCCGGCGACCGCGACCGCGAGGGCGGTCACACCTGAGACGACCCGCCGGCCCCGCGGCGTCGGCGGCAGCGGGCCGGGCGGTCGCGTTTCGACGTCGGGCCACAACTCCGGAGCCCTCGTGCGACTGAGCGCGCGGAACCGTTCGTCGAGATCAGGCACCGTCGTCCTCCAGGAGCTCGCGCAGCCGTCGTCGAGCGCGCAGGAGGTGGACCTTCACCGCACCGACGGTCGAGCCGAGGATCGCGGCGACCTCCTTCAGCGAGTAGCCGGCCGCGTGGTGCAGCACGACCGCCGCCCGCTGCTTGGGCGACAGTCTCGCGAGGGCCGCCACGAGCTCCCGAGCCGGCTCCTCCATCTCGTAGCTCACCTCGCCCATCTCGACGTGTCGTCGCCTCCGCTCGGCGAGGTCACCAGCTGCGATCCGGAACGCCGTCCGCCAGAGCCACCGCTCGGGGTCGCGAATCGCGTCTCCTCGCCGCAGCGCCTGGGCGAAGGCTTCGGCGACTGCATCGCTCGCCACCTCCGGATCGCCGGAGTACGCGAGCACCGACCGCCACATGCGATCCCCCTGGGCCCGGTACAGACGCTCGAAGACCTCGCCGCGCTCGACGCCCGCCGGCGCATGGTCCACTTTCCTCATACAGGAGCGAAGACCGGTCGAATGGTGAACGCGGTTCCGCCGATCCATACGGAATGTTGGTGGCGACCGCTTCCGTGATGCCGCGTCTCGATCCGGGCCGCGGGCAAGCGCCGTTAGTACCGATGGGCGGGCCGCCCACTCCCTGACTCGATCTGGGGCTCAGTATGCCGCTCAGTCGGCTCTCGCGCGGCGCGGGGCGCCAAGCCCTGTCTCCACAGAATCTCCCTCGTGCCCCTGCCTGGCGACAGGCCTCCTCGTTGGTTCGCCTTCCTCCCTGTCCGAATCGATCCGGCCTCGGGCCATGGTCCCCACTCAGTCCCCTTCCCTATTGCCGGGACTCCACGTTTTCTCGCCCTTGACGAAGGCGGCCTCGCCATGGCTCCAGGCACGAGGGCGGACTCGATGGGGAGCGAATGGGGACTCGTACCCCTCAGGATCGACTCGACAACAGCAGAGGTCTCGGCGATCCACTGGTTCGCCGCGAGCAGGCTCCGAAGGCGACGGAAGGTTCGCCACCGACGGTCGGCTCGGGCTCCCCAGCGGAGATCCGCGGCAGCACCGGCGCGATGGTCCCACATCGCGAGCTAGACGAGCGAACAGACGGCCCCGAACCCGGGCACCTCATGGCGAGGCGCGCTCGGAGAAGACGGAGGCCGGACGAGCGCTCGGACGGCGAGCGATAGGGACCGGAGCACCCGGTGAGGGCCGTGGATGACCGCGAAGGGCCGCCCGCGCCATCTGCCGAACGGCGAGCTCAGCCGGCGGCTGAGGCAGCGTGCGCGGCGGCGAGGAAGGAGATGAGCACGGGCACGAACTGAAGATCCGTCGATCTGGCGGTCATGCGCGCCTGCGCCCGGGCGCGGCGTCGCGCGACCCCACTGCCGTTGGAAGCGGCGCGTGGGCGGCGTGACGGCGCCGGGCGTGAGAGCACAAAAGGCCAGGTCACGGGCCCGTTCGGCCGAAGGCCACCCACCGAAGGAGGGGGGAGGGCTGTGCCCAGAATATGGTTCGAGCAGAACGAAACGACCTTCGCGCGCGCGTGGTATCGCTCGATGAGCGAGACCACGCGATCTTTCTCAACCTGCTCGAGCACAAGATCCTCACCACCCACCAGATCAACAGCCTCTACTTCAGGTCTCTCAGACGGTGTCAATACCGGATGAGAGAGCTGAAGGATCTGGGGTTCATCTCATCGTTTGTTCCGGGGAGGGGTTTCGGGGAGGGGAGACCGCCGGCGTGCTGGTTCCTCACGAAGCTCGGCCTGAGCGAGCTCGCCGAGGCCAAGGCCGTCCGGGTCTCGGACCTGCCCTGGGTCCCCGATCGCAGCTACCGATCGAGCCAGATGCTCGCCCACCGCCTCGGGGTCAACGCGTTCTTCAGCGCGCTCGCCGAGGCCTCCAGGGGCCGCGAGGGCCACTGTCTTCTCACCTGGCGACCGGAGCACTGGGTCCGCACGAGGGCCGCGGAGGTCAAGCCAGACGGCTTCGGGCGGTACCTGCATCCCGCTGGCGCGTGCGAGTTCTACCTGGAGTACGACCGGGGCACCGAGGCGTTCGGCGCACTCTCGCGCAAGCTCGAGGGCTACCTGCAGTTCGCGGCGGGGTGGACGGAGGACCAGGAGCTTCTGGGGTTCCCGAATCTCCTCATCATCGTTCCGGAGGGGGTGCGCGAGGGGGAGGTCGGCTCGGCGCTTCGCCACGCGATCGGGCGCCTGCACATCCGCGGGTCGCTCGCGACATCGTTCCCGCTGAACGTTGCGAGCGAGGATCAGCTCGCCGAGCTCGGCGTGCTCGGCCCCGTATGGAAGCACGTGCCCACCGACGGCGATCGCCTCTCGCTCCTCAACCTGCCGGCCCGGCGTGACACCTATCGAGCCAGCCCATGCCTCGGGCGCTACTTCACCGATGCAGATGCCGACAGCCGGCGTCGCATCGCCCCCGTCTCGACGACGCCCAGATTCCCCGCCCTGCCGCCCCGACATGCCCCCTGAGGCCGCGGCGCGGGGACGCGCCAGCCGAAACTGAGCTCCCCCGGCCGCGCCGATGGAGCGGTGAGGCCTCGGACGACCAACTCGAACAACTGGAGGACCCTCTCGACGTCAGCGAGGAGCGGGTCGGGTCAGAAGTCGATGCTAGCCTCAGGCCTCTCGCGCGAGCGTTGCTCGCGCTCGCCGAGCAGCTCCAGCGGGAGGACGGCGTATGAAGGCGGTCATCTACCTCCGTGTCTCGACCAAGGAGCAGGCCGAGGAGGGCTACTCGATCCCCGCCCAGGCCGAGGCGTGCCGCCGATTCATCAGCGACCACGGCTGGGAGCTCGCCGACGAGTTCGTCGACCGGGGTGAGTCGGCTCGCACCGCCGACCGGCCGCAGCTCCACGCCTTGCTTGGCGCCATCGCCGAGGACCCCAGCATCGACTGCTTGGTCGTCCACAAGCTCGATCGGCTGGCCCGGAACCTCGAGGACCATGCCGCGGTCCGGGCCGCGCTCCGAAAGGCCAGTGTGCAGCTGCACTCGGTCACCGAGAGCCTGGAAGACTCCGCCTCGGGCAAGCTGGTTGAGGGGATCCTCGCTTCGATCGCCGAGTTCTACTCGGCCAACCTGGGCCAGGAGATCCGCAAGGGCCTGGACCAGAAGGTGGCGCAGGGCGGCTGGCCGGGGCGCGCGCCCTTCGGCTACCGGAACGTCCGTCGAGATGCCCCCGGTCGCCGCGGCGAGTCGGTGCTCGAGCCCGATCAGCAGTCGCCGCTCGTCGTGTGGACCTTTGAACGGTACGCAACGGGCTCGCTGTCTCTCAGTGCACTTACCGAGGCGCTGGCTGAGAAGGGCCTCAGGAACCGGCTTGGGAACCCGCCGGGCGTGAGCGCTATCCACCGGATGCTCCGGAACCCCGTCTACGCCGGCGTCGTCCGCTGGAAGGGCGTCGACCGAGACGGAACGCACCCGAGGCTCGTTTCCCGCGAGCTGTTCGACAAGGTGCAGATGGTCCTGGACGCTCATTCCTCCGGCGGGGAGCGGAGCTGGAAGCACGACCATTACCTGAAGGGCACGCTGGTCTGCGCCGAGTGCGGATCGAAGATGTACTACGCGCTTGCCAAGGGCCGCTTCGGCTACTTCCGCTGCATCGGTCGGAACACCGGCCGATCGCGCTGCTCGCAGAGCCGCTACGTCCCGGCCGCCGAGCTCGAACGTGAGGTCGAGGTCCTCTACGAAGGCGTCCGGATCCCTGCGACGCTCAAACGAAAGCTGGAGCGGGTTCTCCGAGTCGAGGTCGCCGAGCGCGAGCGGCACAGGGCTGAAGCGACGGTCTTCTTGGGCAGGCGCCTTCGCCAGCTCGCCAACGAGCGGGAGAAGCTGCTGCGCGCGTACTACGCCGATGCGATCGACGTGGCGACCCTCAAGCGCGAGCAGGCCCGGATCAACGCCGAGGTGGCGGAGGCCGAGTCACAGCTCGCGACCGACGGGGCGAAGCTGCGGCAGGCGACCAAGATCATCGACCTCGCCCTCGACCTCGCGAAGAACTGCGCCTCGAGCTACCTGAAGGCGAAGCCCGAGGTACGCAAGATGTGGAACCAGGCTTTCTACCGCGCGATCCGCGTCCAAGATGGCAGGATCGCGGATTCCACGTATGAAGAGCCCTTCGCGTCGCTCCTCGGTTCACACAAGGGCTCGATGGTGGACCTGACGGGACGTTATTCAAACCGCCTGCGCCTGCTTCGACGACTCTTGATAGGCCTCAAGTGAGGCCACGCTCGTATATGGCCAGTCTTTCGTCGGTACCTGAGCCCCGGAGGTCTCGGGGCACATGAGGCTCCCCTTCGTTACTAACTCGCGGGTGCGCTTCCCCATGCGTAAAGAGACAGGCTCTCGGTGTCCGCCAACTTCGACAGCCCCGAGCCGTCCGTGTTCGCGGTCCACAGGGACGTCTGGTTGTTGCGGTCTTGTCTGTCGAGGAGGAGCTT
>WNGB01021298.1_pt1 | contig 12903 bp, 18 predicted proteins | sample 5400681 | NCBI WGS metagenome assembly WNGB01 (sample SAMN13153367, study PRJNA577476) | soil metagenome | isolation source: 115 cm soil or saprolite under grassland replicate 2 | place: USA:California | collected 2016-06-15 | reverse complement strand
CCTCCGGGCGCGACGTCCGGGCCGGCGATCTCGTCATCGTGCCCCTGTCGCGCGTCATGGTCCACGACTCGGTCATCGACGCGGTCATCTCCGGCCTGCGCGACCTGGGGCGCGAGCGGGTCTGGGATACCTCCAAGGTGTGCGTCTTCGTCGACCACGCAGCTCCCGCACCCACGCCCGTCGTCGCGGACTCGCATCGGGTGCTGCGCGAGTGGGTGCGCGAGCAGCAGATCCCGACGTTCTACGACGCGGGCGAGGGCGTGTGCCACCAGATCATGGTCGAGGAGGGCTACTGCGAGCCCGGCACCGTGATCGTCGGCAGCGATTCGCACTCGAACTCCTATGGCGCGGTCGGCGCGTTCGGTGCCGGCATGGGCGCGACCGACGTCGCGGTGGCACTCGCGCTCGGCCGGACCTGGCTGCGCGTCCCCGAGTCGATCAAGGTGGAGTTCACGGGTCGGCTACGCAAGGGTGTCACGATGAAGGACGCGATCATGCGCGTCGTCCGCGAGGTCGGGACCGATGGCGCGCGCTACGCGTCCGTCGAGTTCCATGGCGTCGGCGACCTCCCGCAGGGTGACCGCATCACGCTCGCGGGCATGACGACCGAGATGGGCGCCAAGGCCGGCATCGTCGTCGGAACTCCCGAGGCGCCGGCGTGGCTGCGCCCCGACCCTGGCGCGCAGTACATGCGCGAGGTGACGATCGACCTCTCGACGCTCGAGCCGCAGATCGCGGTGCCGCCGCGCGTCGACCAGGTCGTCGACGTGTCGGCCGCGATCGGTCAGCCGGTCGACATCGTGTTCCTCGGCTCGTGCACGAACGGCCGGCTCGTCGACATGCAGCAGGCGGCCCGCGTGCTGCGCGGGCGCCGCGTCGCGCCACACGTGCGCCTCGAGGTCGTGCCGTCGTCCCGCCGGCAGTTCGATCTCGCGATGCAGGACGGCACGATGCAGACGCTGTCGGCGGCCGGCGCGGTCATCGGCTCGTCCGGTTGCGGGCCGTGTCTCGGACGCACCGGTGGGGTGCTCGCCGCGCAGGAGATCTGCCTTTCGACCGCGAACCGCAACTACCGGGGGCGGATGGGCTCACCGGATGCGTCGATCTACATCGGCTCGCCGTACGTCGCGGCCGTGGCCGCGCTCACCGGCGTCGTCGACGATCCGCGACCGTACCTCGAGGCCACCGACGACGAGTTCGATGCGCTCGTCGCTCGGCGTCGCGGCGAGCGGCCCGACCGCGGTGCCGCGTCGTCACGCTCGGGCGATCGCTCGCGGGAGCTCGTGATGGCGAGCGCACGCAGCGGACCGGCGGTGGAGATCGACGACTAGGTGGCGCGAGCGTGGGTCTTCGGCGACGACCTCGACACCGACCAGATGGTGCCCGGCCGCTACGCGCCGTTCATGGTCGGGCAGGACAAGTTCCACACCTACGCGTTCTGCGACGCGCGTCCGGGATTCGCGAAGGAAGTCCGGCGGGGCGACATCCTCGTCGGTGGCGAGAACTTCGGCTGTGGCTCCTCGCGTGAGTACGCGGTTGCGGCGCTGAAGAAGCTGGGCATCGGCGCGGTCGTCGCGAAGAGCTTCGCGCGCATCTTCTTTCGCAACTGCATCAACCTCGGCATCCCGGCCATCGAGTCGGTGAACGCGCTCGACACCGTCCGCGAAGGCGACGACGTCACGCTCGACATCGCCGCAGGCCTATTGCACTCGCCACATGGCACGGCCGCGGTGCGACCGCTCGCGCCCTTCGCGCAGGAGATCCTCTCCGCCGGCGGCGTCGTCGCGTACCTGCGCGAGCATGGAGACTTCCCGCGAGTCTCATGAGCGAGCCCATCGAGATCGTGGAGCTCGCGCCGCGGCGCGCGCTGACGATCCGCCGCACCGTGCCGGCGACCGGGCTCGGCGAATTCTTCATGGAGGTGTTCCCCAAGCTGCGCACCGCGATCGTCGGGCAGGGCGCGACGCCGTCGGGCCCGACCTTCGCGCGCTACTACAGCGCCGATGAGGCGGCGTTCGACACCGAGGCCGGCATCCCGTTCATTGGCACGGTCACGCCATCGGACGGTGCTCGTGTCACGACGCTGCCGGGCGGCCGCGTGGTGAAGACCGTGCACATCGGTCCCTACGACACGCTCTCGAAGGAGTACCGCCGGATCGAGGCCTGGCTCGAGGAGCACGGCCTGCGCGCCGGCGAGGGTCCGTGGGAATCGTACGTCGATGACGTGGCGACAACGCCGCGCGACAAGCTGCGGACCGAGGTGTACTGGCCGCTGAAGCGTTAGAGGTCGATCGCGACGGGCAGAGCGTTCCGCGCCCATGAGCTCAGACGCTTACCGACTTTCCACCCCATGTACTTCTCGTCGAGCAGGCGGCGCGCGAGCGCATCCTCGTCGGGCGTTGTGACGTCGCGCGCGCGTGCGGTGATCGTGCGCGTGCCGATCCGCACCCGGACCGCGGACGTCTGGCGAAGATTGCGGACCCAGTCAGCGGACTCGCCGCCGCCCGAGAGCAGGTAGAGGGTTCCGTTCTCTCGCGCGAACCAGATCTCGATCGTGTGCGGCCTGCCGCTGCGGCGGCCGACCGTGGTGAGGTAGCAGAAGCTCTCGTTCGCGAGCCGTTCGAATGGTGCCACGCACCCGAACGTATCGCGATCGTGCTCGGCGTTCTGCTAAGCGCGATCCATTCAGGCGGCTCAGACCTGGATGACCACGCTGCCGACGAGCTTGTCATGCAGGGTCTGATGCTTGCCGTCCCATAAGGGCCAGAGGACATCGAGCAAGCCGGGGATGAGGAGGACCCAGAAGAACGGCGGAACGAGGGCTCTGATGAACGCGCGGACGTACCCGAGCGGGCGGTCTTCGTCACCGTCGAGTCGAACGGCGGTGCGCGTCGTCATCTTGCCGATCGTCTGGCCGCCCTCCGCGTAACAGACGGTGTAATAGAGGGTCGAGCCAGCGAGGTAGATCAGGTACGCGAGCGTGCTAAGGAGGCTTGCGAAGGGCCCGCCGCGCGCCGCGAATACCGAGAGTCCGAAGACGAGCGCGAACACCGCGAAGGTGATGAGCAGCGAGTCGACGGTCGCCGCGCGCACGCGCTGGCCGTACTCCGCGTACGCGAGCGGCTCGGCGAGTTCGGCGATCTCGGCGGTGGCCATGCCGGCGTAAGGCTACGCGAGCGATCTCCGATCGGCGTCGCAGACGGGTCTCGAGGAACGCCAGAGTCCGCTCCGAAGCAAGCGCACGGCGTCTTGTCGAACTCGGGGCGCGAGCGCTCGTCGAACCAGTGCTTCGTCCCGGGTAGACGTGCACGTCTGCGACGCGTCCCTGTTCGGCGAGCAGCTGCTCCGTTCGTCGGACCTCAGAGCCGTCGCCTCGTCGATCGTCGTCGCGATACGGCCGCGGTACAGGTCCGGGGTCACTGCACGAGGATACCGGCACTCATCGAGCGAGACTCTCGGCGCACCACTCGGCGACCATCTGGCTCATTTTCTCGCACGGGCCCGCGGGTGCAAAGTCGTGGTCTCCTCCTTCCACGCTGGCCATCCGATGCGTGACGCGCGCCTGCGACAGCACGGACGCGTAGCGCTCCGCGTTCGTGGGCGGCACCTCTGTGTCGCGGCTGCCCCAGATGAGGAGCACGCGGGCGCGAGTTCGGGTGATCTCGGCGATCGGCTTGAACTTGTCGTCCTCCCCGAAACGCGCAGGCGCGGCGGCCAGCACCACGGCGCGGATGCGCGAATCGCGTCCCCCGACCAGCGCGGCCACGGCACCTCCAAAGGAGAAGCCGACGACGCCGATCGCTTCCGGGATATCGGGATGTGCTTTCAGAAGACGGATCGCGCCGCTCGCGTCCGCGAGGCCGCTCGCGAGCGTCATGCGCGGCGGCTCGTGATCGCGGTAGGCGAAGCGCAGCGCCGCCACGCCCGCGGCCGCAAGCGCCTCACACGTCGCGACGATGTGGGCCTGGTCGGGATGACCGCCGAAGCCGTGCAAGACGGCGACGCCCCCGACGGCGCGCGTCTGCGGAAGGTGCAGGGTCCCCTCGAGGTCGCCGCCAGGCACGACGAACGAGACGCGCTGCAGCGTCACCGGGTGGCGGCCGGCCTGACGGGCACCTCCGGCATCGCGAGCAGCTCGAAGACCTTTTGCCGCTCCTCGATCGGTGTGCGCGAGCTGATGAGCTCGAGCACCTTCTTGCGCCCTTTCATCTTCCCGATGAGGATCGCGCCGACGAGCTTGTCCCCAAAGAAGAAGAGGCGCTTGTAGTTGCGCTGGTCGTAGTCGACCTCGAACAGCGACTCGGCGTCGGGCTCCTCCTCGGTCGTCACGCCCATCACCGAGATGTTCGAGTTGAACATCCCTGAGGCGTAGGTCGGGACTTCGACGTACGGCTGCTTCGCGCCGAGCATGTTCTTCGCGACGTGTCGCCCGTGATTCAGCGAGTTGTCCCAGGTGCCCATGCGGTGATGGCGCTGGGAGACGACGTCGTAGAACTCCGCGACGTCGCCGGCGGCCCAGACGTCGGGGATGTTCGTCTCGAGGAACTCGTTCGTGAGCACGCCGACGTTGGTCGCGAGAGCGGTGCCCTTGAAGATGTCGACGTTCATCGTCAGGCCCAGTCCGACGCCGACGAGATCGGCGGTCGCTGTGAAGCCCTTCGAGCCGTGCACCTTCAGCTGGCCGTCCGTCCGCTCGAGCCTCTCGATCGATTCTTCGTAGTGCAGGTGGGCACCGGCGTCCTCGGCGAGGAGCGACACGACCTTGCCGCCAGGCTCATCCAGCGAGCGCCGCAGGAACCACGGGCCGCGCTGCAGCCAGTGCGTTTCGAGCTTCCGGAACGCGAAGGCTTCGGTGAGCTCGTATCCGATGAAGGAGCCGCCGAGCACGACCGCCACCTTCGACTCGGGGATACGCGCCACCATCGCCCGCGTCTCGTCGAAGTACTGGAAGTTGAAGAGACACGGAGCGTCGTCCGAGCCCGGGCAACGGAGCGGGTTCGGCCGGCCACCGGTCGCGATGAGGAGCTTGTCATATTTCAGCTCGGAACCCGGTTCGATCGCGACCGTCTTCTCGTCGAAGTTGACCTGCGTGACACGCGTTTCGAGGCGGAGATCGATCCGATTCTTGACGTGCCACTCCATGTCGCGTACGTAGACGCGCTGCTCGAGGAGCACGCCCTTCAGGTAGCGCGGGAGCGAAACGCGGTTGTACAGGGTGTATTTCTCGTCGTCGATCATCACGATCTCGGCCGGCGCGTCGTCCTTGCGCAGCTGCTCGGCCGCGTATGTCCCGGCCGCGCCGTTGCCGATGATCACAAAACGGGTCGGGGTCGAAGCCAAATGACGCACTCCTTCGAGAGGGTGCGCTTAGTCTCGCGGAACGAGCCGGAACGCGCGCACGAGCTCTGCGTCGCGGGGCTCTCTCTAGTCGGCAGGCTCGGCCGCGATCGCGACCGGCGTGGCGGAAAGCGTGGCCCGCTCGAGTGATCGGAACCACACCCAGAAGAGGACCGCCGAGGCGCCATACAGCCCGGCCATCATTACGAAAGGCGTGACGTAGTCGCCGCCGGCCATCAGACGCGAGCCGGCGAACGCGCCCAGTCCACTCAGTGTTTGTTGCGCAGTCGATCTGAGGCCGACCATCGTGCCCCGCTCTCCTGGGTCGAGGATCTCCATGGAGAACGCCTCCGCGATAGGACTGGCGACGTTCGCCAAGACGATGCGGACGACGTACGCGACGCCCGCGAGGGTGAGGACCGTCGTCACTGTTGAGAGGTTCGGCGACAGGCCAATGAGGAGGATGAAAGGCACGGCGAGAAGCCGCGTGCCGACGATCGCTTGCACCTTCGTCATGCGCGCGACGAGGAACGGCGCTGCCAGAGCAGCCAGCGCAAGGAATAGCTCGCCCGACGCGAACGTCATTCCGATGTCGTGCGTATGCGCGTGCAGTCCCTCGTAGAAGAACACGTTGAAGAGCGGACCCACGAAGCCGAAGCCCAAGGCCGCCATCGCTCCCACGCCGACGAGTCGCAACACGCGGTCCGGGTGACGGACGCTGGCGAAAATGTTCCGAATGCCTGCCGGTCCGCCCTCGACTGGGCGGTCGCGGCCGCGGAGCATGAGGGCAGGGATGAGGGAAAGCGCCCAGATCGCGATACCAATGAAGATCGAAGCGCGATAGAGCGTGACCTTGTCCGCGAGGGACGCGGCCAACAGCGGCACGAAGCCTCCGAGCAAGCTGCCGACCATGGCCGAGAGCGTCCGAAGTCCATCGGAGACCGAGAAGAGATGCACGCGCTCGCGCTGCTCGCTGTTCTCCGCCATGAACGCCGGCTCCGAAACGCCATGCAGAGTTCCGGCCATCGCGCTGAGCACGCCGGTCGTTAGCAGGAGGGTCTGGTCGACCGAGAAGATGGTCACGAGATAGAGGGCCGCGCCGACGCCGTCGCCGATGATGAACGACCACTTGCGGCCGATGCGATCCGAGATAAGTCCGGCCGGCACCGAGAAGACCGCGCCGGCGACGCCGCCCAGCAAGAGTCGCGGGCCGATGAACTCGATGGAAAGGCCGACCGCGAGGAAGTAGAGGTTCACCAGGACCAGGGAGGTGCCATGGACGGTGTCCATGCCGATGACGTGGACGATGAACAGCCGCGCGTTCCGACTGAAGCGTCGGAGCGCCACCGCGTACTCCGCGAGGTCGCCTCGCGCTCTCACGGGCGCACTTTACGATGGCCGGGCTTGCTGCGACTGCGTCTTCTGATGTGCTGCGTGCTCCTCATTGGATGCGCGCCACCGCCCGAGCGAGAGATCGTCATCGCCATGACCGAGTACGCGTTCCTGCCACCGACGATCGAAGTGACCGCGGCCGAGCGGATCAGGTTGGTGGTGCGGAACATCGGGCGTCTCGAGCACGATCTCATGCCCGACGATCGGGGCCGTGCCCTCGGGCTCCCACATGTCCATCTTGCCCCCGGCGGCAGCGCGAGCAGTGACTGGACCGCGCCCGGGCAGCCCGTGGAGGTTCGGATCACCTGCACCGTCCTGGGTCACGAGACCCTTGGGATGGTCACGCGCCTTGTCGTCCGGCCTCGCGCGAGCCCAACGCCAACGTCGCGCTGATCTGCGGAGCACGCATTTTCTTCCTCCTCGAAATTTGTGGCGGAAGTGCGGCCCGCATGCGTATCGTAGATACGCCGGCGTATCCCAACGGCAGAGGAAAGGGTCCTAAACACCCCTCAGTGCGGGTTCGAGTCCCGCCGCCGGCACGGCCGTTCTTGCGAGCGCAGACAAGTGGACGTAGCCTCGCGGCTGGATGGCCGATCCACGCGTACAACGCCTCCGTCGGATCCCGCTCTTCGGCGACTGCAGCGACGAGCAGCTTGCCTTCATCGCGACGCAGGTCGATGACGTCGACTTCGGTCCCGGTCGCGTGCTCTGTCGTGAAGGCGAGCCGGGCGGAGAGTTCTTCGTGATCGTCTCCGGCACCGCGGCGGTGGAGCGTAAGGGCGAGCTTCTGCAACGGCTCGGGCCCGGTGATTTCTTCGGCGAGATAGCGTTGCTCGACGGTGGCCCGCGCACGGCCACGGTCACGGCGAAGGAGGCGATGCGGTGCCTCGTGCTGTCCCGTGGCGAGTTCCAGAACGTTATCCGCCAGAACGCCACGATCGCCGTCACTGTTCTTCAGACCCTGGGCGAGCGCTTGCGCAGCCTCTTGGCGCCGCAGCCCCTCTAGCGGACCTGGCGTTCGCGGGGCGCCAAGGAACCGCCGCGCGGCGTCAGGCGTCGATCAGGGCAACGGGGCGACTCGCGATATCCCTCTTCGTCGCAACGATCTCGCCTTTCGTTGCAGCGGGCGACGTACACGGGTCGTGCATGCAAGCCAGCGTGCGAGAGCAGGCTGGGCTGGAGGAGGTCGTCGTCTACGGAACGGTGACCGAGACGCGCCAAACGTTCGCGGCGGCCAGTGGCGTCATCCGCTTTCGGCCCGAACGCTTCCTCAAGGGCAGGCTCCCCGAGAGCGGCGCATGGCAGACGGATGCCCGCAGCGGCAGCCGTGGGTCGATTCTGGTGGCGCAGCAGTTTCACGGCCGACCAAGTTGACATCTTCCCGCTTGCTCGGCAGGCGTACAGTCGCGCCTGTCCGCGTTAGGGGAGGGAGCAATGCGCATCTTTTTCGGACGACCATGGCGTTACGCGGCTGTCGTCACCCTCGGCATCGTCATCGGGAGCAGCAGCGCGATTCTTTCCGCAGGGATCATTCCTGACAGCGACGGCGTCTTTCATGGCTGTTATCAGATAACGAACGGCGCTCTTCGCCTCGTGACCGACGCGACGCAGTGCCTGAAGAATGAGCTACCGGTCACGTGGAACCAGCGCGGACCTGCGGGTCCGACCGGACCGGCTGGTGCGACCGGTGCCACCGGAGCTACCGGCCCGACGGGCGCTACCGGAGCAACAGGCCCGACCGGTCCCACCGGCGCGACCGGCGCGACCGGCGCGACCGGCGCGACGGGGGCCACAGGCCGACAGGTCCGACCGGCCCGACAGGTCCCGCGGGAGCGGGCATCGACTCATTCGATGCACTCAACGGGCTTCCGTGCGGCGAGGGCGGTGCGGGAACGACCCGCTTGAGGTACGCCGGTGGCTCGGTGTTGATCAACTGTGACCTGCCGGTCGATCCGAATGCGCGACCGACGTTCACCGGAATCACGGCATCAGGCAGTCTTGTGACGGCGTCGTTCAGCAAGCCGGTCTGTCGAGTACTCCCATGGGATTCGACCGCGTGGGAGACATCTGTCAACGGCATGCCGACCCCAGACGTCGGCGACAGCATTCCGCTCTGCAATGTGGCGGCTGATAACGGGGTCTCCAGCGCAAACATCCAGCTGGTCAATGCGTCTCCGAATGGGGCCTTCGTGATCGTCACGCTGAACTTCGTCGGGCCGGCGCTGCGGGACGCGGTCGGGAACACGGTCGCATCACCGCAGACGTGGACGACCTTCGCCAGCGGGCCCGAGAGGACGCGACCGACGCTCGTGTCGGCCACGGGGTCCGTCGGCACGACGACACTCACCCTCGACTTTTCCGAGCCGGTATGGTGCACGGGATTGAGCTTCGACCCGACCGACTTCACGATGACCGACAACAACTCGTCGACAGCCGATCCCATCATCGTCGGGGCGGGCCCGAACTCCTGTGGCTTCAGCCCTCTCGCCGCGGACACCTCGTTCTCGGTGAATCTGAACGCCGCCTTGCCTGCGAGCACGACGTTCACACTCACCATCACGCCTGAGGCGAACGAGATCCAGGACGTGGTCGGAAACGATCTCCTGAACCCGACGAACCTGACATTCTCGACGGGCGCCCCCGACCTGACCGCGCCAACGATCGTGGACACGCGCTTGTTGAACAACGTGGCTACCACGGATCTTGGCGATGCCGGTGACGCGTACCAGTTCACGTTCAGTGAGCCGATGGTGCAACTCAACACGAGCATCGCCACGATCCAGCTGCAGGACCTCGACGGCACGACGTTCGTACAGTCGTGCGGATTCAACACGGTCTGCACCTGGAACGTGCCGGGGACGACCCTGACCGTGACGACGCTGATCGCGACGCCCAGTACGGGTGGCACGACCCCGGGCCTTCAGATCCCCGCGACCATCACCACGCTGACAGCGTTCTCAGATCTCTTCGGGAACGTGCCGGACCTCGCCGGCTCGCCCGATCGGGTCATCGACATCGAGTAGGGGACTTGCGGCTCGTCTCGCCGGCGTGCAACGTTGCGCGTCGGCGAGCGGCCGCCGACGTACTACGTCGCGGTCGCCGGCCCAGCCACGTTGACGACTACGTCGCCCTGACCCGCGCGCACGACGACGATCTCGCTCGTCGTGTCGGTCGGATTGCCCTCGCGATGGATCTCGCGCGCCGGTATGTGCAGGAAGTCGCCGGGGCCGGCGTCGAGCACGGTGCGCCCGCCGGCGCCGCACTCGACGCGGACGTGCCCACTGAGCACGTAGATCGCGGACTCGTAGTCACCGTGGTGATGCCATCCGGAGAACGCCTTCGGCGCGTTGTGCGCGACGCCGGCCCACATCTTGTCGCTGTGGACCGCTTCTTCCCGCACCATCCCGCTCGTCTGGCCTGTTTGTACGTTGCGCTCCGCGACTTTCACGACCCGGGCTTTCATTCCTCGTCCTCCTCGCGCTCCCAGCGCTCGTGCTGCACGTGGAGCTGGGCGCCTTTCTTCGCGATCCAGTTGTCGATGAGCGCGCGTGTCGCGCGGTCGGCCGGCAGCGTGGTGACCAGACGATGACGATTCGCGCACTCGAGCGTCAGGATCTTGGTCGTTTCGGCGATCGGGAACATCGGCAGGCCGCAGTCCACGCACTCGGCGGTCCCGTCGGGGCGCAGGGTCACGCGGGCCTCGCAAGGCCGTGCCGAACGCTGAGACGTGATGCCTCGAGCCGCTGCATCCCATACAATATTCGTGACCGCCGTCGACATTTGCCACGGCGCCTTTTCGCCCCGGGCCAAAGGCCCGCGGCAAGCCCAGGGAAAGGACGTCCTACGGAATGCGCCCATACGAGCTCATGTACCTGCTTCCCCCGACCGCCGACGAGGAACGGCTGACGGCTGTGAGCGAGCGGCTCCAGCATTCCATCACGACCCTCGGCGGCAAGATCGACAAGGTGACGCCGCCGATGCGTCGCCGGCTCGCATACGAGCTCGCGCACCACCGCGACGGCCACTACGGTGTTCTCGAATTCTCGCTGCCGCCGGACCAGGCGCGCGAGTTCGAGCGCACGATCCGCCTCACAGAGGACATCCTGCGCCACATCGTCGTGAGAAGGGACGAATAGGAATGGCTTCATTCAGCAAGATCATCATCGTCGGAAACGTCGGCCGTGACCCAGAGCTCAAGATGACACCGAACGGGCGACCGGTGTGCGAATTCAGCGTCGCCGTCAACCGCGTCAGCGGTCGTGGCGAGGAGCGCGTGGAGCAGACGGACTGGTATCGCGTGAGCTGCTGGTCGGCCCTCGCGGAGCGCGCGCAGCAGATGATCACGAAGGGTCGTCTGGTGTTGGTCGATGGCCGCTTCACGCCCCGCTCGTACACCGATCGCGAGGGCAAGGAGCGCTACAGCCTCGACATCAGTGCGAACGACTTCCAGATGCTCGATCCGCGGCCGGGCCGCGAGGGCGCCATGACCGCTCCCGTGGCTGGCGAGCGGGGCGCAGATGGCGAGAAGTCGAGCGGCTTCGATCCCGACGAGATCCCGTTCTAGGAGCGAGTGGACATGACGACAGAGAGCCCACAGCCGCGTCCTGGCGCAAACGCCGAGGGCGGCGCGCCCCGCCCGCCGGTCCCGATGGCGCCGCGCGGCCCGCGCCCGTCCTACGGAGGCGGACGACCGTCATACGGGGGAGGCGATCGCGGCTCCGGTGGTCCCGGCGGTCCGCGGCGACCGCGCCGCAAGGTGTGCTCGTTCTGCGTGGAGAAGGTGCAGAAGATCGACTACAAGGACGTCGGCCGGATCCGCCGCTACATCAGCGAGCGGGGCAAGATCGATCCGCGTCGTAAGAGCGGCTCATGCGCGAAGCATCAGCGGATGCTGACGACCGCGCTGAAGCGCGCGCGCTTCATGGCGCTTCTGCCGTACACCGCGGACCATGTGCGCGGCCTCATGTCGCCGCAGGCGCGCGCGATGGCGGGTGGCCCGCCGCCGCCCAAGCCGGAGCGTGGTCCGTGGCGACCGGCCGGAGATTTCCGGCCGGCCGGCGAGTTCCGACCGGCGGGCGATTTCCGGCCCGCCGGGCCGCCGCGACCGTACACGCCGGGCGCGCCCGCGGCAGGGCCGGCTCTCCAGCCGGCGCAGCCATCGGCGCCGCCGCCGGCCGCTCCAGCACGTCGTCCCGAAGGGGAAGCGCCGAGCTCGTAGCGCGCCGGATCAGCGCGAGGCTTTGGCGCTCCCCTTGACGGACTGCCCATCGACCCGTAGGAGGAAGCAGTCGACGGCGCGGTCGCCCTTTTTCCAGCCGTCGGTCGTGGGTGTCAGATATTGGATGTCGTAGGTCTCATCACTGTCGAAGTCGCGTCCGGTGTAGGTGCGGTATGCGGGCACGCATTGATCGTGGGCAAAGGCGTCGATCGCAGCGTCAGCGGGATAGGCGGCGCTGGCTTCGCCGGGGAGGTTCGCCCTGAGGAACATCTCGCCGCTGTGAAGCTCCGAGCAGGGATGGTGTTGGACGTCCTTCACCATCGCGCCCTGCGTCTTGAAGGAGGGGACGTCGAAACAGTCGCCGACCTTGAGATCGCCGGCGCTCCCGGAGAGGTAATCGCGGAACAGGAACCCGCCGAGCGCGAAGACTCCGATCGCGGTCCATATGGGAAAGCGCTTTACCAGCGCAAGGACGGTCTCGACCACGCGCCCTACTTGAAGAGTGGACCGAGGAGTGGGCCGTTGGCGCTGGCGGCCGCGAGAGGCAGCTCCACAGCCGCGACCAACATGATGAAGATGACGAGGATCACGATCAGCGTGCGTGCGCCGGGTTCCCGCCAGGCGTGTCCGGCGGCAGTCCCTGCCACTGTGCCGATCGCGGCCGGCGGGAACAGCAGGCCAAGCGGAAGGCCGGCGAGGTAACCGATGGCGAGTGTCGGGAGCCCGAGCGGCACCCTTCCCGATCCGAACGCCCAGTACAGGATCGCGGCGATGGCCACCGCGGGCAGCACGAATAACACGCCGTCGACCGCCGGGACGGAGAGCGCCGGGTCGAACGTGAACCGGTTCGCCTCCGGACCGGAGGCGAGGGTGTCGAGCGGGAACGCCGCGGCTGTCGCGAGCACCAAGCCGAGCGTGTAGAGCGCGAGGCGTGGCCCGCTGCGGCCTGACCACCG
>WNGB01032034.1_pt1 | contig 12904 bp, 14 predicted proteins | sample 5400681 | NCBI WGS metagenome assembly WNGB01 (sample SAMN13153367, study PRJNA577476) | soil metagenome | isolation source: 115 cm soil or saprolite under grassland replicate 2 | place: USA:California | collected 2016-06-15 | reverse complement strand
TCGAGTCCGGCGGCCGCGATCAGGCGCTCAATCTCGGCGTGCAAGCGAGCCATGGGGTTCGGCTGCTGGAAGAACGGGTGCGGTGTCTGGTGTGGCGAGGAGAGAAAGACGACCCGCCGCGTGTCCGACGCGAGACGCTCGACGACGGCCGCAGCGGTGGCGAGCGGCGCGGTCCAGAGGAGGAACACCGCACGCACGCCCTGCAGCGCGGGGTCGAGGGAGTCGGGCTCGGTGAAGTCGCCCGCCACGACCTCGGCGATCGCCGGCAGCGCGGCCGTCGCAGGTTTGCGCGTGAGCGCGCGCACCGGCACGCCCGCGCCCAGGAGCTCGGCGATCACCGCGCGCCCGACTCGGCCAGTGGCTCCCGTCACCAGGACGGGTTGCATGTTGACCCGCTCGTTGTACTTCCGTTGCGCGTTCCCGGTCACCAGGACCTCCCGAACCTCCTTCTGACCCGGCCGTGGCGTAGAAAGCGTCCGTACGGTGGATCGCCGACTACACGTTCACGCAGACCGGGCGGCACGTGGTGAACGACGTCCGGGCCGCGTTCCGGTTCTCGGGCGGGCTGATCGCCGACCACGTGGATTCGTTCAGCCTCTCGCGGTGGGCGCGGCAGGCGCTCGGGCCGACGGGGCTGGTCCTCGGGTGGACGACGATGGTCCGGAACGGCGTTCGCCGCAAGGCCAGAGCGGGCCTCGAGAAGTTCATGTCGACGGAGGGCTGACCCCCGGCCCGACTCCGATCGTCAGTCGGAGCGCGGCGCGTTCCGCGCTTCGAGCATCTCGAGGCGGGCTCGGTCCTTGGCCTGCTGGACCTCAGCGGCCTCGTCGGCCGCACGCCGCGCCGTTCGCGCGGACTGGTGGGCCGCAATGACCTTGGCACGCGCTTTCCGGGCGCGCTCGGTGAGGCGCGTCCTGGCAGGGACGGTTCTGTTCTCCACTTCGACGGCGCCTCTCTTCCGGGGACCCTCAGCCTACTCCCCTTTCGGGGCCCGCCGGGGCCCCCACGACAGATTCCCGGGCGGACCTGCACGCTCCGAGGGGGGTGGGATACTCGGCCGATGAGTCGAACGCGCTCCCGGGACCACGGCCGATGAGTGACAGGGCGGTCCTCGTCTCCGACCCCGTCCTGCAGGCGCTGTGCCCGCTGGCGTTCCAGATGCGGCGCGGGTCGGGCTCCGTCGTGGGGCGGGACGCGGAGCTGCAGGCCATCGAGTCGGAGCTGACTTCGGCGCGGGACGGGCTGTCCGCGATCACCCTGGAGGGAGAGCCCGGGATCGGGAAGACCCGCCTGCTGCTGGCGGGGACGCTGCTCGCCGAGGAGATGGGCTTCACGCCCGTGGCCGTGGCCGCCGACGAGGAGCTCCGGGGGCCGTTCCTGCTGATGCGCTCGATCCTGTCCTCGATGCCGGCCTCGGGGGCCGCCGCCGGCACCGCGGCGGAGGACATCCTGCGGCGCGCGCTGCAGGGCCTGTCCGGCCGGACCGATCCCAGCCTGGAGAGCCTCCCCGCGGACCAGAAGCTCCTGCGGCAGTTCGACCTGGCGGCCCTGGCGCTGCGCACCCTCGCGTCCGTCCGGCCACTGGCCCTGTTCGTGGACGACCTCCAGTGGGCCGACGAGGACAGCCTCCGCGCGCTGCGCTACGCCGTCCGAACCGACGCCGCCAGCCCGATCTTCCTGTTCCTGGCCATGCGCCCCGAGGAGACCGCGCTCGTCACCGAGGCGGTCACGTTCGTGGCCGACATGGAGCGCATGGGCCTGATCCGCCGCGTGAAGCTGGGCCGGTTCACCCACATGGACACCGCGGCGTTCCTCCGCCAGCACCTCGGCGGGCGGGTCGACGCCATCGGGGCCGCCACCATCCACGCCCAGGCCGAGGGGGTCCCGTTCATCCTGGAGGAGCTGGCCCACGCGTACCGCGACGCCGGGATGATCCAGCAGATCGACGGCGTGTGGACACTGGCGAAGAACGCCGACCGCCTGGCCCCCTCGGCCGTCCAGACCCTGATCCAGCGCCGGTCCGGGCGCCTGCCGGAGGAGACGAAGACCTCGCTGTCCGAGGCGGCGGTCCTGGGCCGCAGCTTCAGCCTGCGGGACCTCCAGGCGGTGAAGGCACGGCTGGGCGACCCCGACTCCGGTCCGGACCCCGACGCCGAGGCCGGCCGGCTGGCCGCGGCGCTGGCCCCGGCGGTCGCGGCCGGCCTGCTGTCCCAGCACCAGGCCGGCGCTCCGGCCGACTACAGCTTCTCCCACGAACAGGTCCGGCGGTTCGCCCTGGAATCGTTGAGCCCGCCGCGCCGCCGCGCCATCCACGCGGCCGTCGTCGACATGCTCACCGAGGGCGGTGAGCCGTCCGTGGAGAGCCTGCCGCTGCTGGCCCACCACGCCGCCGCGGCCGGGCTCACCGAGCGATGCGCGCGGTTCTCCATCGACGGCCCGGGACATGCTCCGGCTGCCGCTGGACAGGCTGGAGGGCCTGGCCGAGCTGGCCGCCCTGGCAGACGCCCTGGGCGACCCGCACCTGGAGCTCGACGTGATGCTCCGGCGGGCCGCGGCCGTGCGCCTGGCGGGCGAGGACGAACGGGCCGCGGAGCTGGCCCGCCGGGTTCGGGTCCTGGCCGCCGAACGGGGCGACGCCAAGGCGGAGCTCGCCGCGGCGCTGGAGCTGGGCCAGGCGCTCGTCCGGTCCGAGCTGGGCGAGGGGTTCGTGGCCTCCGCGGCCGAGGTGGACTTCGACGCGGCGGCGGAGGCGTTCGGGCGGGCAGCGGAGCTGGCCGAGGAGCTGGGCGACCGGGCCTCCCTGGCCGCGGCATGCCGGGAGCTGGGGTGCATCGAGGTCGGGCGCGTCCGGGGGTGGTTCGTGGAGCGGGTGAAGGCCGGCGAGCACATCCCGGTGATGATGAGGGCGGTGCGGGGCGAGGGCCTCGACGACATCCTGAAGACGCTCCCGATCGCACCGAACGCGCAGGCGGCCGGGGCGTACTTCCACCGGGCGCTCGAGCTGTTCGAGGCGATCGGAGACCGCCGGGGGGCCATGTCGTCGGTCATCGCGATGGCCTACCTGGACTTCGGGCCGGACATCCACCTCGGCGCCAACCCGGCCCAGCGCATCGAGGAGATCCGGCGCCTGTCCACCCGGATGCGCTCGCTGGCCAAGGAGAGCGAACGCGCCGCCGCCGACGCCCAGATGGCGTACGGGGTCCACGTATTCGCCAGGGCGAAGGTCATCCCGGACCTGGCCATCTCCCGGGGCCAGGAGGCGTACTGGGCGGCCAAGACGCTCGGCGACCGGGCCCTCGAGTTCCTGGCCGCGGGCGGGACGGCCATGGCGTTCCTCGACCTCGGCGAGGTGGGGGAGGCCGAACGATGGCTGGACCTGGCCGCGCAGGCCGCGGCTGCGGCGCCCACCCCGCTCCGGGCCCGCCGGGTGGAGCTGTGGCGGGCCCTGGCCCGGGCCGCGGCCGGAGACGTGCCCGGCATGCGCGAGCATTTCGACCGCGCGCTGCGGGCGGCCACCGAGCAGGGGCGCTCCGCCGCGCGCTGCGAGATCCTGGCCCGCCTGGCTCTGGAATCGGCCAGGCTGGGGGCCGAGCGCGGCGACGAGGAGCTCCTGGTGCTGGCCGAGCGCTCGGCCGGCGAGGCCAAGGAGCTGACGCCGCTGCCCGAGCTCCTGCTCCCGACGGCCCGGGCCGTCCTGGCGGCCGGCGAGGAGGGCGAGCAGCAGATGGCCCGGATGTTCCTCCAGCTGCTGCTGGCCATGACGGCCCAGCGGACGGTGGACGAGGATGTCCGGGTGCGGTGGTTCCGGGGTCCCATCGGACGTGAATGGTCGAGGCTGGCCGGCCCGGTCCTCGAGGGCGCGGTCGCCGGCCCGCACGGGAACGGTGCCCTGGCGTCGCTGGACTCGGGGGAACGGCGGTTGCTCGGCCTGCTGACGGAGGGGCTGACCACGAAGGAGATCGCCGAGCGGCTGGAGGACGGCGAGGAGTCGGTCCGGCTGCGGCTGCAGGAGATGTTCGCCAAGATCGGCGCCTCGTCGCTGGGCGAGGCCACGGCGTTCGCGCTCCGCGAGGGGGTGCTGTAGGCGGTGCTCCGGGCGCGCGTGGACCGGCACCGCTGCATCGGCGCCGGCAACTGCATCACGATCGCGCCCACCGCCTTCGACTGGCACGAGGGGGACTTCTCGAAGGCCGACGTGGTGGATCCGGGAAGCGTTGAGGACGACATGCTCCGCGAGGCCGCGCTGGCTTGCCCCACCCTGGCCATCGTGATCGAGGAGGTGGAGGAGCTCCTGCCGTGGCAGCTCCGGACCGCCGCCGCCGGGCGACCGCACCGGGTGATGAAGACATTCATGTTCACCGACATCGTGGGCTCGACCCAGCTGGTGGAGGCCCTCGGGGACGAGGCCTGGGAAGTCCTCCTGCGGTGGCACGACGACACGCTGCGGTCGCTGTTCACCGCGAACCAGGGCGACGAGGTGGCGGCCACGGGCGACGGGTTCTTCGTCGGGTTCGACAGCCCCGAGGCGGCGCTGGCGTGCGCGGTGGCCATCCAGCGGCGGCTGGCGGAGCACCGGCAGGCCCACGGGTTCGCCCCCCAGGTGCGGATCGGGGTGCACGCCTCCGAGGCCACGCAGGTGGCCCAGAATTTCCGGGGGAAGGGCGTGCACGAGGCCGCGAGGATCGCGGCTCTGGCCGGCGGCGGCGAGGTCCTGGCCAGCAGCGTGACGGCCGCCGGCACGCGCTATCAGGCGTCGGAGCCGCGGACCGTACCCCTGAAGGGCATCGCCGAGCCGATCGAAATCGTCACCATCAACTGGCGTTGAAGCGCTGTTCGTACTGTTCCGGCGGGCAGATCAGGCCGGGAGGGCCTTGATCTCTCTCTCGGTGAGCCGCTTGGTCGAGGCGTGGAGCCGGAGCCCCACCATGTTGACCTTCCCGGGAACCCAGGTCCCATCCGTCAGGACCTCGACCCGGAGCCCCCCCTCGACGCTCTCCGTCACCCGCCACACCGTCCCGTTGAGCCGGTAGACGCCCGACGACGACCTCTGCATGGCCGTGCCCTCCTTCATCGAGCGGGAGCTCGCCCGCCGATGCGACCGGAAGCGGGAGCCCCCGAACCATGCGGGGGCTCCCACCCGGGTGTCATCTTGCTAAGCGATCGGTCGGACGTTGCTCGCCTGGGGGCCCTTCGGCCCCTGCGTCACGTCGAACTCGACCTTCTGGTTCTCCTCGAGGTTGCGGTACCCGTCGCCCTGGATCGCGCTGAAATGCACGAAAACATCGGGGCCGTCCTCACGGGAGATGAAGCCGAACCCCTTCTCGGGGTTGAACCACTTCACGGTTCCGGTAGTCACTTGCTGTTCCCTCCTTCCCTGGCCACCCCGAACCTGAATGCTGTCCGGAGCGCCTCCGGCTGTGAGCCGGAGAGGGAACTGCTCGTAGCCTCGTGCGTTTGGAAAACGATCCGAAACCTGCGTGCGGAGCCCTCTGGAATCAGCATACACGGTTCGGGGAGCGGTCCCCACCGATCCCGGGCCGGATGGGCCCTCAGGCGTCCGGCTGGGGGTGTCTCGAGCGCGGGCGCACGTACAGGGTTCCGTCGCGTTCGACGACCTCGCCCCGGCCGAGGGGCAGCACCCGGGTGAGGGCCTTGAACGAGGGGCCCAGGCCGGGGATCTTGGCGAACACCCCCTGGGGGCCCCGCACCATCCTGCCGGTCTTCACGTCGTACTTCGACCCGTGCCACGGGCACACCAGGCAGCCGTCGCGCTTGTCGATGCGGCCGTTCGCCAGGTCGGCGAACAGGTGCCGGCACCGCCGGGTGACCGCGAAGCGCTCGCCCGCGGAGTTGCCCACGGCCCACTTCCCCGCTCCGGTCACGGTTCCCGGCGGCAGCTCGGCGGCGGGGCCGACCCGCTCTTCCGTCCCCATGTCCGCCACCGTACAGGATGTGGCCGCCCCGGACTCGCCCCCCGCCTATGCTTCGGCGAACGGGCGCGAGGCCCGGCAGACGGGAGACCTGGAGGGCGCCGGATGACCGAGCTGGAGGTGGTGTCGTACCGCCCCGATCCGTCGGAGTTCGCGTGGACGTTCGGCGGGGTCCGGCCCGTGCGGAGCGTCCGGCCCGGCACCGTGATGGAGCTGTGGACCGAGGACGCGTTCGGCGGCAGGGTCCGAGGGCCGGACGACCTGGTGAGCCGGGTCATCGAGTTCCCGTTCGTGAACCCCCAGACCGGGCCGTTCGCCGTGGAGGGCGCGGAGCCCGGCGACACGCTCGCGATCCACTTCGTGTCGATCGAACCCTCGCGGGACTGGGCCGCCTCGACCACGATCCCGCTGTTCGGGTCGCTCACCCAGACCCACGCGACGGCCGGGCTCCAGCAACCGCTCCCCGAGGTGGTGTGGATGTACGAGGTGGACCGGGCCCGGCGGACGGTCGCGTACCGGTCGCTTCGCGGCGACCACCAGGTGGAGCTGCCGCTCGACCCCATGCACGGCACGGTGGGCGTGGCCCCCGCCAGCTTCGAGGCCCGGTCCTCCCTGGTGCCCGACGCGCACGGCGGAAACATGGACACGCCGGAGATGCGGGCCGGCACCACCTGCTACCTCGGCGTGAACGTGGAGGGTGCCCTGTTCTCGATCGGCGACGGCCACTGCCGCCAGGGCGAGGGTGAGTCGTGTGGGGTGGCGGTGGAAGCGGCCATGGACACCGTGATCGTGGTGGACCTGATCAAGGGCGCCCCGACGCCGTGGCCCCGGCTGGAGAGCGACGCCCACCTGATGAGCGCCGGGTCGGCCCGGCCCCTGGAGGACGCGTTCCGGATCTCGCAGGTGGACATGGTGGAGTGGCTGGCGGCCGAACGGGGCCTGGACCGGCTGGACGCGTACCAGCTGCTGACCCAGGCCGCGGAGGCGCCGATCGCGAACGTCGTCGACCCCAACTACACGGTCGTGACGAAGATGCGGAAGGCCTACCTCCCGTCCGGCGAGGCGTACGGCGGCGCCCACACCCGCCTGAAGGAGATGGCGGCCTCGTACCGGACCGAGCGCGGCTGACGGGTCGCGGATCCTCGCTCAACCGGCGCTGACGGCCGGCTCTCCTTCCGAGACGGCCGCGGGCGACTACGACTGGCCGTGGTGCGGGTGGTGGTGCTTCCCGTGCTTGTCGTGGCCGCCGTGGTGGTCGTGACCGTGATGCCGTGTGCCCGCGTGCGACGGGTGGTGCTTCGGGTGACTGGATCCGTGATGCCCGGCGGGCCGGTGTGACGCCTTCTCGTGCCTGGACCCGGACGAGTGGCCGGGGGTCGAGTGCGCGTGGTGCTTCGGCGCGTGGGTCTTCGGCGCGTGGGTCTTCGGAGCGTGGGTCTTCGGAGCGTGGGTCTTCGGCGCGTGGGTCTTCGGCCCGCCGTCATGGTGCTTGGACTGGTCCTTCGTCTTGCCGCCGTGCCCGTCCTTGTGGCCCTTGTCACCCTTGTCGCCGCCGGAATCGGTGGGTGGAGGGTCCTCCGTGGGTGTCGGGGTGTCCGTGGGTGTCGGGGTGTCCGTGGGTGTCGGGGTCTCCGTGGGTGTCGGGGTCTCCGTGGGTGTCGGGGTCTCCGTGGGTGTCGGGTCCTCCGTGGGTCCGGGATCGGGTGCTCCGTTGTCGCCGGGTGACGGCTGGACGGTCGGCCCAGCGGGCGGACCTCCCAGGGGACTCGAGGCGTCGCCCTGGCCCTGCGGCGAGGAGCCGGGAGACTGCGAAGGGGTCGGGGACGGGCTGGTCGCGGGCTTCGGCGGCGGCGGGCCGCCCCCCTTCGGGTTCGACGCGGACCCCGTCCCGGGGGACGCGACACCGGTGCTGCCGTCGCCGGGGACCGGCGCGGAGACCTGGAACGAGAGCAGCCCCACGCCGGGCAGCAGGAACAGGCTCAGCGTCACGAGCACGCTGAGCGCCCCCGCGAGCATCCGGGCACGAGTGCGATCACTGGTCACTGCCCTATCACTCTCGGCATGGGAATACGGTGACTTGAGGCCTAGGCCACTCAAGTTTCCGAACGAGACTTCCGATGCAGACGCCGTGACCTTTCGGGCTCGCCTGACCCTGTTCTTCCTGGGGATCGTGGCGGCGCCGCTGATCGGGGGGGCCGTCCTGGCCGGCAACCTGTCCAGGGCCCAGGCGGTTCGCGACGCCGACGCCCGGCTCCAGGTGGCCGCGCTGAGCGCGACCAACGCCCTCCAGCAGGAGCGGCTCGTCATCCCGCGCGACCTTTCGTCGGCCGTGGCCCTCCGAGCCGTGCGGGCCCCGACGTCCGCCGGGCTCGACTCCATTCGCCGGTCCGCACGCCTGGACTACCTGGCGGTGGTCCGCGACGGCCGGGTGGTGGCGTCCTCGATCGAGGTCTCCCCCGGGCTCCCGACTGACGCGGCCGCGATCGAGGCCGGCGTGCTCCGTCCGGTCGCCGCGGAGCGCCGTGTGGCCATCCGGGGCAGGAACGTCACCGTCCTGGGCGGGCGGGTGTGGCGGCCGGGCCTGGCCTCGACGCTCGACGTCCGGGCCGTCCTCGTGCTGGACGGCCATCCGGTCGGCGGAGTGCCCGGGTCGTTCTCGCCGTCCCTCCGGCCGGTCACGGCCGACGGGGATCGAGTGGTCTGCATGTGCCGGAACGGTGGGGAAGCATCCGGCCTGGTCCTGTTCACACCGGCGCACGCGGAGGGGCTGGGCCGGTGGTTCCGGTGGCCGGCGGTCGCCCTGCTCGCGGTGGGGCTCGTGGTCCTGGTCTCGATCGCCTACGGCCTGGCCTGGCTCCTGGCCCGTCCCCTGAGCCGTCTGGCCCAGGAGGCCGAGGCCGTGGCCCGGGGAGAGCCCGACGCGGCGCCGGCGGTGGACCCCGCCGCGGGGCGCGAGTTCGGCCAGGTCGAACGAACCCTCCGGAGCGTCTCCGCGGAGCTCACCGGATCGCGGGGCGAGCTGGCGCAGGCCCGGGGCCGCCTGGTCGCCTCCGAGCGCCTGACGCTCGTCGACCCCCTGACCGGGGCGTGGAACCGCCGGTACCTCGACCAGGCCCTCCGCGAGCAGGTCAAGCGGTTCCAGAGATACGGCAGCCCGTTCGCGATCCTCATGATCGACTGCGACCACTTCAAGCGGGTCAACGACCAGCACGGCCACGCCGCCGGCGACGCGGTCCTGGTCGGCGTGGCCCGAACCATCGGTCGTTCGATCCGCTCCGACATCGACGTCCTGGCGCGGTTCGGGGGGGAGGAGTTCGTGGCGGTACTCCCCGAGACCGACGCCGAGGGCGCGGTCGCCGCCGCGGAGAAGATCCGAAAGCTGGTTGCCGGGACCCCGCTGGAACACGAGGGCGCCACCATCGCGATCACCGTGAGCATCGGCGTCACGGCCTGCCCCACGGACGGCCGGGAGCCCGAGCGGCTCCTGGCCACCGCCGACTCCGCCCTGTACCGGGCCAAGCACGCCGGGCGGAACCGGACGGTCTCCGCCTCCCCGCCGGCCTCCACGCCCCGCGAAGCCTGACGTGAGCCCGGAGCTTCCGGTTACAGCCTGAGCGGCCGGGTGGGGGCCATGACGGCCTGGGGGTCGTCCCGCCAGATCTCGGGCTGGACGTCGATGTAGAGCTCGATCTCGTTGCCATCGGGGTCGGCGATGTACAGGCTGTGGGTGACCGTGTGGTCCGCCGAGCCGCGCACGTCGGCCCCGGCGTTCACCAGTGTCTCCAGAGCCTCCCGGAGCTCCTCGTCGGTGGTCCCCACCTTGAGCCCGAAGTGGTACATGCCCGCACGGCGGCCGGCCGGGATCGGTGCGGCGTAGAACCCCCGCGACACCTCCAGGTCCCGCACGTACAGCACGATGTGCCCGAGCTCCTTGACCTCCATGGCCCTCGTCCTCCTCGCTGCCGTCCGCACTCCCCAACCATCCGGCGTCCCCTCCGATTCCCCGGGCCAAACACCTCCCGGGTGCCCCGGACGTAGGATTCGCCCGGCAGGCGGCCCGGGCGGCGCCGTCCGGGGTTCGGGAGGTGTCATGGTGGCTTCGGTTCCTCGTTCCAGGCGGCAGATCCGCCGGCGCCACGCGGCCCTGTTGGCGGGCGTGGCGTTGCTCGTGTCGGCAACGATCACGGTCCCCGCGTCCGCGGCGCGGAACGGCGCACGTCACCGGATCACCACGCCGAGCGTGACGTACTTCTCGCTGACGAAGAAGATCCGCGACCCGTTCTGGATCACCGCCGGGCCCGACGGCAACATGTGGTTCACCAACCCGAACGGCGACACCATCGGACGGATCACGCCGAGGGGCGTGGTCACGGAGTTCCAGCTGGCCAAGGACACGCATCCCCAGACCATCACCGCGGGGGCCGACGGCAATCTGTGGTTCACGATGCGAGTCCAGGACAAGATCGGCGTCATGGACGTCCGGGGCCACCTGCTGCACCAGTACGCGACGAACCTGCCGGACGCCGAGCCGTACAGCATCGCGCCGTCCCCCGACGGGGTCGTCTGGTACACGGACTCCTCCACCAGCAGCGAGGACGTGCTGGACAAGGTGGAACGGATGACGCTCGACGGGAACACCGTCGAGGACTTCGACCTGGCGCAGTGCGCCTGCGGCCCCATCGGCGCCGCGTACGGCCCCGACGGGAACATGTGGTTCACCGAGGAGCTCGGGGCCACGCCGGAGATGAACGGCTCGGCGTTCGGGACCGTGGACCGGGTCTCGCTGGACGGCAAGACGATCGACCGGTTCGCCCCCTCGGTGGAGCATGCAACGCTGCCCCAGTTCCTCACGCCGGGGCCGGACGGCAACGTCTGGTTCACCGAGGTGAGCGGCGAGCAGCACTCGATCGGCCGGGTCACGCCGGCGGGTGACATCACTGAATTCAAGGTCGCGGAGACGAATGCGTCCACGAACGGGATCGCCGCCGGGGCCGACGGCGACATCTGGTTCACCGAGGCCGGGTTCGGCGGCAGCGACGTGTGGCGGGTCCATCCGGACGGGTCGTTCGTGGGGACGGCGATCCCGGTGCACCCGACACCGGTCGGCCTGGCGGTCGGTCCGGACGGGAACCTCTGGTTCGCCTCCCGACTGGACGGCGAGATCGGCCGGATCGGCGCCGCCCCGGCGGCACGAGGGTTCGTCCTCGAGATCGCCTCGGGGTTCGCTCCGGCCCTGCGGACGGTGAGCCTGGGACGGCTGGTCCAGTGGGTCATGGAGGCGCCCGGGACGCACCGCGTGCGCGACGCCACCGGCATGGGGCTGTACGACTCCGGCCCGGTGGACCCGGTCTCGTTCGCCACGTTCCGCTTCCCCGCGGCCGGGCGGTATCCCTACGCGGACGGCCCCGGGCATCGCCGGGGGGCCGTCGCGGTGGGGATGGACGGGCCAGCCACGGCGGACCTCGGCTCGCCGGCCCACCTGCGGTGGGCCACCGCCGGTGCCCCGGACGGGATGGTGTTCGACGTCCAGGTCCAGCGGCCCGGGAGCGACCGCTTCACGGCGTTCCGAACGGCCACCCCGAGCCACGGGACGACGTTCACGCCGGCCCTGGCGGGGTCGTGGCGGTTCCGGGCCCGGATGCACCCGTCCGGCCAGCCGGGAACGGGGTACTCGCCGGTGCGTGTGGTCCACGTGGGCTGAGCCGTTGGCCCCCCGGAATCGCGTTCGGGCCGCCGCCTTCGCGGTGGCGCTGGCGGCGTCCGCTGCCGGGTCCGTGCCGAACGATGCGGCCGCCACGACCGGAGCCCGCGAGTTCCGCGCGCCGACCAGCGCGCTCGTGCACACGGGCCGGTCGCTGCTGCGCGCGACGTCCCGCCGCCCCGTCGCGGTGGTGGTGAAGCTCGACGCGGACCCGGTGGCGCTGTACTCGGGGGGCGTGCCCGGGCTTGCCCCGACCAGCCCGTCGGTGACCGGCCGGCGCATCGGCCCCACCCGGTCCGGACCTGGTGCGCCGGCGGAGGCGGCCGCCGTGCGCGCCTACGTCGGCTACCTCGCCGGCCTCGAGCGGCGGGTGATGGGCCGGATCCGCGACCTCGCGCCGTCCGCGCGGGTGCTGGCCCGGTACCGGTTCGCCTACGGCGGCCTGGCGCTGTGGCTGCCGGCGAACCGCGCGGCGGCCCTCCTCCGGGTCCCCGGGGTGGTGGCCGTGCAGCGGGCCACCCTGGAGCACCCGCTCACCGACGTCACGCCGGGGTTCCTCCACGCCTCCGACCTGTGGCCCTCGCTCGGCGGCGCGGCGAACGCCGGTCAGGGCGTCCTGGTCGGCGTCATCGACACCGGCATCTGGCCCGAGCACCCGTCGTTCATCGACACCGGCCTCCCCGATCCCAGGCCCGGCCATACGTACCCGTGCCTGTTCGGCGACGGAACCCACCCGGAGCTCGGGCCGGTGTTCACGTGCACCCACAAGCTGGTCGGGGCCTCCGCGTTCACGGCCACGTACCTGGCGGAGTTCGGGGCGCTGGCCGGGGAGTTCTGCCGGCCCCAGGACGGGACGTGCTCGGCTCGCGACGCCGACGGACACGGGACCCACACGGCCTCCACGGCCGCGGGCGACCACGACGTGGCCGCCTCCATCTTCGGGGTCTCCCGGGGGCAGGTCAGCGGGATGGCGCCGGGGGCCTCGATCATCGCCTACCGGGCCTGCCTGTCGGAGGGGTGCACGGGCCCGGACCTGCTGGCCGCGGTGGACCGGGCCATCCAGGACGGCGTGGACGTCATCAACTACTCGATCTCGGGCGGCACCTGGTACGAGGATCCCGTGGAGCTGGGGTTCCTGTCGGCGTACGGGGCGGACGTCGTGGTGAACGCGGCGGCGGGGAACGCGGGGCCGGCCGCCGGCACCATGAACCACGTGGCCCCGTGGACCGTGACGGTCGGGGCGAGCACCTCGCCGCGGCAGTTCGCCACCTCG
>WNGB01015287.1_pt1 | contig 12904 bp, 7 predicted proteins | sample 5400681 | NCBI WGS metagenome assembly WNGB01 (sample SAMN13153367, study PRJNA577476) | soil metagenome | isolation source: 115 cm soil or saprolite under grassland replicate 2 | place: USA:California | collected 2016-06-15 | reverse complement strand
TCGTCATCGAGAAATTTCCAGGCACCAACACGCTCGACGTCACCCGGAACGTGAAGGAGGCACTCGCGGAGTTACGCCCCGGTCTGCCCGGGATGGATGTCGACGGGAAGGTCTTTCGCCAGGCGGACTTCATCGAGATGGCGATCCATAATGTCGCTCTGGTGGCGCTCATCGGGCTCGTTCTCCTGGTGGCAATGCTCGCCGCCTTTTTCTTCAATTGGCGCGCCACGCTGATCAGCGTTGTGGCGATCCTGCTGCCGATCCTGGTCGCGGGTCTCGTGCTCTCTTTGACTGGGGCGACCGTCAATGTGATCGTCGTGATGGGGGTGGTGATCGCCGTTGGCATCGTGGTCTACGATGCGATTATCGACGTCGAAAACGTCATGCGGCGGCTACGCGAGTTCCGCAAGGAAGGGAGCACCGCATCGACGACGCACATCATTCTCGAAGCGTCGCTCGAGTCGCGCAGTGCCGTGGTATATGCGACCGTGATCCTGCTGCTGGCGGTGGTGCCGATCTTCTTGATGGGGGGCGTGTCCGGCGTGTTTTTCCATCCGCTGGCGGTCTCCTATGGATTGGCGGTGCTGGCGTCGATGGTGGTGGCGTTGACCGTCACACCGGCCCTGTGCTCCATTCTCCTCGCGCATGCACCGGTCGCACGCCGCGCGTCCCCGCTCGTCGGGTGGCTCCAGCGTGTCTATGAGCCCGTACTGGCGCGGATCCTCCCGCGCGGGCGCCTGGCCTTCGCTGCGGTCGCGGTCCTCACCGTAATCGGCCTCGTGGTCCTGCCGTCTCTCGAGCCCCCCGTGCTTCCTGCATTCAAGGAGCGGAACCTCGTGATCCAGTTGCGTTGTCTCCCCGGCACCTCGCAGCCGGAGATGACGCGGATTTCGGGTCGGATCCGTCGTGAGCTGCAGGCCGTTCCAGGGGTTCGTGACGTCGGGGCCCACATCGGCCGCGCGGTGCTGGGAGATCGGCCCGTCGACGTTCATGCCGCCGAGCTGTGGGTGAGCATCAGACCATCGGCCAACTATCACCAGACGGTGGCGGCCATCCGGGGCGTCGTCGCTGGCTACCCTGGGGTGAATCATCGGGTGCAGACCTATTTGAGAGGAGTCAGCAAGGACCTCGTCGCAGGATCGGAAGACCGCATCGTGGCACGCATCTACGGCGAGACCGAGGATGGCCTCCGCAGCCGGGCGAAGGATGTCCGCAAGGCCATTGCGGGGATCAACGGCATCGTCGAGTCGCGCATCGATTCTCCGGTTCAGCAGGCCGTGCTTGAAACCAAGGTGGATATCGCCGCGGCGCAGCGCCATGGCCTCAAACCCGGCGATGTACGTCGGGCGGCCGCAACACTGATGTCGGGCATCGTGGTGGGTAACCTGTACGACGAACAGAAGGTGTTCGAAGTGGTGGTGTGGAGCACGCCCGAGACGCGACATAGTCTCAGCGGTGTGCGCGATCTGATGATCGACACGCCCGGCGGCGGACATGTCCGTTTGAGCGACGTCGCGCAGGTGCGCGTCGTGCCCGCTTCCAGCGTCATTCGCCATGACGCCGTCAAGCGGTACATCGACGTGATCGCCGACGTGGAGGGCCGTGACCTCACCGCGGTCGCGGCCGAGATCAAGCGTCGCCTCGCGCAAGTCCAGTTCCCCCTCGAATACCACGCCGAGGTGCTCGGCGACTACGTCGAGCGGCAAGCGGGTCGGAGTCGCCTGCTCACCCTTGCGGTTGCCGCTGCGATCGGGGTGTTCCTCGTCCTGCAGGCCGCCGTTGGAAGTTGGCGCCTCGCGGCTCTCGCCTTCGTGACCTTGCCCGCAGCGCTCGCGGGCGGCCTGCTGGCAGCGTCCGTCACCGGCGTGCTTTCCGTTGGTTCGCTCGCCGGGTTGCTCGTCGTGTTTGGGCTAGCGGTGTGCAACACGATCATGCTGCTCAACCGCTATCAGCATCTGGAGCGATACGAAGCCCAGCCGTTTGGTTCAGGGCTGGCGTTGCGGGGGGCGCGCGAACGGCTTGCGCCGATCTTGATGACGACCTTCGGCGCCGCGGTCGTGGTGGGCCCGGCGCTGCTCTTCGGAGACGCTGCAGGTCTCGAGCTCGTGCGCCCCATGGCGATTGTCACGCTGGGCGGCCTGGTCACTTCGGGGCTGCTGCATGTGCTCTTCCTCCCAGGGCTGTTCACGAGCCTTGGGGTGAGGTCGGTGCGGGTTCTCGATCCAGTCATCGGGACCTCGCGCGGTCCAATGTTTGGCGCCATGCCGGCAGTTGGCGCCATGCCGGCACCTGCTGGTTGGACCGGGATTGAACGCAGAAGTCGAGTCATCAAGCCCGAATGGGGAGGTACCCGTGACGCACCATGATCACCGGAGGGTTGGAGTGCTCCTCGTCGCCTGTCTGCAACTTGCCGCTTGCAGTCGCACCTCAGGTGCCGCCGAGGACGCAGGACCCGGGCCGGCCGCGGTCGAGCATCTCGAGGGGGCGCAGCCCACTCGCGTGACATTGACGGAGGCGGCGGCGACACGGCTCGACATCCAGACGGCCGCCATTCGTGACGTGGTGGTCAACGGAACGCGCCGCAAGGTCATTCCCTACGCCGCGGTCCTGTACGATACCGAAGGCGCGACCTGGACGTACACCAACCCCGAGCCGCTGGTCTTCGTTCGGTATCGCATCGAGGTCGACTATATCGAGGGAGACTTGGCGATTCTGTCAGCCGGTCCGCCGTCCGGCAGCGCGGTGGTGACGGTCGGGGCGCAGGAGTTGTATGGGGCTGAGGTCGAGTTCGAAGAAGAATGACGCCGGGAGGGGCACGCCAGCCGTGATACGGTCGATCGTTAGAACGAGCATGCGGTTTCGGTTCATCGTGCTCGCCCTCTCCGGGGCGATGCTCTGGTTTGGCATCAGACAGATCCCCACGATGCCGGTGGACGTGTTCCCCGAGTTCGCGCCCGAACGGGAGGAGATTCAGACCATCTGCCTTGGCCTCTCCGCGCAGGAAGTAGAAGCCTTGGTCACCGTTCCGCTGGAGCAGGAACTCAATGGCGTGCCCGGGCTGGACGTGTTGCGGTCCAAGTCCATTGCCGACTTGTCGTCGATCGAGCTCTTGTTCAAATCGGGGACCGACATTCTCCGTGCACGGCAGTTGGTGTCGGAGCGTATTGCGGCGGTGATACCCAACCTGCCAACCTGGGCGGCGCCACCGGTCTTGATGCCGCCCGTGTCGGTGACCGGGCGGTTCATGAAGATCGGGCTCTCCTCCAAGTCCATGTCTCTGACCGACATGTCGATGATCGCCTACTGGACGATTCGGGCTCGCCTGCTGCGTGTGCCCGGCGTCGCAAACGTCGCGATCTGGGGCGAGCGCATCAAGATGCCGCAAGTCCAAGTCGATCCGGACCGCATGCAGGTCCACGATGTGTCGCTCAACCAAGTCATGGAGGTTACCGCGGACGCCTTGGACGTCGGGATCCTGTACTTCTCGAACGGCGCGATTATTGGTACCGGCGGGTTCATTGACACACCCAATCAACGGCTCGGCATGCGGTCCGTTTCGCCGCTCGTCACGCCCGCAGACCTCGCCCAGGTGCCCATCTATAGCAAACGGAAGGGCGATGGCACGCCGTTGGTCCTCAGTGACGTGGCAGATGTCGTGGAGGATACGTGGCCCCTGTTCGGGGACGCCGTCATTAACGACGGTCCCGGGCTCATGCTCGTCGTTTACAAGTACCCCTGGGCCAACACCCTCCAGGCGACGCGCCAAGTGGAAGCGGCCCTGGCGGAACTGCAGGCCGGCCTTCCCGGGCTCGAGATCGACTCGTCCATCTTTCGACCGGCGGACTTCATCCAGCTCGCCTTCGACAACCTCACCCGCGCACTGCTCCTCGGGTGCCTGCTCGTGATGGTGGTGCTCGGCGCCTTTCTCTTCGAGTGGCGTACCGCGCTGATCAGCCTGGTGGCCATCCCCTTGTCGCTCGTGGCGGGTAGCCTCGTGCTGTACGCGAGAGGCGCGACCCTGAATACGATGATCCTGGCGGGGCTCGTGATCGCCATCGGGGTCGTCGTGGACGACGCGATCATCGATGTCGAAAACATCCTGCGGCGTCTGCGCCAGGCCCGCCGGGAAAACAGCACCCAATCGACCGCGAGCATCGTCCTCGAGGGGTCGCTCGAGGTGCGCCAGGCCATCATTCATGCAACCCTGATCGATGCCGTGGTCTTGGTGCCGATCTTTTTCCTCGGGGGCGTATCCGGCGCCTTCTTCCAGCCGCTGGCGCTCGCATATGGATTGGCGGTACTGGCCTCGATGGCGGTGGCCCTGACCGTCACGCCGGCGATGTGCTTGCTGCTCCTGGCGAAAGCGCCCATCGGGCACGGCGACCAGCCGCTGGTGCGGTGGCTGCAGCGTCGCTATGAGACCGTGCTGGCGCGGATCGTCCAGCGACCGCGCCCGATCTTCATCGCCACGGCGGTCATTATGGTGGTCGGTTTCGCGGTGTTGCCCCTGCTCGGCGAGTCGCTGTTTCCGCAGTTCAAGGAGCGGGATTTCTTGATGCACTGGATAACCAAGCCCGGCACCTCTATTGCGGAAGAGCGGCGGATGGCGACTCGGGCCAGTCGCGAGCTGCGGGCTATTCCGGGCGTCCGCAACTTTGGATCCCACATCGGGCAAGCCCTGCTGGCCGATGAAGTGAACGGCGTCAATTTCGGCGAGAATTGGGTCAGCGTCGATCCGGGCGCGGACTACGACGAGACGCTGGCCGCCATCGAGAGCGTGGTGAGCGGCTATCCCGGACTGTTTCACAATGTGGAGACCTACCTCAACGAAAGCATTGACGAGGTCCTCTCGGGAGCCAAAGAAACCTTTGTCGTGCGCATTTATGGACCCGACTTGAGGGGCATCCACGCCAAAGCCGACGAGGTGGAGCAAGCCCTGGCCGGGATCCCCGGTATCGTTGACTTGAATGTGCAGCTCCAATCTGAGGTCCCTGAGATACAAGTTGCGGTGAACCTCGCGGCGGCGCGGCGCTATGGCATCAAACCCGGCGATGTGCGCCGCGCGTCGGCGACCCTCCTGGCAGGCGAAGAGGTGGGAGACCTGTTCAGAGATGGCAAGGCGTACGACGTGAACGTGTGGAGCACGCCCGCAACGCGACACAGTCTGACCAGTATTCGCAAGCTGCCGATCGACACGCCCAGGCACGGGCATGTGCGACTGGGCGATGTCGCCGACGTCCGCATCGCCCCGGCGCAGAGCGTCATCTATCGGGAAAACGACTCGCGTCGCATCGACGTCGGCGGTAACGTCCGGGGTCGTGATCTCGGCTCCGTGATGGACGAGGTCGATGATCGCGTCGAGGAGATCCAGTTCCCACTGGGGTATCATGCCGTCGTGCTCGGCGAGTACGCGGAGCGGGAGGTTGCCCAGACCCGCTTGTTGCTCTTCGCGATTGCCGCGGCGCTCGGAGTTTTCCTCATCCTGTTGGCGTCTTTCGAGAATACGCGCCTGGCGGTTCTCGGCTTCTTGACCTTGCCCTCCGCGCTGGTGGGCGGACTCCTGGCGGTGTACTTCACCGGCGGCGTGATCAGCCTCGGTTCGCTGGTCGGCTTCCTCACGGTCTTTGGGATTGCGGCGCGCAACCAGATCATGCTGGTCAGTCACTATCAGCATCTGGAGCGACACGAAGGGGAAACCTTTGGTTCGGTGTTGGCCCTGCGGGGGGCACGCGAACGGCTTTCGCCGATCCTGATGACCGCGCTAGCCACCGCCCTGGCGCTGGTGCCTCTGGTGGTGACCGGCGACATCCCCGGTCACGAGATCGAGTACCCGATGGCGATGGTGATTCTGGGCGGGCTCATCACCTCGACCCTGCTCAACCTGTTCGTCGTTCCCAGCCTGTACCTGCGATTCGGGAAGAGCAGGACCCCGCAGTCGCCGGCGCCGGTCGCGGCAACCAGTTGACTCCGCTACAGGAGAGAGGACCCGTTATGACACAGAGCGACGCTGCTTCCCCACGGTCCGAGGTCCTCGTGGCCGAAGGACTGCAGAAATCCTACGGACTCCGATCGGCGCTCCGGGGGTTGTCTTTCACCCTGAAGGCCGGACGGCTCATGGGATTCCTCGGTCCGAACGGCGCCGGCAAGACGACCTCGATCCGCATCCTGACCACCATCCTGGAGCCCGATGCTGGTCGCTTCACCGTCGACGGAATCGGCCACGAGCACCCGAACGAGATCCGGCGGCGGATCGGGGTGCTGCCGGAGAGCTTTGGGCTTCCCAAGCAGATGACGGGCATCGAGTACCTGACCTACTTCGGGCAGCTCTACGGCCGCACGGCGAAGGAGGCCCGCGACGTTGGGATGTCCCTGCTCCAGGACGTGGGGCTCGGGCAGCGGGCCCGCTCGCTGGTGGGCACCTACAGCCACGGCATGCGGCAGCGCATCGGCATCGCGCGCGCGCTCGTCAACGATCCGGTCGTGGTCTTCCTCGACGAGCCGACGCTTGGGCTCGACCCGCGGGGACAACGGGAGCTCCAGGGGCTGGTGCGCCAGATCGCCCTCGAGCGCGGCGCCGGCGTGATCCTGTGCAGCCATCTCCTAACCGAAGTCGAGAGCGTGTGCGACGACGTGGTCATCCTCAACTCCGGCGAGGTCGTCGCGACGGGGCCGGTGAGCGAGATCATTGGCGGCGCGCAGCGGAACGCCATCCGGGTGCGGGTGCCGGGGTCGGCAGTGGAGGACTCGCAGCGCGAACTGGAGACGATCCCGGCCGTGCGCAAGGTGAGCGCGGCGAGCGGTGCGACTGGCGCGACCGGCTGGCTGCGCGTGGAGCTCGACGACATCTCCACGGACGATGGCACCATCAACAACCGGATTCTCGAGACGCTGATCCGCGCCGGGATCCCGGTACTGAGCTTCGACCCCGAGGGCGGGCGGCTGCAGGACGTCTTCCTGCAACTGACCGCCGGCGCGATCAAGTGAGCGGCACGCCACGGGCAGCCGCGGCCTCGCCGCCCTGGTGGATCGTGTTCACCAGGGAGCTGCGGGAGTTGTGGCTCGGCGGCAAGGCGTTGACGCTCGTCCTGATCTATACCGTGCTCCTGGGGATTTACTCGTACCTCTTCGCCAGCAATGCGGAGTTGAACCTCTTGCCCGGGCAATTGGTGGTACTGGAGATCGTGAAGGCCGCCATTTTCTTCGGGCTGTTCATCTGCCTCATCATCGCCGCCGACAGCGTGAGCGGCGAACGAGAGCGCGCCACGCTCGAAGGGTTGCTGCTGACGCCTGTCAGCCGCCGGCAGATCGTGGTGGGGAAGTTCCTGGCCGCCCTCTCCCCGTGGCCCGTGACCATCGCGATCGCCATCCCGTACTGGGTGGTGCTCTCGCATGGCGATCGGGCGCTGGGGCCCGCCCTCTCGTTGGGTCCCGTCCTGGGCAGCCTGCTCGCGCCGGCCATCACTGGTGTGGGCCTCCTCATCAGCGTGTGGTGCAATTCGAACAAGACCAGCATGGTCGTCAGCCTGGCGGCGTATCTGCTGCTCATGCTGCCGGCCGAGTTCGGTTACGTCACGGCGCTTCCCGGGGGCGGGGCGCCGACAGCCTGGACGGCTCCGCTGCAATGGGTGAACCCGATCGCGGCCGTCGAATGGGTGCTCCGCGGCCATATCGTGGCAGGCACGCCGCTCGAGTCCGAATGGGTCTGGCTCACGCTGCCCCTGGTGCTTGTGGTCGCCGTCCCGGCGTCGCTGTTCCTCGTGAGTGGTCGCGAGGTCCGGCTCGACGCGGCCACGAGCCGCTTCGGATCGATGGGTACGCACTGGGGGCGGCTGTTCGGCGAGACGCGACGGCGATCAGCACCCGAGCGAGTGCTCCATGACCGACTCCCGGAGTCCGCGCAGGCGGCCACGGGAGGGGACGGGCCAGCCGGAACCTTCCGGTCGAGGCCGGTTCGGACGACGGGGTTCATGGGCGCATGGCCGGGGTGGTGGCTGGTCTGCTCGCGGGAGCTGCGTGACCTGTGGATGGGGGGCCGGGCGCTCGTCTTGCTGCTCCTCTACACCGTCATCGTGGGGGTGGCGTCGTTCCTCTCAGCCAGCCGCAGCCAATTCGACCTGATACCGCCCAAGGAAATGGTCTTCTCGACCGTCCAGATCAGCATCTACGTGGGTGTGTTCATGGGCGTGATCCTCGGCGCCGATAGCCTCAGTGGCGCGCGGGAGCGTGCGGTACTCGAGACGCTGCTGCTCACTCCGATCAGACGCCGCTCCATCGTGGTCGGCAAGTTCCTCGCCTGCTCCTCGCCCTGGCCGGCGGCGCTCGCCGTTACCGTCCCGTGTCTCGCGGTGCTCGCCCAGGGCGATCCGATCGTCGGCCGCGCGCTGTTGTGGGGTGTGATCATCGGAAGCCTGCTGGTGCTGGGGTTCACGGGGTTAGGGGTGCTCGTGAGCTTCTGGTCCAACTCCAACAAGACCAGCCTGTTCGTCAGCCTCACACTGTACCTGGTGTTCTTGCTGCCGTCCCTGCTCCCCGGGCAAGCCCAGAAAGGCCTGGTCGGGAAGTTCTTCCAGCGCTCGAACCCCCTGGCGGCGGCCGACGAGTTTCTGGAGAAGATCCTGGTCAACAACCGCACCGTGCCCGAATTCCAGTCTTGGTTGCAGGGGCCGGTCGTGTTTCCGATTCTCGTTATCGGGCTGCTCTTCCTGTACGCCGCTCCCCGACTCCGGCTGTACGCCGGACGGGCTCGAACGATACGGCCACGGGTCCCACCGGCCGTGGCACTTTCCGCTGGCGGGAACGCCGTCGCAATTGGAGGAAACTGAATGAGCGACCACCGCGCGATGACCCCGCGTCGGGGCGAATCCTCGGGTACCACGTCACCCACGTGGTGGATCGTGTTTTCCCACGAGCTGCGTGACCTCTGGGTCGGCGGCAAAGCGTTGTACCTGATTCTCATCTACAGCGTGCTGTTAGGCATCTACTCGTTCCTCCTCGCCAGCAACGCTGAGGTGAACCTCTTGCCTCTGAAGGAAATGGTACTGGAGATGGTGAAGGCCTCCATCGCCGTCGGACTGTTCATCTGCCTGATCATCGCGGCGGACAGCTTCAGTGGCGAGCGGGAGCGGTCCACCCTCGAGGGCCTGCTGCTGACCCCGACGAGTCGCCGACAGATCGTGGTCGGGAAGTTCCTGGCGGCGATCTCCTCCTGGCCCGCCGCGTTGGTGATCGCCATCCCCTATTGGGTGGTCCTCTCCAAAGGCGATCCGGTGTTCGGTCAGGCGATGCTATGGGGGACTCTGCTGGGCACCCTACTGGCTCCGGCCTTCGCCGCGCTGGGCGTGCTCGCGAGCATATGGTGCAAGACCAACAAGACCAGCATGCTTGTAAGTTTGTGTCTTTACCTTTTGCTGCTGCTGCCGACCGACATAATGGGCGGGCCGCAGAAAACACTACGGACCGCTGAACAATGGTTCCGTGCGGAGTTGAATCAATGGATCAACCCTCTGGCGGCGACGTCCCGGTTCCTGTGGAAGATCATGGTGAATGATCAGTCACCGGGGACACTGTGGTTTTGGCACGTGATGCCGGTGGTGTTCGTCCTGCTGGTCGTCGCGTTGCTCTTCGCGTACGCCAGCCCGCGGCTGCGCCTCGATCCCGAAACGGAGAGGAAGTTTCGGTCCTTCATGGCTCGTTGGCGCCGAGCCCCGAGCCCACCGGCGCCACGGCGAGTTGCGCGCGACGTCGCGCCTGAGCCCCAGGTGCTTCTCGTGCCCCCTGTCGTCCCGCGCAAGCCGGCGCGGCCTCGGGTGACCGGTCGTGGGGTGGAACCGTCGCCCTCTGCGTCGCCCACCTGGTGGCTCGTCTGCAAGCGGGAACTCCATGACCTCTGGGTCGGTGGACGGGCGCTGCAGCTCACGCTCATCTACGCCATCGTGCTGGGTGTCTACGCGTACATCATGGCGCGCGACAGTGTCCTGAGCCTCGTTCCCCCGAAGGAAATGGTGCTCGAGATCTGCAAAGCCGGCATCTTCGCCAGCGTCGTGGTGGGCTTGATCATCGGGGCGGATGGCTTGAGTGGGGAGCGGGAACGGGCGACCCTCGAGGGATTGCTGCTCACGCCGTTGGCCCGCGGCCATGGCGATCACCATCCCCTTCCTGAAAGTGCTATCCCAGGGTGACGAGGTGTTCGGGCAGTCGGTGCTGTGGTGCGGCGTGCTGGGGAGCGTTCTGACCCCGGCGTTCACCGCTCTGGGGATGTTTGTGGGGTTCTACTGCAACTCGAACAAGACCAGCCTGTTCGTGAGCTTATGTCTCTTTATTCTGTTCCTCCTTCCGACCCAATTGCCTGGGCATGCCCAGGGAGGGGCTATGGGACTGTTCTTCCAATGGGTGAACCCGCTCGCCGCTCCTCGGGTGTTTCTGGCCAGCATCCTCGTGAACAACTGGACCATGGACCGGGCCTGGTCCTGGCTGATGTCGCCCGTGGTGTTCGCCGCACTCACCTTCGCGCTGTTGTTCTGGTACGCCAGCCCTGGTCTCCGCCTGGAGGGGGGAAAAGCAACCACGCTGCGGTGGTCCCGGGCCGGGGTCGCAGCGGGGCTGATGGCGGCTCTCCTCGTCTTCGTTGCAGGTCCAGCCATGGCGCTGCGCCAAGGGACGTCGCAGGCGGCGTCGTCCGCGGCCTCCCAAACCCAGGTGCAAGTGACCATCGACGTGCAAGCGAAGGCGGTAAAGGCGGGGACCCCGGTCGAGTACCACACGGTGGTGACGAACACCGGGCCGGAAGCGTCGCCGCCGTTGATCGCAGCGATGAACATCATCAATCTGAACAAACAGGGCGAAGTCGTCGATCCGGAAGACTGGTCGCCGCAGCGGACGCAATACATGGACGGCCTCGCCCCGGGACAGTCCGACACGCTCTCCTGGAGGATCAACGCGATTCTCGATGGCAACTACATGGTGTACATGGTGGTCATCCCGGCGCCCAGCGGCCCGGAGGCCACCAGCCATCCCGTCACCAGCCCCGGCATCCACCTGATGGTCTCGAAGTACACCCGGCTCAATCCCGGCGGTGTGCTTCCCTATGCGATTGGAGGGCCGGTCGTGTTGGGGCTGGTCATTTTCTTCGTGTACCGGCGCAGGCACCGGGAAATCGATGCGGGTGGTGAGACATGAAACCCGGCACGGGTCCCGATGGCCGCAAGCGCCTCCGTATCCCGGTACTTGTCGCGATTTTCTTCGTCGGGTCAGTGCACGACAACACGACGCTCGGCACCAACCCCGAGACGCACACTCTAATGGTGACCCTATGATCGCTTCGCGCACAGATGTGAAACCCCGGAGGTGCACTGTGGCCCCGCATCCGGAAATCGAGCGAGCGCGCACCTGGCGCTTCCTTCGGCCCGGCTCCCTACCACTGATCCTCTGCGCGGGAATCGGCCTGCTGCCACTCCGAGTCCAGGCGCAATCCGACAGCTCCCCCGCGTACCTGAGAGATCGCGGCACGGGGATGCCAACGTCGATGTTCGGCACCTACGTGCGCCGGGGAGAGCTCCTGTTCTACCCGTTCTTGGAGTACTATCGCGATCACAACCTGGAGTACAAGCCCAGCGACTTGGGCTACGGGCTTTCCCAGGATTTCCAGGGCCGGTTCCGGGCGTCGGAAGGGCTCCTGTTCTTCGCGTACGGTTTCACCGACTGGCTCTCGGCCGAGATGGAAGCAGCGGTCATCACGGCGACGCTCTACACCGCCGCGAACGACCCCTCCGGCGCTCCGGCAAGAATCCACGAATCCGGGCTGGGGGATGTGGAGGGGCAAGTCCGGGCACGCTGGGTGAAGGAAAGCGAGCGGCGCCCAGAGGTGTTCAGCTACTTCGAGGCGGTCGTGCCGCACCACAGGGACAAGGTCCTCATCGGGACGCCGGATTGGGAGTTCGCGTTCGGCACGGGTGTGACGCGCGGCTTTTCGTGGGGGACGCTCACCCTGCGGGCCGCCGCCGCGTATTCGAAGGAATCGGGAACGTTCGATCTCGGCGAGTACGCCGTGGAGTACCTCAAGCGGGTGTCACCCGCGTGGCGCGTGTATCTCGGAGTCGAGGGGGCGCAGGACGAAGTGTCCCTGATCACGGAAGCTCAGTGGCACATCTCTCGCTCGGTGTTCCTCAGAATCAACAACGGGTTCGGGCTCGCCCCCAAGGCCACCGATTGGTCACCGGAAGTCGGAATCGTGTTTTCCCTTGGAGGAACGACCCGATGAATGAAGGTGCGGGTGTGACCATCAAGTCTGGGGTGCCGATTGTAGCCGGCTTCGCGGCGGTCCTCCTCTCCGTCGGGGGGGGAAGGCCGCCCGTGCGCGGCGCGGCGGTTGCCGCGGCCCAGGCTGCCCCGCCCGAGGTCGTCGTCTACGCATCCGACCTGCCCAAGAGCGCCCTATCCGAGTTCGCCTTCTGGAACGACCCGACCTCGCCCGGGGGCAGGATGGTCGGAATCACCAACACTGGGGACGAGCTGGACCCGCCTCCCGAGAACGACCCCCATGTGACCTTCAAGGTACCGGTTCAACACGGCGTTCCGTATCGGTGCTGGATTCACATGAAGGTGGGAACCCCGAAGGGCAAGTCGCAGGCGAACGTTCTCTGGGTGCAATTCTCGGACGCGGTCGACGAGGCGGACAAGGCGGTCTTGAAGCCCGGCACGGGGAGCTACCTGACCGCGCGCGGGCCGGCGCGTGAGGGCTGGACGTGGGTGGGATGCGACCGGGGGAGGAACGCCAAGCCGTCCGAGTCGCTGATCCATTTCCGGACCAGCGGTGAGATCACCGTACGTATGCAGGCGGGAATGGAAGGAGTCGGGTTCGACCAGTTCCTGCTGAGCCCGGCTCGGTTCCTGGAGCAGCCGCCCTCCG
>WNGB01010974.1_pt1 | contig 12906 bp, 16 predicted proteins | sample 5400681 | NCBI WGS metagenome assembly WNGB01 (sample SAMN13153367, study PRJNA577476) | soil metagenome | isolation source: 115 cm soil or saprolite under grassland replicate 2 | place: USA:California | collected 2016-06-15 | reverse complement strand
TAAGCAGGAAGATTCAGGCCGGGCATTGAGATATTGAAAACCAAGCTGTTCTATTTATGCTGACTCCAAGCCGAGAAGGCCCAAAAAGGCCCGATAATGCCGCAAAGGCATTTTGTGACATAACACGTTACCAGACGTTACCTTTTTATCACGCTGGGTTGCCTAATCACTATATTGCACTCAAGGAAGGTGTGTCTCTCATTTCCAAAACAACATGCTGTGCTTATTAAATGTTGTTAAAACAGCCAGGTATGGAGAGGAGGCATTTCTGCAATCACAATACAGTGGTTAGGCAACCCAGTGTGATAAAAAGGTAACGTCTGGTAACGTGTTACGTCACAAAATGCCTTTGCGGCATTATCGGGCCTTTTTGGGCCTTCTCGGCTTGGAGTCAGCATAAATAGAACAGCTTGGTTTTCAATATCTCAATGCCCGGCACATTCATCTTAGTATTTGACGCTCAGAATTTGTTGTAAATGGTGGCCATTCACAAGATCTCGACATCCGACTCAACCTAATTATGGAAGCGTTACAAAAGCGTGACTATGATTAGGCACTTCGGAACTTTCCGACAATTACCCCATTCTCGAGGGTCTATGCCTTTCTCCTTGGGCTGGGAAGGCCCTTTGCCGCGCGAGCTCATGCTACGACGTTCCGGAGAGACCTGGCTGATGGAATAGCTTCGGCACTCAATCCGAGCTCTTTCCTCCAGAGTTAAAGACTTTTCGGCTGCTTGAAAAGTAGCACGGTGCTCAGAAGAGACCTCACGACGAGGTCTTCCCCTGGCAAATCTCGGGCCATGGACACGTCGCAATGATCGACGATGTTTAACTTCAGTCCATGGATTCTCATTCTCATCATCCCCATCATCCCTAGATGAGGCCGGCTGACTTAGCTCATCTCTGGTGGGTTTTAATTCTCTCAAGACATTTTTATTGACATTTTCTACAGATATGCCTGGTGCGCTAACTAACCTAGGTCCCGGTTCGTTACCACATACTGGGGAACTCTGGGTCTCCGTCCCGAAGCACTCAGCTTCACGGGAAGGGGGTCTTGAAGTGAGAACATCGCTACAGATGCGGGGCTGGTTGCCCTTTCAGAGCCAGGCTCTGATTGTGTGTCCTGAGGCGCCTGACGAGGCTTTTGGGATGTGGGGGCGGTTTCAACCACACGGGAACGTAAATTCAAAGTTCTGGTACCAGACATTTTTTCAGCTTTCAAATTTTCAAAGGAGTACTCACAAAAAGGAAACAGATATAACAAATGAGACAAGACGATGGGTTTTGGTGCTACCAAAGGCCGGATATGTCGGATGATCAGACCGAGTTTCGCCAGGCAAAGGGTAGCAGAGGATAGAGAGAAGTTTTTGGTTAAGCTAGTTGTTTGTTATCGCGGAGTAGCGTAAAAAAATATGTAACATTTTCACTGCAAAGTGTGATGGTTAGGTATCACTTGAGGGAAAACGGGACACTGAGAGTCAATTCAAGATATATGTGTTTAACGATATAGAATTCACTGGGGAAAAAGAGCCATACATCCCAACTATATACGATATACGTAGTCATGGTAAATAATGGGTCCGAAAGTAAACTCGGCCGAAAGAAAACGGCAAAGGGTAAAACGGCAAAATGACCATAAGGTAAGTAATAAAAATAACTGTACGTGCCTAGAACGGGCATACAGTACGAGATCGTTACACCGCACTTAATCCAGCAATCGCGTAACAACGCTGCTGTCGCTTTTATCTATGACTTCAATTGGCCTCTTCAAGGCGTGCTCTTACCGTCATGGGGCCATCTAAAGCCGAGGCTCACACTCAGGCTGATCATAGAAAAAGGCTGGAAAGTCGACGCAAATACTATGCTGCGTGGGTACTCCTCTTGCTCAGTTCAGCTGCATTGACCTATTGCGACTACCAGAAATGTCGAAAGGGAACGAAAGAAGGCTCGCGAGAGGGCGCAAAGGTGAGGCTCAACTGCGGAACTGCCTCCTCATAGGCTCACCTTCTGGTTAAGACGCGTTGAACAGGAAACACCCTTGGAAAGAAGACACTGGAAGGAACGGCATTGCGTGGCCCAAGCTCGATACCGAGCTGAAAATCGAAGGGCTCTGAACGTAAGCTCGTGGGAGTACAGGTACGTGGCATTCATATGTCAAATATATATGGCACTGACCAGAACCCTCTCTAGACGAAAAAAAAATGGAAGAAGGCCAGAGAGCAAGACAAACTCGATCATTTGGTAGGTAAACATAATAACTCATCCATAACTTAACTCATCCTACCGAATACAGGTGATAGGAAGTTGGCAAATGAACGCCTCAAGCAGCAGAAATAACTTGTTCCGATACGCCAGTTGGTGCTCAGGCGGATGAAAGCGCTCGAAATTCAGCGTCGTGCTGGTACAAGTTTACGGAAGCAGGTCACACAGGGAAGACGAGGGAAAGACATGTATTTTATTCCAGTTCCGGAATTAACGATGCCGCGTGGCTTCAAGTATCTCGATTTCGCAAGTTTGTAACCAATGTTGACAAATCTGTAGATCTATTTGGTACGTTCCATTGGTATTTTTCTTTCCTTTGACAGATCTGACCGTCAACCTGGATAGACCATATTTAAAGGTCCTACGACATAGAATCACTTTGCAAATTTAGATGATGGCACAGAAGAAGATTTCCCCCCATTCCTGTCTCGGTATTTCAGGCAACAATAGTGAGTGAGTTAACTACGTGACTCCTTCAAATCTAACTACCCTATTTCAGAAGCCAGTCATGACCCTGCTGCATCGTCCATAGGCACCAGAAACATTGGTGCGGACAGAGACACGACTCGCGAAAGAGCTGTCAAGGAAGCTTTCGAATCACTTAAAGCGGACTTCGTTCTTCCAACGGCACGCACCACAGTCTCACAAAGTCGCATGCCTGACAGCTGTGGCCCTGCTGCATCGTCCACAGGCACCAGAACCATTGGAGTGAACGGAGCCATCACTCGCGAAAGAGCCATCAAGGAAGCTTTTGAATCGCTTAGAGCGGTCTCCTCCTTTCCAGCGACACCCACGGTCTCACAAAGTCGCGTGCCTGGCAACTCTGGAAGTCCCTTCATTGCCTCCCCATCGGTCTCTCCGTTCTCTTCGCCGACTGGTAGAAAGGCAGCTATTCAAAATGCCGCCAGAACTCCTAGCCAACCCGTTCGACCCAAACTCGTCTCCAGAGGTTGTCAGACCACGCCCTCCTTCGCCATAGTAGCAGCCAAAGCCAAAGTTATTGAGATTTCTTCTGAATCCGAGGATGAACTACTCGTTGTATCCTCCACCAACCCGGCGGACCCAGAAGACCGCCGACGACCTGTGGTTATAGTCATTGATTCTTCAGATGATGATGAAGACTTCGCTCAATTTATGCCTGGAGCGTTTCCTCCTTCGATCGCAGACAGCGAAATTGAGACGGTTTTGACACCTGTTCGAGAATCTTCTCCTGTCTGGGACTCCTCTCAAGGCCCCCCCCCTGGTCAACGACCTCGTCGGCACCCTTTCCGAGCCATGGCGACTCCAACTCGTCCTGCAGAGCAAGTCACTTCACCGTCATCTGCTGGATTCCGCTGGTCATCGTCTTCTGATAAAGTTCGAACCTTCACTCAAATCGAAGCGGACGTGGACTCCGATGAGTAATCGATTGGGAGGTTATCTAGCGATTTATTTCCTGTGGTAATGTCGTTTCTTTTTTGAGTTATCTAGACAAATTTGATAGCTGTTCCTTTGTTTGTGTATTCTAGAGATAATCTTATGTACTGTAACCCAAAAACTTTTGTCAAAGCAAGCTTGCATATGTACGTTAAAGTGGGCTTAGCATCCTATGATACATCATGTGCACAACGGATAGCGACCATGACCTTCTGGTAGCGAGATAATGGTTATTGTCGACGATGCGAAGACGACCTATAGGAATAATTGTTGAATCTGGGGTTACTCAAAGGTGGTGGTCTATGACTCACCTTGCAGCATTCGACACAGCTTGGCCAAAAGTCCTCATAGGTATGCGGCCCGAAAATCACTGTCGAGATGGATAATAGACGAATCGGGTAACAGATTTTGGGCTCTCCAGAGATCTGTTACTCTAGTCGTAACAAATTTTGTAATTCGGTGGTCAATTGAGAAGAAAAGGAAGACTGGATTCCATCTAATTCGGGCCATACTTACATTGACAAAAACGCAATCGTAGCAGACTGTAAGATCCTCTTTGATTGAAGCCCGAGAGGAGACTCGTGCATTGGGATATATTTGATTATAGAAGAACCAACATCGGATGGCAAAGGTTTGGTTGCAGGTTCTTCAAACAGAGTTGTTTGTCAGTCTCCAAGAGGACGTCCGCGATCAGGATCTCAGAGATGCATTTCATCGGTGTCGATCCTTGGAGTGGATCTCCGATGGCTTCCAACGGCAATCTGTGGAAAACACTTCCACAGCCAGAAATGAGCGGTTCCTGCACTCTGTTGGTCTCAAAAATTATATCATTCATCACAATATCAATATATCTAATTGTGAATGATCGCTCAAAGAATCGAGCGATCACTTCAATCTAACCAAGAAAACTTCAAGCACGAAAACTGAAGCATCTGGACGCAAAGTGTTCCATTTCTTTGGTTGGACGTCATCATGTGATTGTATTGATTCATGCAGCTGGTTCTCGATCGCTTCGGAAATTTTCCGAAGAGCCCCAAATTAGAAGCAGAACATATCGAGAGTGATCTCGTATCGACCATGCTGATCTTACATTCCCAAATTAGAAGCAGAACATATCGAGAGTGATCTCGTATCAACCATGCTGATCTACTTACATTCCCAAATTCATCTAGGGATCTTCTGAGTGATCTAGTAAGTACAAATACTACCAGGTGTGCTACAGCAGGTTCGAGCATACAAGGCAGCCGACAAGAGATAAAAATACACAGAAAGCGTTGTCTAAGTTCATGGATGGTGTTGACAAATTTTTGAGACGAGGGTCTTCAGGTAGCCACTGCTAGTGTAGTAGCACCCCTCTAATTTTTTTCAGGAACGAAAACTCTCACAGGCCTGACCAGAGGAGAAATTAGTGGCCGTGCGGCTTTCCGAGTATTGTCCGAAACGTGTTCTTTCTGATTAAATATAACCCACAGAAAGTCACTTCACCTTGATCTCTGCTTCCTCTGAGAGTCGGGTCTCCTCTATGATTCCTCAGCCACAGCATGGCAAATTCAGCAAAGAGGAAACCAACTTCCTTAACACACACTTGCCTGCCTACGAAGCTTTGTGCTATCAGCTTGCAGAAAAGGCGATAGGACCTAAGGGTACAGTTAAAGGCCAGAAGAAAGAGTGGGTTCTGTCGAAGGTCTTTCCTAAATTCATCAAGGAATTCTCGAGCAACCAGAAGGGCGACGCTCAATTACAGTCGCTGCAAACCGTAGGTTCTTTATTGCAGCATTTTCTTGTTGCTGAATGGTAGTAGAAAATACTTCGATGGTTCACGAACCGTTCACCTCTTCGAAATGTCGGCTCGGATTCAACACCAATGACCACGGGCACTTCTAAGCGTCCACATGCCGCCGATGGTCCTAGTGGTTTTGCTGAAGAGCACAAGAGGGAGAAAATGGCGGAACTCCACGATCAACTTACAGACGAAGAGCAGTTCGCATATGAGGCAAAGGCTGCTGAGAAAGATAAGATGCTGCCGGAAAGATCGGAGAATTTCAAGTGTGTGGACTCACGTCTACTTTCAGCAAAAGTTAACCCACACCACAGAAACCAACAGGACATCGTCAGCGGAGTCGTGAAAGCGCTGAGCAACCTTATCGGATGGAATCGGGGCCAATATGGTGAAGCCGCCTTCTTTGTCCAAGGTGCATTCCGGAATGCAGACAATGAGCTAAAGACATTCAAGTGAGGTGCTCTGGTCTTAACACAAAGTATGAGTGCTTACTAGTGATAATGGCAGTGTATCAGTTGCTCCGAATGCGAAGGTTACCTGTTTTTCCTTCATGCTTCCTGTCCTTCATGGGCCGTTTGGCGAATGGGCAAAAGATGCCTTGCCAGGTGAGCATGACAAAGATAGCCACGATGTTCTTTGTTACTAAATGGTTTTCCAGTTCAGTCACCACATTTGGAGGGACCCGCCGATATTGGCAACCAAAAATACGTGATCGACTTACGTCAAGATGGCCGTCCACACCTCCCAAATTTTGATCTTAACCGTGTTGTGCCAAAGGATGTGCGGTTCATGTTACCCCGTACTTCTTCACCAGGAGACTTGGGTATCGAAGATGTAATCACTGAACACAATAATATCAGTGGCCTACATGATCCTTCTACTGCAGAACGCACGCTCGATACTGCTACTGAACAGCACCCTGCTTCACAAGGCGTCGCAGAGCTAAACAAAAATGCAATGGCGGAAATAGTCAGTGATCATTCGGCTCAATTTTGGGTGAAACAGAATACCGAGAGTAGTTCTCATACTGCTATTGGCACACACTTGCAAGACTCTCTGTCACCATCCGAATCCATGGTCGAGACTGCGATTCGAAATGTCGCTCATGCAGGTTATCTTAGCCTTACTCATGCCGCCGCAGATCAAACTCTGTCCCAGCAAGGGGTAAACGCGACGACGAAGACTAATTCCAAATCCAAGAAACGAACGCAGAAGGAAATGGAACAAGAAGGCAATGGCAAGCAGATGAAAAAGCGTGCCAAGATCGCTGTTCCTGCACGTGAACAGAGCTTACGGTATGATGCCATCATTGTCTTGTAGCTTTGCTAACGTTGATTGTAGTATCAAAGATTCCAACTACAAGAACAAGCATGTGACTGTGCGCCTGCGTTAGATTAACCGTAGTATAGTAGATAAATTTGATCAGGCGCATAAGCTGGTTCTATAACATTATACTCGAAGCCTTTCAAGTTGGCGGGTGACAAACACGGCACTTTCCTTGCATACAGATTGACAGTATATATGACGTGGACACTAGCAAGACATTTACTCCAAATTTGCTCGATGCTGAACCACGAGGCGATCACTTAGGAAATGTTCAAAAGCGCCGCATTTTCCCAAGACGAACTCGAACGGCAGAATTAAGTGACAGAGCTGTTGAGGCTGCGGAAAATGTGATTCGGGTTGGAGCTCTTGGGTCGGGGCATTAAATTACTCGTAGTCCACGGTTTGTAGTCTGGAAGAAATACAACATACTTTTCACGCGAGTCCCCAGCTAATATATAGAAAGTCCTAATGATTTCTAGGCAAATGTATGACAGAGCTCGAGCAGACCTCATCCCTGGCCACGAAGGATTCTGAAGGGAACTCTACTAGTTTAGATTGCGCGTTTAGTATTGGCGGTTACAGTTGAGCCTGTGACATGGACATATGTTCATATGAGGACACAAGAGCTTTCTGGGGCAACAGAGTTACCTCCTGCCCCACCTTGAAGCCTTAAGGCCAGGCGAGCACGGTAGGCGTTCACTTCTGCCTTCTGAGCTTCCAGTTCAGCCAACAAATCTTGTTCCCTCTGACGTCCTTTTGCCACCTCCACCTCCACCTCTTCCTTGCGGGAGCGTGCTTCTGTGAGTTGCTTCTCGTATTTCTGTGCGATTTCCTTTGCATTCACTCGTTTAGCTAGGTTGAGAGCGTATGTGGCCGCCTGGAATGCGGAAACCATTCCTGAGGCATCCTCGATAGCCTCCCTGCGAAAACGTGGCGACGTATAATGAAATGTTGGACCGGATCCTGGAAGTTGGGCACACAAGACCAGCCAGCATTCGGTCTCAAGACTCAAACGCTCTGCCTGAATGTGAATGTGAATGTGTAGGTTAATCCAATTTCAGATGCGACTCACCCGACATACTAAATCCTCTACCTCTTGTCTGAACCGTCTCCCTGCCTGCAAGGCATTACTTTGCAAGTCCCGAAGCTCCTTTTTTCTGGGAACGGCTGCAAGAAGAAATTTGATTAGTCTATCGTAAAATAATGAACAGCTAAATGTCTCACCGCGTTCCTTGTTGCCGACCATTGCGCCCTCTACAAACCCATATATCGGATTTCTGCGAGAAACTCGGATCCTCTTGGAAGGTGGACCGCGAGAAGGGGTGTTGTCAGCTTCTGACCCCGACCTGGGTGATTCAGATGGCCGTGGAGAGGAACCAGGCACGGCGTTCGCTGGAGACTGGAATGGTTCCGCAGACCATGTGACGTGGCGAGCAGAGGGCACTGGGCTTGTGGTGCTGGTGACATTTAGTTCAAGGTTCCCGGTGTGTTGTGCTTGTGTGACGATGGTGGCCGCAAATGTAGGGTAGGTTTGCAAAGGATTGACAGTTGTGAATGAAGGTGCGGTGTGTGGAGCGTGGCCAGCGGTTGGCCATGTTGGCAGGGATGAACTTGTGGCAGGAACTGGGGCTGCGACAGGTGGTTGGGCTGGCTGGAATTGTGCACTATGCTCCGTTTCTATGGTCGTAGACGAGGGACCAGGATCAGGACCTAAGAGCAGTGTAGGACCAATCCCAGAAGATTTCTGCAGGTTAAACGCGGTTGTTAGGAATTGCGCCATTGATAATGCATTAACCCATACCTTTTTCCTCCTGGGGGCCGCCTGTGCGGATTTGGCTTTCCTTCGTGTTGCTTTAGGCATGCAATAATAAAAAAGAAGTGAGCGCTCAGAAGCGTACTTAAATAATATCGAATTTCCCCTCAGGAGATGGTGTATCGAAAGACCAAGTGAGGATCTGCACATAATCCTCGAATGGAAAACATCCCCGTATAGCGTGGGTATCGGCCCTTGTTGATTGGAACGAAGAATACGGCGCCAATCTTCGATTAGTGACCAAGAACTCGGCTCCGCTCGTCAATTGTCAATAATTTGAGCCGACCTTCCTTCAAGATTCCGTATAAAAGTAACCCTGAGCCAAACATCGTCCAGCATCGTCCAGTCACATATTTTGGCAAGTCAGCGTGACAAATGGTGACAGGTTGAAAATAGAGCACCTCGTTTACTTTCCGCATACAAAAACATTCAGAATATCATCCGAATATGTACTAATGTATTGTTTGAGCAATATTCGAAAATTTTAAATGAAAAGAATGGAAGAGAGGCAAGAAATTTGAGGGTGAACGAAGGGTACCAAGTCCGCCCAAAGTTTACATAAGCATCCCATGGTGAAGAAGTGTCTCTAATGGTACTCTGTTAGACTGCTCCTGAACGGCCGCCATTTTTGTTTGTTTGCATACTTTAGATTTTGCGGCCAGCACAATTTCTCCTTTTTGGTCTTGCAGCCAGCATAATTGCAGCTGAATCGTCTACAACAGTACATTGTAAGTCAATGACCTACATTTCTTACGATACATTGTACTTTCTTGCTATGTATTAACTGACTGATAATGGTACCCTGTCTGCGGCCGGCTTTTTTTTTTGTTTGTCCAATTTGTGGCCGCCAATTTTGTCTCGCGCGGCCAGCAGAAATGTAGTTGATCCACCACAGCCAGCTTTTTTATTTGGATTTCGCAGCCGCCATTTTTTGTTGCCCGAGGCACAAATGTAGTTGATTCATATACCATAGGACATTGTTAGTTAATTAGTTGCTACATTTCTGACAATACATTGTACTTTCTTGCAGTGTATGGGCTGAATCTGCAAACAAGTTGAAACAACACGCTTCAGTTGTAACTCTTGACAACTTTCTGGCATTGAGGATCTGCGACTACAGTTCATGGCCAGGCTCAAGTCTGTGGATCGCACTTCCAGTTGAAACAAGAGAAATTTTCTGTTGGTTTTCTGGGGACCTGGTACCACTTCAATTGGTGTTGGATGGACAGTTAACTGCACAAGACCGTAGACAAGTTATAAATCAGTCCTTCTAGGGAACTTGAACATGTTACCATATTTAGAACAAGACTCTTCGTTTCTCCCATGGGACTGAGATTTCTAAATTTCACGGTTGATTTATGTACCTTCGGTACAGAGAAATATATAGTCTATAATATAGATGGGATTTCATGTGTCCCAGGACACTCTAAGAAGCCTTGCGAATGCCAGTTAGATGACAGTACCCCGTTCATACAGCGTCACCAGGGACAACAACCCGGCTCATCTTACGGTGCTGCAAAATCTTTCCCTTAGTTTGCCACTGCAGTATGGTGCTCATTCACCTTCACCAAGGCGAGCTACTGTGTAGGCAACCTTGCTCAGATCCCATTGTCTCCGCTTCTTCAAAAACCATGAAACAAATTGAACTACTTGTTCCCGAGTGGCTACTGGCAGTCGCAGACCTGGGTCCAGCCGTGAACGTGTGAATTGTAGAGTCGGTGTGACATTTACATATTTGGACAGTTACCATTCACATGACTATTTTATTAATGGACATGACGGCCTCATGCCAATTGGACAGTTGTTTTGCCCATCGTGGGATCTGCTATATGTTGTTACTCTAGTCATCAAGGCTGCAACCACGGATATGGACACAAAGGAGACTAGCAACGAAGTATGAATTACAAATAGAGCACTTTTCAAATATACCTTGCATATCAAACTCCGAGACCCCCTCACCAGCTTGAAGTTGCTCAATAATATTCTGCTCCCTCACAGACGGTAAGCCCAAACTCAAACGGGTTGGACGGGCCATGGATGGACCCCCACCAGCATTCGTGCGCCCTCGGATCCTGGTGTATGCTGAAGAAGTAGGAGGCAGAACAGAAAGGTTGGCACGAAAGCGGCGGCTTTCTTCATCAAGGCGTGTGCGACGACGAACTTGTGGACTAGAAATAGAGGATTGAAGCAAACCTGGAAAGGTTGATTAGAAAATGGCAAAACGATGTGCGCAAATGGATATCCACCTCTTTCTGCAAACGAGGCTCCAGCAAGTTGAACTGTTCCGGGATGTTGAGATTGGTGCTCGCCGCCATAGCCGATAAAGTATGGACCCTGTGACAGATGTTCAGTTCCACGGAACTGGTTGCGCAGGGTATCCATGTCGGGGACATTTCCTGTAGCTGGGTGGGTGATTAGCACAAATGTAGCATTGCCAAGCAGATGACGAACACACCGAGAAGTGGGAGATGCGAGTAATCGGACTCGAGCACTGCAGTCTCATAAATTTGACTGAGGTTCACTAACCGCAAATGAGGTCTTCAGAAAAGATACAAAATAAAGTAGCACATACATCGAAAGCCACATTTCGATGGTTCATTGTGGCAGAATGCAAAGATTAAACTGCTGAGAGCTTCGACGATCCTGGTCGACTCCGAGCTGCCAGACGTGAGGCTACAAAAGCATGGCCAATGAAGGCCGCGATTGCGGAGCCATGCCTTAATCCCGTTAGGCACGATTCGGCGGCCATTCTGCGTCGGCCTACAATTCCAGAATAAGTATATGATCAAGGCGCGTGCTGCAAAAAAGCATTTACCATGCCACTCTTACAAACTCCCCTGCAGTCGGACTAAAAACAACCAGTTCCGCACTGCGAGACTGGAATATGGTACAGTCATCATACGGAGTCCCCAGAAAATCATTGGGTTGTAGCCGTCGCAGCATACCAGGGTTCATAACTGACGACATAATCAACAAGGAAGGGGGTGCAGAATACGGATACCTACAAGAGCGTCCGTAATAAAGTTGCGCTGAAAGTTAAGTCCACGGAACAACAGGTTCCTCCGTGTCTCAAGAAAGACAAGTTAATACTTGGATGTCTGTCAGTGAAGAGAACCCCTTAATGGACTGATCCTCACCATGAGAGTAGCAAGCGATTAGAGATCTCGAGATTGCATCGAGTGATGAGACGGCGACGTGTGAATGTCAGTGTTGTGTCAGCGAAGACGACGATCAAGAAGCGCAAAATGACTGATGGAAATTCCAGATTTATTGTGAATGATCGCTCAAAGAATCGAGCGATCACTTCAGAAGCAGTGAATGATCGGTCAAAAAATTGAGCGATCACTTCAGAAGCAGTCCTAGTGAATGATCGCTCAAAGAATCAAGCGATCACTTCAGAAAGCAGTGAATGGTCGCTCAAATTGAATGGCTACAAAGTGAACTTGAAGAATAGCGATGCAGTGCAGAGAGTCACGCGGTGATAAGGGAGCACACAATCTCAAGCAAGTTCAACAAGGTCTGCTATTCCAGAGGAGATAAATCTTGCATGGGACTCACTTGGGGACTCAGTATTCAAACTCAAAGAAGCGCCTTGTGATGCTATGCCTTCATGGTCACATGGTCACATAATATCACACGTTGCTGTTGAATGTTGAACTTGCATGCAATGCCCATGAATGCCTTCTGAAAGACAAATTTTCGACACACGAGGTATTCTCGAATCTCTATTATTCATTTAAGACTTAGATAAGCTGTCTTTTTTTCAAAGGTCGCAAACGAAAGCTGTCATCCGATTCATACAGTAAACAGAGTACAGTTGACCTGCCGCCTGCTAAACGAGCATATCCCATGCCAGCCCCATTTGTTGACGGTAAATATCAATTTCATATTGTCTGTACTATTAGTTCCAGAGGTGTTTACTCTTCAGTCAACCAGTTCGAAAACCGTGGTCCAGTTCCAGCAAACCCAGCTATCGTCCCTCGTCATCTTCTTTCTTCAGTGAGCCTGTCGATCGGAGCCCTCCTTTCAGTGAGCCTGCCCTCCGTCCTCCAGGCCGTCCATCTTTCAGTGAGCCTGTCGATTGGAGTCCTCCTTTCAGCGAGCCTGCTCGCCGTCCTCCAGGCCGGGAGCCTCTTTTCAGCGAGCCTGCTCGCCATCCTTTAGGCCGTCCATCTTTCAGCAGGGAGCCTCCTTTCAGCGAGCCTGCCCGCCGTCCTTTAGGCCGTCCATCTTTCAGCAGGGAGCCTCCTTTCAGCGAGCCTGCCCGCCATCCTTTAGGCCGTCCATCTTTCAGCAGGGAGCCTCCTTTC
>WNGB01010415.1_pt1 | contig 12906 bp, 9 predicted proteins | sample 5400681 | NCBI WGS metagenome assembly WNGB01 (sample SAMN13153367, study PRJNA577476) | soil metagenome | isolation source: 115 cm soil or saprolite under grassland replicate 2 | place: USA:California | collected 2016-06-15 | reverse complement strand
CAGCGCGCGGGCCCGGTGGTTGCCCTGCTCGACCGTGCCGGCTCCGTGCGGTAGGCCCGGTAGCCGAGCCGCCGGTACAGCGCGCGGGCCCGGTGGTTGCCCTGCTCGACGCCGAGCAGGGCAACCGTCCGGCCGCGCGCGAGGCTGCACGACTCGGCGCCGCGGACCGGCGCCGTGCCGATGCCGCACGAGCGGAGGGCCGGGCGGACGGCGGGCTGCCAGAGCATGCCGGCGTCTGGGTCGGCGGCGCAGTCGACGCCACCGCTGCCGAGCGGCAGGGAACGCGGGCCCGCGGACGGCGAGGTACCCGACCTCGCCGCGGGCCACCCGGTCCAGCCTCGGCGACGTACCACAGGTGGGTGGCATCCCGGCCCGGGCGACATCGGGCAGGTCGTCCCGGCGCGGATCCCGGACGGTCAGCCGGACGGTGGCGTGCGCGGTCACAGCGGCCGCTCCACGTCGAGCTCGTCGCGCAGCGGGATGCCGTACGCGCCCACCGCGGGGATCTGCGGTTTGACGGCGCGGCGCGCCTCGTCCACCGCGCCGGGGCGCAGCCCGACCAGCCGGAAACCGCGGCGCTGGTAGAACCGCAGCGCGTCCAGGTTGTCGTTCGTGGTGGTGCACCACAGCCGGGTGCAGCCCCAGTGGGCGGCCTCGGCGGCGGCGTACTCCACCAGCGCGGTGCCCACGCCGCGGCGGCCGTCGAAGGCGTTGATCGAGACCAGCTCGCAGGCGGCACCGTCGATCCGGTAGGTGACCGCGCCACAGATCCGTCCACTGTGGACGGCGACGACGGCGGGCAGCGTGGTCAGGTCGTAGGTCGCACCGTGGGCAGCCACGACAGGCGATCCCCAGGCCTCGGTCAGCAGCCGGTGCAGCTCGGGCAGCTCGTCCCCGGTCGGCGGCCGTAGCTCCAGGTCCCCGGGCAGCTCGCCGCCGGATGGCTCGCGCACCGCTGGGGGGTCGGCCAGCGCTGGGGCGTGGGGCAGCCCTTCCTCCACCGGCCTCCGCATACCCGGATCGTCCACGGCCGCCATCATGAGGGCTGCGCGCGCCTGCCGGCTCCCGATTTTCCTTGCGTCACCTCCGGCGGCTTCCTCCACCCTCGTTGTTGATCACCGTCCGCCGGCTGCCTGCCGTTCGCAGAGTCGGGGCCGGTGTTGGGGGGACAGCCAAGATCAACTCGGTGGCGGAGGCGGCCGGATCACGATGGGCCTGGCCGGCCGGCAAGGTCCGGAAATGGTGCGGGGCCGGGTGGGAGTGCCCACCCGGCCCCATTCGAGGGAAGCGTCAGGCCAGCTTGGTGATCCGGTTCTGTGGGCCGGGGGCGACCGGCGCGGCGCTGCCCAGGTACGTGGTCAGCGCATCCACGTCGAAGCCGGGGGCGGTGATGCGCCCGGTGCCGAGGGTGAGGTTGGTGAAGCCGTCGCCGCCGTTGGCCAGGAAGTCGTTCGTGGTCACCTGGTAGCTGGCGGCCGGGTCGAGCGGGGTGCCGTTCAGCGCCAGGTTCGAAATCTGGCTACCCAGCGGCAGGGTGGTGTCGTAGGAGTAGGTGAACCCGGCCGAGACCTGCAGGATCCGGGTCGTGGTCTGCCCGGCGAAGCCGGGGAACTGCTGCTCCAGCACGCTCTTGATCTGCGCGCCGGTGAAGGTCTGGGTGGTCACCAGGTTGTTGAACGGCTGCACCGTGAAGCACTCGCCGTAGGTCACCTCGCCGGGCGCCTCGCCGCCTGGAGAGTTGGCGAACGTCAGCGGCGCCCGGATGCCACCCGGGTTCATGAACGCGATCTGGGCGCCCGCGCTGGTCCGGGTGTACGCGAGCTGGGCGTCGGCGATCACATCGCCCAGGGCGCTCTCGCCGGCGGTGTTGTTGGTATTGGTGATGTCCGCGGTGATCGATCCGACCACCCGGTTGGCGATCGGGGCGACCTTTGTCCGGTACTTGTCGGCGATTGCCTTGGCGGTCGGGTCGACGGTGTCCGGGTTGCGGACGAAGTTGTCGTTCGCGTCGCGCTGCCAGCTCCCGTCCGGGTTGCGGACGCCGTTCTCCACGATCACGTTGTGCGCGCTCACCGAGGTGAAGGCGCCGGTCTTCTTGTCCAGCGTCATCGAGATGTCGGTGACCAGGACGCCGAACGCACCGGCGCTGGTGACCACGACGTTCTGCCCGGAGGCGTTCGGCAGGGCGCAGGTGTAGAAGCGGTGCGTGTGCCCGGAGACCACCACGCCGTACTCCGGCCGCAGCCCGGCCACGATCGGGGTGATGTCACCCGCGAACGCGCTGCAGCTGTCCACCGTGGGGGGCGGGGTCGAGCCCTGCATGCCGCCCTGGTGGATGAGCAGCACCAGCGACTTCACGTTGTGGTCACGGATCAGGAGGTTGCCGTAGTAGTTCGCGGTCGCGATCTCGTCCCGGAAGTCCACGGTCTGGATGCCGGCCGGGTTGACGATGGTCGGGGTGCCCTTCAGGGTCATGCCGACGAAGCCCACCCGGACGCCGCCGATGCTCTTGATCTGGAACGGCGGCAGGATCGGCAGCTGGGTCTGCTTGTCGGTCACGTTCGCGGCCAGGTACTGGAACTTCGCGCCGTTGTACCCGTCGCCGTCCAGGCAGCCGTCCACCGGGTGGCAGCCGCCGCGCTGGATCCGCTTGAGCTCGGTCACACCCTCGTCGAACTCGTGGTTGCCAACCGAGCTGATCTGTAGGCCGAGCGCGTTCATCTCCTCGATGGCCGGCTCGTCGTGGAACGCCGCGCTGACCAGCGGCGAGGCGCCGATCAGGTCGCCGGCCGCGACGGTGAGCGTGGAGCGGTCCGCCGCGACGGATTGCGCGCGCAGCGTCTTCACGGTGGTGGCCAGGTACTCCACGCCACCGGCCGGGTTACCGGCGACCACGCCGCCGCTGCCGGTGGGTGGGTCGATGTTGCCGTGGAAGTCGTTGAACGCGAGCATGTCGATCGTGCGGTTCGGTCATGCGTTCCCCCAGGTCCGTCGGTCGCTGAGTTCAGTTTCGAGTGGGCTGAGTGGGCGGCGGAGGCGGAAACCTGGGTTATCACTCCATTGAGCGATGTCTATCCCGGCATCAGCCGCGCAGCCGCAGGCCGCGGGGAGTGGCCCGGAAGCCGGCCGACTCCAGCGCCCCGGCCAGCGCGGTCGCCTGGGTGAGGACGTGCCCGCCGTCGGCCCGCTCCACCGCGATGCTGCCGAGGGAGCCGTCCCGGACGGCGAGCGCCAGCGCGTCAGCCGCGGGCTGCAGCACCGCCGGGTCGTCGGACCAGGACAGCAGCGTGCGGCCGCCGCGCTCCACGTACAGGACGAGCCGGCCGTCGACCAGGACCACCAGCGCGCCCGCCTTGCGGCCCGGCTTGTGGCCGGTACCCGGTCCGCCCGTGCCGGTCCCGGCCGGTCCACCCATGCCGGTGCCGGCCGCGCCGGCCGTGCCGGCGCCGCCCGTGTCGGTGCCCCCCGCGCCGGCGGGGCCGGTACCGCCGTCCAGGCTGGCGGCCTCGCGGTCCGGCCAGGGCAGCGCGGCACCGTACGGGTTGGCCGGGTCGGTGGCGGCGAGCACCAGAGCCGGGTGCTTGGCCCGCTGGTGCCCGGCGTGGCCCTGCTCACCGCTGTCTCCGGCGAAGCTGCGCAGCCGGTCGACGGCGCCCGGTGAGGCGAACTGTGCCGCGCCCAGGGAGTCCACGAAGTACCCGCGGCGGCAGGTGCCGGTCTCCTCGAAGGCGCGCAGCACGGGGTACACCCCGGCGAACCCGCCGGGGGCCCGCTCCGCCATGACGGCGCCACGGGTGACCACCCCATGCCGGTCCAACAGCACCTCGGCCAGCGCGTGCGCACGGCGTGTCGGGTCGGCGTCCCGCTCGGCCAGCCGCCACCACCGGCCGGCCACCGTGGGCGGGCCGCCGCGGGTGGGCATCACGGGGCGGCCGTCCACCAGCGCCCCGAGCCGCGCCCGGCCGTACCGCCCACGCGGCGTGGCCGCCCGCCGCCGGTGCACCGTGCGGCCGGCGCCTACCCGGGCCCGCAACGGGGCCAGCGTGTCGTTGCCGAGCAGACCGGCCCAGACCAGGTCCCAGATCGCGGCGGCCAGGCCCTGGTCGTTCACCGGGTCGCTGACCAGGCCGGCGACGCGGTCCGACAGCGACCGGAAGAACAGCGCCTGCTCGCCGTCCAGCACGTCCAGGACGGCCTGGTGAAGCGGGGTCAGGGTGAGCTCCTCGGGCGGCGGCAGCACCAGCGCCGCGGTGTCGGCGGGGCAGAGCACCAGCCAGCCGTCGTCCCCCGGCAGGCTGCCGGCACCGGTCCACACCACCTCGCCGGCCGCGGTCAGCTCGTCCAGCATCGCGGGGGAGTACTCCGCCACCCGTGCCGGCAGGATGAGCGACTCCAGCGCGGATGCCGGCACCGCCGCGCCCTGCAGTTGCTCCACCGCGCGCAACACGCCGTCCACGCCGCGCATCCGCCCGCCGGACGACCCACCCGCCACTCCCTGCCAGGCCGGCAGGAACCGGGCCAACGCCTCGGTGGGCACCGGCTCCACTTCGCGCCGCAGCCGGGCCAGCGACCGGCGGCGCAGCCTGCGCAGCACCTCCGCGTCGCACCACTCCTGCCCCGAACCGCCCGGGCGGAACTCGCCCGCCACCACCCGTCCGGCGGCGGCCAGCCGGGCCAGCACGTCGCCCACCACCGCGGGCCCCAGGCCGAGCCGCCGCGCACAGTCGGCCGCGTGGAACGGGCCGTGGGTGCGCGCGTACCGCCCGACCAGGTCGCCCAGCGGGTCGGCCACCGGCTCGGTGAACGCCTCCGGCACGCCCACCGGCAGCGCCACCCCGAGCGCGTCCCGCAGCCGACCGGCATCCTCGATCGCGGTCCACCTCTCCTCGCCGGCGATCCGCACCCGCAGCGCCCGGCGGGACGCCTCCGCCTCGGCCAGCAGCGGTCCGGTGGCGCCGCGGGCGAGCGCCTCCGCGGTGGTCAGGTCGCCGAGGATGCGCAGCGCGTCGGCGAGGTCGTCCACGCTGGACACCCGGCGGCCGCCGTCGGCCAGCCAGCCCAGCTCGGCCTCTACCTCGGCCACCGCGGCCGGGTCGAGCAGCTCGCGCAGCTCGGCCTGGCCGAGCAGCTCCGCAAGCAGCGCCGAGTCGAGCGCCAGCGCCTGCGCGCGCCGTTCGGCCAGCGGCGCGTCGCCCTCGTACAGGAACGCGCCCACGTATCCGAACAGCAGCGACCTGGCGAACGGGGACGCCTCCCGGGTCTCCACCTCGACCACCCGCACTCTCCGGGCGGCCACGTCCCGCATCAACCCGACCAGCCCGGGCAGGTCGAACACGTCCTGCAGGCACTCCCGCATCGCCTCGAGGGTGATCGGGAAGGTCGGGAACTCCGAGGCCACGGTGAGGAGCTGGGCGGCCCGCTGCCGCTGCTGCCACAGCGGGGTGCGCCGCCGGGGGTCACGCCGCGGCAGCAGCAACGCCCGCGCGGCGCACTCCCGGAACCGCGCGCCGAACAGCGCCGAATTGCCGACCCCGTCCCGCACCAGGGCCTCGATCTCGTCCGCGGCGAAGATCGCCAGGTCCGCGTCCGGCGCCGCGTCCATCTCCGGCAGCCGCAGCACGATCCCGTCGTCGGCGTGCATGGACTGCACGTCCAGCCCGTACCGTTCGCGCAGCCGGGCCGCGATGGCCAGCGCCCACGGGGCGTTCACCGGGGCGCCGAACGGCGAGTGCACCACGATCCGCCAGTCACCCAGCTCGTCATGGAACCGCTCCACGAGCACGGTCCGGTCGTCCGGCAGGTGCCGCGTGGCCTCCCGCTGTGCGGCCAGGTATGCGACCAGGTTGTCGGCGGCCCACGTATCCATGCCCGCGGCCCGGGCCCGCTCCATCGCCGCGTCGGTGTCCAGCGCCGACACCTCGCGCAGGAACGCCCCGAGCGCGCGGCCCAGCTCGGCCGGCCGGCCCGGCGCGTCGCCTTTCCAGAACGGCATCCGGCCGGGCTCGCCGGGCGCCGGGGACACGATCACCCGGTCATGCGTGATCTCCTCGATCCGCCACGAGCTCGAGCCGAGCAGGAACACGTCGCCGACCCGGGACTCGTACACCATCTCCTCGTCCAGCTCGCCCACCCGGACCGGCTTCTCGGTTGCCAGGTACACCCCGAAGAGCCCACGGTCCGGGATGGTGCCGCCGCTGGTCACCGCCAGCCGCTGCGCCGCGGGCCGGGCGGTAAGCACGCCGGTGACCCGGTCCCACACGATCCGCGGGCGCAGCTCGGCGAACGCGTCCGACGGGTACCGCCCGGCCAGCATGTCCAGCACCGCGTCCAGCGCGGAGGCCGGCAGCTCGGCGAACGGGGCCGCCCGGCGCACGACCGCAGCCAGGTCGTCCACGTTCCACCGGTCCATCGCCACCATGGCCACCACCTGCTGGGCGAGCACGTCCAGCGGGTTGCGCGGGTACCGCATCGACTCGATGGCGCCGGCCCGCATCCGCTCGGCCACCACCGCGGACTCCACCAGGTCACCGTGGTACTTCGGGAAGAACACGCCGCGGCTGATGGCGCCGACCTGGTGCCCTGCCCGGCCGACCCGCTGCAGGCCGGCGGCCACGCTGGGCGGCGCCTCGACCTGCACCACCAGGTCCACCGCGCCCATGTCGATGCCCAGCTCCAGGCTGCTGGTGGCCACCACCGCGGGCAGCCGCCCGGCCTTCAGGTCCTCCTCGACGCTGACCCGCTGCTCGCGCGACATCGAGCCGTGGTGGGTGCGGGCGACCAGCGGCGGCGCCCCCCTGCCGGCGCCCGATTCGGCCATGACCTGCGCCGGGATCCTGGTCAGCTCCAGCGGCTCACCGTACAGCCGCTTGTACGCCAACTCGTTCAGCCGTGAGGTCAGCCGCTCGGCCAGCCGGCGGGAGTTGGCGAACACGATGGTGGACCGGTGCTCCTCGATCAGGTCGAGCACCCGCTCCTCCACGTGCGGCCAGATCGAGGTGCGCCGCTCGTGGCCCGCGGCGTTCCCGGACAGGTCGCCGGTGGGCTCCCCCAGCGCCGACATGTTCTCCACCGGGACCACGATCTGCAGCTCGACCGACTTGGCCGCCGGCGGCTGCACGATGGCGACCGTCCGCCCGCCGGCCAGGAACCGCGCCACCTCCTCCACCGGCCGCACCGTCGCGGACAGCCCCACCCGCTGGGCCGGCCGACCGGTCAGCACGTCCAGCCGCTCCAGCGACAGCGCCAGATGCGCGCCGCGCTTGGTGCCGCACACCGCGTGCACCTCGTCCACGATCACCGTGTCGATGCCGCGCAGCGCCTCCCGGGCGTTGCTGGTGAGCAGCAGGAACAGCGACTCGGGTGTGGTGATCAGCACATCCGGTGGGGTGCGGGTGAAGGCGCGCCGCTCCTCGGCCGGGGTGTCGCCGGAGCGGATCGAGACCCTGATGTCCGGCTCGGGCAGGCCCAGCCGGAGCGCCGCCTGCCGGATGCCGGCCATCGGGGCGCGCAGGTTCTTCTCCACGTCGACGGCCAACGCCTTCATCGGGCTGACGTACAGCACCCGGCAGCGCCTGCCCGGGTCCGGGGTCGGCTCGATGGCAGCGTCCGCCGCAACGCCGGGGCCGATGGTCGGCGCGCCGCCTGCCGCCGCGAGCCGGTCCAGCGACCACAGGAACGCGGCCAGCGTCTTGCCGGAGCCGGTCGGCGCCACCACCAGGGTGTGCTCGCCGCGCCGGATCGCCGTCCACGCCTGCTCCTGGGCTGGCGTGGGCGCCACGAACGCGCCGGTGAACCACGCACTGGTCGCGGGGGAGAAGCCGGGTAGCGGATCGGTCACGAAATTCAGTCTGCTCCGTGCCTCTGACATTTCCAGCCGGCGCCTGTCACGATGGCGGTATGTCCCGGTGGGCCCGCGTGGTGGCGGTCTGTGCGCTCACGCTCGCCTCCGCTGGGTGCCTGCGTTACGACGCGCAGTTACAGGTGGACGCCGCCGGCACGGTGTCCGGCCAGCTCGTGGTGGCGTTCCGGGCGGAGCTGTCGACCAACCTGGCGCAGCGGTTCGAGGTGCCGCCGTTGATACGGGACAAGGTCGCGGTGGCGCCGTACGAGGCGGACGGGTACGTCGGCAGCACGGTCAGCTTCGATCGGCTGTCGATGGACGAGGTGGGCGCGCTGTTCGGCGGCGGGCAGCGCACCGGCGCCACCGTCCGGCTGTCGATGACCCGGACCGGCGATGAGGTCTCGGTGACCGGGTCGGCGTTCTTCCCGGACCTGTCGATGCTCGGCGGCAGCAACGATGGGTTCGACGCCCGGATCGCGCTTTCCTTCACCGGCGCGAGCACGGTCAACGCGAACGGGACGGTGGCCGGGCAGGACGTGACCTGGTCCCCGCAGCCCGGGACGTTGCTGCCGCTCAGCGCGCACGCGGTGTACCCCGCGGCGACCGAGACCGCCACGGTGACCGGCCCGGCGTCCTCCGGTGTGTCTCCGGCGCTGTTCATCGGGGTCTGCGCGGTGCTGGCCGGCGTGGTGGTGCTGCTGCTCGCGCAGTTGCTGCGGCGCCGCCCGGCGGTTGCGGCGTACCCGCCCGCGTCACCGGCCGTTCGGCCCGCACGGCCCGCGGCTCGCACTGCGGCGTTGCCCGCGCCGCCCGGCGCCCTGCCCACGCCGCCCGGCGTCCCGCCCGCCTGGCCCGCCATTCCGCCCGCGTGGCCCGCCATTCCGCCCGCGTGGCCCGCCGTTCCGCCCGGGCCTTACGCTGACCCGTACCCGACGGTGCCGTCCGGGCCGGGATTATCGCCGGAGAACACGTTGCGACTGCCGACGGTCCCGCTGCCGGACGATCCGGGGCCGTCGTACCGGCATGACCAGCCAGGATGGTGAACGGATGCAGTTGCGAGCCGACGGGTCCGGCGTCACGCTGACACCCGGTTGGCGGGCGCTGGCGATCGTCGGCGGCATCCTGGCGGTCGGGCTGGTGCTGCTGGTGGGCATGCTGCTGGCGGCCCGGCGGCGCACCGAGGAACGCCGGCAGCTCGAGGTGCCGCAGTTCAGCGCAGGGGAGTTCCAGCAGTTCTCCGACCACCAGGGCTGGATCGCCCAGCAGTCCGTCGCTCCGTCGCCGGAACGCTCCGGGTGGCCCCCGGCCGGGCAGCCGCTGGCGCCGCCGTTGCAGCCGCCGCCGTCGCAGCAACCGCCGTCGCAGCAACCGCCGTCGCAGCAACCGCCGTCGCAGCAACCGCCGTCGCAGCCGCCGCCGTCGCAGCCGCCGCCGTTGCAGCCGCCGCCGTTGCAGCCGCCGCCGTTGCAGCCGCCGCCTTTGCGGCCACCATTGCCGCAGCCGCCTCGGTTACAGCCACCTCCGCCGCAGTCGTCCGCCGGCTGAGCGGCGTGGCACGCGCCCTCGTCCGGGCCCCCGTCCCGGCCGGCGACCCGTCCGACACCCAGCGGCACACCCTCCGGGTGCTGACCGGTAGTCAGGTGCTCGGCGGGGTCGGCGTCTCCAGCGGCATCGCGGTGGGCGGCCTGCTGGCGGCCGAGCTGGCCGGATCCGAGGCGTACGCCGGCATCGCGCAGACGTGCTCCACACTCGGTGGCGCCCTGCTCGCGGTGCCTGTGTCGCGGCTGATGTCCCGGCGCGGCCGGCGCCCCGGGCTGGTCGCCGCGTACTGCCTTGGCGGGACGGGCGCAGTGCTCGCGGTGCTGGCGGGCGTCACCGGATCGGTATGGCTGCTGCTGCCCGCGATGGCGGCGTTCGGCGGCGGCCAGACCGCGAACCTGCAGGCGCGGTACGCCGCCGCGGATCTGGCCACGGCACGGACCCGCGGCCGGTCGCTGGCGATCGTGGTGTGGGCCACCACCGTGGGCGCCGTGCTCGGGCCGAACCTCGCCGACCCGGGCGGCCGGCTGGCCACCGCGATCGGCCTGCGCCCGCTGGCGGGATCGTTCTTCTTCTCCATCGCGTCGTTCGCGTTGGCCGCCGCGGTCATCGCCACGCTGCTGCGGCCGGACCCGCTGCTCACTGCCCGACGGCTGTCCGGGACGGAGTACGCGGCTCCGCCCCGGCCCTCGCTCGGCGAGTCGCTGCGCACCATCGCCGCCTCGCCCGGCGCCCGGCTCGGCCTGCTCGCGGTGGCGTCCGCGCACGCGGTGATGGTCGGCGTGATGGTGATGACGCCGGTGCACATGGGCCGCAACGGAGCCACCCTGCGGATCATCGGGCTCGTGGTGAGCATCCACGTCCTCGGCATGTACGCGTTCTCCCCGCTGGTCGGCTGGCTGGCCGACCGGTACGGCCGGCAGTGGATGATCGCGCTCGGCGCGTTGCTGGAGATCGCCTCGACGGCGGTCACCGGCACCGCCGGCCACGGCTCGGTGCTGCTCGGCATGGGCCTGTTCCTGCTGGGCCTGGGCTGGTCGTTCGGGCTGGTCGCCGGGTCCACGCTGCTGACCGAGTCGGTGCCGGTGTCCAGCCGCGCCGGCGTGCAGGGCGCGGCCGACTTCGTCATGGGCGTGGCAGCCAGCGTCGGCGGCTTGGCGGCCGGCGTGGTGGTGGCCCAACTCGGCTACCCGGTGCTCAACGCCCTCGCCGCATCGGTCGTGCTGCCGGTACTCCTCGTGCTCGCCCGTCGCGCCGCTCGGGCCTGACCGGCTACACCGCGCGCCCCAGGAACGCGGCCAGATGGTCAAGCGCCGAGGCGTCCGCCGGGGCCTCGCTGGCTGGCGCGAACGGCGTGCCGGACCGCTGCCCGGGCGGCAAGCTCCGCTGTGCGAACCGCGTCGCGGCGGCCACCAACTCCTGGTCGAACTCCGGCTGCTGACCGGTCGCCCGCGCAAGATCCCAGCCGTGCCCGGTGAGCTCGACCAGGCGCATGCCGAGCGCCGCCCGCCCGGGCAGCTCGCCGAACGGCAGCCGGAAGAGCTGGTCCAGCCGGCCGGGCACCTTCCATGCCTCGGCCAGTGCCTTCGCGGACTCCCGGTAGCTGTCCGTGTAGTCTTCGGCGCCGAGATCGGGCGGCCGGTCCGGGCGGGTCACCGGCTGTCCCTCGGCGACGTGGGTGAACCGCCGGTTGGCGTCGATCAGGTGCGCAATGAGGGTGCGCACGGTCCAGTCCGTACACGGGGTGGGCCGGTCCAACTGGTCCGGCCGGACACCGGCGACAAGCCGGGCGACCTCGTCCAGCGCCCGGTCGTGCAGTGCGATCTCATCCATGCCGGGGAAGGTAGCCGCAGGCCCCGACAGTTTTCCGCGCACTAGCCTGGCGGGGTGCGGTTGACCGATTTCTGGGAACGGATGCAGGGACAGTTCGGTGCGACGTACGCCGAGTCGCTGGCCAAGGACCAGGTGCTGGCCCAGCTCGGCGGGCGGACCGTGACGGAGGCGCTGGAGGCCGGCGAGCCGGCGCGGCAGGTGTGGCGGGCGGTCTGCGAGGCGTTCGACGTACCGGCGAAGAACCGCTGATCAGTGTGTCGCGGCGTGTCGCAGTATGATCGAACAGGTGTTCGGTACGGTGTCCACACCCGGCGCGGTTGTCCACAGCGGCCTCAGCCACCGAGATTTTCGTCGGTGGTCGGGCTTAACGTCGGGGATGACTGATACGACGGATCGCCCGTGAGGTGGAGATATGGCAGCACTGGACCGCGACAAGGCACTCGACGTGGCGCTCGCCCAGATCGACAAGCAGTTCGGCAAGGGCTCGGTGATGCGGCTGGGTGACGACTCGCGCCCGCCCGTCCAGGTGATCCCGACCGGGTCGATCTCTCTCGACGTCGCGCTCGGCATCGGCGGCCTGCCGCGTGGCCGGATCGTGGAGATCTACGGCCCGGAGTCCTCCGGCAAGACCACGGTCGCGCTGCATGCGGTGGCGCAGGCGCAGGCGACCGGCGGCATCGCGGCGTTCATCGACGCCGAGCATGCGCTCGACCCGGACTATGCCAAGGCCCTCGGCGTGGACACGGACGCTCTGCTGGTCTCCCAGCCGGATACCGGCGAGCAGGCGCTGGAGATCGCCGACATGCTGATCCGGTCCGGTGCGCTGGACGTAATCGTGATCGACTCGGTGGCTGCCCTGGTGCCGCGCGCCGAGATCGAGGGCGAGATGGGGGACAACCACGTCGGCCTGCAGGCCCGGCTGATGAGTCAGGCCCTCCGCAAGATCACCTCGGCGCTCAACAACGCGGGCACCACCGCGATCTTCATCAACCAGCTCCGGGAGAGGATCGGCGTCATGTTCGGCTCGCCGGAGACCACCACCGGCGGCAAGGCGCTGAAGTTCTACGCCTCGGTGCGCATCGATGTGCGCCGCATCGAGACACTCAAGGACGGCAGCGACGCGGTGGGCAACCGCACCCGGGCCAAGGTGGTGAAGAACAAGATGGCCCCGCCGTTCAAGCAGGCCGAGTTCGACATCATCTACGGGCAGGGCATCAGTCGCGAGGGCTCGTTGATCGACATGGGCGTCGAGCACGGCTTCATCCGCAAGTCCGGCGCCTGGTACACCTACGAGGGCGACCAGCTCGGGCAGGGCAAGGAGAACGCACGTAACTTCCTGCGCGACAACCCGGACCTCGCCGACGAGATCGAGAAGAAGATCAAGGAGAAGCTCGGCGTCGGCCCGCGGCTCGACACCGAGATCGAGGTCGGCGTGCCGGTCGACTTCTAGCGTGTACGGCGACACGGACGAGCCGGCCCGCCGGTGCGGCGGGCCGGTTGACCGCGGCTCGGGCCCGACGCCCCGCACCACGGATCTGCACGAAACAGCTCGGCACGGAGCTGAGCCGCGCAGAACCGAGCCGCGGGGAACCGAGCCGCGGGGAGCTGAGCCGCGGGGAACCGAGCCGCGGGGAGCTGAGCCGCGGGGAACCGAGCCGCGGGGGGCTGAGCCGCGGGGGGCTGAGCCGCGGGGG
>WNGB01010414.1_pt1 | contig 12906 bp, 5 predicted proteins | sample 5400681 | NCBI WGS metagenome assembly WNGB01 (sample SAMN13153367, study PRJNA577476) | soil metagenome | isolation source: 115 cm soil or saprolite under grassland replicate 2 | place: USA:California | collected 2016-06-15 | reverse complement strand
ACAATACCGCCCCCATCTCCAGTCTCCTTCGCTGAGATTGTCAGCGATTATTTTCCGGTACTTCACCGGCTCGGCCCGTTAGTGACTGTTCAGAACCGTTCGCGGTGCAGGATTATTCAATTCGAGCTGTGCGCTCACTTTCTGGAGCCCTGCAGTGAGCGCTTCAATTTGCTTTTCTTGACGCGCAATTTTCGCCTCCTGCTCCTCGAGTTTCGATTCTTGCTGTTCGTTTTTGCGATGCTCTTTGAGGAACTCATTGAGCAGCATCGCGTTCACTTGGTCATAGCGCACGGTGTAGGGTTTGCCTTCTTTGTCGCGCACGATAAGAGCAGGATTCACCTTTTCCACGTCCTCGGCCACTAAACCGAACTGTGCGATGCCATCGGAATCCACCTCTTTCTTGTAACGGAAGGTCACTGGCTGCAGCGCAAAGAGCGCTTCGCTGGCTGTGTCCATGCGTTTAATCTCCTCTTTAAATCGCCGAGAAGATGTAGCGGTGCCAAGTTTTCCACTTGAATTAATGAAAACAGCAGCTCCTCCAGACGAGGTTTGGCCAAAGATGCTGCCGATATAACAACTATTGCTTACGTTCGCACCACTGACGTTATCGCCGATACAAATAACGTGATCGGCCGTAGTGATGCTGGTGCCTGCTGAACGGCCCACGGCTGTGTTGTTGCTTCCAGTCGTGAGGCCACCCAAGGCAAAAAGGCCATCGGCCGTGTTGTAGTCGCCAGTGTCGTTGTGTAAGAGCGCTTGATAACCATGGGCCGAGTTGCCGCCGCCGGTGGTGGTGTCGTGAAGGGCGTCAACCCCGGTGGCCGTGTTGCTCGTGCCGTCCGTATTGCTTGAGAGCGCTTGAGAACCCGTAGCGGTATTGACGATGCCATTAGTGTTGTTAGAGAGCGCTTGCACACCGGTGGCCGTGTTTTCGTCGCCGGTCGTGTTGTTCCGGAGCGCACCAAACCCATTGGCCGTGTTGTCGTTGCCGTCGGTATTGTTGAGGAGCGCAGTATTCCCGACAGCCGTATTGCGGCTGCCTTCAGTGTTTAAGTATAACGCACTATCCCCGATCGCTGTGTTCCGCCCACCGATGGTGTTGAAATACAACGTGAACTCTCCGTTGGCAGTGTTGAAGTCGCCTTCGGTGTTGCTATAGAGGGCAAACGCCCCGGTGGCCGTGTTACCCTCACCGATGGTGTTGAACAAAAGCGCTGCTGTGCCAATGGCTGTATTGTCGAAACCGGTGCCATTGAACAAAAGCGCGGCCGCGCCACAGGCGGTATTGTAATCCGCGGTGTTCAACGCGAGCGTCCATGCGCCGACGCCGGTGTTTAGTTTTCCGATGGTCAGAGCCTGGAGCGACGAGTAGCCGAGAGCCGTGTTGTCTGTGCCGGTAGTCAGACTAAAAAGAGCTTTCTGCCCTTCTGCCGTGTTGCGTCCGGGATATCCGCCATCCGGTGGCGGGGTGACAGCCTGCGATGTCGGTGAAGCCGAAAAGTAGGCGAGCACGGGAATAAAGACCAAAGAGAGGTTATTCGTTTTCATATACACGGGATTCTGGCTCTTTTCCTCTTCACACGACAATGATAAAATCATAAGAATTGTTGCGATAATGTGTGCGACCGTTCCGTGATTATCCAAATTCATCTCGGCAGGGAGTGCGATGATAACTTCGTCCATACTTTCGCCCTCAGATTGCACCCCAGAGGCTTTGGCCGATTTTGAGAACCTGGTTATCGAAGCCGGAACAGTCGATCCAGAAGGCTTAACGCAGCGCATCCGCGACGCTTTTCGACTGTCGTTTCTGAGGAAATCGAATGGGCAACTCGTCGGAGTGGGTGCCCTGAAACATCCCCTGTTGAGCTATCGGAGTAAAGTGTTCGCGAAAGCGGGAACAGCCACACCACCAGATGAATATCGTGTCGAGTTGGGCTGGGTAGCTGTCGCTAAATCGCACCAAGGGCGAGGCCTATTGCGTCGTATTGTCGGTCAGTTAATCAGTTTGGCCGAGAATGAAAATCTTTTCGCAACGACCCGGGCAGATGCGCGGGCAATGCGCTTTGCGGCTGATTACGGGTTTAAACCCGCAGGTAAACCCTATCCAAGCGGCCGCGGCTACGATCTTGTTCTGTATCTCCGTAACGCGGGGGAGAAGCATCTGGAAGGTCGGTGACATGACGCGGGGCTAGAGGTCGATGCGACGTCGTAAACATTTGACATCAATTGTTGCAATTAGGTATGCAGTGAGAGCCATCCGCGAAATGTAAGTGCTCGCGGAGTGGTGAGCGCACGTCCTCGCCGGGACAACACCCTTTGGCAACGGACAAGGAAGCGTGCGCCCCCAATCTGCAGCGTTCCTACTTTTAGTCCTCAGTAATTAGAGCAAACAAACTGTGTTCTTCGTCCGCTACTCCGGTCGTGAAGTAAACGTCCATCGCTCAGCGGAAAGAACCACTTACGGTCTCGGCGGCGGTGACGGACGAGGCCTTGGCGTCGGTGCGTGCCTTGGCGTAGGCGTCGGCCTTGGTGTAGTCGTCGGTGTAGCCGTCGGGGTCACCGTAGCTGTAGCCGTCGGAGTCGGTGTAACACTCGCCGTTGGTGTCGTTGTTGCGGTTGGCGTCGGTGTTGGTGAAGGGCTCACGGTTGCGGTGGGCGTCGGAGTCGAGGACGGGCTGGCAGTTGCCGTTACAGTAGGCGTGGGGGGTCGGCGTGGGACCTCCGACAGGGCAGTAGAAGGCGGTTAGAGTTTGCGACGGCGTGCCGAGCCGCTGATAGTAACCCACCGCCCACACACCGACGCCCGGGACGTTCGCCACCGAACCGAAGACATTGATGGCTTCATTAGAGTCGGTGCCCGCCGGATCTGGAGTGTCGAAAACCTGCCAACTGGTGCCGTCCCAGTGCTGGGCGAGGGTCAGTCGCGCCGCGTTTTCATTGAAATAAGACCCCACCGCCCAGACATCAGTGGCCGAGAGAGAAAAAACAGAGTTTAGCTCAGTGTAGGAGCTACTAAGGGGGGGAGACGGCACGATTTGCCAAGTGGTACCGTCCCAATGCTCCGTCAGCGGTAGAAAAACCGTGTTTTGGACTTGGTAAGTTCCAACTGCCCACGCATCGTTCGGGCCGGCGCTGCTCACGCCGAACAGTAAATTACTCCCCTGCGCCGAGCCGTCGGGACTGGGAACCACACTCCAGTTGGTCCCGTCCCAGCGCTGGATGAGTGTCGAAGGCAGGCCGTCTGTCGTGCGATAATAATATCCGACGGCCCAAGCGGTCTGTGAATTCGGCACGGCGGTAACCGCCGCAAGCACGTTATTGGGCGATACGTTAGGGCTTGGCACAATACTCCAAGCGGTACCGTCCCAATGCTCAATCAGTGTCTGCTGGCCAGTCTGTGAATAATAATAGCCGACGGCCCATACATCGGTAGCCGAGACAGCCGCTACGGCATATAGCCCAGTGTAAGTAGCCGGACTGGGACTCGAGATGATGCTCCAGCTTATGCCATCCCAGTGAAGCACGAGTGTGCGGCTGCCGCCGCCCTGCGGCTCGTACCGGCCAACGGCCCACGCATTGTTGGGAGCGACAGCGGTCACTCCGTACACGTAATGATTCGCATTGGGGATGTTCGGACTGGCCACGATTTCCCAGGCGGTGCCGTCCCAATGCTCAATCAGCGGCAGCGAATAGAAAAACAGATAGTTGCCGACGGCCCAGAGTTCGGCCGTACCTGGCACAGCCGCCACTGAAGAGAAGACGGGCCCGGAGTTCGGGTTGGGACTAAAAACAAGGTCCCAAGTACCGCAGGTAGGCGCGTGGGGTTTTGACTTCCGCTGCGCCGGTGAGGGCGCTGCGAGCAGCAACGAGAGCGAGACAAAGAAAAAAAACAGTGGGCGAAGATAGTCCATGGCAGTCTCCAGTATGGATTAGAGGTTGGTTCGGGCAGTCTTATTCCCATTTAAAAACGCCTCCATGAACAACCGATCAAACCGCGCAGATTCAAGAAGGCGGATTGTAGGTGGATTTGTTTTTGATGTGAAAAATAAGAATGACGTTACAGGAAGGCAGGACGAGTTCGGAGGGGCCTACGGCCGAGGCCGTGGCGTCGGGCGTGCACGTGGAGTCGGACTAAACCGCGGTGTCGGGGTCGGCCTTGGCGTTGCCGTCGAGGATGGAGTCGCAGTCGCAGTTGGCGTGGGCGTCGACGATGGGGTCGACGTGACAGTCGCAGTTGGACTTGGTGTAGGCGTCGGCGTTCCACCTCCCAGTAACTTGCGCCAGACACCTTCATCCGAGGTGCCGGCAAACAGATAGTTACTATCAGCGCACGAAGCTTCGACATCAGGGATCGGGCATTGAGGAAATCCTTCATTGATTGGGACCCACGTTGCACCGCTGTTCGTCGACAAGAACATCCCCACCTCGTCACCAGCGAATACCGAGCTGCCTCTAAACGTATAAGTGAAGATGCCGCAACCAAACGGGCAGTTCCCGGGTGGATCACTAAAAGTCCAGCTTTCCCCGAAATCCGTTGAGTAATAAGCGCCAAACAGGTCGCCTGCGAGCACGTTGTTTCCATTTGCAGCGAGACGCTCGATATCCACATTCAGAGCAGGTCTTTGCGTCCAAGTAACACCTGCATCTGTGGATTTGTATAACCCTTTAACAGAAAAGCTTTGTCCGAAAAGTGCAGCATAGGCAAGGGAACTTCCATCTGAGGCGACAGCAGTGACGGCTGTAGGTTCTATAGGCACGCTGGCCTGATGCCAGGTGCTTCCGTTGTCAGGCGAATAAAAAATACCATCCAGCGCGTCTGAGGGAGAGAACAACACCGTCACCGCTGCAACAACGTTACCGCCGCTCGCAGTGATAGACCAAGCGAACACACCTATATTGGGCGGAAAGCCGTTTAACATTCTTTGGAATGTCGCGCCGCCGTCGGTCGATTTGTAAATACCGTTGTCGGCTCCAGCAAAGAGAGCCTGATCCTTTGTGCAGAAGGTAAAAACCAGCTGTTGGGCAAGCAAAGTGTTATTCACATCGGTTTTGGCCCAAGTATCCCCATGATCGGAGGAACGGTAAATCCCGTCACCTTCCGTTCCCGCGAATACGTAAGCTCCAAAGGATATCAAACTGCGAATAGTTTTACCGACCGGCAGTCCCGCGGCAGCTGGGTCCCAGCTGGCTCCCCCGTTGGTGCTTGTGTATATTCCTGCTGCATCGGCTGGTGTGCCGGCGAAAATAGTGCTGCCGTCATACAACAATGCCTGGATGCCTCCTTTGCCAAGGCCCGTACTGACATCAATCCAGGTCGCGCCAACGTCGGTCGATTTGAAAACCTTGCTGTTGGACCCAAGATAAATCGTGTTGCCATTCGAGGAAAAAGAGTACGCACCATTCGAAAATGGTTCAAAGGTCCAGCTCGCGCCATTATCCGTGGACGTCTGAATGCCGGTCCTGGCTGCACCAAACAATTTTGTGCCGGTTTTGGCGAAGGAGCCGATGCCGGTCAGCGCAAATTGCTCCACGACGTCCCAGCTCGCTCCATCGTCCGTGGAGCGCCAGATGAAATTGTCTTCTGCGACAATGATTGCGTTGTCGCTGACGATGGATTCGCCTGCATCTGTTATGATGGACGGAACTACCTGCCACGTATTTCCGTTATCGGTTGATCGCGCGATGCCGCTGTCATTCGGAAGTGCAAAGAAAAATGCCCAGACAGTGCCGCCTTTGATTGCGAAGGAATTCACGACGTTTCCACCTAGCCCGCTCGTTCCGCTCCACGTCGCTCCATTATCTGTGGATTTGAATATGTTTAAGTAAATGGGGCAGCTACTTTTGGCAGCAGCTAACAAATTGGGTCCTGAAGCAATGATGTCGCTGATTGAGGCGCGCTCGATGCCGGCATTTGCCGCTACCCAGCTCAATCCGTTGTCCGTTGATTTGTACACTCCCTGCATTTCTGTCCCTGCATAGACGATATTGTTCGCCTCGAAGATGACGTTTGTCTGTAGTCCCGGCGGTCCGGCTGTTTTTTCCCATGGTCCCGTAGCGCCATTAGGGAACCTAAGCTTGGGAGCGCCTGCGGCAGCCGGTATCTTGTGGAGCGCGAGAATCGAGACAATCAGAATCGCCGCTGCAATAGCGAGTCCACGCAGGCAGCGGAGTTGCGAACGTCCGCGGTTTATTGCAATCGCAACGCACGGCGAAGGCGGTTCCATTTCTGTAGCTCTACGGTGAATTACGAAGCGATTCTTTTCTTTCATATGTATTTTGGAGTTGCGTTAAGAATCGTTTGAAATCACACAACCGATGGTCAAAGGCGAGTTCTTACAACAAAAGATTGATAACAATATTGTTACTTTAGCCAAGGCGCTGGCATCGGAGATCAAGGTGCTCATAGGGTAGGACGAGGCACTGGCGTCGGCCGAGATCTCGGTGTAGGGACAATTCTCGGCGTTGGGGTGGGTCTTGGTGTTGGTGTTGCAGTCTGCATCGGAGTCGCCGTTGCGGTTGCAGTTGCGGTCGGGCTCGGGGTGGGTGTTACACTCGGGGTCGCAGTAGGCGTCGGTGTTGGCGTTGCGGTCGGAGCGGGCGTAGCAGTAGGTGTTGGCGATGGGCACCCTGGAGGGTTGGCTTCGACACTCGCCAGCGTCGTACCTGCGGTACTATTAAACCCACCAACAATTATTGGCATCTGCCCGGCTCCAACGTTTAGCGTCACTGCATCCGCAAACGAGCGCGCTGTATTCAGCCTCGGGGCGCTCGACCAAGTGTTCGTGACGGGGTCATATATTTGAGTGTTGTTGAGAGATGCCGGTGCAGATGAAGCGCCCTTAGATGAAACATCCTTAGCTGAAGCACTGAGGGGGTTGCCGCCGCCGATGACCCAGAGTTTGCCCCCCACCACGGTACCTGCCGGGAAATTCGCGCCAACGTCCATAGGCGCTCCGGCCGACCAAGTGTTGGTAGCGATATCGTAGATGTAGAGATTCGTGTTGGACCCGGCGCTGCCACCACCAGCCACGTAGATCTTGTTGTTGATCGCACCGCAAGCCATGTTGAACTCGGCTTGCGGCAGCGGCGCCAAGGGGGCGCTCCAAGTGTTGGTCGCTACGTCGTAGGCATAGACTGCGCTGGATGCGACGTCGTTGGCAAATCCACCGATAACGTAGATCTTGCCGTTATAGTAGGCGTGGCCGTGATCGAAAACAGCAACTGGAACAGGTGCGCCACTCGACCACGTATTCGTGGCAATATTGTAGATGCGGTTGAGATTAGTGCCATTGGCACCGCCGAGGCCGCCCATCACGTAGATGTTGCCGTTGCCGCCGTATTCAGCGTGGAACAAGTAGTCGGGCCCGGCCGTCATCGATGCAAGTGGGCTCCAACTGTTGGTCGCAGGATTGTAGCGGTTGACCTCAGCATGCACGGTTCCGCCGGGGAACGTGTGACCGCCGAAGGCATAGGCAAAAGTGCCGTCGGTCGCGACCGCTATCCCATCTGCGCTGAACGGATAATCGGCCTTGAAGATCCACGGACCATTCGGGCAAGGCGTGCCCGTGGGCGTTGGGGTTGGGGTTGGTACGGGCGGTGTACCGAAGTATCGCGCGAGCGCAAAATCGACATTCGTATTCGTTTTCGTCGCTTGGAAACCGGCTGCCACGATCTTTGCATCCGGTTGAAGAACGGCATCCTCCGCCCCGCCACCGAGATCGCCAAATGAAGTGCGTACTTTCCCGCCCACGCCAAAACTTAGGTCGAGCGAGCCGTTCGGATTGCATCGCGCCAAGAGGAAATCGGAGTCCTCCGACTCAGTATTGGGATAACCGACCGTGATGATCTTGCCGTCCGGCTGAATCAGTACCGCATTGGCAGATTGGGCGAAACTGCCGAAATCGATGAGCACCAGGCCGCCGGTGCCAAACGTCGTATCCAGTGTTCCGTCGAAGTTGGAGCGAGTAAGAGCGAACTGTTGCTGCACGCCGAAATCAAACACTGTCGTGCCCGCGGCCACGATCTTTCCATCGGGCTGTAGCGCGGCGGCATAGGCGATGTCGAGATCGTTATTGCCAAAATCCGTGCTCACTTTTCCGCCCGTACCGAATGTCGTATCGAGAGTTCCATTGGCCAGGTAACGGGCAATCGCGAAATCGTAATAATCAACGGGGCTATTGGCCGAGCCGACGGCGACAATCTTTCCATCCGGCTGAATCAAGACCGAAAAGACATCGTCTTCGTGACCGAGAAAATCGGTCGTAACCGTGCCGCCGTTGCCAAACGTCGTGTCGAGGCTTCCGTCCGGGTTATACCGGGCAAGGGCAAAATCGGTATCGGACATATCGCCCGGATTGAAATCGAAGAAATCAGTCCCGGCGGCGATGATTCTTCCGTCCGGTTGCAAGGCCAGCGCGAATGCGAAACTACCGTCACCGGGAAAAATCGTAGTCACGATCCCTCCGGCGCCAAACGAAGTGTCCAGCGACCCGTCCGGATTGTAACGCGCGATCGTGAAATCACCGGCAAACACGAAGAGCGGATAGACTCCGCCGGCGACAACAATCTTGCCGTCCGGCTGGACCACCACCGCGGAGATAGCCGCAGCCCGGTTCGGGAAATCGGTCGTGACTTTTCCATTATTGCCAAATGAAGTATCGAGGGCGCCGTCGGGGTTGTATCGGGCAAGGGCGAAATCTTTGCCCGAAGAATTGTTGTTCGTATAGGTACTGCCGACGACGACCATTTTGCCATCGGGCTGAAGCGCCACCGCGCTGGCGAGATCGGTGCTGTTGTTGAAGTCAGTCAGCACAATCCCGCCGGTTCCGAACGAAGGATCGAGATCTCCATCGGCCGGAATCGATGTCGAGCCTGCGATGAAAAACGGCCCGCTTATTGCCGCCAACAAAATAAGGTAGTGCCAATTGTTACCGCGGCTTGTTCCCATGCAATCGTTTCCCAGCGACGGCGCACTGTTCGCAATTCGTGACATAAATTGTTCCTTCCTCTGTCAATAGTAGTATCGCCCCATCGGTCACACCCGACCGCGACCAAAAAGTAACGCGCGTGTTACCTTGCAGGCTTGTCGTCTGATCTCTGGAAGGCCTCAACACGCCAGCGCCTCGGCCTTCGAACTGGCATCTCATTTTGTCCATGCTGGGTTAGGCAATTATTAATTGTCTGCCGAGGTTCTTGGAGTCGGCCGTGGTCGCGGTGTCCGACTTTATGTAGGGATTGCTACCGGAGTGGGTATTACGGTCGCGGCGCGGGCGTAGGCCGAGGCCGCGCTGAGGGACCGGGTCTTGGTGTTGGAGTAGGCCGTGGGGTTGAGCTCGGGGTAGACGTAGGAGATGGGCTTGCGCTTGGTGTCGCCGTCGGAGTTGGGGTCGCAGTTGGTGTAGGTGTCGGACTTGGCGTGCCCCCGCCCATTGGCGCCTGAATTGCAACCGCAATCGGCGATCCTGTCTTGAAGAAGCCGATCGTCCCATTAGCGCTCTGCGGCGGTTGATCGCCATCAAACCGGAAATTGTACAGTGTTCCCCAGCGGATCGCATTGGCGTTTTGGTTCTGCGCAAATGTTTCGCTGTTCCAGGTGATGGAGTCGAGCGCCTGAGTGACAGTCCATGGCATGCTACTGTAGCCCTGGTTATTGAAGGTGTTGTCGTTTGGCCAGCCAGGCTCCTGCGGCGGGGCGTGAAATCCAATATTACTGATGTTCACTCCGGGTGCCAAAGGCACGCTAATGTGGTGTTTAGGTCATTGGCTTCAACAACGATACGGTGCGAGACGCCGTCGTGGACATGACCGGTATGATCCTGTGGCCCAGGGTTCGACCCTCCCGGAAAAAAACCTGTAAATGGGTTCACCCATGCACGGGAACCGAGGACGTTCTGAATCCCATTTTGATTCGTGCTGTACAAATCGGAACAGCCTGAACCGAGATGATTGCCGAACACATCGTTACAGCCAAAGCCACAGTTGTCTTCCGATGCTGCCGTAAAGGCGTGCTTGAGCCAGGATTGCCCGATTTGTTCGAACCGCTGGGTGTTGTCAACTCCTCCGGTCATTCGATACAAATTTTGGGGAATGACCGGGTGATTGTTACTTGGCAGTGCAAACCAATCCACATCCACCTGCCCGTTGTTGCAAGCTTCGGTTCCTACCGCCAATCCAACCTGAGTGCCGGCGTCCCCGAATTGCTGTAAACTGGGCAGGTTTCCCACGATAACATCCGGGCCGGGCACCAGAGTAGGTGCTTCTGCTCCAGCTGCGCGTTGCACGGGCGGCATGACCACCGATCTAAGCTCGCCGTTCACCAGTTGCATGATCTCGGTCGGCTGCACCGTCGCATCGAGGGAGATTTTTCCAACAGTTTCACCGGCGACCGATCGTCGGCCAAGAGCGTTGGCAAACTCTTTTGAAATAAGAAGCCTTCCCCCTGTGATGCTGAGCAACTGCGCCTTCGCGTCGTAGTGGTACTGGTGTCCTTCGATGTTGAAAAACGTGAAACTCGTTTTTGCGTCGCGCACCGCAAGATCGAATGCTGCGTCGGAAGGAAGTTTTTCCACGATGAGTTGTTTATTGGAAGCGTCCAGTGACACAGGAAGAGCCGGCGCAGAGTTTTGCTGGATCAGCGCGATCGATCCCTGCTCAAGCCCGCGCAGCAGACCGTTAAATACAAGAATACTAAAGAAAGAATTCGCCGCGACAGCGAATTGCACGCTCTGAGGTTTTCCACTGGAGAGCGCACTTCCATTCAATCGATTGAGATCGAGATCGATTGTGACGCTTCCATTTTCCACAATCATTCTCTGAAGCGTCCCGCTCTGTCGTTGGAGGTCGCGGCTCGTCTTTGCCGTGGCGAAAGCTTTCGGAGCGCTCGCCTCGGATGAGGCAAAGAGTAAGAACAACGGAAATACGAAACCGGTGAGTGTTAACTTTGACATTGTGGACGGATTCCCATGGTTGCGATGACCCTGGTTAAGGTTGAGAGAATTAATTTTTCTCATGCGTTATTGCGGAAGCAAAGAAGACTCAGCCAAGCTCATTCACATACGCACTTCCCTCTAGTCTTAGATTTGTGAATCGTTGCCCGTGGTCTGTAACTTTTCTCCGCCGGGTATTTTTGCTAGGAGTAGGTGCTCGCAACTCGAATTCATGTTCCGCGCTGGCTTGTGTAGTTACTAATTGGCTATTGGGGTGCCGAAGGTCTTGGAGTCGGCCGTGGTCGCGGGGTGGGGCGGGGTCGCGGCGTTGAAGTAGGTGTGCCTGTAGGTGTTGCGGTGGGGCTCGGGCTAGGTGTAACACTCGGCGTCGCCGTAGGCGTTGCTGTTGGCGTTGCGTTCGGTGTGGCCGTTGGACTGCCAGTCGGTGTTGGAGACGGCGTTCCGCAACCTTGCGACGTAAAATGCTCGCTCAATGTTAGGAATCCTACGCCTTCCTCGTAGCGGAGCCCGACTGCCCACACATCACAAGGGGTGATCGCTGTCGCCGCGAGAAGTCTGGCCGTTACATTGGGACTTGGGAAGACACTCCAACTGCTGCCGTTCCAATGGCCGATCAAAGCGAAACCGCCGCCGTCGCCTACAGCCCACGCATCGTTCGCCGACACCGCCGCCACTCCATACGCTGCGCTTTCGGGCTCAACACCAAAGCCGAGGACCTGACTCCAACTGTTCCCCTCCCAGCGCTCAATCAATGTGGTCGTTCTGAAGTCAAACGGGTTCCGCGACCAGCCCACGGCCCAGATGTCACTCGGCCCCGTCGCAGATACAGCCTGCAAAAAATTGTCGCCAGATGGATTGGGGCTGGAGACGATGGTCCAACTAGAGCCATCCCAATGCTCGATCAGTGTAGAAAACCCAAATGAGGCATGGCCCGAGTATCCCACCGCCCAGACATTGTTCGGGCCGAGCGCCACCACGCCGTAGAGCTCATTGAACGCTCCTGGCACATTCGCACTTGGAATCACACTCCAATTCGTACCATCCCAGTGCTCCGTGAGAGTTTGCGCGAATTCACCAACGTTCGTGTAGCTGCCCACGGCCCAAACATCGTTTGCCGAGTTGGCGTCCACTGCATACAGCGTATTGAGCCCCGCCGAGCCGGGGCTGGAACTGGGGATAATACTCCAAGCCGTGCCGTTCCAGTGCAGAATCAACGTCGCCTGGTCGGGAACGTTGCCGCTACTGGTGTTGCCCACAGCCCACGCGTCCGATGAGGAAATGGCGACCACGCCGTTCAGTTCATTGAGCCGGTTATTTGGATTGGGGTTGGGAATGATGCTCCATTGTGTTCCGTTCCAATGCTCGATGAGCGTCCGCTTCCAAGTGCCGAACGCGTAATAGCCCACCTCCCAGACATCATTTGAGGCGCTGCCACTCACACCGTTGAGTATATTATCGCTGACGCCGGAATTGGGGGTGGAGACGATGCTCCAGCTGGAGCCGTTCCAATGCTCGGCCAGCGTATGGCTGTTGTTGCCGACCGCCCAAATGTCGCTCCCGCTGATCGCGCTCACCGCGCTCACGAAGAACTGCACGCCATTGGGACCGGTGTTGTCGCCAGCTACCTGCACCCAGGTCGTGCCATTCCATCGCAAGAACAAGGTTTGCTGATTACCGCCCGGTGCGTTGAACTCGCCCACGGCCCAAACATTGTTTGCTGCAAGCGCGGTGACTCCATGCAAGTAATTGGAAGTGGAGCTGGGGTTCGGGCTGGAAACCACGCTCCACGTCGAGCCGTTCCAATGCATCGTGAGCGTGATTGGGCCTGACTTGCCGCCGGTCCATCCCACTGCCCAAACGTCGTTGGCCGAAATCGCCGAAACGCCATACAGGAGGGGAACGGAGCCCGCAGGCGGGCCGGGGACGATGCTCCACTCGGTACCATTCCAATGCAAGAGAA
>WNGB01011423.1_pt1 | contig 12909 bp, 13 predicted proteins | sample 5400681 | NCBI WGS metagenome assembly WNGB01 (sample SAMN13153367, study PRJNA577476) | soil metagenome | isolation source: 115 cm soil or saprolite under grassland replicate 2 | place: USA:California | collected 2016-06-15 | reverse complement strand
GGTCTTTCGGTCGTCGGGTACCTCGTGGTGATCGTTCACCTGATGCGCCTGACGCCCCCGATACCGGAGCCGCACAGCTCTCCGCGCTCCATCGTGAGCCCCCGTCCGACGAAGCCCGCCTGCCCAACCACAGGGCTTCCCCACGCGGCACGGCTGGGGGAAGTGGCGTGGATCCAATCCGACTCGCTCATGGTGATCGACCTCGGGACGTGCCGACAGACTCTTGTTGGCACTGGCGCCGCGCCACCGGTGCGGTTCAGCCATGACGGCAGGTGGATGGCCTTCGGAGACGGAGAGGTGGTGCCCTCGGCTGGAGGGGAAGTGCGGGAACCCTTCGGATCCCCGGTCAGGACCTGGGAGTGGTCACCGACCGCCGACGTCCTGGCGGGAGTAACCGCGAGGGGGGGCGTGGTGATAGCCGGCACGGAGCATGGGGCCACGGCGTTACTCCCGGCCGGCTCGGGCGTGGGCCACCTGGCCTTCTCGCCGGACGGTCGACGCCTTGCGGTTGACCGGGCGGGGCGAGGGATCCAGGTGCTCGACGTGGCCACCGGGAAAGCCCGGACGGTCTTTCCACAGGCCGATGCCGCGCGGGTCCCGGAGGTGGCCGGGTGGTCGATGGACGGGCGTTGGATCCTGTATTGGCGGGGACCGGTCGGGAAGAAAGGTGGACCCCTCGACGCTGTCCCCTCTCCGGGCGGCCCCTGGGTGAACGTGTTCGACCCGGTGCTCCCCTACCGTGACTTCCTGCTGGTTCTGGCCGGCCTGTTCGCCCGACGGGCGGTGGGTCGCGGCGACCGACACCTACAACCAGAAGGAGTCGGCGAAGCAGACGATCCCCAGGGCGCTGTGGCTGCTCGCCGCCGACGGGTCCTCTCGTCGGCTCCTGGTCCCCGGCACCAACGGGGCTCTGGAGTTCCCGCGGTGGTCATCGGATGGAACGGTCATCCTGGTGGTCCTGCGGACCGGCAGCCGGTGGTCGTCCCCGGGGAGCCTGCTCCTGGTTCGGGTGGACCCCAAGTCCGGCCGTCTGGTGAAGCTCGTGGGCCCCATCAGCGACCTGGGGAGCGCCCCCGGGCCGGGCGGGCACCAGCAGTGGTCCGCGATCAGCGACTGGTACCGGCCGTAGCTATGGCGCGGCAGCTGGACGAGGCCCTGAGTGGCTCACCGCGGGGCACGTGGTCCCCCAGCCGACCGCGAGAGACCTTGTTGTCCGCGCGCTCCGAAACGATCCCTTCGATGAAGCCCAAACGTCCTCTTGCACCGCTAGATAGACCGCAACCGCTGCGACCATGACGCCCGCGATGAGCTGCTTATCCACCGGATCTCCCTCCTATTGGTCGATATCGGAACCCAGGACAAGCAGTGGCTTCTGACACAAAGGAGGCCAAGGTCAACGCTCGGCATGTGTCAGGCGTTCAAGATCGGCGATAACGGCGAACCGGCGCAGCCCTCCTCCTCGAGGGCCATGACAGGAGCAACGGGAGTACGGATCTGATACGGGCCGGAGCGGGTTCTTCCTGGCGGCGGCGATTGAGGAGGCGGGTCAGCTCATCCTCGGAGAGAGCAGCCTGCCGGGGGAATTTGCACTCTCCTGCCCCCGGCTGTAGCGGCCGTGGTATTCCCACTCCGGGTGGTGGGGGGCCTTCTCCTGACCCACCGCGAACTCGCCCTCATGCTCCTTCTCGTGGGTCGGTCCGGTCTGCTCTTGGCCCCGGCTGAAGCGTGGCCGCTCGTGCTTGTAGGGAGCGTCGTTCTCGCGCTCTAGGCCGCGGCTGTAGCGAGGCCCGATTGGTGAGGTCGGCTTCTGCTCCAACGTCCTCACCTCCTTCTCAGGAATCTATCGTACTACGATATGATTCGCCGCACCAGGGAGTCCTGGTGAGTGAAACACGACACCCATGGAGATGGCCCTATGTCCGCACCAGCCGCGCCCAAGCTCCTGCCGAGGTTGGGAGACACCGACTACCTGCGCCTCCTCGAGTTTCGCACCGGCCTCCGGCGGTTCCTTCGATGGAGCGGGGAGCAGGCGGCGGCCGTCGGCCTCACTCCCGCGCAGCACCAGCTCCTGCTCGCCATCCGCGGCCACGACGACCCCAGGGGACCGACCATCGGCGAGGTCGGCGACTCCTTGTTCCTCCGCCACCACAGCGCCGTCGAGCTGGTCGACCGGGCGGCTACCGCAGGCCTGGTCAAGCGGACACGTGACCCCGATGACCAGCGCGTGGTCCGTCTAAGACTCACACCCCTCGGCGCACGTCGTCTTGAGCGCCTCGCCGCGGTCCACCTCGAGGAGCTTGGCCGCCTGGTCCCCAGGATGCAGGCCATCTGGAAGGGCCTGGAGGACACAGGTGACCCAAGCAGGGTGCGGCGTCGGCCTCTGCCGACACGGCGATAACGGGGCGGCTACCCCGCGTGAGGGTCGAGCCCGGGTGCCATGTCGTGGCCCGATCCAGCGCGGGGCCTCGACAACGACGGTCGGAGGATCGTCCAGCTCCAAGCAGCGGAGTAGAAGACGGCCAGCGCCAGAAAGACAACCGATGAGGTGTCGTCCGTTGGACGAGGCATCGACCGCGCCGGAACCCACCCGCCGCTCGTTTCCCGCGAGCTGTTCGATAAGGTCCAGGCCGTCCTGGATGCCCATTCCTCTACGGGGGGAGCTGAGCTGGAAGCACGATCACTACCCGAAAGGACGCACGTCCGCGCCGAGTGCGGCTCCCACCTGTACTACGTCGTGGCAAGGGTCGTTCCGGCTACTTCCGCTGTATCGGAAGGAATACCGGCCGCACGCGCTGCTCGACGAAGCCAGAGCCTCTGCGATCTCGAGAATGTGATGGTGATCGATACGGGAGTGATCACCCGAATCATGGAAACCTCGTCCCATCAAGCGTCGAAGAGCAGGGCTATCGACGCCGTGAACCCGTGCAGGAAGTTCTTCCCGCCTATCGGCCCGATCTCGCCAGCGCAGTTGAACCCCGCCAGCGGAAGGCCCCCGAGCTTCCTCGAAACGAGCGATGCGTCGTGATCGGGGATTGAGAACAGACGCGACCCCCTTCCGTTGCAGGTGAACAGCAGCGCCCCGACCGCCGGCTCCGCCTCGCGCTCGAGGAGGGTGCGGAGATCCTCATCCGCGGTAGCCGCGTCCCGCACGTGGAACTGGATGGTCTCCCCGACCTCGATCGTGTCCCCAACCGCCATCGCCCCGCTCTCCGGGTCCACCCCCCGGATACCCCGGACGAGGAAGTCCCCGCGGCCCAGCTCAGCCTTGTACTCGTCGATGACCCGACCCACGTGGAGACCCTGACCGACCAGATCGCGGTCCTGGGGCGTGAGCGTCCCGATGAGCTCCTGCAGTCGCTCCAGGGCCGGTTGGCCTCCCAGCTCGTGGACGATCCCCCTCTCCGCACGCGTGACGGTGTACGCGTTGCCGATGGGGCGGCACCCCTGGGAGACCAGCGCCCGGATCCGGATGCCGGGCACGAGGGCCCCGACGGCGCCGGAGTCCACCACACGGTCGTCCAGGAACAGACGCGTGTCGCCGGACCCCAACCCGCCGCTCGCCATGCCACCCACCACGACCGTTCCGGGGACCCGCTCGTTCAGATGCTCGAGCAGGAGCTCGGTTGGGAACGAGAACGGATCGGCGATCAGCAGGCACGGGGCCGGCGCGGTCTCCTCGAAGCGATAGCCTCCGAACACCCCTCCCTCCGAGGTGCGGAGGAACTCCATGTGAAAGGTCTCGACGGGCTCGGGCAGTGAGACCAGCCACACCGCAACGGCCGGGCCGCCCTCGACCTCGCGGGCGCCGCCCACCACCGTTTCTGCGACACAGCCGATGAGCCGTTCGGGCCCGACCTCGACCCGAAGGGCCTCCGACGCGAACTCGGCAAAACGAGCGTGGTCCCTGGAGATGACAAGCACGGCGAGAGAGACCTCGGTCTCGCCGAGCCGGAGGCGTGCCTCCTCCGCAGCCTCCGTCGTCGCCTTCGCCGGATCGAGGTCGGTCGAGAGCGCCGCGCCGATCCTCATCTCCTGGACCCTACACCGGTGCGTTCATCGCGGATTAAGGAGGCACGGTGAGGGTACATCGCGGTGACGTTGGCTAGCCCATGATCTCCACGTCGATCGGGCCGTAGGCGCGGACCCCGAACTGGGGAACCTCCCCGGTGAGCTCGACACCTGTGTGGACAAGGATCACCCGGGGGGTAAGGCCCTCTTTCCAGGGCCCAGGTCACGGCCGGCCGATTCTCGGGCCGAGGCTGCCTATCCCTCCCGGTCCAGGACCTCGTTGATCCAGCCGAGGGCAGCCATGGCGGCCGGATAGCCCCCGGTGGAGATGGCGAGCAGGGCCACATGCCGGATGGCCTCGGGCTCGATGCCTTCGGCGAGGGCCTTCCGGGCGTGAGATCGGACGCCCCCCTCGGATTCCCTGCCGATGGCGATCCCGAGCTTTGCCAGCCGGCGCTCCCTCGCCGAGAGGGGCCCGGCTTCGTGCAGGCGCTCCGCGAGGCCCCGGAAGGCCTCCATCACCGCGGGGTAGTCCGAGCCGAACCGCTCGAAGACCTGAGGTAGATATCCGCCCATCGTCTCCTCCTTCGGTCACATCGACGGGGCCCCGAAACGGCATCTCGGCGCCCACGAGCACCGCCTGCCAAGACCAGGGAACAACGATAGTCGCGACGGAACCCTGGAGCTCCCTCAACTTGTCTGTCTGCGGACTGCCTGTGGTTCGATAGTGGCCGTGGAGAGCGTCGGCCATGTGATCCTGTACGTCCGCGATCTGGATGTGTCGGCGGCGTTCTATAGGGACGCGGTCGGGCTCGCTTTCAAGCTCCGCGATGCTGGGTATGCGGAGTTCGTCACCGGCGAGACAAGGTTCGGGCTCCTCGAGCGCACACGTGCTTCCAACCTGATCAACCGTGAGCCCATCGACGGCGGGCCGGCCGGCGAGGTCCTCTTCCTCGTCGAGGACGTCGATACCGAAGCCGAGCGGCTCCGGGGCCTTGGCGTCGAGTTCCTCTCCGGCCCGGTGGACCGGCCGTGGGGGCACCGGACCCTCCACCTCCTCGATCCCGACGGGTTCGTGGTCGAGCTGGCTCAGAAGATCCCCCGGGTCTTGCCTCGCCATGGCTGACGCCGACGATCGGGCCGTGATCCTCGCCTACCACGAGGCCACGAAGCACTCGCCGGTGAGCGTCCGGGCAGGCGCGCACCACCTTGACTGGAGCAACCGGCCCTCTTCCCTCAAGGTCTACACGGACCTCGAGAGGATCCCGCTGCAGGAGGACATACCCTCCCTCGTCGTTCCGGCCATGGAGGCGATCGGTGCCACGTCCGTCCTCGACCCCACGCCAGGCCCGGACCTCCCGGCCCTGGCCCGACTCCTCGTGCTCGGCGCCGGCGTCCACCACGCGAAGACGTTCCGCGACGGCGATGTCCTGTACTTCCGCAACTACGCCTCCGCCGGGGCCCTGTACCCGATCGAGGTCTATGTGGGCTGCGCCGACTTCCCCGGCCTTCCCGCCGGCGTGTACCACTTCGACCCGCAGGGTCCGAGCCTCACCCGCCTCCGAGAAGGCGACCACCGAGGTCACCTTGTCCGAGCGACTGCGGGAGAGCCTGCCGTGGCCCGGGCCCCGGTGGTGCTCGCCCTCACTGGCATCCCCTGGCGGACCGCGTGGAAGTACACCGAGCGCGGCTACCGCCACCTGTTTTGGGACGCCGGCATGATCCTGGCGAACGTGCTGGCCCTGGCGGCCTCGGTCCGCGTCCCGGCCCGCGTGGTCTTGGGGTTCGCCGACGCCGAGATCTCCGTGCTGCTCGGGCTGGAGGAGCGACGCGAGTTCCCCCTCTGCCTGGTCGCGATCGGCGCCACGGACTCAGAGGTCCCACCCACCGCCGAGCCGCCCGAGGAGGTCTCGTTCAGGGTCCTGCCGCTGTCCCAGACCGAGTACGTCTACCAGGGCATCCTCCAGGCGAACCACGCCGGCCGCTTGGACGCTCCGAAGGAGGCTCGGACGTGGCGGCGCAGCAGAGGCGGCGATGAGGAAGTCGAGCGGACTCCACCCCTTTCATCCGATACGGCGCGCGATTCCCTCGAGGACGTCCTCCGCCTGCGCGGCTCTGCCCGGATCTTCGCGCCCGGCGCGATTCCCGCCACGGTTCTCCGAACGATCCTGGAGCGGGCCACGGTTGGCATCCCGACCGACTACGAGCCTGCCGGCGCTCGTCTTGTGGAGCTGTACCTGATCGCGAACGCAGTCGAGGGCCTCGATCCGGGCGCCTACATCTTCCGCGACGGGGAACTCCGGCTCCTGGACCGGGGGAACTTCCGCCGGGAGGCCGGGTTCCTCTGCCTGGAGCAGGAGCTCGGCGCGACGGCGGCAGCGACCCACTTCCTGATGGCGGACCTCCCGAGGATCCTCGACGCGCTCGGAGGCCGCGGCTACCGCGCCGCGCAGCTGGAGGCCGGCATCGTCGCCGGGCGCCTATACCTGGGCGCGTACGCGCACCGTTTCGGTGCCACCGGCCTCACCTTCTACGACGACGCGGTTACCGAGTTCTTCTCGCCCGACGCCGCGGGCAAGAGCTGCGTGCTTGTCACGGCGATCGGCGAGAGTCCTCGCCTCCGACGCCCTGATCCGGCGGCGAGTCAGGGAAGGCCCTCTGAGGCGGCCCCGGTCCGGCCCGGCGCGCCCCCTATGATCCACGCGGCGCCGTTCCCTTTCCCTAGACCCATTCGAGGGTGTACCTGAGGATCTTGTCCGCGAACTTCAGGTAGACGTACTGTCCCGTCTCAGACTCGCCGTTCGCAAGCATGAGGATGTCGACTACACCTGGCACCTGCCGCTTGGCCGCTGCTAGCAAGACGTCCCGCGTTCCATCCTCCCGACGCAGATCATCGGGCCAATGCACGAACAGCTTCGCTGGAGCCTTTACTTCGGCCATCCCTGCCTCGTCAGTCGAATTGTGGCGAACACTCCGACCACGGTCAAGGCCACCGTTACAACGACCCACAACGGGTGGCGGGAGCCGGCCGGACTAGGACGAGGCAGGAGTCCCGACCATTCCCCGAAATGGAGCGCCAGTGCTACGCCGCTGGACAAAGGAGGCCACGAGCCGGTCGGCCCAGGTAGACGGCGAGTTCAGGATCGTGCTCCGCACTTAGCGTCCCGCCTCGGGTAGTCGCGAGTCCATCTCAGCACGTCAGACCGAGGACAACAGGCATTGAACCGTCATCGGCCCTGCGGAAGATATGCTCGAACGCTCGACGTCGGGCAACCGCTCCAGGACCTCCAGCGCCCGAGCGTCCGCCCGTGGCCCTCCTGAGCGCCGCCCTCGCTTCCTCGGCGTCCACATCTGCGGCCGCGAACACCTTCGTGCGAGAGCGCTCGCCACGATGCAGCGACACCCGGCTGGGCGTCACGCCGAGGGTCTTGGCCAGCGCGTGGCGCACCTCCTCAGTGGCCGCGCCGCCCACAGGAGCCGCTGACACCCCTACCACGAGGCTGCTGGCAGCGATCTTCCACCCTGGCCGCGAGCGCGGTCGCACCCGCACCTCGACGAGAACGCCTCCGGACACCGCGCGAACCGACATACCGTCTCCGCAAGGTCACTGAACGATCCGAAACCCCAGCAAGTGTAGTTCAGGATGACCGAGATCACGACGACTCAGCGAGCGGTCTCAGAGCCGGGGTGAGCCTTGGGTCGGCATCGACCCGAGGAACCTGCGCTCGAGAAACCTGCGCTCCAGGTGCTCGCACGTCTGATGTTGTCACCATCCGGGCTCATCCGAGGTTCTGCAGCCATGGCCGCGTGGTCGAGAGCACGGAAGGCCGCGCCTGGCCGGCGGTCGAAGGGCCGAGCGTCCGGTTCCTGCCAGACAGATGGCGCCTGATCTGCTCGAGGTCTCGCCTGGTGAACGGGCATCGATCGGTGACCCCCCCACGACGTACACGCGGGCCCCGTTCGCGTCGAGGATTCTTGTCCTGGAACTGCCGCGTGAGCTCCGGATAACCGTACCGCTCCTGAAACCTTCGCCGCCCGTGATGGCTCAGGCGATCTCCCAGACCACCGAGACCGTCTCGCTTACCTGCAGCGAGCCCGGCGGCACCACGGGCGTTGGGACCGCGGCGCCCAGGGCGGCCTCCGAGAACTGCTGCCGGTAGACGGGCGCCCGGTAGTTCTGCTCGTTAATCGTCACGACGCGAACGACCTGGGCACCGGCCGCGCGTGCCAGCGCGTCGGCCTTCGTACGAGCGCCAGCCACCGCCTGGCTGAGCGCATCGGTGCGGATGGTGTTGGGGTTCGCCAGCTGGAACTCGATGTCGTTCACGGAGTCGGCGCCGGCCTTGACCGCCGCGTCGATCACCGAGCCGACCGAGGAGAGGTCGTGGATCGTGACCTGTACGGCGTTGGAGGCGACGAACACGTGCTGCTCGTTCGGCGTTCCGCGGTTGGCCACGCGTTGCTGGAGCGAGACGTTGATGGTCTGCACGTCCTCCTCGGCGATGCCCGCGGCCTTGAGGGCATCCAGGACCGCCTGCATGTCCTTCCGCGTTTCGGGCAAACGCTTCGGTGCTGTCCGCAGACTCCGAGCGGACTCCGAGGTCCACGACTGCCTCGTCGGGCTGCGCCTTGACGGTGGCGGTCGAGCTCACCGCGATCGTGCGGGCGGGCTTGGCGGATCCCGAGGCGCCTGTAGGGCGCCAGAACGTTGGATCACCCCTGCGAGCAGGTCTTTCTTTGAGTTCGCTCGACCTAGCTCCGCCTCGGCGGCCACGACGAGGAATCCACACACCGCAAGGGCGGGAGACACCTGTTTCTTGAACTTGTCTGGGCTTATTGTGCGTGAAGGGTGCGAGTACCCGGATTAGATCAGGCTGCGGCTTCGTATTCATGGATCAGGCGGGCGAGGATGTCGCGCCGAACGATGCGGGTCCCGTATATCAGGCCTCAGAGGCGACACTGAGACGAATAGGTCACGGGCACAGCCGGTAGCTGCTTTCGGCCAGTGCCCAGGTCTGAAGCCGAGGTCGAGGGTTTCCACAGGCGTTCCACCCCTGAGGTCGAGGGTTTCCACAGGGTTTCACAGATCCCTCCGAGGTCGAGGGTTGAGTGCTTTCCCACGGGATGGTTCTGCGAAGTAGCCGCGGGGCCGCGGCAATCGTCACTCCACGGCATCCCGTCGGCAAGCCGGCAAACAGCGGTGGAATCACGAACGTGCTGGTCAGGGCGGGGAACCGAATAAGTGTTCGATGCGCCCCTTGCGCGCCACCCACAGCCGATGAAGATGGGGGGTCGTCCGGCGACGTCGGGATTGCATGGTGCAGCGAGCCCGAGAATAAGTGGGACGCGGGAGCCTTGGGCACCCACAACTGTTGCCGCGAGCACGAACCACAGACTCCGTGAGATGAGGCTCCTCCGGACGACGACGGCGTCGGCCGAGGAAGGAGGAGCCATGGATACGGTCATGGAACGATGCGCCGGCCTGGACGTGCACAAGGACACGGTTGCTGCCTGCGTCAGGTTCCCCGGTGCGTCCGGGGAGCGAGTGCAGGAGATCCATACATTCGGGACCACCGCAGCCGAGCTGCTCGCGCTTAGGGACTGGCTGGCGGCGCACCGGGTCAGCCTGGTCGGGATGGAGTCGACCGGGATCTACTGGCGGCCCGTCTACTACGTGCTCGAGGACGCCCTGGAGTGCTGGCTGCTGAACGCCGGTCATCTGCGCAACGTGCCGGGACGCAAGACCGACATCAAAGATGCCGAGTGGATCTGCCAACTCGTCGAGCACGGTCTGGTCCGCCCGTCCTTCGTGCCCCCGAAGCCGATCCGAGAGCTCCGCAACCTGACCCGATACCGGAAGGCTCAGATCGAGGAGCGGACCCGAGAGGCCCAGCGCTTGGAGAAGATCCTGCAGGACGCGGGGATGAAGCTGTCCTCGGTGGCCACTGACATCCTCGGCGTCTCCGGCCGGGCCATGCTCAGCGCCCTGGTCGAGGGAACGCGCGACCCAGAGATCCTGTCCGAGCTCGCCCGCGGCCAGCTCCGCAAAAAGCTCCCTCAGCTGAAGGAGGCCCTGGCAGGGCGGTTCGGCGCCCACCACGCCCTGCTGGTGGGGACGATCCTGTCCCACCTGGAGTTCTTGGACGAGGCCATCGAGCACCTGTCCGCTGAGATCGAGCAGGTGATCGCCCCTTTCGAGGCTGAGGTGGAGCTGGTCCGCACGATCCCCGGAGTGGCCCGGCGCACGGCCGAGTCGCTCATCGCCGAGATCGGGGTGGACATGGGACGTTTCGGGTCCTCGGCGCGCCTGGCCTCCTGGGCCGGGATGTGCCCCGGCAACACCGGGGGCAAGCATCGCTCCGGCAAGACCCGCAAAGGCTCGAAGTGGCTCAGGACCGCGCTCATCGAGTCAGCCCGTGCGGCCTCCCGGTCCAAGGGCACGTACCTGTCGGCTCAGTACCACCGGTTGCGGGGACGACGCGGGAACAGCAGGGCCACGGTCGCCGTGGGCCACTCGATCCTCGTCGCCGCCTACCACATCCTGGATCGCCGCCAGCCCTACACCGATCTCGGAGCCGACTATTTCGTCCACCGCCACGACCCCCAGCACCATGCCAACAGGCTCGTGCCCCAACTCCTAGCCCTCGGCTACGACGTCACCCTTGAACCAGTGGAGGCGGCGTAGCGCGAGGGGGCATTTTCACCACAGTGCACCCCAGGGGATCGTCAAGGAGATGACGTCTCAGATCGAGACGCTCGCGAACCAGCTCGGAGCGAGTTTTGAGGGACACCCGAACGCCGAGATCCTTCGCAGTCTCCCAGGACTCGGCTCGGTCCTCGGCGCCCGGGTCCTCGCGGAGTTCGGGGATGACCCCATCCACTACGCCGATCCTAAGGCCCGTAAGAACTACGCGGGGACCTCTCCGATACCAAGACCTCGGGACGATCGAAAGTCGCCCCGGGGTGTGACGATCGCGTTCGGGCTTCCCCGGCCGGTGCCGCACCCGCGGATCCAGGAGAAATCGACATCATGGCGATCCCTTCCATGCATCTTGGCGGCTGGGTCCCAGCCGAGGCGCCGGCTGGGACCGGGACCAACAGGATCACCGCGGTAGGACGAAGGCTATTGAGATCCTCATCTCGACTCTCACGCGACCACCTCGTTTAGGCCGTCCTCGGTACCAGGCACATCGATCGGAGACCCGGCGACATTGGGGTGCTCCCGCGATGCGGTCGCCGCGTGCCACAACCGGCTCGCCGGGCCCTCCCCGGCTACAACCTTTGAGATGGCGGCCGACGCCGAGGAGGGCTCTCACAGCGGCTCTATCTCAAGCGAGACCGGTCGGCCGAAGAAAGCGGCGTGTTCCTCCGTGGCGGCCTCGAGCGCCTTCGCGAGACCTCGTCTGGGGCGCGGCTCGTAGAGCAGCGCCTCGATCTCGATCACGCCCCGCTCGACGGCGCGGCGCCAATGTCCGGCCACCCGTCCGTCCGCGAGGATCACACCGCTCGGCCGGCCCGGATCACGCCAGGCGGCAAAGACGGCCTCGGCGAGCGGGTCGCCGAACCATCGTGACTCGGTGTACCCGACGATCGTCTCGTCGTACGCCTGGAGGAGTGGACACCCCGGGCCGTCGGCGGATCGCCGTCCGTCCGAACGGCCCAGAATGTGAGACCGTCGACGGTCTCCTGCTCGACCTCGGATCCGAGCGCGGCGAGCGCCTTCCGGATGTCACCCATCGTGAGCCCCGACCACCAGCTCACGTCCTTTACGGTCGCCGGTCCATGGCTCATCAGGTAGCGCAGTGTGAGCTCGACCAGTGGGTCTTCCCCCCCGAATTTCCCGCCTTTGGGAAACCGCTCGTCCAGCAGCGCGTAGGTCTGGTGTTTCCCCGAGAGCCCGCCGCTGGCGATCAGGGCCTCGAGCTCGCAGTGGATCAGGATGTACGGCATCCGCTGGCCGACGCGATCGATCCGCGCTCGGTCGAGGACGGCCGCGAGCTCATCCCGGGTCAGTCGGTTCCCGCCCTCGAGCGCACGGACGATCACCTGTTCGCAGCGGGGCGCGTGTCCGACCGTCCAGCCCGAGCTCGCGGTACCTGCCCGCGTTCGCCTGATGCACCCGTGGAGCGGAGAGCGCGAGCAGCCACCAGATGTCCTCGCTCGCGACAAAGTGCCATGTCGGCCGGAGCACGTGCGTTCGCACGATCGACCCCTCCGCGAGCGCTAGGTCGACGTCCTCGTCCTGGAGATCCACGGAGCGTTGGCCGATCGACCACTTCGCGGGCGCGTAGTGCTGGGCCTGCATCGCCAGGTGCCAGCCGACGGCCTCCACTGGGCTCCTGAAGCCGGCCCCGGTCAGCCGCGATGCGCGCATCCGCCGACGCGAGATCGAGGGGCCGCTCACAGCGCGTGAGCCTACGCGGACCGGACCGGCTCCGCCTCCTCGCCGGACGCCAACGGTCGCCCTGACTGGCGCGCCCGACATGGTGGACCCGAAGGTGCCGGACGCGAAATCGAGAGTCGCCCCTCGCGACGACGGGTTGATGCCGGCCGAGTGGGAGCCACACAAGGCCTGCCTGATGCCGAGACCGAGGCCGCGATCTGCGAACTGCGCCGGGCGCACCCCGCCGGGGGAACGTTCCTTCAAGCTCGACGGCGACGAGCGCTCGAAGGGCTCCAGGCGTGACGATCGTAGCGGTCGAGGCTCTCCCGAACTTCCTCGAGGCAGCTTCGAATGCGCGAACGTCCCTTCGTACTTCGCAGGATGAGTATCGGCCGTCCACAACTCTCGGCGCGGCTGCCGCGCGGAGATTGTTCCCGGCAGGACCACCAGGCCCCTCATGTTGCTCCCGATCCTCAGCCGAAGAGACCCCGGAGCTGATCCGCACTACTGGCGACAAC